>VAPR01000811.1_pt1 | contig 18197 bp, 15 predicted proteins | sample 3380701 | NCBI WGS metagenome assembly VAPR01 (sample SAMN11536904, study PRJNA540576) | hot springs metagenome | isolation source: hot spring wet sediment | place: Spain: Lobios | collected 2014-01 | reverse complement strand
GGCCCTCGTCGGACGAACGGGGGCGGGGAAGACGACCTTGGTGAATCTGCTCGCGCGGCTTTACGAACCACCGCCTGGGACGATCTTCATTGATGGGCGGGACATTCGCACCATCCCTCGCGAGCGTTTGCGCGCGGCGCTCGGTGTGGTCCCTCAGGAGCCGTTCCTCTTCAGCCTGAGCATCGCCGAGAACATCGCCTTCGGCGCGGACGGCGTCGGCCCGAGGGAGATCGAAGAGGCGGCACGATGGGCCGGGTTGGAGGAGGAGATTCGGGAGTTCCCCGAGGGCTTTCGCACGATCGTGGGGGAGCGAGGGATCATGCTCTCCGGTGGGCAGAAGCAGCGCGTGGCGATCGCGCGCGCGCTCGTGCGTCGGCCGCGCATCCTGATTCTGGATGATGCGCTCTCGGCTGTGGACGCGCAGACGGAAGAACGCATCCTCGCGCATGTGCGCGCGATCATGGCGCGGCGCACGGTGCTCTTCATCTCGCATCGGTTGTGGACGGTGCGCGAGGCCGATCGCATCTTCGTCCTGGAGCGGGGGCGCGTGGTTGAGCAAGGCACGCACGAGGAGCTGCTCACGCGCGGCGGTCTCTATGCGGAGCTGTACGAAGAACAACTCCTGGAGGAGGAAGTGGCCCGGGGCGAATGAGGATCTGGCTGCGTCTGGATTCCCGACAGCGCTGGAGCTTTCAGGCCGAGCCCGAAGGCGAGGAGGAGATGCGTTCGCCAGCCCACGTCCTCTCGCAGGGACTCATCGGTCGGCTCTGGCAACGGCTGCTGGCCGAATATCACCATGCGCGCCGCGCGATCGAGACGACCGAGCGGATGGCGTGGATTCGGGCGTTGCTTCGGAAGCTGGAGGCGCGCGTGGATCCGAGCGAATCGCTCTTGCGGCGCATGCGCACGGCGGCGGAGATCGTGCTCCTGCATCCGGACTCGCTCTCGGCTCCGCTTGTGCGGCGCCGGTTCTTTCGCTTCCTCCGGCGCCGGGCGCGCGCGCATGCGCGTGGGGTCGTCCTCAATGCGCTGCTGTTGCCGGTGACGGCGGCGATGGCGATCTTGCCCGGGCCGAACGTCTTCTTCGCCTGGAACGCGTATCGGCTCATCGCGCATCTTCTGGCGTGGCGGGGGGCTCGACGCGTCTTGCGCCAGGAATGCCCGGTGCACGTACACGCGGAGGAGGAGATCATCACGGGCAGCGTCTCGCATCAGCTCCATGCCGAAGGGACCTGAACGCTCTATGGCGGTGAACCTGCCGCGCGTGTATGCGATCACGGATTGTCGGCTGACCGGACTCTCGCATGCCGAGCAGGTGCGGCGCTTGGCCGCCGGAGGGATTCGTCTCATCCAGCTTCGGGAGAAGGCAGCCTCGCCGCGAGCCTTCTACGAGCAAGCGCGCGAGGCTGTGGCCGTCGCTCGGGAACTGGGCGTTCGGCTGCTCATCAACGATCGCGTGGACATCGCGTTGGCCGTCGGCGCCGATGGGGTGCATCTCGGACAGGAGGATCTCCCGCCGGAGAAAGCGCGCGCGTTGCTCGGACCGGATCGCCTCATCGGCTTCTCGACGCATTCGCTCGAGCAAGCGCTCGTGGCCGACACCTGGCCCGTGGATTATCTCGCCATCGGTCCGATCTTCCCCACGCGGACGAAGGAGAATCCGGATCCGGTCGTCGGCGTGGAGATGGTTCGAGCCGTGCGGGCGCGAATTCGCAAGCCTCTGGTCGCCATCGGCGGCATCACGCTGGAGACGGCACCGCGCGTCATCGCAGCGGGCGCGGATGCCGTCGCTGTGATCGCCGACCTCTTGAGTGCGCCGGACATCACGGCACGAGCGCGTCAGTATGTGGAGACGCTCGCCGCGCTCCCATGAGCGCGCGAGCCTTCGGCTCGGTTCGAGGCCATGACGTCGCCACGGACCGATGCGCGCGATGAGGGGAGAGGAGAAGATGAACGGCAGAGCATTCGCCGCTGTGAGCATCGCGCTGGGGAGCCTCGTGATCGCAACGCCGGCCATCGGCGCGCGTGGCTTCGCGTCTGAGGAGTTGCACACCGTGCGGTTGCGCAATGGGTCCATCCTGCGCGGACGTCTCGTTCGATTTGAGAACGGGGAGTTCACGATGATCCTCGCCGGCACGCAGAGTCGAGCCATCATCCACGTCGCCGACGTGGAGCGCATAGATTTCGGGGAGGCCGCGCCGGTCCACGCGGAGGCGCCGCGCGCGCCGGAGGCGACGGCGGAGGCGCGTTCGACGCCGGAGCCGGCAGCTTCCCTGCCAGCGGAGGCTGTGACGCTGCCGCAGTATCGAGAGTACACCGTGAGGGTCCCGGCCAACGCGGAATGGACCGATACGGGGATCACGCTCGTCAGAGGACAGAAGCTGCGGCTGGCCGTCAGCGGACGCGTGCGCATCTCGCCGACGCGCGAGGTGGGGCCGGAGGGGATCGAGCTGAGCGACCCCGGCAAGTTGATGCCGGATCGTCCAAGTGGAGGCCTGATCGCGGTCATCGGCGATGATAACGATGACTTCATCTTCATCGGGCCGGCGGCCGAGCTGGTCGCCCATCGCGGCGGTCAGTTGTATCTGATGGTCAACGACGGCGAGCTCAAAGATAACAGTGGTGAGTTCACCGTCCGCATTCAGGTGAGCGAGCCGCCGCAGGCAGCGAAGAAGCCATAGCGGACCCTGCGCTTCGCCTCTATGGCGTGGGAGCGTGAGATGGCGGTCGAACGCTTGCGGGCGATTCCGTCGGTGGAGTCCATCTTGCGATGGGCCTCGGTGGCCCCGTGGATCGAGCGGCTCGGGCGCGCCCTCGTCGTCCGCGAGGTGCGCGCCGTCACGGAAACGGTGCGTGAGGAGATCCGCGCGGGGCGTCTCGTCGTGGCGCTCGATGAGGTGCCGCGCGAGATTGAGCGCCGGTTGCGCGCGCGCTTGGAGGCGCTGGAGCGCCCCTCGCTGCGGCGGGTGATCAATGCGACCGGCGTCATCCTCCACACCAATCTCGGGCGCGCGCCCCTCTCAGCGACAGCGCTCCGCGCCCTGGAACAGATCGGCGCGGGATACGCCAACCTCGAATACGATCTCGTGCGGGGTGAGCGCGGGCGGCGCGAGGTGCATTGCCAGGAGGTGCTGCGCCGTCTGCTGGGTGCAGAGGCCGCGCTCGTCGTCAACAATAACGCGGCCGCCGTGCTGCTGGTGCTCAACACCCTGGCCGAGGGCGGGGAAGTCCTCGTCTCGCGTGGAGAGCTGATCGAGATCGGCGGCGCCTTCCGGCTTCCCGAGATCATGGCGAAATCCGGAGCCATTTTGCGCGAAGTCGGGACGACGAATCGCACGCGGTTGGACGATTACGAGCGAGCCATTACGGAACGCACGCGGCTCATCTTGCGCGCACATTGGAGTAATTTCCGCATCATCGGATTCACTGAGCGGCCCTCTCTCAAAGACCTCGTCGCCCTGGCTCATCGGTATGGCCTCCCCTGCTACGAGGATTTGGGGAGCGGATGCCTGGTGGATGTGAGCCCATGGGGGATCTCCGATGAGCCGACCGTAGCTCAGTCTCTGGCCGACGGCGTGGACGTGTGCTCCTTCAGCGGAGATAAATTGCTGGGCGGGCCGCAGGCGGGGATCATCGTCGGGCGTGCGGCGATCATCGAGCGCCTGGCCCGAAATCCCCTGATGCGCGTCGTCCGGCCGGATAAGCTCACCCTCGCCGCGCTCGAAGCAACCCTGCGCGCGTATCTGGCCGGGCGCTTCGACGAAGTCCCGGTTCTGCGGATGATCGCTCTGACGCCAGAACATCTCCGACGTCGTGCACGAGCGTTCGCCCGTCGGCTCCGGCGCGCATGCGGCGCAGCCTTTCACATTCGATTGAAGGAAGGTGTCTCGGTCACCGGCGGCGGTTCCGCTCCGGGAGTGGGGCTTCAGACGACACTCATCGCCCTGCGCCACCAACAGCTCTCGGCGCACGAGCTGGATGCCCGGCTGCGCGCCGCTGATCCCCCTGTGATCGCGCGCATCGAGGAGGAAGAGGTGGTGCTCGATCTCCGCACCGTCTCGCCAGAGGAAGAGCGCGATATGCTCCGCGCTCTGAGCACCATCGCTCCACCCCTTCGGGATGAATCGCCGGACGGCGAACCTCCACACTCCGCCCATGAACCCGCGCGGGTGGACTCCAGGTGAATACGAGCGGATCTCCATTGTGCGATTACCATCTCTTCCGTCTCTAAGCCGGCACGCCCGAGCATTTTTAGCTTTGGGCGAGCGAAGCGAACCTCGGGCCGAACTTGTAGCTATTGCCACGTTCGCAATCACGCGCTATACTGCAACGGTGTAACGCAATTACGCGATTGTCGCGTAAGCAATGAATTCGTCTTCGGAGGAGGGCTTATGATCGAGGAGCCGGAAATCACGATCGAGAGTAAGGAGCAGGGGAGACCCATTGAGAAGAGGGTGCCTGTGGAGGGCGAGCGAACCGATCCGCTTGAAGAAATCGCGTCCTCGGTGAGGGAGTTTGCGCAGCGGATTCCGGATTCGATCGCCAAGGCGATTGAGAAGGCGCTTCAGGGGCGGGACTTTCCGCTGATGGTCCGTGTGAATCGTGAAGCTTTGCGACGCATTGACGAGCTGGTGGAGGCGGGGATCTTCAAGAGTCGTTCCGAGAGCGCCGCGTTTTTGATCAGTGAGGGGATTAAGGCGCAGGCCGGATTATTTGAGCGGATTGAGGAGAAGATCCGCGAGATCGAGCGGTTGCGCAGCGAGTTGAAGAATCTCGTCGGTCAAGAGATGAAGCCTACGCCTTAGCCGGGAGCTCCGACGGCCGCTGCGGCGCATGAAGCGGGGGAGGGATATGGGGATTCCCTTCCCTCGCTTCAGAGTGGGGCCCCTACCAGGGTGGCTCGGGGTACGGGATTGCGAGGTGGGGCCTAGTCGAGGATGAAGCTGCATATTCGGAAGGCTCCGTCGAGTTCGCAGATTGACCCGGAGAGTCGCAACGCGCGTTGCTGTCCCGACTCATCCATCACGATCATACGCACGCGCTCGTAAACGCGCGCCTCGCCATATGAGACGATCCGTTGTGGCTCAACGCGAATGAGCGTGTAATGACGTCCGCCGTGCTCTCGAAGGAGGCGATGAAGGCCTTCGGCATTTTGCGGCGCGTACGCCGACCACACCCATTCGCACGTCAGGTTGGGCACGGGCGGCAGCTTGGGCCACAGCTTCTCGCAGAACGCGCTTTTGGTGAGGACGAGCTGCTCAAGGGCTGCGCGGTCGCTGATGCGGAGCGCGCGCAGAATGGACTCGGCGAGTGTTCGAAGACCTGCGCGCGCTTCTGGGGAGAGGACCATGGACTCGCGCGGTGAGATATTCGATCGTGCGTCCGGTGAGAACCAGGAACGTGAGCTGAGGAGCAGAGGGAGCACACTCAGCACAAGCCCGATGGCCCACATGATCTTTCCCGCAGATGCGCGCGTCTGCTTGAGGAGATCCAGCAGAGGGGAGCGCGCGGTTGTGAGTCGGTGCGGTTGCGCGGGAATCGGCCCACCTTTGTTCATGTCCGCGCGCCCCCTGTCACTACTCTCGAGCGATGTGCACCCACTTGGCCTTGGTCCAATCGTTCTGGGGATGGACGCCGCCCAAGAAAGTCACGGGCTCGAAGAACCCGTCATCTGGAGGCGATGCCACGCGCGCGCGTTCGAGCGCGGGAGAATCGTCAGCAGGTCGAAAATCGGGATCGTCGAGGTTGAACGGATCACGGAGACGGGGATCCACGATCGCGATCCTTGTGAAGCGCTCGACGAGCGAAGCGGTCGCGCCGGAGGCGAAGTTCGGAGCGTTCTCGAAGAAGATCGAGTGGGAGATCACCAGCTCCCCATTTTGAGCGAGCGCTTGGCTGACAGCTCCTTGAATATCGAGCCCTGCGCGCTTGAAACCGATGACGATGAAGTTGCGGAGCGTCCCGGCGGTCCCTCGTCGGAGCACGATACCGGCTCCGCCACCGGTCTCCGGTCGCGGATCGCCCACGAGAGTGAAGTTATAGAGCACCGGGTTCGAGCGGGGGAGGAGATTGTGATCGTTCTCGTTGTTATCGGCTTCGATCCCACGATCAGCCGAGGGGTCCACCTCACCATCCTGCTGGACGACGACGAACTGTGCCTTTCCCGTCCATCCCGTCTGCCAATCGAATCCGTCATCGCCCGGCCCGGTGACCAGGATGTACTTCACGTTCACGGTGCCACCGAAGAGCTCGATCCCGTCGTCAGCGCCGCGATTGACGTGGACGTGGTCCACGATGGTTCCGGCGCCGACGCCCGCGAGCGTGAAGTTATTCAACTCGCGATCGGGAGCGACCGGGAATCCGGCGAACTCGATCCGCACGTAGCGGATGATGCCGCTATTGTCATTCGGATCGTTACCCCCGTAGATCCCGGTCAGTCCCGCTTCTCCTTGTTCCTCGCCGCCGGGCGCGTTGATCGGTGCGCGGCCATTGATCCACACCCCGCCCCAATCGCGCGGCCCGCGCTGCCCTGGTGGCTGCGCACTGGTGAAGATGATTGGCGCACTAGGCGTTCCTTCAGCGATGATCTTCGCCCCTCGGTCAATGACGAGGAAGCTGCGATCCAGCCCCTTGATGACCGTGCCGGGGAGGATCGTGAGCGTCGCTCCGGCTCGCACGAAGACCGCTCCACTGAGAACGTATTCCTTATCCGGTGTCCACGTGCGATCGGAGGTGATGTCTCCTTGCACGATCACTTGCTCCTTCTGCTGAGCCGTGACGAAAGACGTACCAACCAGACAGAGTGTTACGAGGATCCCCAGTCCTCTCTGGACCCATGCTCGTCGTTTCATCGTGACCTCCGTTCAGTAGATTCGATATGAGAGGCCGATCTGGAACGTCCGGCCTCGACGGTAAGACCAATAGGGATCTGATCCCTGAGAGAATCGGAGCGTGTAATTGAGGAGATTCTCCAGCGAGACCTTGACCTCCATCCGCTTGGCCTCGCCCAGAAACTGCTTGGAGAAGATGAGATCCAGGCTCGGGTATCCCTGCTGAGCAATATCGGCCAGGCCATAGGCTCCGACGTCGGTGAGGCGCCGCCCGATGTACTGACCGAGCAGGCGCGCGTGAGCGGTCCAGCGTGGGATCTCGTAATCAAAGGCGACGTTAAAGAGATGCGTGGATTGTCCGACCAAGGGGCGTCGGAGCGAGGTCAGCACATTCAACTGCTGTGGACCAAGAGTCACTTGAGAGCGAACGAACGTGTAATTGCCCGAGATCTGCATCCGCTGCCCGAATGTCCCCAGCAGTCCCAGGCTTTGGCGGACCTCGATCTCCACGCCCGCATTGCGGGCCCCTGAGGCGTTACGCCATGAGGCGATCGTCGTCTCATTGGAGGGTTCGATCACCGGTTCGATCGGATCCCGCATCCGCTTGAGGAAGAAGCTCACGGCGAGCAGCTCGGGGGGGCGAAACCACTCCCACCGCAGATCGAGATTTCGGATCCGCGTCCGCCGGAGATCGGGATTCCCGCGCGCCGATGGTCCCCCCGTCACATCGGTGTACTCGTATGGGCTCAACTCTCGGAAATGTGGGCGCGCGACCGTCTGGCTCCATCCAAGTCGCAGATGCATCTGTGGGGTGAGTGCGAGCACCACTCCCATGCTGGGGAGGATGTCTCGCACCTTTTGCCCGGCCTCCACGACGTTCAGGGTGCGATTGAAGGGGGTGAAGGTCTGGACACGCTGATCGGATTCCTCCACGCGCCCGCCGGCGATGAGGCGCCATCTTTTGGCCGTCAGGTCGGCCATCGCGTATCCGGCCACGATGTCGTGAGCCGCCACGTAGGCATCGGTCGGGCGCGTCTCCTCGAAGAGTTCAAATCCATCGGGACGAATATTCTCCGGAGCCAGGAGCTGCTCCGGAGGCAGGAAGAGATTGATCCCGCGCAGGCGGCGCGGAATGAACCGGAACCGGCGGGAGAGGAACGCGCGATCGCGGTTGCTGTAGGAGGCGCCGGCCTTGAGCGAGAGCGTGAGGCTTCGCCCGAAGAAGAAGGCGCTCCAGTCCAGCGCGGGCTCGCGCAGGTTCTCTCGCATGATGTTGAATAACCGGAGCCCACTTTGCAATTGGCTGAAGAAGCGGAACTGCTGTCGCGCGGGATCGAACTCGTAGATGATCTCGCGCCCATCCGGCTCATCCAGACGAGCGCGCGAGTATGTCCATCGCCACGCCACGACGCTGTTCGCCAGAGCAGGGAGGGTGTACTCTCCGGAGAGCTGCTCGGAGGTGATCTCCTCCTCTGTGAAGCGCAGCCGCTGATTCCGAATGACGGTGAAGCGGCTCTCATACCATCCCTGATAGACCCGCACCTGATCCGTTCCGTCATGAGCGTAGAACGTCCTCCAGGAGAGCTTATGCTGCGGCGTCAGTCGGTACGAGACCGAGGCCAATCCCCCCAAGCGCGCCGTTCGAGCGCTGGATGTGTACCCGCTCAAAAGGCTCAGCACCCCCTCTGGGATGACCTCCCGCACGCGCGGCAAGATCCCATGTTGGCGGAGGAACTCGGGAGTCGCGAAGATGCTTCGGGGGACGGGACGCCCGCCACTGCCGAGGATGTAAAAGAGGCGATTCTCCTGCTGCGTCTGGAGTGTCGCGCCGAAATGAAGCGCGCCGACAAGCCCCCAGCGCCCCCGACTTCCCCCTCCCGAGATGCTGTAACTCTGGTTGGGGAGCGCCTGGCGCGTTCGCGGCTCCCACACGGGCCGAAAGGCGCGACCGAAGGTTTGCAACTCAGACGGAGCGTAGCGCCCGGAGATTACCGCCTCGTCGGGGATGAGAGCCGGCAGCGCGCGAGCGCCCTTTCCAAAGCCCAGCCAATCCCATCGTCCGCCCGGATAGGTGAGGAAGGACTTCAAACTGGTCTGCGTGTTGAACCCCACGGAGGTGGAGACCTTGAGCGTCCCTGCGGAGGGGAAATCCAGCGTCCGAAGCCGCACGACCCCTCCGGAGAATTCACCCGGCTGATCCGGAGCGAACGATTTCACGACGCGGACTTCCTGCAGCAGATTGACCGGGATCAGGTCCATGGGGACGACCCGACGATCCGGCTCGGTCGTCGGCAGCACGGCATCGCCGAGTGTCGTCTGGCTGTAGCGCTCGCCCAATCCACGCACGTAGATGTACTTGTTCTGAACGACTGAGAGTCCGACCAAGCGCGAGAGCACAGAAGCCGCATCCGACCTCACATCGCGCGCCATCTCCCGAGCGCTGATGATTTCGCTCACAACAGCCGAAGCTCTCCGCTCCTCCAACAAGGCCTGTAGCCCATCGTCGGTCTCAGCCCGCACCTCCACTTCGCCCAGCTTCAATCCTTTCGGACTCAAGGCGACTTCAACTGATGTGCGCTCTCCACCCCGAACCTCGACGGTGAGTATCTCCTCCTGGTAGCCCGTATGCGAGATGCGCAACGTGTATGCCCCAGGTGGGACCGAGAGCAGGAAGTTCCCTTCTGCATCAGTCTGCGTAGTGATGGCTGTGCCCACGATGGAGACGTTCGCCCCAGGAAGCGGCTGATTGGTGGCTAGGTCGATGACGACCCCCCAGAGTGATCCCACGAGCTGTCGCGACTCTTGGCTCAAGGGTGTAGGCCCTCCCCCCTGCGCGCCGAAAATCGCCGTGAGCAGCATGGCCAATCCCCATTTCCCCATGTCCGTTCCTCCAGGCTTCAGCTCAGGCGAAGAGTATATGGGGTCGGAGTTAGCTCCGCGTTACCGTGTGGTTAAATCTTCCTCAAATTTCGCGAGAGAGGGAGGCGAGATCAGCAAGCGCTCACTCGGGGGGATACCTCGCGCCGATGCTGTCTTTCTCGCGAGCCAGAAGCGCACCCTTTTGGGGCGACGTCCACTTCCAAGCTCTCGAAGGGGGCGATCCGTTGCCTGGTCGCGCGCGGGGTCAGCGATGGGGATCAGCTAGGAGAACGGGTACATGATCCACCCGATGGCCAGAGCGATGCCCAAGAAAGCGAGGAAAGCTTTCACGGCATAGATGAACTGCTCGCGCGGATCCTCCTTGGTCACGATGGCGAAGACTGTGGAGACGCAGAGGGCGAACAGCGTCATGGCCAGCAGGTGCATGCTTACTTCTTCCTCCCGATGGCGATGTCGAAGGCGTCCAGGACGGCGAGGTAATTCAAGAGGCCGGCGACGAGCAAGAAGGCGTTTCCATACTCGTAGGTTCTCAGCGCGGGGTCTGCTTCGAACCCTGTTCGTGAGAGCGCGCAGAGCGCATATGTCCCTCCCAGACCCGCATTCGCGATGACCGGGAAGATGGAGAGGGGTTCTTCGGGATTGAAGGTGTAGAGCCGGCCGCCGAAGAGAAGGAGGCCAGCCAGAAACATTCCCATAATGGCGAGGAAGAGCAGCAGTCCGCGAATCCATCGCCCCAGGAGGGCGTGCCCAGCCCCCGGGATGATGAAGGCCGCTGCGCAGGCGAGGAATGCCTTGAGGATGAGCTGAAGCGGCCAAGCCCGTCGCTCGACGTTCGGGAAGGCGGTCGGCGGATCGGAGAGCGCGGATGCGCTCGGCCCTTCGGGAGAGGGCGCAGGATCGGATTCCGGAGAGCCAACTCTCGAAGCGCGAGTCTCCGCCTCAGGCAATGCGGACGATGGTTCATCCAGCTGTGATCGCGTCGCGTCCTCCATCATTCCATCCACAGCACGCATGCGGAGCCGAGAGCAAGGGGGAATTTTATGCGCTCGTTTCCGAGCCTGTCAAGAAGGCGGCATTTGGAGCGAGCCGATGAGTGAGCGAATGGCGGTGATTCCGTGTTGTCGGCAGAAGCGCTCCAAGTCGTCCACGATCTTGATCGAGATGAGCGGATCGTAGTAGTTGGCCGTCCCGATTTGCACGGCTGTGGCGCCGGCGATGAGGAATTCCAGGGCGTCCTCGACGGTCGCGATCCCGCCGATGCCGATGACGGGGATACGGAGGGCGCGAGCGATCTGATAGACCATGCGCAGAGCGATCGGTTTGATGGCGGGGCCGGAGAGGCCGCCCATTCCCGTCGCCAATCGGGGACGGCGCGTATAGATGTCCACCGAGAGGCCGAGGATCGTATTGATGGCGGAGACGGCATCAGCTCCGGCGGATTCCACCGCGCGAGCCACGCGCACGATGTCGCCGGCGTTGGGCGAGAGCTTCACGATGAGGGGGCGGCGGGCGATGCGCTTGCAGGCTTCGGTCAAGCGAGCGGCTTCGTCGGGATCGTTGCCGAACTCCATGCCGCCGGCTTTCACATTCGGGCACGAGATGTTCAGTTCGTACGCGGCAATGCCTTCGGCGTCATTGAGGAGACGGATCACCTCGAGATATTCTTCGAAGGAAGAGCCGAAGACGTTGGCGATGATCTGCGTCTGGAATTGGCGCAGGCGGGGTAGCTTCTCGGCGATGAAGGCGCGGACTCCGATGTTCTGCAGGCCGATAGCGTTGAGCATGCCGCCGTGTGTCTCGACGATTCGGGGCGGCGGATTCCCTTCGAGCGGTTCCAAGGAGAGCCCTTTTGTGCAAATACCCCCGAGGCGGCCGAGATCGAACCATTCGGCGAATTCCAGGCCATAGCCGAAGGTCCCGCTGGCCGTGAGGATCGGGTTCTTGAAGTGCAGGCCGGCGATTTCCACCGAGAGATCACACGTCATCCCACACGACCTCCTCCGCGCGGAAGATGGGGCCCTCGACGCAGACGCGACGATAGTGGGGGGGACGATCCAGTGCATCTCGCGTCTTGACGGCGCATCCCAGGCAGACGCCGAATCCACAGGCCATGCGGGCTTCGAGCGAGACGTAGGCCGGCCATCCCTCGCGCGCGGCGATCTCGGCCACCCGTCGCAGCATCGGCGTGGGGCCGCAGGCGTAGAGGGCCGCGCGGCGCGGGCGGTGGTATTGCAGGTGAGCTTCGAGCGCTTCGGTCACCAGGCCCCGGAATCCCAGAGAGCCGTCCTCGGTTGCCAGAGTGATGGCCTCGTGTCCGAGCACACGCGCGAAATCCTCCAGGGCAGAGAAATGCGCGCCCGGCTCGCTCGTGGGCTCACCGTGGAAGAGTTGGACGCGCCGTCGCTGGCGCGCGAAGGCTTCAGCCAGAAGGTAGAGCGCCGGGAGGCCGATCCCCCCGGAGATGAGGATCGCTTCGGCATCGGCGTCGGCTTCCAGGGGAAATCCGTTGCCCAGGGGGCCGAGCATCTGCAGCTCATCTCCCGAGCGTTGACGGCTGAGTTGCGCGGTCCCGCGCCCGAGGACTTTGTAGAGGAATTCCAGGTCCATCCCCTCGGCGTGAGGTTCCGCGCGGTAGATGACCAAGGCGCGACGCCACAGCGGCTCCCAGGCATCGCGGACGCGTATCATGACGAATTGGCCGGGACGAATCGCGATCCGCTCCGAGAGGCGGACGCGCAAGCGCCAGTAGGCGAGCGTCTCTCGCACGTTGCTGACGACGCGCACACTGCGATCTCTCGTCATTGGGGTTTCTTCGGATTGGCCGCCGGAGAGGTCTCGGCCGCAGCGTAGTGTTCGCGATAGGCGGGAGCGATCCAGATGTAAGCATCCCGGCGCAGGGTCTCAATGTACTCGCGGACGGCGACCTCGGCCCGTTGCTGGGCCAGGCGCAGCTGAATCTGGCGCTTCAGCTCCGCGTCGAGCGGGCGCACGCGCGGCCCTTGTCGGTCGAGCACCTTGAGGAGCTGGAAGCCGTCGGGAAGCTCGATGGGGGGCGAGACCTCGCCGGGTTTCAAAGCTTCGACGGCCTTCGCCTGCGCATCGCCCAGGGTGCGTCGCGGGCCGAGGGTGAACGTGCCGATGTCCCCTTTGTTCCGCGCCGAGGGGCGCGCGGAGTATTGCGCGGCGAGCTCGCCAAAGTCGGCCCCGGCTCGCAACTTCTCCTGAATCTCGCGGACGATCGCGAGGGCTTGGTCGCGCGAGCGCCCCTGTGTGCTGATGAAGATCTCGCTCAAGTGAACGGTCTCCGGTTCGGTGAACTCCTCGAGGTGCTGCTGATAGTACTGCTCGATGTCCCGGTCGAAGATGTTCTGGAAGATGCGGCTGTAGACCTCGCGCGCCAGCACGGCCTCGCGCAGGAAGCGGAGGCGGAGGGTTTGTCGGACCTGATCCGGGTCCAGGCCCGCTTCCGCCAGGCGCTTCTCCACTTCGGCGGGCGGGATGCCTTGCTGTCGCCCCCAGTTCAAGAGGAATTCGTTGATCTGCGCCTCGACGGTGATGCCCAGTTCGTTGGCGCGTTGCACGAGGAGCTGATGGTCAATCAGCTGCTGCAGCAGCGTCTTGGACGCTTCTTGATAGGCCCGCTCCAACTGTTCTCCCGTGAGACCTTGCTCGGCCAGCTCCTGTCGCAGCTCGGCCTGAGCGCGGCGCAGGGCCGAGAGCGTGATGATGTCGTTGTTGATGCGCGCGACGATCTCATCCACGAGGACGGGTTCATCTTGGCTTCGGGCGAGAGGGGGAACCCAGAGCCAAACGAGTGCTCCGAGAAGACACGCTATCCCCCACGGCCGCATGCGCTCACATCCGTTCAACGTGTTCGCCCCCTTCGCATATCACCGGTGCCTGAGGAATTGTACGCCTCGGCGTGTAAGAGGAGCAAGTCATCTCGCAGCCGAAGGAGAAGCGCATGTTCATCCTGCGCGGCGATGGTGTAGCGGAGCGCGCCGTCCGAGGTGAATTCCGCCGAGGGATGAACGGCGAGGAAGGCGCGGCGTTGTCTCGGGGTCACGCGATCGGGGTCCGCGAAGCGAATGGTGATGCGCGACAGTTCGCGCTCGATCGCGCGCACGCGCAGGCTGATGGCCGCGTTGCGGATCGAACCGAGAAGCAGGAGGCGCTCGACCTCGGGGGGCGGTGGCCCGTAGCGATCCTTCAACTCCTCGCGCAGCTCGGCGAGCTTCTGTTCGGTCCGCGCGGAAGCCAGGCGCTTGTAGATGTGCAAGCGTTGGCTCATCTCGGGGACGTAGGCTTCGGGGATGCGGAGGGAGAGACGCAGCGTGATCTGCGGGACGATCTCTTCCTCGATCGTCTCCCCTCGCAGCTCGCGGATCGTTCGCTCCAGGAGCTGACAATAGAGCTCGAAGCCCAGAGCGTTGATATGACCGGACTGTTCGGGGCCGAGCAGGTTCCCGGCGCCTCGCAGCTCCAGATCGAGCGCGGCCAGGCGAAATCCGGCGCCCAGGTCAGAGAACTCCTTGAGCGCCGCCAGCCGCTGACGCGCGATCGTGCTCAGCGTGGATTCCGGCGGCGTGAGCAGATAAGCGTAGGCGAGGCGATGGGACCGACCGACTCGACCGCGCAGCTGGTAGAGATCGGCCAGGCCGAAGCGCTCGGCGTGATTGATGAGGATGGTGTTCGCGTTCGGGATGTCGAGGCCGTTTTCGATGATCGTCGTCGTGACGAGGACGTCCAGCTCCTGACGAACGAAGCGCAAGACCGTGCGTTCCAGCTCGCGCTCGGAGAGGCGGCTGTGCGCGATGCCGATGCGCGCGTGCGGGACGAGCTGACGGATCAGATGCGCGATCTCATGGATCGTCTCGATCTCGTTGTGCACGAAGAAGACCTGCCCCCCGCGCTCGAGTTCGCGTTCGATGGCGCGGCGGATGAGGGCGGGGGAGAAGGGGACGATGAGGGTTTGTACGGCCAGGCGATCCGGCGGCGGCGTTTGAATGACGGAGAGGTCGCGCAATCCCGTGAGGGCCATGTAGAGCGTGCGAGGGATAGGCGTCGCCGTGAGCGTCAGGACGTCCACGCGACGGCGCAGTTGCTTCAGCCGTTCTTTATGCCAGACGCCGAACCGTTGCTCCTCGTCAATGATGACCAGGCCCAGATCGTGGAAGCGCACGTCGCGGCTGAGCAGGCGATGGGTGCCGATGACGATGTCCACCGTGCCCTCCTCCAGACCGCGCAGCGTGCGCGCGATCTCGGCTCGGGGGCAGAAGCGGGAGAGCTGCGCGATGGTGATGGGGAAGGGGGCGAAGCGACGCGTGAACGTGCGGTAATGCTGTTCGACCAGGACGGTCGTCGGAGCAAGCACGGCCACTTGCTTGCCGTCCATGACGGCCTTGAAGGCAGCGCGCATGGCGACTTCGGTCTTGCCGAAGCCGACGTCCCCGCACAGGAGGCGATCCATGGGGACCGGGCGCTCCATGTCGCGTTTGATCTCTTCGAGCGCGCGCGCCTGATCGGGCGTCAGCTCGTACTCGAAGCCCGCCTCGAATTCGACCTGCCAGGGGGTATCGGGGCTGAAGGCGTGGCCGGGGATGAGCTTTCGTTCCGCGTAGAGCTTGAGCAACTCCTCAGCCAGGTCGCGCATGGCGCGCACGGCGCGCGCCTTCGTCCGCAGCCAGCTTGTCCCGCCCAGCCGATCCAGACGCGGGGGGTGACCGTCGGCGCCAATGTACTTCTGAACGAGATCGAGTCGGTCCACGGGAACGTAGAGCCGCGCCTCATCGGCGTACCGGATGAGGAGGAAATCCTGCACGATGCCATCGGGTGCCGTCAGTTGGACGAGACCTTCAAAGCGCCCGATCCCGTGATCCACGTGGACGACGTAATCGCCCGGCTTGAGGTCTTTGAAATCTGAGAGGAATGCGGCGCGTGTCCGCTCTCGGCTCGGCGCAGCCGCCGGCATCTCGGGCTCGTCTCCGAGCACATCCTGCTGACTCAAGACGAGGAGCTCGAGCGCGGGGAGGTGAAACCCATGTCGAAGGCGTCCGATGAGGATCGTGAGGGGCCAGCGGTGGGCGTCCTCGCGGAACGCCGAGGGCGGATCGCTCGTCGAAGGGGAGAACAGATCCACAGGGACTTCGCGTTCGGCGAGGAGCTTGAGGAAATGCTCGGCGAGCGGTTTGGAGTGGGCGACGAGGAACGTGAGCGCACCCGGCCTCGGGGTGAGGATGGCGGGCCATTCGGTCGTCGGAGAGAGCACGCTCTTGGGGCTCAGGGCTCGCCAGGCGATCTCGCGTGGGGAGGGCGCTTCCTCTGAGAGGAACTCGGATGGTCGTCCGAGCGGATGCAGCTCGAGGCGCGGGCGTTCGGTCATGCGCGCCATCAGCTCCGTCGGCGTGAGGAAGTAGTGATCGGGAGGGAGGACGATGCGTCCGTTCTCGCGCGCCTGCTCATGGCGCGTTTCCATGGCCTGTCGGAACTCTTCGAGGTAGGCGAAGAGTCGCGCCGCATCATCAATCAGGAAGAGGCCTGTCGGGAGCAGATCACAGAGTGTGCTCGTGAGGGGACGGGTCAGGGGGGTGAGGAACTCCCATCCTTGGGGCAGGTCGCCGGTTTGGGCGGCGATACGCACGCGCTTGCGATCGTGCGCGAATTGGGGGTCGGGCCATTCGCGCTCCAGGTGTTCGCTCCAGCGTTTCACCTCCTCGTGGGAGACGACGAATTCTCGAAGTGGAACCAGGCGCGTGCAGTCAATGGTGGCCGTCGAGCGTTGCGATTCGGGATCGAACGCGCGCAGCGAGGCGATCTCGTCCCCGAAGAACTCGATGCGCACGGGAGCGGACTCTGAGGGAGAGTACACGTCCAGGATGCCGCCGCGCCAGCTGAACTGACCCGGTTCTCGCACCGGATCCTCGCGCACGTAGCCCGCGGTGCGAAGGGTGGAGGCGAGCGCCTCGGGAGCGATCTCGTCCCCTCGCGCGAGTCGGAGATCGAGGCGGAGCAAGTCCGCGGGTGCGGGCGTGCGCAGGAGTAGGGCTTTGGCGTCCACGAGCGCGATCTCGGCTTCCCCTCGCGCGAGCGTCGTGAGCGCGTGGGCTCGCTGCTGCAACAAGGCCGGGTGCGGCGAGAGTCCATCGAAGGGCGAGACATCGAAGGCCGGCAGCAGGACGAGCCTCAGCGAGGTGTCGCCGATCAGGGAGGCGAAGAGGCGGACCTCCTCGCCGAGGGCTTCCAGGTCCTCATCCGCGCTGACGAAGACGAGGGGATGGGCGGTCTCCTCCCGAGGGCGAAGGAGGCTGTGGAGCGCGGCCAGCAGAAAGGCTTTCGCTCCGGAGGCGTGCACCCCGGAGATGGTGAGCACCCGCTCTCCGCGCGCGAGCCCTTCGCGCACGGCGCGCAGGGCGGGATCGGCGTGAAGTCGCCGCAAGAGTTCGTCTCGGATCATGAGGCCGGAGCTCATGAGGACGTGGGCGTCGCAGGGAGAGCCCGAATGCGCTGGATCACGCGCGTCGTGGAATACCCCTCGTGATAGGGGAGCGAGAGGACGCGCCCACCGGCGGCTTCGACCGCGTCGCGTCCGACGATCTCCTCCGGGGGCCAGTCGCCGCCTTTGACGAGGACATCGGGAAGGAGATCGGCAATGAGCGCGCGCGGCGTGAGATCATCGAAGATGGTGACGTAATCCACCGCTTCGAGGGCGGCGAGCATCTCCGCGCGCTCGCGCTCGGGGAAGATGGGGCGATCAGGGCCTTTCAACGCGCGCACGGAGGCATCGCTGTTGATCGCAACGATGAGGACATCGCCGAGAGCCTTCGCCTGCTGGAGGAATCGAACATGACCGGGATGCAGGAGATCGAAACACCCGTTGGTGAAGACGACGCGTCGGCCCTCGCGCCGCAGGCGCTCGCGCTCGCGTCGCAGGGTCTGCGGATCGAGGATCTCACCCATGGTGAAGCACCGCCGGTGTCATCTGGAGGCGTCGCGGGGCTCAAGAACCTCCACGCCATCCAGATAGGGCTGAAGGATGCGCGGGATGAGCACCGAGCCATCCTTCTGCTGGTAGTTTTCCAGCAGGGCGAGCCACGTTCGTCCGACGGCCAAGCCCGAGCCGTTCAGGGTGTGGACGAATTCGGGGCGGGCGCCTCGATGGCGCCGGAAGCGGATGTTCGCCCGTCGCGCCTGGAAGGCCTCGCAGTTGGAGCAGGAAGAGATCTCGCGATAGCGCTGCTGGCTGGGGATCCAGACTTCGATGTCGTAGGTCTTGGCCGAGGCGAAACCGAGATCGCCCGTCGAGAGGGCGACGACGCGATAGGGCAACTCCAGCTTCTGCAAGATGCGCTCGGCATCGCGCGTGAGCTTCTCCAGCTCGTCGTAAGAGGATTCGGGCGTGGTGATCTTGACCAGCTCGACCTTGTCGAATTGGTGTTGGCGAATGAGGCCGCGGACGTCGCGCCCGTAGCTTCCGGCTTCACTGCGGAA
>VAPR01000810.1_pt1 | contig 18203 bp, 19 predicted proteins | sample 3380701 | NCBI WGS metagenome assembly VAPR01 (sample SAMN11536904, study PRJNA540576) | hot springs metagenome | isolation source: hot spring wet sediment | place: Spain: Lobios | collected 2014-01 | reverse complement strand
CCCGAGAAGGACGGTGCAGTAAGTGGCTACTGCCACATTTTCAGGTTCCATAATCAGGGCCATTACCGCCATCGTGGCTGTGGCAATCGCAGAAACACCTGCAGACAAGCCATCGAGTCCGTCGATGAGGTTCACCGAGTTGGTCACCCCTACGATCCAGATGATCGTAATCGGAACGGCCAACCAGAACAGCCAGCCTTTCGTGAAATCGAGGAACCCTTCGTACGGCAGTTGCACGACGCCGACTTTCAAGCCAAACGGGATGACGACGATCGCCGTTGCTACAAGCTGACCAAGCAGCTTCCACTTCGGCGAGAGCTGAAACTTGTCGTCCAGCATCCCCACCAGCATCACGATGGTTCCTCCGATAAAGATCCCCAGCATTTCCTTGTGCGTCTGATACGGAACAAACAGGAAAAACGCTGCCAGATACCCCAGGTAAATAGCGAGACCACCCATGCGCGGCATAATGCGTGTATGCACTTTTCGCTGGTTGGGAGCGTCAACTGCCCCGACTTTTTCGGCTAATTTTTTTACATATGGTGTAGCAATAAACGCTACAATCAGCGAAGTCAAGAGTCCGAAGACTAAGCTAGACATCGGTTGTTCTCCTCTCTACGGGTACGACTAGGAACGGCTTCCCCATTTTTCCCACAAAACGGTCCAGACAAATCGCGGGATGGCCAGTTGGCGTCTCCAGCGGGAAGGTTGGGACAGCAAGCGGTACAACCACTCCAGATGCAGCCTTTGCCACACGACAGGAGCACGCTTCACCTTGCCGGCGATCACGTCAAAGCTTCCCCCTACTCCCATCACTAGCGGCACCTGCAATTCAGACCTGTGGGTTGCAATCCACTCTTCGGCTTTGGGCGCACCCAAAGCGACAAACAACAGGTGGGGCTTCAACCGGGCAATTTCCTGAACGATCTGCCCTTCCTCACTTTTTTGAAAGAATCCGTTGCGATACCCTACAATGCGTGCACCGGGATAGCGCTTAGCCAGCTTTTCAGCGGCCATCGGAGTAACGTCCGGTGCAGCTCCTAATAGATATACATTCCATTTGTGCCGATCGGCCTGCTCCATCAAAGCTTCCAGCAGCTCGACACCGGTAACGCGCTGAGTAATCGGCTGGTTGGTCCACTTGGCGGCATACACGATCCCGATTCCGTCGGGCACCACGTAGGCTTGTTCCAAGATGGTCCGAAACGAGCGATTTTCCCGCGCGACCATCACGATCTCCGGATTGGCGGTAACGACGTGCGTATGCTGACCGCTTTGAATCCGTTCGACCAGATCAGCCACTGTTTCGTCAAAGCTGCGGGCGGAAAATGTCACACCCAAAATGTTAGCGACCTTCATGGCCTACCTTCACCTTCATTACCACATAGACGTGAAAACGCTATGGAAAGTTGCACATTAGCCATTCTACCCCAAAAGAAAAGCACATACAAGAAAAATCATGTATGTGCCTGCTCAGGAGCGACCAAGGCGAACATAAGCTCCCCTTCAGCCACAACCTTGTCATTTACTTTAGCCGTGCCGCGCCCTTTTCCAATGGTGCCGCGGACCCGGGTCATCTCCACTTCCAGCACGAGCGTATCGCCAGGCTTCACTTGCTCCTTGAAGCGGAACCCGTCAATACCCGCGAAAAAGCCCAGTTTGCCCTTGTTTTCTTCGAGACTCAACATGGCCACTGCCCCTACCTGAGCCAGCGCTTCCACAATCAGCACACCCGGCATGACCGGATAGCCTGGGAAGTGGCCCTGGAAAAACGGTTCGTTAACCGTCACGTTTTTGATTCCAACCGCGCGTTTTCCGATTTCCAGTTCGACAATCCGGTCCACCAGCAAAAACGGATAGCGATGCGGGATGATTGCTTGAATTTGCGTTACGTCCAACAGAGTCGTACCTTCCATTACAACCGCTCCATTTCCATCTTTTTATTGATTGGCAGCATGCATGAAGTATGTACAGCCAACTTAGACTAAAGACAACTCCCTTTCTCTCTATCGGGAGAACGGGGTTAACCATAAAGGGGCACTTCCGTTGCTGGAAGTGCTCTTTTCCCCATCTACGTGTATTATATCACGCGGTTCATCAATCGAAACTTCACCAGATAAATAGCGCTCGTCACAAAGGAGAACACAATCACGCTCCACAAGATCGCCTCACCGTACTGGTAACGGTACATCACCAGTGGAAACGCAATGTAAAAAAGTACTGTCGTCAGCTTACCGAACGCATTCGCAGGTACTGTCTTTTTTCCACGAAAGTGAAAAAACGCAGAAACAACAATCATCGCCAGATCCCGTACAAAGAAAAACAGGGCGGCCCATAAACTGATCCGCTCTGTCAAAAACAATGAGGCAATGACTGCCATCATCATTAATTTATCTGCCAGTGGATCCATCATAGTACCAAACGCGGTAACAAGCTTGTACTTTCGTGCAAGGTATCCGTCCACAATATCCGTAATTCCTGCCAGAATGAGAATCAGCAGCGCGATCTCGATATGAAACGGAAACGGCAAGAAAAAGATGTACAGGTATAAAGGGATCAGCACGATGCGAAAAACGGTAAGCGCATTTGGAATATTCACGGATGCTCCCTCCGTAAAAGCCCTGCCTGCGGCACGGCCTTCCAGTTTAGTAACACGATCGTCGCTCCCTTTTCCAATCACTTTACCATTATACTCCTAGGACAAAGGCAACAACAAGTCCCCGGCAAAAACGAAAGCCCCACACCGCTTCCGGTTGGGGCTGTTGGCGCACTTGGATGTCAGGTTCCGGCAAAAATCAGGTCGTACATATGCTTATAGGTATTCCAATCGAAAACCTCGGAGACCGGCTTCTTTCCAATCACGCTGTAGCCGATCAGCAAGCCGAGTACCAAAGAGAAAAACAGCAACAACGGGACCATCAGCACCTTTGACGCTGTGATCGCCCACTTTTTGTTTCCTTTTTTCTGCTCTCTCTGTTGCGCTTCCTGCATGTCACGCGGGAACCCTTGCCCCTTTACTTGATCCATGGTGAGTGTCCTCCGGCCTTTTACAAAAAGATTAACGGCTTCGCAGCGAATTGGCAATCCCCATCATTTGATCGGTAATGCCGATGGCGCGGGAGTTCAGCTGGAAAGCCCGCTGGGTATTGATCAGCTGTGCCATTTCCTGTTGAAGGTCTACGTTGGACGTCTCCAACGCTCCCTGACGAACCGAGGCAGTGGAAAGCTCGAAACCGGTCAACGGCTGGTCAGCTGGAAGCAGCAGCTCATTTTCGCCGACTTGCTTGTATTGGTCAGGGTTGTCCACTTTAAAAATGCCGATGCGAGGAGTGACCTCCTCCCCGTTGTTTAACAGGCGGCCTTCCGGGGTTACCTTCAGATCTTTCACTTGATCCATCATGATGGGAACTCCATCCTGGTCAACGAGAAAATCTCCCGCTGCATTGGCCAGCCCGTACCGCTTAAATTCATCGGAATACTTGATCTGAAAACCGCCGTTCCGCGTAAACCGGATCTCTTCCCGCAGCTCATTGGTGTCCGGATCTCTGGTTAACCGGCTGACAGCGAAAAAACCGTCTCCCTCGATCATCAGATCGGTCGGGATCTCCGTGATTTTGGCGCTGCCTTGGGCCATGTCCAGCTTGGTCAGGCCAAGCCTTGCCCCGCTGCCGATCCGCAATCCAGGCGGAGAGGTGCGCTGCCTGTCGGCTGCCGGTTGTTCGTTCATGGAATCAAACAGCAGTTCCGAGAACGAAGCGGTACGCCGTTTGAAGCCGACCGTATCAATGTTTGCCAGGTTGTTCGCGGTGGTGTCAAGCGCCTGCTGTACGCTGCGGAGTGCTGCGGTGGAGATGTTCAGTGATTGCATGGTAGCTTCCTCCTATCTTACCCGTTTACCCGGCCGATCTCGTTGGCGGCCTTGTCCATCGTTCCGTCCAGCGTGGTGATCACCCGCTGGTTGGCTTCGTATGCGCGAAGTACCGTCATCATGTCGGTCATGGTTTGGGCCGCATCCACATTGGCACGCTCTACCCAACCTTGCTTTACTCCGTAAAAACCGCTGTCCGCGTTTTCCAGATTGGCAGGCTGCCCTTCACCCTGCCAGCGGAAGACGTTTTGACCCTCACGCACCAGCTGGTTCGGGTCAGTCACAACTTTTAGTCCAAGCTGATAGGACTGCAGCCCGGTCTTCGGGTCCGTATAGCTGATTTCCCCCTGGGAACTGATATGTACATTCTGTCCGGCGGTTTGCACGTTAATCGCCGTATTTTGTTCATCGAGCACGTAGTAGCCGTCCGGCGTGACGAGATAGCCGTCGGCGTTGACGCTCCAGTTGCCGTTGCGGGTATAGCGCACCTGCTCCGGTGTGGCTACAGGCTGCTGCTGCGGATCATCCAGTCTGGCCACGCTGAAAAACAGGCGGCGTTCCTTGCCGTCCTGATCGGGCTGCAGGTTGTCCAACAGAGCAATATCGTACGGGTTCCTGGTTTCGGCAATATCTCCCTGGCGGAAGTTCGGCAGGGCCTCAGACATGTAAACACCCGTATGCAGCCGGCCGATTGTCACAGGCTGTCCGGAGAAATTGGGCAGTCCCTGGATATCCGGTCCCTCTTTGTCGCGAATGCGCGAGATGAGCTGCTCCGGAAACGCACGCATGACCCCTACGTCCTGTTTGTAACCCGGCGTGTTGATATTCGCGATGTTATTGGCTAATGACTCCTGTTTGCGCTGCAGCGCAAGCATGCCGGATGCTGCCGTATGCAAGCCCCTGATCAAGATGGTCTACCCCCCAAAAAACTTTCTCTTCCGATACGCCGGCACCTTGTCCAGGTAGTCCAGCATCATGCCCGTTCCTTTGGCCACACACATCATGGGATCTTCGGCGACCAGAACTGGCACTTTCAGTTCGTCGGCAAGCAACTGGTCGAGCCCGTGCAAAAGTGCTCCACCACCTGTAACCGAAACCCCCTTATCTATGATATCGGCAGAAAGCTCCGGAGGTGTTCGTTCCAAAACAGATTTTGAGGCTTGTACAATTGCGCTCACCGACTCAGCCAGGGCTTCCTGGACTTCATGCGAGTAAATGGTAATGGTTTGAGGCAATCCCGTCACCATATCTCTGCCGCGAATGTCCATCTCGTCCTGGCGTCCGCCGGATACCGTACCAATTTGTACCTTTATGTCCTCAGCCGTACGCTCTCCGATCAGCAACTTGTATTTATTTTTTATGTAACGCATAATAGCCAGATCAAATTTATCGCCCGCTACTTTGATAGAGGAGGACGTTACGATGTCTCCCATCGAAAGAACCGCTACATCGGTAGTACCGCCGCCGATGTCGACCACCATGTTGCCGGAAGGCTGGAAAATATCCATGCCTGCGCCTACTGCCGCGATCTTAGGCTCTTCCTCGATATAAACCTCCCGTGCGCCGCCGCTGCGTTCTGCCGCTTCGCGGATGGCTTTCTGCTCGACGGACGTGATGTTCGTCGGGCAGCAGATCAGAATGCGCGGACGCGCAAACAGGCTTTTTCCTCCGATTTTGGCCAGGAAGTGCTTCAGCATGGCTTCGGTAATTTCAAAATCTGCAATGACCCCGTCTCGCAAAGGTCGGATCGCGACGATGTTGCCCGGAGTACGCCCTACCATGCGGCGTGCTTCGTTTCCTACGGCCAGCACTTTTTTCGTTTGGTTGTCGATTGCTACGACGGATGGTTCATCCAGGACAATTCCTTTGCCTCTTACGTAAATTAGTACATTGGCCGTCCCCAAGTCGATTCCGATGTCTTTGCTAAACATGAAAGGTCCTCCCTGTCCAGATACATTACTCCCTTTTATCATAGGCCGTTCTTCATGAGAGGACAAGGAAATTTTTATACACTTTCTTCCTGTTCAACCCGGACTTTTTTACTTCTCCGTTTGTATTTGATTTTGGTCGCTTCTCCTCCCCGCAAGTGCCTGATGGCTTTGTGGTATTCGAGAATTTCCTTCACCTGATTCGCCAGCTCCGGATTTATCTCAGGCAGTCGTTCCGTCAGATCCTTGTGCACCGTACTTTTTGAAACACCGAACTCTTTGGCGATCATGCGAACCGTATTGCGCGTCTCCACAATATATCGGCCAATCTTTATGGTCCGCTCTTTGATGTAGTCGTGCACGTCACTCGCCTCCCTGTATCAAAATTGTCTGATACAATATATGGGTGGGTGCGGACACATATTCTACGTTTCCAAGCCTGACAAGCCAGCAAGACCACATCTTTTTTGCACAGCGTGTACACATTTTTGGCAAAAATCAAAGAAGACGTCTTATTTAGTGGCTGTAGTGGAAGAAGCATGTTTCCAGTCTCCGCTCCATTCTTCGCCCCGCGGGGAAGCATTAACTGTCCGCTCCGCAACGATTCGCGGGGGAGCGCACGAAGTCCCCGTAGGGGGAAAGTCGCCGCTCTCCGAAGATAACTCAGGGTTGCGCTCCTGATTCCCGCGAATTCGCCGCTACGCTAAGCAGGGATGCGCAGTCGCTCCGTCTGGAAACATGCTTCTTCTCGATACCGTGGTGTCTTATATACCAACTGAACTTCATGAATCGCTAACAAGGCACTTCTCATCCTGAGTTGGCTGACAAACCGGCCACGAAAGAGAAGCCTATTTCCAGGCGCAGCGACTTGCGGAGTCCATCTCAGCGGAGCAATGATTGGCGGGAAAAAGAAACGCAACTCTGAATGTACTGCGGAGCGAGTCCACTTTTGCGTTTCCCCGCCAAGCATTGCGGAGCGGACAGTCAACACATCCTTGCAGGGCGTAGAATGGAGCGCAGTCTGGAAATGGGCTTCTCCCACTACAGCCACTTTCCCAAGAAAAAAACACCCCCTGCCGATTAGACAGGGAGTGTCATCACTACGCGATATTACGAGAAGAAGAACTGCTTCAACGCGTACTTGGTTGTTTCTTTGTTCATGTGGGCGATCGAAGTGGTGAGCGGAATGCCTTTCGGACAGGACTGCACGCAGTTTTGCGAGTTTCCGCAATCGGCGATGCCGCCGTCTTCCATCAGGGCTTCCAGACGCTCGTGTTTGTTCATCGCACCGGTTGGATGCTGGTTGAACAAACGCACCTGGGAGATCGCGAACGGTCCGATAAACGCAGACTTTTCGTTTACGTTCGGGCACGCCTCGAGGCAGACACCGCAGGTCATGCACTTGGACAATTCATACGCCCATTGGCGATCAACTTCCGGCATGCGCGGACCAGGACCGAGATCGTGAGTCCCATCGATTGGAATCCATGCTTTGACGCGCTTCAGCGCATCGAACATGCGGCTGCGGTCGATGGACAGGTCGCGCTGTACCGGGAAGGTGCTCATCGGTTCCAGTCGAATCGGCTGCTCCAGCTTGTCAATCAGCGCGGAACATGCCTGGCGCGGTTTGCCGTTGATCACCATCGAACAAGCACCGCACACTTCTTCCAGACAGTTGGATTCCCAGTTAACCGGTTTGGTCTTTTGTCCTTGCGCGTTCACCGGGTTCCGCTGGATTTCCATTAACGCCCCGATTACGTTCATGTTCGGACGGTAGGGAATTTTGAACTCTTCTTTGTAAGGAGTGCTGTCAGGACTGTCTTGACGGGTGATAATCAGGTGAATGATTTTGTCGGCCATGATCAGTTCCCTCCCCTCTTATTTCTTCTTATTTTGGCTGTAGTCGCGTTTACGCGGCGGAATCAGCGAGATGTCGATGTCTTCGTAGTAGATATCAGGCGCTGTTGTCGCAGCGTTGTATTTCGCCATGGTCGTTTTCATGAACTGCTCGTCATTACGCTCTGGGAACTCAGGCTTGTAGTGGGCACCGCGGCTCTCGTTGCGCTCCAGCGCACTGATCGTAATCGCGCGGGACAGGACAAGCATGTTCCAAAGATGACGCGTAAAGGTAGCGCCGGAGTTGCTCCATTTTTGCGTGTCGTTGATGTTGATCTTTTTGTAGCGCTCCATCAGTTCCACGATTTTCTCGTCGGTCTTCTTCAGACGATCGTTGTAGCGAACGACTGTAACGTTGTCCGTCATCCATTCGCCCAGTTCCTTGTGGATCACGTAGGCGTTCTCTGTTCCATCCATCTTCAGGATGTTTTCGTACTTCTCCTGCTCTTTCTTGGTAAAGCCGTCGTAGAGCGTGGAAGAAAGATCGTCGGATGCTTTTTCCAGACCGTTCATGTATTCGATCGCTTTCGGACCAGCTACCATACCGCCGTAAATGGCGGACAGAAGCGAGTTGGCACCGAGGCGGTTTGCACCGTGCTGGGAGTAGTCGCACTCACCTGCAGCGAACAGGCCTGGAATGTTGGTCATTTGGTTGTAGTCAACCCACATGCCGCCCATGGAGTAGTGAACAGCCGGGAAGATCTTCATTGGAACCTTGCGCGGGTCTTCTCCCACGAATTTTTCGTAGATCTCGATGATACCGCCCAGTTTCACGTCAAGCTCTTTCGGATCCTTGTGGGAAAGATCCAGGTACACCATGTTTTCGCCGTTGACACCCAGCTTCAAGTCAACGCAGACATGGAAGATTTCACGAGTGGCAATGTCGCGCGGTACGAGGTTTCCGTACGCCGGATATTTTTCCTCCAGGAAGTACCACGGCTTACCGTCCTTGTACGTCCAAACGCGTCCGCCTTCACCGCGGGCAGACTCGGACATCAGGCGGAGCTTGTCATCGCCCGGGATTGCTGTCGGGTGAATCTGAATGAACTCCCCGTTGGCATAAACAACACCCTGCTGGTACGCGATCGATGCTGCCGTACCGGTGTTGATGATAGAGTTGGTGGATTTACCGAAAATGATACCAGGACCGCCAGTCGCCAGGATAACGGCATCTGCACGGAACGAAGTGATTTCACCGGAACGCAGGTTTTGTGCGGTAATTCCGCGGCATACACCGGCGTCATCGAGCACGGCACCGAGGAAATCCCAGTATTCGTACTTCGTAACAAGACCTTCTGCCTCATAACGGCGTACCTGTTCGTCCAGTGCGTAGAGCAGTTGCTGCCCTGTGGTTGCACCGGCAAACGCGGTACGGTGATGCTTCGTTCCTCCGAAACGGCGGAAGTCGAGAAGACCCTCAGGTGTACGGTTGAACATAACGCCCATGCGGTCCAGCATGTAGATAATGCCCGGAGCCGCGTCACACATTGCTTTTACCGGAGGTTGGTTCGCCAGGAAGTCTCCCCCGTAAATGGTGTCGTCGAAGTGCTCCCATGTGGAGTCGCCTTCCCCTTTGGTATTAACCGCACCGTTAATACCGCCCTGCGCACAGACGGAGTGGGAACGCTTAACCGGAACGAGGGAGAACAGATCGACAGGTACCCCTTTTTCTGCTGCTTTAATGGTAGCCATCAAACCGGCCAGGCCACCACCGACGATAATCAATTTACCTTTTGCCATGATTCAAGTCCCCCAATCCCTATTGAATAAATGCCGACATCGCCCGCAAGCCGATGATCGAAACGATCACGAAAATACCCATGGTGAGGTACGTGGCGAAACGCTGGGAACGTGGACCGACAGTGATTCCCCAGTGAACGAGGAACGACCAGATACCGTTGGAGAAGTGGAATACCGCACTGAGAATACCGATGGAGTAGAAGACAACCATCAACGGGTCGCTGAGAATGTTCGCCATCATTTCGTAGTTCACTTCTGCGCCCAGTGCTTTTTGCACACGAGTTTCCCAGACGTGCCAGGCGATAAAGATGAGCGTGATGATACCGGTTACACGCTGCCACAGGAACATGTGGTTGCGGAAGTAGCCGTAGTTGGTTACATTGTTCTTCGCCTGGAAGGCAATGTAGAGCCCGTACACGGCATGGAACAGAAGCGGAATGTAGATAAAGATGAATTCGACTGCGAGCAGGAACGGAATGTTTTCAATCATTCCTACCACTTCATTGAACGCTTCGGGTCCCCGGGTTGCCTGGAAGTTCGCCGTCAAATGGAATACCAGGTACAGCCCGATCGGAAACAAACCAAGTAGTGAATGCAGCTTGTGGTTTAAAAAGTGATGGCCTTTCGCCATACATGGGTCCCCCCTTCAATAGATATGTAGATGTCGTTTTTTAGATCTTTTCTCCACTATCCTAACCGATTGCCTCTCAGGTTAGACATGCCCGGAGAGCTCGTAAATCCCCTAGCATTCTCTGAAGTTTGTCTTGGCAAAATATGTCGGAAAACGGAAAAAAGTTGGGCAAAACTATGACCAAAACAATTGTACTCCTGTCTCCATACAGCGTCAAGACAGTGATTAGACTTGTTCTATTATTAGAATACTTTTGCAAATCAATCTTTTTCTACAAATCTGTCATAAGCTTCTCCCATCTCTCATAGTCTAGTATCAACCATGCCAAAGAAGGAGATTCAGCCATGAAACAAGTCGATCAACTCGCATCCCTTCTGTCACCTGACGTCATTCCCTACGCAGAGCGAATCAACATGCCATATCTCGGCTACCACCTGCTGCGCGAGACCATTACAACCAGCCTGTTGGGCGAAAGTGAAGGACCAATTCTCTACTGGATGGGGAGAGAGATCGGCAGGCACATTCCCCTCCAATCAGCGAACGGGCTGGTGATGCCGTTCATTCGCCTGGGCCTTGGGAAACTGGAGCTGCTGGAAGAAGGGACGAACCAGCTCCGCTACCGGTTGTTCCACTCCATGTTTTCCTACATGACACAGGAGCGGATGAGCCGTTCCCTTTCCCTGGAGTGCGGAATCATCGCCGGAGCGGTAAGCAGCTGGCGAAAACAGGACGTGGAAACCCGTCTGGAGTTGGAAGAGGCGGGGAGCGTAGTGATTTGCGTTTCCTTGGCGGAATAAAGGAAGGACACAATCCAATGTCCAGGTGGCCGCCGCACCTGAATGTAGCAAAAAAACTGTCCCAAAGCTGCAAAAATAGCTTTGGGACAGCCCGATCAAGTGAATACCCGATTACAAACCGTGAACTACAGCTGTTTCCTCTACGTCCAGTCCATAGGCAGTGTGCAGAGCCCGAACCGCCAGTTGGGTGTGGTGAGCCGGAATCACGCATGACACTTTGATGTCGGAAGTGGAAACCATTTTGATGGCGATCTCATTTTCAGCAAGAACGCGGAACATATCAGCGGCCACCCCGGGATTGTTGATCATGCCCGCACCCACGATGGATACCTTGGAGAGTCCTTCCTCGTAATCCACTTTGTCAAAGCCCAGGTACGCCTGATTGTTCGCCAGTGTCTCCAGCGTTTTTTTCAGGTCACTGGCCGCTACCGTGAAAGAAATGTTGGTCACCGCTGCATCATAGGAGCTTTGAATGATGATGTCCACGTTTACCTGATTGTCGGCCAGGGTATTGAACAAGCGGGACAGCGTTCCGACCTTGGCTGGCATACCCACAACCGTCACCTTTGCTACGTCTTCATCATGCGCTACGCCGCTAACAACTCTTCCTGTCTCCATACTGGCAACCTCCTCTACGTACGTACCTTCTTCTGTCGTAAAACTGGATCGTACTACAAGCCGTACCTTGTAATTTTTCGCCGCTTCCACAGAACGGGGGTGCAGCACGCCTGCTCCCAGGTTGGCCAGTTCCAGCATCTCGTCATAGGAAATGCTGTCAAGCTTCTGCGCAGCCGGCACAACCCGCGGGTCAGCGGTGAACACTCCGGCGACGTCCGTAAAAATCTCGCATTTCTCCGCATTCAGACTAGCCGCAAGAGCTACCGCTGACGTATCCGATCCGCCGCGGCCGAGCGTAGTGATTTCACCTTCTTCGCTCAATCCCTGGAACCCTGCCACGATCACAACTCGCCCTTGCTTCAACTCCGAAAAGATCCGTTCATTGTCGATGTGTTTGATGCGCGCCTTTCCGTGTACCGATTCCGTGGTGACACCTGCCTGCCAGCCTGTCAGCGACACCGCGTCGCAGCCTTTTTGCTGCAGGGCCATAGCCAAAAGCGCGATGGACACCTGCTCGCCAGTCGACAGGAGCATATCCATTTCCCGCTCCGACGGGTAAGGCGAGATTTGTTTCGCCATGTCCACCAGGACGTCCGTTGATTTTCCCATCGCCGACACCACGACAACCATGTCGTGGCCCGCCTGTCTGTACTCGATGATCCGGTCCGCTACACGCAATATGCGCTCAATGGTACCTACCGAGGTACCTCCATACTTTTGCACGATCAACCCCATCTTGGCTTCTCTCCCTCTCGCTTACACTCACGATGTTAGTCTTTTTTGTTTTTCTCCAATCCATCCCTTTATACGAATAAAGGCAACGACCAGGATAAAACCTGCCGCTGCCTGTTCATAGACATACCGGTTCCTCCTTCCCTTACCACGCAGACAGTTGAGCGACAGAAATAACCCTGTCATTCTCAACGTGACGTTGTGAGATAGCTCTCCATCCGGGCAACGGGTGTTTGCACGGATGACAGTCCTGCGCTTGTTCAACGCAGGCCCAGCACGAAAGGTTTGGGTAACCTTCCGAACTTCGGCGAATTCCCCTTTCCCAGCTCCCGTCAACGATTCCCGATCTCAGGGGGGTACTTTTGGTTTTCGCGCCTCTACCTCACTCCATAGGGAAGTGAGGTTCAATATTCTGTTTGAAAGGGATTATATCATGGTAATCCGAGAGGTTCAATTCGTTTTTTGAAAAATGCTGCCTACTTTTCTGCTTCCAACTTTCGCAAGTGGCGGATAATATCCCTTGCCAGTTTGTCGCCAATGCCGAGCTGGCGGAAATCTTCCACCGTTGCCTCTCGCATTTTTTTCAAGGAACCGAAGTGCTGGAACAGCATTTTGCGCCGTTTTTCCCCGATGCCTGGTATATCATCCAGCTGGGACGTAAGCAGCGATTTGCTGCGAGCCTGGCGGTGGAAGGTAATGGCAAAGCGGTGAACCTCATCCTGAATGCGCTGCAGCAGGTAAAATTCATAACTGTCCCGCTTCAGTTCCACCGGCTCCGGCGGGTCGCCAAACAGGAGCTGGGCCGTTTTGTGCTTGTCGTCTTTGGCCAGGCCGCAAACGGGAATATAGAGGCCCAGTTCGTTTTCCAACACGTCCATGGCCGCACTGATTTGCCCCTTGCCGCCATCGATGACGATCAGGTCAGGCATTGGCAGGTTTTCCTTCAACAGGCGGGTGTAGCGGCGGCGAACCACCTCGCGCATGGAGCCATAGTCATCCGGTCCCTGCACGCTTTGAATTTTAAACTTGCGATACTCTTTTTTATCAGGGCGACCGTCGGTGAACACGACCATGGCTGATACCGGTTCCGTTCCCTGAATGTTGGAGTTGTCGAATGCTTCGATCCGATGCGGCGTGCCGATCCCCAGCACATGTCCCAGATTGTGCACTGCCTGAATGGTGCGTGCATCGTCTTTGGACATCAGCGCGAACTTCTCCTGCAGGGCGATCCGCGCATTTTCGTTCGCCATTTGTACAAGTTCAAACTTCTTGCCCCGCTTCGGCGTCAGCACCTTGACACCCAGCCACTCGGCCAAAAGCTCCGGCTCGCTTTGTTCGGGAAGAAAGATCTCTTTCGGCAGCGCGTGCTGCTTGTCGTAGTAAAACTGGGTGACAAACGACATGAAATCTTCTGCTTCTTCACCGTAGTACGGAAACGACGTGGTCTCCCGCTCAATCATCTTGCCCTGCCGCATGTAAAAGACCTGAATGCACATCCAGCCTTTCTCCACCGCAAAGCCGATAATATCGCGGTCCACGGTGTCCGTGAACGTGACTTTCTGTTTTTCCATCACGGCCTCAATGCTGCGGATCTGGTCGCGCAGCTCCTTGGCGCGCTCAAATTCCATGTTTTCCGCTGCCTCCAGCATCTTTTCCGTCAACTGCTGCTTCATCGCCTCGTGGCCGCCGTCGAGAAACCTGGCGATCTCCTCCACCAGCCGCTGATTTTCCGCCTGGTCTACATCGTAGACACAAGGAGCCAGGCATTGACCCAGATGATAGTACAGGCACACCTGCTTCGGCAGCGTCTTGCACTTGCGCAGCGGGTAGAGCCGGTCCAGCAGCTTTTTCACTTCGGAAGCAGCTCCGGCGTTGGCGTACGGACCGAAGTAGCGCGCCTTGTCCTTTACCACTTTGCGCGTGATTTCCAGACGTGGATGTTTTTCGTTGGTGATCTTGATGTAGGGGTACGTCTTGTCGTCCCGCAACATCACATTGTAACGCGGATCGTGCTTCTTGATCAGGTTGCACTCCAGGATCAAGGCTTCAATCGCGGAAGAGACGACGATGTATTCAAAATCGGCGATCTCGCTGACCAGCAGCTGCGTCTTGCCGTCGTGGCTCCCCGTAAAATAGGAACGCACCCGGTTTTTCAGCACCTTGGCCTTGCCGACATAGATGATTTCCCCTTTGTCGTTCTTCATCAGGTAGCAGCCCGGCTTATCCGGCAGGACTGCCAGTTTGTCTTTCAAGGAGCTCTTCACGGCTGCTCCCTCCTTTCAAAAAAACGGCACTGTATTCCCATCCCATGTTACCACGTTTTTCGCACAAACATGAAAAGAAAAAAACAGCATCCGCTTCAGGGCGAATGCTGCTTTGTTGCATGTTACAGGTGTTTTCCGAGAGTAGCCATCAGCGCTTCCTTCGGTTGGAAGCCGATCACTTTGTCTACCGGTTGGCCATCCTTGAACACCAGCAAGGTCGGGATGGACATGATGCCGAAGCGGCCTGCGGATTCCGGATTTTCATCGACGTTTACTTTCGCGATTTTCAGCTTGGTGCCTACTTCGCTGTCGATTTGCTCAAGCACAGGAGCGATCATTTTGCAAGGACCGCACCAAGGCGCCCAGAAGTCAACAAGTACCGTGCCGCCTTGTTCCACTTCCTGGCTGAAGTTTTGATCGCTTACATTTACAATTGCCATGGTAAGTTACCTCCTACTAATCAGTTACTGTAACGATTCGACGTATCCCAGTATACCATTCTCTACCTGAAATGACTACGGCGGGCGACACTTTACACGTCCCTCCTACATACTTTGCCCCGTTCTGTCCCAAGCTATTGAAGATGGAAAGGGGTGTATCACGTGGCAACCATCGTCGCTTATTTCAACGACGAGGCCGAGGCTAAACACATCTTGCAGCAGTTGGCGCTGGAGACGTCTGTTCAATCCATTTCGTTCTTGAATCACGATCAAGTCGCGGACGAAACGGCGTGCGCTGCTGTCTCTTTTCTGGACTCACTCGGGCAATTTGGTTTTAGCGGCGAACAGTCTGCGACCTGCCTGTCGGCGCTTTCACAGGGAAAAGCGGCCGTGGTACTGGAGGGCGGCGATGCGGCGGACTTGCTTATTGCCTTGCAGAATTACGGGGTTCGTGAGTACAACATGGTGTAGGAAATAAAAGAAGCCAGCAATTACGCTGGCTTACTGACCATTTTGTTGTTTGAGGCGGTTGATCTCCCGTTCGTGATCGGATACTTTTCGATGCATCAGATCAAAGTCCGATTCAAGCAGACGGAAATGTCTCTCCTGTCGGTCAAAACGTTGATTGACTTCTTCCCTAAACTCATAAAGCTCTTGTTTCACTTCGTCGATTTCTTGTTTTACTCCGTCGATTTCTTGTCTTACTACGTGGAGCTCTTGTTTCACTTCATCAAGACCTTGCTTAATCTCTGTTGTAGCCTTGTTGTTTTCAGCCACCATCCGAATCAATTGTTGGAGCAATTCTTCACTCACGGTCGCTCACCTCTTCTTGATCATTATAAAGTATAATCGTATCGTAGATAAGCCTATGTGGACAAAAAAAGCGGCCTCCTTATCGAGAAGCCGCTTTTCTGTCTTGTAATTACGCCAATACCTTTTTAAATTCTTCCGTCAACAGCGGTACCACTTCAAACAGATCGCCTACGATCCCGAAATCAGCCACCTGGAAGATCGGAGCTTCCGGATCCTTGTTGATTGCGACGATCACCTTGGAGTTGGACATACCTGCCAAGTGCTGGATCGCACCGGAAATGCCGCACGCGATGTACAAGTCAGGTGTAACCACTTTACCGGTTTGCCCGATTTGCATGGAGTAGTCGCAATAGTCGGCGTCGCACGCACCGCGGGATGCGCCTACAGCTGCACCCAACACGTCCGCCAGCTCATACAGCGGCTTGAAGCCGTCTGCACTCTTTACGCCACGTCCGCCAGAGATGATTACTTTCGCTTCGGACAGATCTACCTTGCCGCTCGTTTTGCGAACGACTTCCTTAACGATGGTACGCAGATCTTTGATATCCACGTCGAACGGAATTACTTCCGCTGTTTTGCCTGCATCCGCTTGACCTACCGGAATGTTGTTCGGGCGAATGGTTACGAAAATTTTGCCGTCCACAAATTTGCGCTTCTGGAACGCTTTACCCGCGTAGATCGGGCGAGTAAATACCGGTCCTGCCTCAATCGCAGTGACGTCAGACACAAGACCGTAACCGAAACGAGCCGCCACACGCGGTGCTAGGTCACGACCAATAGCGGTGTGGCCCATCACGATTGCGTCAGGTCCCACGGTATTGATCAATTGGGCCAGAGCCTGGCTGTAACCGTCAGGTGTGTAGTTGGCAAGCGCGCTGTTGCTCACCACGTATACTTTACCGGCACCGTGATGCGCGAGAGCGTCCGCATACGAACCGCCATCTGCGCCAATAACCGCTGCTGCGATTTCGCCGCCTTCCGCTAGACTTTGCGCTGCCGACAATGCTTCAAAGGAAACGTTGCGCAGTTGACCGTCACGTGCTTCTGCGAGTACGAGTACTTTTTTCATAGGTGTATCCCCTCTCCCTAGTTCGTTAAATTACTTTCGCTTCGTTGCGGAGCAATTGAGCCAATTCGGAAACCTGCGACGAAAGATCGCCGGAGAGAATGCGGCCCGCCTGCTTTTTCGGCGGCAGATACTGATCGACAATCTCCGTTTTTGCCTGAACGTCTTGAGCGGACAGACCCAGATCGTCTGCAGACAGACGCTCCAGCGGCTTCTTCTTGGCCTTCATGATGCCAGGGAGGGATGGATAACGCGGTTCGTTCAATCCCTGTTGAGCGGTAATCAGTACAGGAAGGGTTGTTTCCACTGTTTCCAGGTCACCCTCGATATCGCGTTCAACGCGAACCGTGGTGCCGTTCACTTCAAGCTTGACCGCAGTGGAAACATGGTTAATGCCCAGCTCTTCGGCGAGGCGAGGACCGCCTTGGCCAGCGCCGGAGTCAACCGCCATCTGACCGCCGAGGATGATGTCAAAGCCCACTTTCTTCGCAACGGCTGCAAGCACTTTTGCAGTCGTGAACTCATCGCCAAACAGCGACTCATCGTCGACGAGGACTGCTTTGTCGGCTCCCATGGCAAGCGCGGTGCGAAGGGCATTTTCTGCGCGGTCAGGTCCGATGGTAACAACGGTTACTTCGCCGCCCAGCTCTTCCTTCAACTTGATCGCTTCCTCTACTGCGTACTCATCGTACGGGTTAATGATAAATTCTACTCCGTCTTCGGAGATTTTTCCGTCTTGAATGACAATTTTCTCTTCCGTATCAAATGTTTGTTTTAAGACAACCAGGATGTTCATGTGAGTACCTCCTTGGGTTCATATCTATTATCGATCGGCAAACTGCGGCTTCCGTTTTTCCAGGAATGCGGCGACGCCTTCTTTCACATCTTCCGAACGGAATGCTTCGCCAAACAGCGCAGCCTCCCGCTGAAGCCCTTCTGTCATTCCGTGAACCACGCCAGTGTGGATGGCATCCAGAGCCAGACGAATGGTTACAACACTTTTCTGCGAAATGGACACCGCCAGTTTCTTCGCCTCGTACAGCAACTGTTCCACCGGATAAACCGCTTCCGCCAAACCGATGCGATGCGCTTCCTCTCCGCCGATCATCTCGGAGGTGAGGATCATTTGCGTCGCCTTCCCTCTGCCGACGAGACGCGGCAGGCGCTGTGTACCTCCGTATCCCGGAATCAGTCCCAGGTTCAACTCAGGCAATCCCAGCTTGGCTTCCGCTGCGGCCAGACGGATATGGCATGCCATGGCCAGTTCCAAGCCGCCGCCCAGGCAAGCACCATTGATCGCCGCGATGACCGGCTTCGGATATGTTTCGATGCGGTTGAACAGCTCTTGGCCCGCAACTGCCAAACCTTCCGCTTCCGTGGGGGTTAACTGGGTAAATTCCTTAATGTCTG
>VAPR01000809.1_pt1 | contig 18209 bp, 18 predicted proteins | sample 3380701 | NCBI WGS metagenome assembly VAPR01 (sample SAMN11536904, study PRJNA540576) | hot springs metagenome | isolation source: hot spring wet sediment | place: Spain: Lobios | collected 2014-01 | reverse complement strand
TAGGGTCTGCTGAACAGATTAAAAATCCAGTAGCCACAAGGGTTTTTCCTAGTTTGTATGGAAATCATGTGCAAGGAAATCAACGATTTCCCTTCAAATTCCTTGCACATGGGGCTGATCTGGATGTACCAATACGTCTCTCATCGTGAAAACCAATTGCTTCTTCCCGATGATTTTTTCTTGCCATTTGGCGGCAAGTTGAATAAAGAAAATCGCTGGGTCAGGCTGGCTCAGTTGGTACCGTGGGCGTATGCGGAAGGAAAGTACGCCAAGTCCTTCCGTAACTCGTTTCGTGGTCAAAAGGCCGTTTCGATTCGCGTCGCCCTTGGTGCCCTCATCATTCAGGAACGCTTGCAGTTGTCGGACCGTGAAACGGTCCAGCAGATCGTCGAAAATCCGTATCTGCAATATTTCATCGGGCTGGAGGGCTATCAGGATCATCCGCCGTTCCATCCGTCTCTCATGACGCATTTTCGCAAGCGTCTGGGCGAGCAGGTCCTCCGTGAAATCAACGAGATCATCGCAGTCGAAGCCGCCAAAACGACAGATTCCGACCGTGACGATGAACCGAAATCCGGTACAAAATCCAAAGGCAAACGTTCGGCCAGGCGTCGGTCAACATTCGAAGAAGATCAGAACCAGGGCGTCTTATTGGTGGATGCCACCTGTGCTCCAGTGGATATGGCGTATCCAACCGATCTGAACTTGCTGAACGAGGCGCGTGAGAAACTGGAGGATATCATCGACACGTTGCATGCTCCGTTGGTCGGCCGTGCCCGCAAACCACGGACATATCGGGAGAAAGCACGAAAACAGTTCCTGGCCGTGGCCAAACAGCGTCGGGCAAGCGGCAAGGTCATTCGTCGAGCGATCGGCAAGCAACTTCAGTATGTTGCACGTAACCTTCGAATCATCAATGACCTGGCCTCGCGGCAGTCATTGGAGATTCTGAGCCGGAAACAGTATCGCGACTTGCTTGTGATTCAAGAACTGTATCGGCAACAACGCATCATGTTCGATCGCAGATCGCATCAGATCGAAGATCGAATCGTGAGCATCAGTCAACCACACGTTCGCCCGATCGTACGCGGCAAAGCGAAAGCCCGTGTGGAGTTTGGTGCCAAGGTATCTGTCAGCATGGTACACGGCTATGCTATTTTGGAACGCCAGTCGTGGGATAACTTCAACGAGGGCGGAACGCTGATCGAAGTGCTTGAAGCGTACAAGAAGCGCTTCGGCTTTTACCCGAAGGCGGTACTGGCCGATCAGATTTACCGCACGCGGGAGAACCGGGCGTTTTGCAAAACACATAGCATTCGCTTGAGCGGTCCTGCGCTTGGCCGTCCGGTGCAAGGCGAAGAGGCGGCGGAACAACGGCGGGTTGCAAGGCAAGATGCGAGCGAACGTAACGCCATCGAAGGCAAATTCGGAGAGGGCAAGCGCAAGTATGGGCTTGGCCGTATTCGAGCGCGTCTTGCAACGACGAGCGAAACCGTCATCGCACTGCAACTCTTGGTGATGAACCTCGAGCGCAGGCTGCGGGATCTTTTTGTCTCGTTGATGAAACAACTGTTCGCGGTAAAATTACCAGGTTCCCAGACAATTTGTGTCGTCTGAGGATCGTTCAGCAGACCCTAAATAAAGAAAAAATAACAAGATACAGGCCGGGCAACTATCGTCCCGGCCTGTTTTTTGTACGTTTATTTCTCCGTACCTTCCGTCTTCTGCCTTGCGCGGAAGCGGCGCACTTTCATCAAATTGCCGCACATCCGGTCATCGCACCAGCGGCGGGCGCGATTGCGGCTTTCGTCAAAGAACACCCAGCGACAGGCGTCATTGTCGCATATCTTGAGGCGGCGCACGTCCTGTTGAGTTATCAGATCAACAAAGGAAGCGGCGATCTGTCCCATTACCAACGGCCAGTCCCGGGTAAGAGTGACCTGCTTCAGGTGATATCCGTCGTCGCTTTGTACCAGTTGCGGATAGGAAGAAACCTTCTCCAGTGCCCGGTTCAGCGTATCTACGTCCGTTTCATCCAGCGAGCGGCCCGCGACAAGCGCTTCTACCATGGACTGCATCCGTTCACGCAGTTCCCGCAACGCACCCATCGTCTGCTCATCGGGAGGGAACCGCGCTTCCAATCCCCACTGCTGCAGAAACTGCTGCATCCACTCTGCTTTATCCAGGCGGTCTTCCTGACGGCCAGAACCCCGCCAATCACGCCAGTAACTGTTGAGAAAATCCAGGCATAAAAAATCCACCATCCAGCCCTCCGATACAATCTTGACGCTCATTCCATCAAATGGTAATGTATACATGTAACCATCATATTAAACTTTGGTAGTTACCGACTCATCCTGTTACCGCTATTATAAGTCACAATGAGCGCTTTCGATAGTTACAAGACAAGGAGGGAACGGAATGAACCGCATGGAGTTGCTGAGGCATGAGCTGGAGCTTACTTTTGACAAAGAAGGATGGTATCCCCCGCTCGCAGACGCACTGAAAGGCATTACTGCCACCCAAGCCAGCTGGCGGCCGTCAGGAGAGGCGGCCAACACCATATGGGAGATCGTGAATCATATGCTTTTTTACAAGGAGCGGCTGCTGCAGCGGGTTCAAGGACTGGAGTCGGTCAATACCGCGAACAGCAATGACGACACCTTTGCCGTAGACGCTTCTCCTGACGACGAAGAGGCATGGCAGGCAACCGTCGCACGGGCAGAACGTATCCACCGGGAGCTTGATGATGTTCTCGCCACCATGTCGGATGAAGATTTCGACCGTCCCGGAACCCATACGCCTCTCGGATTGAGTGCTTTTAACATCATCATGCACGACGCCTTCCACACCGGGCAGATCGTTCAGATTCGGAAATGGCAGGGCTCCTGGCCCGCTCGGCGGTCGTTTGAATGAAAAAAACGGGGGAACTCCCCGTTTTTTTACGGCCTCCACTCCCTGCTTGGAGTCTTGATGTTATTGCCGATATTGCGGATTTTCACGTCTACGGCAACATCCAGCGTGAGCCGCCGGAAAAATTCAGTTGGCCGTTCACGCAATTCCTTATACATCTCCGGTTCATTTTTCAGTCGGGTTGTCATCCGCAATACGTCAGCCTTGTACTTGTTCGCCAATTCCCTGGCCGTTTTCTCCAGGCGCGCTTGCAACAAGCCGGAGACGATCTGTTCCGTTCGTTCGATTTGCTCCGGCTTGTCGAAGGATGCTCCCAGACACTGGTATTCCATCATTTCCGTCTCCAGCTCGACCTTGAACGTGACATGAGGAAACCCCTGGCGAAGCTCCGACGTGATTTGGCAATCGCCGGAGATGATCTGCAGCCCCGTCTGTTTCCCTTCGAAACAAGGAAAGTGAAGCACCCCCCGTTCGATCTCATCCTGCAAGATGGAGATGTCCTGGATTTGATTCCGTGAAAGCGTTCCAATCATTTTGAATCTGTCAAACACGGCGGCCTCATTGAGCACGATCTGTCTTTTGGCATCCAATGAGGCTTTAATCAACAGAAATGGCGTTTGGGAGCGGACGCTTTTGCTGACCGTCCCCAGATTGGATCTCGGCATCACGATCGTCTTCTGAACGTTGTCCGTCATTTCCGCTATGTGCAGGGCCGGAGTAGGTTCAGACACGCTGGGTGAGGTAAACAACAGGGGAAGAGGTCCGTTGAACACAAGCATCTCCGTATGACGGCGCATCTGGGGAAACCGTGCGAAAAAATCATACAGTTCGTTAATGCCTTTCTTCGCCACCTTTTCTCCCAGAGCGATGGTTTGCAGATGCGACATGTTCGGCATGCGATCGCTCCTCGTCACAACCCGCTCAATCCCTTCCGCAATGGAGGGAGTCTCGATGATAAAGTTCGTGTAGCCTCTCTGCTGTTGTCCTGTTGCATTAAATCCCGCTCCCATCTGCCCCGTTCCGCCAGCAGAAGCAGCTTCCACGATCTGCACGACAACCTGGTACATTCTGATCTCGTAACCTTTCCTTTTGACCGGCGGAAGTTCATCGATCCCCAGACCGATGATGATCGCCCGATTCTCCAACTCCTGATAGTCCCAGCATCCTGCGGTCAGCGCGCCGATGCTGATGAGAATCGCGAGAAAGATGACACGTCTGGCCTTTTGCTTCGGCATCATGTTTCCTTCCTTTCCTTTACTTCCGGTGCGGGGAGGTGCCCCAGCCTTCTGCGCACAAACGCACCGGCCATCAACAGAAGCGGATAACCGAAGAGAAAAAACATTCCAATGACCCCTACATAATCGGACCACTTCGCCATCGCGATCAAATTGTCCGGTACCAGGGCCAACAGGTATATCGCCGATATGATCACCCCCATCCACCACCGTTCCGAAACCGCGGGAAACATCCGATTCATGGTGAAAGCAGTGGAGTAAAATACCACCAGATGTGTGGTGTAGGCAAGCGGCAGCCACAGGATGATGAGCAATAGCTCTGCCCGCTCCACAAACTGGCGCACGATCTCGATCATTTTGGCCATGGTCACAACCGGGTAGGTTTGCGCGATCGTGACATCGGGACCAAGCGTGAGCAGTGCCCCCAGCACGATGAAGCTGTAGAACCCTCCGGCCAGGGCGATTCCGGCGCCCGCATGCAAGAAGCTCTTTTCCTTTTTCACGAGAAAGGGATAATACAAAAACAGGATTTCGAATCCCAAATACGAATAAGCCGTATTGGGAAGCGGCTTGACGACAGGAAGGATCCCGTCTTGAAACGGTACACGGAACTCATACCAGTCTGCTTCGAGATACGCGAACAGGAAGAAAAAAATCATCAGCAGAAAAGTGATCGGTTGGCCTGACTCGTTAATGCGGACAATTGGCATGAGACCGTCCCAGGCAGCGTAGAGGATGGTGATCAGCATGGCGAGAATGATCGCTTCCAGGGGCGTAAACGGCAGCATTTCCGTTCGGACCACCTCCGCCATCGTTCGCACTCCCGTAATGGTGAAGAACAGAAGGTACCCGCCAAACAAAAAATTGAAGAAGAAACCGATCACCCGTCCGAACACTTTCACATTGTATTCGACCAGGGTATCTGCCGGAAAAAGACGGGCCGCTCGCAGGATCAGCCACAGGGAGACCAGCGATACACAGCCTGCCAGGATGACGGTGATCCATGCGTCCTCGCGCGCTTTTTCCACAACCCCTCGGGGAAGCGTGATGAAGCCGACTCCGACAATCGTGCCGAATACAAGCATAATCACTTGAACCGGACTGATCCATACATTTTTTTCACAGCCTTTCATAGTCACCAACCTTCCGGCACAGACAAGAATGTGAGACGCTACTTCTTCCGCTGCTGTTTGGAAGTCATTGCAGTGGCCTTCGCCTTGGTGGCGTTCTGCGGTTGGAGAAACGCCGGGCGATGCGTCAGACGCTTGAACGAAAAACGGAACAGCGAATCCATCCAATCCCTGATGCGAAGCGGTGACAGCGGTGCCAGATAGGGAACGCCAAACGAGACAAGCCTAGCCACATGGGCATGCATGACAAACAGTCCCAGCAAAAAGCCGTACAGACCGAAAATACTGCTGCATAAGAGCAGAAAGAAGCGCAAGATCCTGTACGTGATCCCGAGCAGATAGACGGGAGCTGTAAAGGAGGAGATCGCCGTCAAGGCGACAATGACAACCGTGACCGGACTGACCAGATTGGCGTTGACCGCAGCCTCTCCAATCACCAGGCCGCCAACGATGCTGACCGCTTGTCCGATCGGTTTGGGCAGCTTGATCCCGGCCTCGCGCAGGATTTCGATCATGATTTCCATCACAAAAATCTCCAGCACGATCGGCAGAGCGACTTTCACACGGGCTGAGTCCATCGAGATGACCAGCCGAGTGGGAATCAATTCGGGGTTGTATGCTACCAGCGAGAGATAGAAACCGGGTGTCACGATGCTGAGCAGCAGGGCCACCATCCGCACGATGCGGATGAGCGACGCATACTGCCAACTGCTGTAGTAGTCGTCAACCGTGGTGATGAGTTGAAAAAACGTAATCGGCATGATCAGCACATGCGCCGCCCCCTCTACCATCACCACCACGCTTCCCTCCAGGAGGTAGGAGCATACCACGTCAGGCCGTTCCGATGGACGCATCTGCGGAAACAGGGAGAAGTTGTTGTCTTCCAACAGCTCCTGCAGATGATGATGTCCCTGCAGCGCGTCTGTCTCGATCGACGCAAGCCGCTTTTTCATCTCTTCCACAAGGGAGGGATTGGCGACATCATCCAGATAAAAAAGGGCGACCTGCTGTTTTCCACGCTTTCCCACCTGAAAAGACTCCACGCACAGATGCGGGTCGCGCAGCCGTTGGCGGACCAGCGTGATATTGGGGCCGAGTATTTCCACAAAGCTTTCCCGCGGGCCGATGACGCTTAGCTCCGTCTCGGGAGCTGCTATGTCCCGCTTTTCCACCTTCGCTAACCCGATCGACAAGGCCCCCGCCACACCCTCTGCCAGCAGGAGTGCTTTTCCACTCATCAGCTCTTCCACTGCGCTTTGCCAGTCTTCCACGAGCCAAGTGTCGCTCACCACAATGCGGCGTTTCATCTCTGCCAGCGGCTCGGGAACCGCTGTCTCGCCTTGCTCACACCGCTGGGTCGGCTGCTGCTGATATGATCCCTCATCCCAGTTTTCTCTCAGCGGAAACACGACGCGTTCGCTCAGCAGTTGCACATCTACCAGGGATGTAAAGAAAAGCAATGCTACCCGACAATCTCCGCATAGCAGCTCATTGACCGCAAAATCTGTATTTTTTCCGAGCCAGCTCCTCAGGGACTGAACGTTTTCCTGAAGCGATTGTTGCAGAGGCCCCGTCGGACCTCTGCTTGTCCCCCGTTCCATCGTCGGCTTCTTTGTCTGGTTTCTGTTTTTCGGGCGAAAAAAATTGACCATCCTCGACACTTCTTTCCGCTTGCTCGTGATTATGTGCCTAGTATCCCAAGATGGGAAGAAATACATGCATCGAAAGGCGGATCGGGGTGTTACGCTGAAAAGCCGCCGACTCATTGTCGACGGCTTTTCTTTCTCACGCATTCACTTCCTTCTTCCCAAAAAACGTCCGGAGCGCCTTGTAAACCTCGCCTTTTTCCCGGATCACGCAGTGCATGAACTTCGGCTCCTTGATGTGCCGGTAGGCGGACATCAGGGTGGAGTGTCGGTTGTATTGATTCACCTCGCCGTAGCCGAACATGTTGCACCGCTCCATCAATTCCTTCACCAGCTTCACGCAGCGCTCGTTGTCGGACGTGAGGTTGTCGCCGTCGGAGAAGTGGAAGGGATAGATGTTGAACTGGGACGGAGGGTAGCGGGCATCGATGATCTCCAGCGCCTTTCGGTACGCGGAGGAGCAGATCGTTCCGCCGCTCTCCCCTTTGGAGAAAAAGACGTCCTCCGGCACTTCCTTGGCGTCTGTGTGGTGGGCGATAAAGACGATTTCCACCTTTTCGTACTTGGTGCGGAGAAACCGCAGCATCCAGAAGAAGAAGCTGCGGGCGATGTACTTTTCAAATACGCCCATGGAACCGGACGTATCCATCATGGCGATAATCACCGCGTTGGAGTGAGGCTTGATGATGTCTTCCCAGGTCTTGAACCGCAGATCGTCGTTGGAAATTCCCAGCTCCAGCTCGCTGTAGCCGGCCAAGGCATTGCGCCTGAGGGCGGCCAGGAGCGTCCGCTTCTTGTCGATGTTGCCCATCAAGCCCTTTTTGCGGACGTCGTTAAACCGGGTCTCCTCGATGATGATGCGATCTTCGTCCTTGCGCTGCAGGTTGGGCAGCTCCAGCTCGGCAAACAGCATCTCCTGCAGCTCTTCCACGGTGATTTCGGCCTCGTAGTAATCAACCCCCGGCTGGTCCCCGGCTCCCTGGCCCTTGCCCGGTCCTTGGGCAGAGTCGCCGTCCTTTGCGATGACGTCCCCTACCTTGCTGTTCCCCTTCCCTTGGCCGCCGTGCTGGCCCTTCTGGAAGTTGAACCGGAGCCGGTACTCATCCAGGGAACGGATGGGTATTTTGATGACCTCGCGCCCGTTCGACATGATGATGTTCTCTTCGCTCACGAGGTCAGGCAGGTTCTTCTTGATCGCTTCCTTCACCTTTTCCTGGTGACGGTTCTGGTCTTGATGCCCTTTGCGATGCAGGGACCAGTCTTCACGGGAGACGATAAACGGGGATGATTCTTCCATATAGCCGCCTCCTATCTCCTATCTATCTGTTCAACAGACTGCCCACGTAGCGGAGAAGCTCATTGGCGCAAACCGGGCAGTAACTGTGCTCCTCGATCAACCGTTTCGTTACTTCGTTGATTTTCTTCAGCTGATGCTCATCAGGTGTCTTGTTGGACGTAGTAATTTTCACGACGTCCTTCAAATCGGCAAACAGCTTCTTCTCAATCGCTTCCCGCAGGCGGTCGTGCGTGCTGTAGTCAAACCGTTTTCCTTTGCGCGCATAGGCGGAGATGCGGATGAGAATTTCTTCACGGAAGGCCCGCTTCGCATTTTCGGAGATGCCGATCTGCTCCTCGATGGAGCGCATCAGACGCTCATCCGGATCAAGCTCCTCACCGGTCACCGGATCACGCAGCTTGTTCATGTTGCAGTAGGCTTCCACGTTGTCCAGGTAATTGTCCATCATCGTCTTGGCCGACTCTTCGTAGCTGTATACGAATGCCTTTTGCACTTCTTTTTTCGCCAGCTCATCGTACTCCTTGCGTGCCATGGAGATAAAGTTGAGATAGCGTTCCCGCTGGTCCTTGGTAATGGAAGGATGTTGGTCGAAGCCCTCCTTCAATGCCCGCAGAATATCGAGCGCATTGATGCACTCCGTATCGCGGCGGATCAGCGCGCTGGAGATGCGGTTGATGACGTAGCGTGGGTCAATCCCCGACATGCCCTCATCCGGATGTTCGTTCCGCAGTTCCTCCAGATCGGCTCCTTTGAAGCCTTCGACTGACTCTCCGTCGTACAGGCGCATTTTCTTCAGCAGGTCGGCCCCCTGCTTTTTCGAATCTTTCAAGCGGGTCAAGATGGAGAAGATGGCTGCCGCCCGCAGCGCATGCGGCGCGATATGCACATGCCCCAGATCGGACTGCCGGATCAGTTTGGAGTAAATTTTTTCTTCGCCGCTGACGCGCAGGTTGTACGGAACTGGCATCACGATAATCCGCGACTGCAGCGCCTCGTTTTTCTTGTTGGCGATAAACGCCTTGTACTCCGCTTCGTTGGTATGGGCAATTATCAGTTCATCGGCAGAGATGAGCGCAAAACGGCCCGCTTTGAAGTTTCCTTCCTGCGTCAGGGAAAGCAGGTGCCACAGGAATTTTTCGTCGCATTTCAGCATCTCCTGGAACTCCATGAGCCCCCGGTTTGCTTTGTTCAGCTCACCGTCAAAGCGATAGGCGCGCGGATCCGACTCCGAACCGTATCGGGTAATGGTGGAGAAATCAATGCTTCCCGTCAGGTCAGCGATGTCCTGCGACTTGGGATCAGACGGACTGAAGGTACCAATCCCGACCCGCTGTGCCTCGGAGAAAAGCACGCGCCTAACCGGGAAATCTTCAATCCGCCCGCCATATTCGGTCTCCAGCCGCATCCGGTTGTATGGCGTCAGCTCACCTTCAATCTTGATGCCCAGCTCCGCTTCGATCTCCGGACGAAGTTCCCTGGGGATCAAATGAAGCGGTTCTTCCTGCATCGGGCAGCCGTCCAGCGCATATACGGCCCCCTCATCTGTGCGGCTGTAATCCTCCAGCCCCCGCTTGAGCATCGTGACCAGGGTTGATTTACCGCCGCTGACCGGCCCCATCAGCAGCAGGATCCGCTTGCGAACATCCAGCCTGCGGGCAGCCGAGTGGAAATACTCCTCCACCAGCCGTTCAATCGCCCGATCCAGACCGTAAATCTCCCGACTGAAGAACTTGTAGGTACGCGAACCGTCTTCGTTTTCTTCCACGCCAGCGCTTTTGATCATGTTGTATACCCGTGAATGGGCCGTTTGTGCGATCTGTGGATTTTTGCGAACCAGCTCCAGATATTCGGCAAACGTGCCTCTCCACGTTAATTTCTCTTCGCGGGCCCGGTGCTCGGCGATGCGTTTCAAAATGTCCATGCAAGTCTCTCCTCCCTCTTAAGCCCATCTCTTCGCGAACGACAATGTACTTCCATGTATATGTCCTTTTTCGGTGTGGCATTCGTGTATTCGCTGGTCGGATTGCGCCTATCAGTGATTCCAGCCTTTTCATATTTTTATGCGCCGAGGCAAAACATGTTTCCCCGTAATCTTGCGAAAAAGCACTGGAATAGAAACAAAACTGTCATGGTTGTGAAGAGTATTCCCCTTGCAAACAGGGCAGTCTACGCTATAATGGGAGTAGTTTGGTTACGAAAGGAGTTGTCCAGCATGGGCACATTACTCGTAGCGTTGGTTTTCGGCGCGTTCCTTTTCTTCATTCTTACGGCTGGATACAACGAGGACAAAACCTGGAACCTGTAAGATCTGGAGCAGGCATACTGCTTCCGAAATAACGCTCTCCCAGGACCAAAAAAGCAGGCTGCCATCGCGGCAACCTGCTTTTTCTCATTTTACTCGGAAAACACGCCCGTTTTGTTGGTAATTGCTTCGTACAGCTCCTGAATGGTACCTCGTTGGTCCACCTCATACTGCGGCTCTCCTCGATCCTCCAAGTAGTTGGTGACGAGAAACGTCTTCATGCCGAGCTTGCCGGCAACCATATCCTCCTGCATGTGGTTTCCAATCATGATGCACTCCGTTGGCTTCACGCCCAGCTTGGAGCAGATCTCCAGGAAATATCCCGGGTTTGGTTTGGTGAAGTGAGATTCCTCATAAACAGTGACCAGCTCAAAATCCTCCGGGCTCAGTTCAATCCAGGCCAAACGGTTGTGAATGGCCATGCGGGGAAAGACCGGATTGGTTGCAACGGCCACACGATAGCCCTTTTGTTTGGCCGCATCCACGATCTTTTTCGCCCACGGTGACGGATAGGTCAGATGGGACAAGGTAGGAAATACATCACGGTAAAAAGCGTCGAACACTGGCCAGACTTCCTCTTTGTTCAGGCCGCTGTGAGCGATAAAGTGTTCAATAAACACTTCTTCATTTGTCTTTTCCGGTTCCTGGCTTATGATCATTGCCTTCGTTGCGTCCCAGATCAGGGCCAGCAGTTTTTCCGCGTCGTAGCGGTCACCGATGAACCCGCCCAGCTCTTTCAAATAATTTTTGACAAACGGCTCCGTGTGCATCTCAAGAAGCGTTCCGTCGAGGTCAAACAGGATCGTGCTTGGTTTCGCCATGTGATTTCTCTCCCTTGTTGATTTACGCTACTCCAAACCGGGAAAACCGAGCTGTCGCAAACCTTCAAACAGAACGATTGCAGCGCAGTTGGACAAATTGACCGAGCGGGTTGCCCCTCCCATCGGAATGCGAATCGTTTGCTCGCGGTACGCATCTGTCAGTTCCCGGGGCAGTCCAGTCGTCTCCTTGCCGAGGATGATGTAGTCACCATCTCGGAAGCGAACGTCGGTATAAAGCTTCTCCCCCCACGTTTCCACGAAGTAAAACGTCCCCGCTCCTTCGCCCTGCTCCTGGACGAAATGCTCAAAGCTGTCGTAGTGGCGTACCGTCACTGCGTGCCAGTAGTCGAGGCCCGCTCGCTTCAGGTAGCGGTCGTCCGTGGAAAAACCAAGTGGGTGAATCAGGTGCAGGTGGGCTCCAGTCGCCGCACAGGAACGCGCGATGTTGCCCGTATTGGCAGGAATCAGGGGCTCGTGCAAAACGATATGTAATGGCATGGTGTTTATCTCCTTGCGTACCGAACTTTCAAACAACCTCTATTATACAAAGAGGCTCATGGTATTGCCACCTTGTAACACTCTCTGCCTCATCTGCATCTAACGGAGAAACAAAAGGAGAGTGCGTATGTTTCGCATATGGACCTATATCGTCACCATCACAGGACTCGTCTTGTTTGCTTTTCTCGAAAAGGGGCAGATTGAGTATTACCCTCCGCTGGAGACATGGAGCATGATTCTGGGCTACCTCGCCTTTTTGCTGATCGGTGTTACGCTGCTGATCGGTCCCGTAAAAATGTGGCTTCCTCCAAGATTTGCCGCGTACTGCTTGTCCGTGCGCCGGGACCTCGGGATTTTAGCCGGTTTCGCAGGTGCTTTGCATGTTGCACTCGTCCTGTATCTGTTTGACAAGGGGACCAAGTTGATCATCTTCGGAAATGATACTCCTGTAGAAGACTGGTTGGGTTTGTTTTTCCATTCTTTCGCCGGAGAAGAAGGTCTGTATCCTAATTTGAGCATGACTGGCATCGCCAATTATATGGGAGCTATCGCATTCGTGGTGCTGCTTGCGCTCTGGTTCACTTCATCACGGCGGGCAGAACGGCTGCTTGGAGGTGCGGGCTGGAAGCGGCTGCACCTTCAAAATACGCTGCTGTTCGCGCTGGTACTCTTTCACGGAATCATCTACATCCGATCCATCAAAGGCGCTCCTCACACCCTAAGCGACTTTCTGTGGGTAGCCGTCATTGTCGTGGTTTTGCGCTTCGTCTGCTTCGTCTACACCCTCTGGAAGCGGAAAAGGTAAAAAAAGGAAAAACCAGTTCCTGTACATGTAGGAACTGGTTTTGATATGTTAGGAGCCGCGAATGTGAAAAAAGGCGTACTGCACCTTGGGCGTATATGCTGTGGAATCCCGATACTCCCAGTAACGCCTGCTGCTGTTAGTCGTATGAGCGTTAACCAGCGGCATGCCGTTTGCGTCTTTGGCCACGACGATGGTGTTATGCTGCCATCGGCCATCCCCGTCAAAATCGTAGCAAATGATGTCTCCAGGAAGCAGCAGCTCCGGCGAGAGCACCTGCACCGCACGCATCGGTGCCTTCCCTGACTTCAGTAGCAGGTAGAGGCCGTGTGCAACAGTCCAACTGTAGCTCCAGCTCGGATTCCTGCCTCCGCGATACCACCATCCCTTGTCTTTTCGCCCGGTAAATGCCATGGGAATCCCACCGGCATGCAGACATTGGGAGATGAAGTTCGTGCAATCATCGTTAAACCGGATATAGGCCGGGTTCGCAGAATTCCAATACCGCTCCGCATAGGCGACCGCCCGCTCACGATTGTAACTTCCCCCGTACGCCACTTCCTGCACAGGCTCCTGTTCTTGCTCCCCGTCGGCAGCCTGTGGAACCTGCTCCAGCTGATGACCGTCGAAATACCAGCCCCACGGCCAGAGAAACGCCCAATCGTCACCGTTCTTGACCAGCTTCAGCTCCTGAATCCGATGCTTCTCTTGGCGTGAGGCGCGATCATTCCCTCGGTAGGTAAACTGGATGTGCCAGGAAAGGACAGCCTCTACCTGATCTCCTACACGGGCAACGTACTGGGGCTTCACTCTTGTCCGCACCGCGGCCGGAACTGCTGCACCACTGTCAATCAGATGGCTCTCCCTTTGCCACAACTCCCATTCGCGGCGTGCAAGGGATTGATCTCCTCCATAAAAGGGAGCTAACCGCTCGTAACGTCCATCCAGCCAGGTGAGATGTACTGCCTCGAGATATCGCCTTATCGTCTCTTTCCATTCTTCGCTCACGACTTGTACCTCCTTTTGCCGTGACCAACGACTCAAGAGAGTATATGAGCGGAGCAGGAAAATCAGACAAAAAAGAATCCATTTGCCTTAACGGGCTTGTACTTCTGCCGTCGGATGCAAAATTCCCTCCAGCTTTAGGAGGTGTTCTTTAATGGACAAACCTCCGCCGTAACCAACCAGTTCCCCATTGGAACCAATCACTCGATGACAGGGTACGACAATCGGGATGGGATTCCGGTTGTTGGCTCCGCCGATGGCTCGAACGGCCTTTACAGCCCCGATCGACAGAGCCACTTCCTTGTAGGAACGCGTTTCTCCATAAGGAATTCGAGTCAGTTCGGTCCACACTGATTTTTGAAAAGCGGTCCCGAAAAGTTCAATGGGCAGATCAAACGCTGATCTCGTTCCAGCGAAGTATTCCTCCAATTGCGCTTTGGCAATTCGGTTCCGCTCATCATCCCGCTGGGGAACCACGCCGAGAAACGTTTTGCGGCACCATCTCTGCAGGTCAGGAAGCGACTTTTCTTCGTCACCGAACCCAATAAAACAAAGCCCATGTTCTGTCGAAGCAAGCAGCAGCGGTCCAATGGGCGAGTTCATCATGGTATACCCCACCAATACCTTATCCATCCGACGTTCCTCCCAACCCCGAAAAATTTTTTTCTTATTGAACATGATAGCCGAAGCAAAATCAGGCTGACTACTTTGATGACAGCCGTTCTGTGAAGAAGGCCAGTCCTTTTTCGACTTCTTCCAGCACTTCTGGTGTTTTTTCACACTCTTTCGCCTTTTGCAGAGCAGCCAAAGCCGATTCGCCGCCAATTTTGCCGAGCGCCCAGGCCGCCGTTCCTCGAATGACGGGACGCGGGTCATTTTGCAGCAATCGGACCAGATCAGGCACTGCCGACTGATCCTTGAAATGGGCTAGTGCCAGTATGGCGTTGCGCTGAATCGGTTTCTTCCCTCGCCAGGATGCCGAGGAGGCGCCGAACTTTTCCTTGAACTCCTTGTTGCCCATGGTCAAGAGCGGAATGAGCAGCGGTTTGGCCACCTCAGGGTCCGGCTGAAACGCTTCCTGATGAGAAAAGTGCTTCCCCTTGTTCTTGGGACAAACGGTTTGACAGGTGTCGCATCCGTACAACCGATTTCCGATCTTGGCCCGGTACTCATCGGGAATGAAATCCTTCACCTGAGTGAGGAAGGATACACACTTTTGCGCATTAAGCTGCCCTCCCTGAACAAGAGCCCCTGTTGGACATGCTTCCACACAAATATTGCAATCACCGCAGCCTTCTTCCACAGGCGTGTCCGGCGGGAGGGGCAAATTGGTCACCAGTTCACCCAGATAGACCCAGGAACCAAATTCCGGCGTAATCAGCGCACAATTTTTGCCGATCCAGCCAAGTCCCGCTCGCTCTGCCACCGCACGATCGGAGAGTGCGCCGGTATCGACCATCGATTCTACTCGGGCGTTCGGCTCCAACTGACAGATGAACTGAGCCAACTTGTCCAGCTTTTCCCGCAGCACATGATGATAATCCATCCCCCATGCGGATCTGCTCAGGATGCCTCGATATGCCCCCGGTTCAGATTTCGGCGGGTTTTCCATCTTGGAGGGATACGCCAGGGCAATCGCAATAATGGACTTCGCTCCAGAGAGTATCCGTTCCGGCTCAGTTCGTTTTTCGAGATCCTTCTCTTCAAAGCCGGACTCGAATCCCTTTTCCCGGTGCTCTATCAGCCGCTGCTTTAGCTCGACAAACGGGTCTGCACTGGCAACCCCGATTTTGTCGATGCCAATTTTCTCGGCATACTCGATTATGGCCTGTTTCGTTTGCTCCCAATAGGTCCGTTCGATCACAGCTGTTTGATCGCCCCCGTCGCCAATTCGTCGCAGCGGTTGTTCCAAAAGTTGTCGGCGTGTCCCTTTACTTTTACGTATTCAACCTGGTGAATCTCCATCAGGCGGAGCAGTTCCTTCCACAGGTCCTGGTTTTCCACCGGCTGGTTTTTGCTGTTTTTCCAGCCATTTCGCACCCAGCCTTTGTACCAGCCCTGGTGAAAGCAGTTCACCAAATAGGCGCTGTCACTATACAGCGTCACCTTGCATGGTTCCTTCAGTACGGTCAATGCTTCGATTGCCGCCTGCAGCTCCATCCGGTTGTTGGTCGTGTTCGGAACGAACCCGGACATTTCTTTTTTGTGCTCGCCGTACATCAGTACCGCTCCCCAGCCACCTGGACCAGGGTTTCCCGAGCAAGCTCCGTCTGTATAAATCGTTACTTCACGCATGGTCAGGCATTCCTCCTGTTCATCTTTATTGTATCGAAGGACAGTCGCTTCTACAAAAAAATATGTGATATACTACCAAAAATAAGTGGAACGAAAGGAGCTTGCTTTATGAAAGTACGCATTGACGCTTCCATATACGAACGCCTGCCCCATTTTTCACTTGGCGTTCTTCATTATACAGACGTTTCGCTGACTGACTCGCCGAAAATGCTTCAGGGGCGAATCAACCTCTTCGTCGAATCCCTGCGTCTGGAGCATGAACCCAGCAAGCTGACGGAGATCGAAGGAGTTCGTGAGTGGCGGACCTGCTTTAAAAAAATTGGCATCGATCCATCACGCTATCGCCCCTCTTCGGAGTCTTTGCTTCGTCGCCTGCTGCAGGGCAACTCCTTTTTCTGGGTAAATTCAGCAGTAGACGTGAACAACTTTCTGTCCGTCCATCATGCGCTCCCATACGGCATCTACGACGAGGACAAGCTCACCGGCTCCGTGGTTTGCCGGCTCGGACATGAAGATGATCGCTATAAAGGTTTAAATGGGCGAGAAGTGCACATGGAGGGCAAAATGCTGCTTTCCGACGATCAAGGGGCGTTTGGCAGCCCGATTGTGGACTCCGTTCGAACGTGCGTGACGGAGCACAGTCGAAACCTGATGCAGGTGATTTTTTTCCACGAACAGGTCTCTCCCAACCAACGGGACGAGATTCTAGGTTCGACTGCACGTATGTTCACGGAAATTAACGGAGGTGAAGTGTCCCTCACCTATCTCGTCTCGCCGTAATTTATGATGATACAAAATGTGGCTCTCTGCTATAGAGAGCCATTTTTCTCTGGCATCGATGGTGAACTCCGGAATACAACATGCTCCATGAACAGGCAGACCAGTACCCCTAGCAGCAGGCCGTTTCCAAAAAGAAAGCTGAACAGCGGATGGAGCTGCTTCCAGGCCGTCGCCGGAACGAACATGACGCCAATCCCCAGCAAGAGTGAACTGCCCACGATCGTGATCGCCCTTTCGTCCAGCTTCGCCGATGCCAAATCCCTAATTCCAAACCCCAGCAGCTGTGTAAAAGAGACGAACATCGCCGCGTATGCAACCGGGGTGGGCATCGCCGCCAAAAACTGCGAGAAGCCAGGTAATATCCCGATGATCATCATTCCGATCATCGCCAGCAAAAACGGAAGTCGCGAAGCCATCTGCGTCGTTTTAATCACAGCGGCAGCCAGGGAAAGCGGGATCATGCCCACTACACCGGCAAGACCGGAAAGCATATGGGAAACACCGGTAAAGAGACCGCCTCGATTGTACTGTTCGGCAGTCGCTTGCTGATTTGTCGCTTTTCCCACGACAACCATACTGGTTATCAGGTTGGTCAGCAGGACAAACCCGGTCAACACACTCGTCAAAACCACTCCTAAGTCCCAACGCATCGGTCCCCAAAAGAACAAGGTGGGCAATACCACCGATTCCGTTGTCCGTGCAATCGGCTCTGTCCAGCCCAGCAACGCATACGCCGTCCATCCAACGATCATGCCAAGCAGTACCGCAAAGCTTGCCACTTTTGGTATGCGCATAAACAGGATGACCAACGCGATGATCGCAATGGAAACCAAAGAAATGTCTGACTGTACGTTCTCTGCATGCCGATACCCAATGCCCAGCATGCCGGAAACAAAATTACTGCAGAGCGAGACGGCCAACAGAATCATATACGTTCCAGAGACCAACGGGGTAAACCACATCTGGATTTTTCCAATCCAGCCCGTCATACCCAGCGCAATGAACAATCCCCCTGCCACAAGCAAGCCGAGCTGAAAAGACTGCCCGATGGCTCGTGGATCTACCCCCACACTCATGCCAATCTGTGCCAAAATGATAAAAATGCCCCACCACAGTCCGGCAGGTGCTTCCATCATGGGGTAGCGATGTCCGACCCAGACTTGCAACAAGGAAGCCAGCCCGACAAAAAATATCGTCTGCTGCATAAATCGGCTGATCTCCTCCGGGCGAAGCCCGTAAACGTCGCCAATTACCAACGGGACAACCACAGTACTGGAAACGGTCACGATCAGCCACTGCACAGCGGACAGAATCGTTATTCCCCTCGGTGGTTTGTCATGAAGTCCATAATACATCGGAACACCCCGTTTTCATCCACTTACCTCATGTCGAAAAAAATGCGTTTTCCCGCTTCTGCAAGCGAAAAAACGCATTTGGTTTCGTATGTATGGTGCCGGTAGAGGGACTTGAACCCCCACGGTTTCC
>VAPR01000808.1_pt1 | contig 18216 bp, 18 predicted proteins | sample 3380701 | NCBI WGS metagenome assembly VAPR01 (sample SAMN11536904, study PRJNA540576) | hot springs metagenome | isolation source: hot spring wet sediment | place: Spain: Lobios | collected 2014-01 | reverse complement strand
CGCGTACACCACCAGGCGTCAACCGCATGTTTACACCCGCAATCGTGGTCGAGATCGGCAGTTGCCTCACCGTGATCTCCCGGGACCATCCCCCGTGTTTTAAGGTCATATGAGTGTCTGAGAACGAAAATTTCAGGTTAGGCAGCCCGCCTGAATCCGTCACTGGCGGAACCAGCAAGTCGGGATTTTCACGATCCCGCATAACATCTCGCGGACCGGGATCAGTCGCCCCAGCGCCATCACGTCGAATGGGTTGCGGCACATTGCTCAATAAAATCGGCCCCCTTCATTACATGGCATCGATACAACGTATGCCACAAGACTTGGCAATCATGAACATTTCCCAAAAAGACAGGAATGTAACTCCCTTGAGCCTGGGAATTCCTTGCCATTACGATTGTTACAAATAACAAGGGTAAAGGAGCGTTACGAATGAAGTTGCAGTTGGCGAGAAAGATATTCATGCTGTTTCTTTGCGCGTTGCAAATTGGCATTTTTGGCGGGGGAATTGCAAAAGCAGAGGAACAGAATGCGGCCTCAGGTGTTGCCATCACTGAATTTGCTTTGCTGGAGAAAAAGTTCGACAAAACAGGGATCGCAGAATTCAAACCGGATGGCACGAGAGACGGCCATTTTCAGGTTCGTATCAACTTTCCGGAGAAGACCGTCGTAAATGCAATGATTTTGCGTTCAACCGACGTATTTGGCAAAGAAAACTATCAAGGGATCTGGAGAACCAATCGTGTTGGCGTAGGTTGGTTACTGGGAATCGTCCAGGGAGGGAAAGTGATCACGCCGGCCTTTCGACCAAAACCGACTGATCCCGTAGGAACCTTCGAAGGATCCGTCACCTTTGATCTGTATGCCAATGACAACAGGACGATCAAGGAAGGGCAGTATTACGTGCTGGAGATCGAGACGCCGGATGACACGATTTATTCAAAGCCGATAACATTTGGGGAACCGATGTCTGGCGGGTCTACAGGGGAGTCTGCTCCAAACCCAACTCCTATTCCCACACCAACCCCTCAGCCAAATTCCGGCCAAGTGACAGACTTAACGGTTACAGGGGGGCAGGGAACCCTTGTCGTGCAGGGCGCAACACCAGGGGCAATGATCACGCTGTTTCATTCAAAACCACAAGGATCAGTTGCTCGTATGTACAATTTCGGAACCAAAATCGCGGATAGCAAAGGGAGTACCACCTTTGCAAAGCTGCCGAGCGGCAACATGTATTATGTAACGGAAACCGTTAATGGGCAAAAAATCAGGACATCAGGCGAAGCAACGGTCACTGAAGAGAAAACCGCAGATCTGATTAACGGGGAATCAATCGAGACGTATATTTCCAGCGCTGGATCCGACCCTTCCAAGCAGATTCATCTACATTTGGAGGGAACAGTTCCTAATAGCGAAATAAAGACGGTTGGTGTGTCGTTCGCGGGAGTCTTTGTCAATGTTCCTGTGGATGAAAAAGGCCGCTTCTTTCTGAAAAAGACGTACGCTATTTTCTCGCCCATGGATGTTGTCACCGTAACAGCAACAGCCTCGACCGGGAAAAAGCAAGTGATGCACATAACGCCTGGCTTTGATTTGTTTAACGATGCCACAGTAAAAGTTGAAAAGATTGGCACCAACAAATGGATGTTACGTGCAGATAAAGGCGTTGTTAAAAATGCAGGATTCAATGTATATCTGATTGAAGGCAACAAATTGATCCCGGTGGTTCCAGACCCATCTGCTGTGTTTTTTGATCAGTTCGGGAGTGTTACCAGATTCAAGGGGTTGTTTGCTACAGAGAAACCAATCCAGGACATACGCTTGTTCGTAGAGGCGGGCGCATTGGTTGAAATCGTACCGGTCCTGCCGTAAGAGCTTTTTAAAAATACCCCGACGTAAAATGGCGGGGTATCACTGTTTCTTGCTGCGCAATACGGTTATAAACCCATCCAAAATCTCATGGCTAACAGAAAATCCTTTGCGCTTGTAAAACTCCAGGGCGTTATCATTGCCATTGGAGACAAAGATAAAATAGTCTTCAACATCGTCAAATTGTTTCAACCACTCCATCGACATATCGAACAGTTTGGATCCAATTCCGTATTGTCTGTACTCTTCCCTAATATAAAATTGGGACAAACAACCGACATTTTTTCTGCTTACCGAAGACATGTCAAAAAAAGTGGCAAACTCATTTGCATACGTTTCTTTGGGAGAGATATTTGCATACACATACCCTACGATTTTTTCATCCACTTTTGCGACCACGATGTAATTATGTATGGTTTTTTTTATGGACGGGATCAGCCGTGTCTCAAAATTCATGTTGTCAAACAGTTCCGGCCTTATGTACGATACCGACTTTTGAAAGGCCATGAGTTCATTGCATAGCTCCCTGCAGGCTTCGATTTTTTCCTCAGGCAAAACTTCATAGGTTGCATGCATATTGATCACTCCTCATTCTATTCAGAGAATCCCTATATAAAAACTTACCCCGACTTACATATCGGGGTAAAGTTTATTTCCCACTACTTTTGGACAAACCCAAATGAAATCAAAAAAGCGTCCTACATGGTAGGAAGCTCTTCTCTTGTTTCCTTTCTTTTCCCCTTTCTTTCCATCCGCATTGCATATCGATCAGCAGCTTCCAGGTACCGGGTTTTTTCTTCATCCCCCGAAAATGGTACCGTGATGATTTGTTAGGGGTGGTAATACAATATCGGTCATCGTCACTCTGGATTTACTTGTTTGTACGCCTTGCATTTTTCGTCCCCCACATTTCTCAAGAAGGAGCCCGCAAGGCAGCAGATTTCCTTGCTTTTTCTTTACAAAATGCCGGGTTCTTCCCTTCTGGTGACGACGGTTACTTTTCAAAGGTAGATGTTCCAGGTTCCCGGCTACTCGCGCCAGCTCTTGTAAACATAGGTGGAAAAGAACTACGCCATCGAATTGACTTTGCTGAATATACTCCCTTCTCTCCGGAGCAACTGTAGCGGGAGAGTTGGTCACCGTTCGCGATGGAGATCACGTTTCGCCAGAACCTCTCCTCGGAAAGGTCGTCTTAATTCCTGAACGTCCAGAAAATTTTGATGTAAGAGGCACGATTGATTATGCCGCCAGTCTGGGCGTTGCTGCCCTACTTATTGAATCGGGAGAACCCGAGTCCTTTCACAAAACGATTTTTGGTTCTGACAAATACAAACTCCCGTCCTTCGAATCCGGCGATCCATTGCACAGGAATTTTCCAACCAGCAGGAGCTTCAGGTAACGATTGATCTTCCCTTGGAGATGGCTACGATCACCTAGGCGATGACCCAAACGGAGTTCGATTCCCTGTAACGATTCATAATACCTCGGGTGTTGCGATCATACTTGAGGTTGCCAGAAAGCTCGCTCAGCGTGAACAGCCACTTCCCTTCAACATCTTGATCGCTTTTTTAACGGGGGAAGAGGCTAGGATGTGGGGGGCCAAGCAACTGGTATCTACCCCCCCGGTTCCCTTATCCGCGGTGGTGAATCTCGATTGTTTGGGGTTTGAACCCGAGCTTTTTGCACTACGAACCGGTCATGAAGCTTCCACCAACTGGTTAACGAAACTAGCTGCTATAGTCATCAACAAGCACGGGATTGACATTCGATGGATTGCAGGTGGAGACGATTCCGTCGCTTTTGTTCAAAAAGGCATTCCCGCGAGTGGCATAACCTCTTATCCTGCCTCCTCTTAAGGCAGCGAGATTGCCTTCATACAAGCACGCACTCATTTATTCAAGCATAGGCTCATTATGGGTGTCATCCGACACACTCGCCAAATTAGAATAATACCTTCGTGTCTAAGATCCTTTTTAGAAGGTGTGAGAATGAGCAAAGAAAAGAACCGAAAAGAGAGAGTACCAATATGGGAGGACTTACTGTTGTTCCCTGGTGTACCTCCACGTGGCAAAGATTGACATGTTTGAGAAAGCCTTGCGATATAAGTAGGCCGTAGCCTTGCCCGGCACCTTGGCCACCGCTCCGCCCAGACCATGGAAAAGGATGGTGACCGAGGAGGTAGGCGGCTGGTTGATGAAACGCCGGATCGTGGCTATGCCGTAAGTTGCCCAATTCGGAGACTCTGAAAGAAGGTGTATATATGGTTTCCCCAGACCCAAAGATTATTTTTAGTAGGAAAGCTGCAATATTTCTTGCAGCAATGAGCTATCAGACATATCCATTCTATTTAGAAGGGAAGCTTATCTTACCAAAAGGCTTTTCACTTCGATATACCGTTCGCGCTTTTGCTGACGTAGAGGATCCTACAGAATTAGTATTCGGTTTTATTACCGAGTCACAAGATCAAATCATTATAGCGTTTAGAGGATACGCTGCATATCCTGCTGATCTGTTAGCAGCCTATGACATATTTCTGGTTCCATATCCTTTTGTTAGAAATGGGGGGAAAACCTCACGTGGATTTACATGTATGTATCAATCAACAAGAAACAACCTAATCGGAGAATTAAAAAAACTATCTACATCCAAAAAGCTGTTTGTTACCGGTCACAACTACGGAGGAGCTTTGGCAACATTAGCTGCTTTAGATATTGCCGTGAACACAGGGTTTAAGAACCCGATCGTGTATACCTATGGCAGTCCGCGTGTTGGAGACCCTGACTTTTCCTTCCGATTCAACAAAGAGGTAAAAAATAGTATTCGAATTGTAAATATTCATGACGGTTTTGCTACTTTCCCGGCTAAAGTGTATCCGCCTCCGTTTACAGAGGAAGGTTTATCCTACCAACATGTACAAACAAAGTTTCCGATCTCCTTTCAACTTAATAATGGGCCGCGAAATGATGCGATTGCCTGCTATTTTAAGAACCTCAGCAAGATGGATCCTTATTTTTCCAAATCATTATGCGATGAAAATCCGGGTTTTTGTCCCGATACCGAAATGTGTGTTCCGTTTCAAGGACAATGCTAGCGTCTGAAGCCTTGAATATAGGAAAGGAGCTGTATAGATGAATATCTCAAGAATAAATAATATTTTTAACAGTGAGGAGGCGATATTGCTTTCGGCTATGATCCATCAGACATATCAACTTTATCAAGAGGGAACGCTTATCTTGCCAAAAGGATTTACCCTTCGATATACCATTCGCGCTCTTGCTGGTGTAGAGGAACCGGAAGAGGAAGTATTTGGATTTATCGCAGAGTCAGAAGATAAAGTCATTGTAACTTTTAGAGGAACCCGAACATATAAGGACAATGAGTCGGACCAAGACTTATATCAAGTACCATATCCTTTTGTCAGAAATGCAGGAAAAACCCATCGCGGATTTACATGTATTTATCAATCGACAAGAAACGAATTGATCAGAGAATTAAACAGGCTTTCTACAACAAAAAGTCTATTGGTCGCAGGCCACAGTTTAGGAGGAGCTTTGGCAACGTTAGCTGCTTTAGATATTGCAATGAACACCGGTTGTAAGAACCCTATCGTGTACACTTATGGCAGTCCGCGTGTCGGCGACCCTGACTTTGCTTCCCTGTCCAACCAAACGGTAAAGAAAAGTATTCGTATTTTCAATGTGCATGACATTATTCCTACTTTACCTGCTAAAACGTATCCTCCTCCGTTTACAAATAAAGGATTGTACTATCAGCATGTAAACATGAAGTATCCGGTCTCTTTCCAACTCAACAGTTTACCTGTTCGCAATCATGAGATTGTCTGCTATTTTAAATACTTCAGCCAACAAAATCCTCATTTTACCAATGTGATATGTGATGAAAACCCGGGATTTTGTCCCGATACGGGATTATGTGTTCCGTTTATGGGAATTTGCAGGGAGATCATTCAATAGATTTCCGTTCGTCATCAGGAAACGCAGGACATAGCCAACGCTGTATGCTCTCCCCCAAATACGTAATAAATAACGAAAACCCCGTTTATAAACGAGGCTTCCTCACCAATCTGACCCGAGAGAAATCTCGGGCATATTCAGTTGTTATTCATGATGTTATAGGTCATCGTATAATTTGCATCGACCGGAATCCATTTTTTGTCTTTAAACTTCCAAGTTGAATTTGCAGTGAGAATGGTAAAGATGTGAATCGGTCCCCACACATTTTGTTCTCCCCGCAATTCATAAACCCCGTCGTTTTCCACGTCAACCGGCACCAAGGAATAATAGGGATCGGAAAAAATGGATCGATCCTGGTAAATGTATTTCCCGTCGGGAGCATAGATTTTGGCATCAATATATTGCTTCTTATACCCGCTTACGTCCACGATAAATGTTTTTTTCAATACCTCGCTGTGTAGTTCCGCTTTAAATCCATCCAGATACCTTCCCTTGATTTTCAATCCCATGTTATCGTTTTCGCCAAAGATCACGACAGGCTTGCTGTTTAACCAACTGGCAATCAGGTGGTTGGAAGTCCCCCCACTGCCGCCTGTTGCCACGGTAACCATCACATCTTTCAGCTTGTCACCGGTGAAATCGCCGAGAAACATGCTCGGCTGATAGCCTTGCAAGTAATCTTTCACCTGCATCGGTGACAAGGCGGAAAAAGCTTCGGTTTTTCCGTCCCGCACGACCACGTTCACCATATTGTAAAAAGAGGGATTATCTTTTAACGGTTGACCGATCAGAATGACTGTGTCCTCCGCACCATCCCCTGTGACATCTGCTTTTTGCACATTCAGGATATACGTATCCTCTGGAAGCTGCAGCCCTGGTACGCTCAGCTTTTGACCAACCTGATAGTCTTGCGGATTTGCTCCTGCTCCTGTTTGCGCAAACAACAACAGAAAACAGAGGCAGCAAAACAGTACGCTTGTGCTTAATCGAGTAACTCCGCGAATCATCGTACTTCTCCTTCCTAATCATGGCATCATCGATTAGGGTGCTCAATTATTGATACATATATTATCTCCAATGGTACCTTGCTAAGCGAACTTAATAACCCTCTAATGACTCATCGGACTTTATCCGTGGCCTTACTAAAAGGAGTCTTTGTTTATTCATGCTAGCCTCTGAAAAGGATGTTTTTCAAAAAACTTACCCCGACAAAATGTCGGGGTAAGTTCCAATCCGGTTTTATCTGAAAAACCGTCCGGTTAAATATGAAAAACACACTAAATATCCAAATCACGCACGTGCTTCGAATACTGCTCGATAAACTCGCGGCGCGGTTCCACTTCGTCGCCCATCAGCGTCTCGAATACCATGTCGGCATCCATCGCGTCTTCCAGGCTGACTTGCAGCAGGGTGCGCACCTCTGGGTCCATGGTGGTCTCCCAGAGCTGTTCCGCGTTCATTTCACCCAATCCCTTGTAACGTTGGATGGCAGGCTTCGGCACGCTCTTCAGCTCCGACAGAATCTTGTCGCGCTGCTGATCGTTGTACGCGTAGTAGATTTGTTTCCCCTGCTTGATGCTGAAAAGCGGAGGCTGTGCAATGTAAATGTATCCCTCTTCGATCAGCGGCCGCATATAGCGGTAGAAGAAGGTGAGCAGCAAGGTCCGGATGTGCGAACCGTCGACGTCGGCATCTGTCATGATGACAACCTTGTGATAGCGCGCTTTGGAAATATCAAAATCTTCGCCGATTCCTGTTCCCAGGGCGGTGATAATGGCGCGAATCTCGTTGTTCGCGAGAATTTTATCGAGGCGGGACTTCTCGACGTTCAAGACCTTACCGCGCAGCGGCAGAATGGCCTGGAAGTGGCGGTCGCGTCCCAGTTTGGCCGAACCGCCCGCAGAGTCACCCTCTACGATGAACAGTTCGCTCTCCGATGCGTCCTTCGAGGAACAGTCCGCCAGTTTGCCCGGCAGAGCGCTTACTTCCAGCGCGTTCTTCCTTCGTGTCAGCTCGCGGGCTTTACGTGCAGCTTCCCGCGCACGGGCCGCCATCAGCGCTTTTTCCACGACTTTCTTCGCTACGCCCGGGTTTTCCTCCATAAAGGTGTGGAAACGATCGCCAAAGATGGACTCCGTGACGCTTCGCGCTTCCGAGTTGCCCAGCTTCGTTTTCGTTTGCCCTTCAAACTGCGGCTCCGGAATTTTCACGGAGATGATCGCAGTCATACCCTCACGCACGTCGTCGCCGGACAGGTTCGTGTCCTTTTCCTTCAGGAAGTTGAACTTGCGGGCATAATCGTTGATCACGCGTGTCAGCGCCGTCTTGAAGCCGGACTCGTGGGTACCGCCCTCATGGGTATTGATGTTGTTGGCAAAGGAGTAGATGTTGCTGACGTAGCTGTCGTTGTACTGCAGCGCCACTTCCACGTGCAGACCGTCTTTTTCCCCTTCGCAGTAGATGACTTCTTCATGCAGTTTCTCGCGGTTTTTATTCAGGTACTCGACAAACTGGATAATACCGCCCTCGTAATAAAACTCTTCGGTCTTTTCCTGCTCAGGGCGTAAATCCTTCAGCACGATCCGCAGACCTTTGTTGAGGAAGGCAAGTTCGCGGATTCGTTTTTGCAGAACTTCGTATTCAAATACGGTCGTTTCGGTAAAGATAGTGGGGTCAGGTTTAAACGTTACCTTGGTTCCAGTCTCTTCCGTTTCACCGACGACGGCCAAATCCGCCTCAGGCGCACCCAGGGTAAAGCGCATGAAGTGCACCTTGCCGTTCTGCTTTACTTCCACTTCCATCCACTCGGACAGCGCGTTCACTACGGAGCTTCCCACGCCGTGCAGACCGCCGGATACCTTGTAGCCGCCTCCACCGAATTTTCCGCCCGCGTGAAGCACGGTCAGGACCGTTTCAACGGTCGATTTCCCTGTCTTTTCGTGGATGCCTGTAGGAATCCCCCGGCCGTTGTCCGTTACGGAAACAGAATTGTCCGGGTGAATCTCCACATGAATTTCGTCACAATATCCAGCAAGCGCTTCGTCGATGGCATTGTCGACAATTTCCCACACCAGATGGTGCAGGCCGCGGCTGCTGGTGGAACCGATATACATACCAGGGCGCTTCCGTACTGCTTCCAATCCTTCGAGCACCTGTATCTGACTGGCGTCATAGGCCTGATCCTTGGTCGTTACTTGATCCACTACTCTGTCAACTCCTCCACTTCAGCTTGTACGAACGGAAACTGATCCAAGCTGTTTACGAACTGAGCGCGTCGCTTTAATGTCAGGGAAGAAATGGGTGAACAATAGATCGTATCTTTGGTAATCACGTACGATTTCGTTTCTTCCGCGCTGTGCTCCACGACCTTCTTCAGCTTCTTTTCATCCTCAATAAACTTCTTGTTGATTTTGGATGATTTCACTGACTGATGGTCCAGTATGGAAATTACTTCCTTGGTGCTCACAACAGTATCTCCACCTATGTGAATAAACATGCCCGTTCACCCTATCTTTCCGAGGAGATTTTCCCTTCCCGTACATAAAAACGCGAGGCTTGCTGGAGTACCTGATGTTTTAAGCCTTCCACACCCGTCGTACTTACAAACGTCTGAACCCGATCCTGTATCGTTTCCAATAGCAGCGTCTGCCGGTGCTCATCCAGCTCCGACAAGACGTCATCTAACAGAAGAATCGGGTATTCCCCGACTTCTTCCTTAATCAGTTCAATTTCTGCCAGCTTCAAGGAGAGCGCGCTGGTCCGCTGTTGTCCCTGAGAGCCAAAGGTTTGCACGTCCATCCCGTTTACCTTCAGGGAAAAGTCGTCCCGATGCGGCCCGATCAACGTGCTGCCACGCATTTTTTCCCGGTCAAACACCTCTTCATAGGCTGCCATCATCTCATTGACAGCTTGATCCGCCCCCATCTCTTCGGAGACCGGGGAGGTGTTTTCATAATGCAAAGAGAGCGTTTCCTTGCCGTCGGTAATGCCAGCGTGGATTTCCTTTGCCCACGTCTCCAGCTTCCGAATAAATTCAAAACGCTTCCGTAACAATTTTACCGCTAAATCTGCCAGTTGGGTATTGAAAATTGAAATCATTTCGAGAGAGTGTGCCTTTTTCATGGCAATATCTTTCAAAAGTTGATTTCGCTGGGCCAGAACTTTGTTGTAATTGCTCAAGTAGTACAGGTACGTCGGCGAGACCTGGCCGATCTCCATATCGATGAATCGGCGGCGCTGCGCTGGAGCTCCTTTGACAATCGCCAAATCTTCCGGAGCAAACATCACCACGTTTAACGACCCGATGTATTCGCTCAGCTTTTGCTGCTCAATGCCGTTGATTTTGGCCCGCTTGCCTTTCTGCGTCAACTGCAGCTCCAAACGAACAGATCCGTAGCGTCGTTCCACTTCGCTACGGATTGTCGCATAGTCCGCTTCCCAGGCAATCAGTTCCTTGTCGCGCGCGGTGCGATGGGATTTGGCCAAGGCAAGGACGTATATGGATTCGAGAACATTGGTTTTTCCTTGGGCATTGTTGCCGATAAACAGCTGGATCGGGCCGTCGAACGAGAGGGACAACGCTTCATAATTTCGAAAGTGCTTGATCGATAAGTCTTTCAGAAACAAAAACCTGCTCTCCTCTCAACCGCGAACCACTTTGAACTGGCCATATCCGTCGATGGCTACGACATCCCCGTGATAAAGCTTGCGGCCGCGCCGGTTTTCCTGTTCGCCGTTCACCTGAATCGGCACCTCGGTCAGGAACGCTTTCGCCATTCCTCCCGTGTCGATCACGCCGGACAGCTTTAAAAATTGTCCGAGGGCGATGTATTCGGTTTGGATCGAAACCTCTTGCATGGAAAAGCCCCTTTCCGTCAGCGAACTAGTAGGTGCGAAGCGGTAGAATCAGATGGAGCATCCAGTCATGATCGGTAGGACGAATCACAAACGGACTCATTCCGCCGGTAAAGTTTACGCGAATTTCTGTGCTGTCAATGGCACGGAGCGCATCTATCATGTACTTGGCATTAAATGAAATCTTCAAGTCTTCGCCGGACAAAGACTTCGGCAGGACAATCTCCGTTACTTTTCCGATTTCGGGTGCATTGGAGGTGATTTCCACGCTGCCTTCAGGCAATGTGACCAGTCGAACGACGTTGGATTTTCCTTCCCGGCTCAACAGCGAAGCGCGTTCAATCGATTGCAGGAAGTCCTTGGTGCTGACCACGATTTCCGTTTTGCTTCCCTGTGGAATGACGCGCGCCATATCCGGGTAAGTGCCCTCCAACAGACGGGAGTAAAACAAGATGTTCTTCGATTTCACCAGAATTTGATTGTCTGCCACGACGATATCAACCGGATTTTGGTCGTCATCCAATATTTTAACCAATTCATTGCAACTTTTGCCCGGAATTACCACGTTTGAAAAAGAGAGGCCTTCCGAACAATCCACAGCAGCCGTTCTGCTTGCCACACGATGGCTGTCCGTAGTAACGAACTTGAGCTGACCTTGATCAAGTGTCCACAACACGCCTGTCAGAATCGGACGCATCTCCGAAGTGGAAACAGCGAAAACGGTTTGACGAATCATCGCTTTCAGAAGATCGCTCGGAATGCTGAACACTTTATCCTCTTCCAGCTGTGGCAGCTGTGGAAACTCGTTTGCATCCATCCCGTTGATCGTAAACTCAGCTTGTCCGGAACGAATCTGGGTCGCCAGACGGTCATCCACCTGAATCTGAATTTCATTCCCCGGCAGTTTGCGGACGATTTCACTGAAAATGCGTGCCGTCAACACGATACTGCCTGGCTGATGAACGGTTACTCCCCATTCATCCGCTTCTTCGGTTGGAATCTGCACTTCAATGGATACGTCGGAATCACTGGCCGTCAGGGTCAGTCCTTCCTCGTCCGCTTTTATCTTAATCCCTGTCAAAATCGGAATCGTCGTTCTGCTGGATACTGCTTTACTTACGTGAGATACGGCATTGGCCAACTTTTCACGTTGTACGGTAATGTGCATCGACGGTAACCTCCCTCACCATGGAAAATCCCATGATTGTTTTCGGCATGTTTGCCTCTTTTCGTTCATATATTAGTAAGATCTTTTAAACAGAAGTAGTAATAGGGCCTGTGAGTTTGTGGATATGTCCTGTTTAGACGTAAAAGAGAGCCTATACACATGTGGGTAAGTTGTGTATAGGCTTTTTCGGTTATTCACAGGTTAGCTGTTTGCTTTTAGCTTTTCGATTAAAGACTGGATCGTTGCCTGAATTTGCGGATCGGTAGCCAGCGCTCTGGAGATTTTCTCGTGCGCATGGATCACGGTCGTGTGATCGCGGCCGCCAAATTCATCGCCAATTTTCGGCAGGGACGCATCTGTCAGCTCGCGGGACAGGTACATGGCAATCTGCCGAGGGAATGCGACGGATTTCGTCCGCTTTTTGGCTTTAAAATCTTCCAGCTTCAAGTTGAACGATTCGCCCACCGCTCGTTGGATATCCATAATGGTAATCACGCGCGGTTTTGAGGAAGGAATAATGTCTTTCAGTGCTTCTGCTGCCAATTGCGTGTCGATATCGCGATTAATGAGAGAAGAATAGGCAACAACTCGAATAAGTGCTCCTTCCAGCTCGCGAATGTTGCTGTCGATCTGGTTGGCGATGTAGATCATGACTTCATTCGGAATGTCCAGGTTTTCCGCCTTTGCTTTTTTGCGCAAAATCGCGATCCGCGTTTCCAGATCCGGCGGCTGAATATCCGTGATCAGTCCCCATTCGAAGCGGGAGCGCAAGCGGTCTTCCAATGTTGGAATTTCCTTGGGCGGACGGTCCGAGGAGATGATGATCTGCTTGCTTTCTTCATGCAGGGCGTTAAAAGTATGGAAGAACTCTTCCTGGGTCTGTTCTTTGCCGGCGAGAAACTGAATGTCGTCGATCAGGAGAACGTCGACGCTGCGGTATTTGTTGCGAAATTCCACGGTTTTGTTGTCGCGAATGGAGTTGATGAACTCATTGGTAAACTTCTCGGACGACAGGTAAACCACTTTGGCGGAAGGGTTGTGTTGGATGACATAGTGACCAATGGCATGCATCAAGTGGGTTTTGCCCAAACCTACGCCACCGTAGATGAATAGCGGATTGTAGGCTTTCGCCGGTGCTTCCGCTACAGCAAGCGAGGCCGCGTGAGCAAATCGGTTTCCCGACCCGATGACAAAGGTGTCAAAGGTGTACTTGGGATTCAAAATGCTGGGCGGCTGATCATCTGCAACGGCAGGTGATGCAGGCGTTTTTACGCGAGGAGCCGGTTGTTCGTCAGCCAGTCCTACATCAGAGTCCTGGGGAACAACGAACTTCACTTTCATATTTACGCCTGTCGTTTCATATAGTGTATCGGTAATGAGTTGAGAGTACCGCGTTTCGAGCCAATCCCGGGCGAAGTCGTTCGGCGCCACGACGATCAAGGAGTCTTCTTCGAGTGTCGTCGCTTTTGTCGCTTTCAGCCAGGTGTCAAAACTGGGTTTACTCAGCGATTTTTCTATCTTGGCTAGTACTTTTCGCCAGAGTTCGCTAATCGCTGCATCCAACAGAATCCCTCCTTCCAGGCAAACAGGTAAAAAATCTTCAGGAAATGATGAAAAATAGGGCGACAGGATCGACGTTCCATTCAGCTGTTCAACAGGTCCATATACAGAAATTGTGGATAAAAAAAGTCGAAAAAAAGGGATTCTTCCCGTAGAAGAGAAAAAAAGAAGACGATTATCCTCAGATCTGTGTAAAAAATCATTCACAAATGCCGGGATCTGTCCACAAATTTATCCACACCATGTGGAAAAGATGATCTAGCTGAAAAGGTTATTCACGCTTCAAAACAAAAACATAATAACAGATAAAATGAGTGATATCAATGGTTTTTTCGGACTTATCCACAAACACAACCACTTGTGCTTACCACATATTCACACCCCCATATTTTGTGTAAAAGCTGTAGATAATCTTGTCGAAAAACGCGGATGTGGATAAAATGATATCCACAGGGTCGGGAAATAAAAGTATGGGGATATTTGCCTTGGAAACGAGAGACAAGCTCCCTTGACTTTTCGCCCATATCTACTTATAATGCGAAAGAATGCCTGTTGTAAGGACGGAGGTGTGATAGTAATGAGACCGACTTTTAATCCAAACAATCGTAAACGCAAAAAGGACCACGGGTTCCGCGCGCGTATGAGCACAAAAAATGGCCGCAAGGTTTTGGCTGCCCGTCGTCGTAAAGGTAGAAAAGTTCTTTCCGCATAGGCCACATTTTAGGTGGCCTTTTTTTATATAGCGCAAGGTAGGAAAAAAGTGGACGAAACGAGGATATACTGGTAGATGCTGCTTCTTTTTTCTACTATAATTGTGATGTTAGGGGATGTTTACCTTGCATCGTTCACACCGGCTTAAAAAGAATGAGCACTTTCAGGCTGTATTTCAGAAAGGAAGCTCCGCTGCAAACAAACAGTTTGTCGTATACTCCTTGAAGCAGGAGGGACAAGCTTCGTTTCGCGTAGGGATTTCCGTCAGCAAGAAAATCGGCATTGCCGTTATGCGCAACCGTGTGAAGCGGCTCATTCGGGAAGCGATTTCACGTGTCGAGGACGTGATCCAGCCTGGTCTTGATTTGGTAGTGATTGCGAGACCGGGGGTAGAAGAGATGACGTTGGATCAAATCGAAAAATCACTGCTGCACGTGATGAAGCGAGCAAAGGTGCTCAAGCAGGCATCCGTACATAATGAAAAAAGAGGTTGAAGCGGGGATGGCACATCTGCTGGTCTTGTTGATTCGCGGGTATCAATTGTTACTCTCACCGTTGAAACCGCCATCTTGCCGGTTTGCCCCAACCTGTTCCCACTATGCGGTGGAAGCGATTCGCCGTTTCGGAGCATGGAAGGGAGGGTGGCTCGCGGTTCGCCGCATTTTGAAGTGCCATCCGTTTCATCCAGGCGGGATCGATCCCGTTCCAAAAGAATAATAATCATATTGGCTAAAAGGAGGACCATCCCCTTGAGACGCATGTTGAGCATACTCATGCTAGGTCTTTTGGTTTTGGTATTATCGGGCTGTAATCCTCAGGCAGCAGCTCCGATTGGGCCGGACGCAACCGGCATTTGGGACAAGTATCTGGTTTGGCCGCTGTCCTGGCTGATCAAAGAGAGCGCATTGGTCCTGGGAGGCAGTTACGGACTGGGTATTTTGGTCGCTACCATTATTATCCGCTTGCTCGTTTTGCCGTTGATGGTAAAACAGATCAAGAGCTCCAAGAAAATGCAGGAACTTCAGCCTGAGCTGACCAAAATCCGCGAAAAACATAAGAATGATCCGCAGAAAGCACAGCAGGAGACATTGCTGTTGTTCCAGAAGAACAACGTGAATCCGCTGGCGGGCTGCCTGCCGATGCTGGTTCAGATGCCGATTTTGATCGCGTTCTATCACGCGATTATCCGCACGCCTGAAATCAGTCCGCAAACGTTCCTGTGGATGAAGCTTGGGGAGAAAGATCCTTATTACATCCTGCCGATCATCGCTGCGATCACTACGTATTTGCAGTCGAAGATGATGGGAACCACCATGCAGAACAACGCGCAAATGCAGATGATGCTGGTGATGATGCCGCTGATGATTTTGGCCATTGCGGTGACTCTGCCGTCCGCACTCTCCCTGTACTGGGTGTACGGCAACCTGTTTACCATCGTGCAAACCTACTTCTTGTATCGCGATAGCGGGAAAGAGTTACGTCCTAAGGAGGGAACCTCCAAGTGAGAAAGGTAGTCGCCACGGGAAAAACAATCGATGATGCTGTTCAAAAAGCCCTGCAGGAACTGGCTGTTCCCCGCGAGAAAGTTAGCGTTCGCGTACTGGAAGAGCCGAGCAAAGGTCTGTTCGGACTGATCGGTACGCGTGATGCCAAGGTCGAGGTGGAATACACCATCAACCCGGTGGATCAGGGGCTTGCGTTTCTCAATGAAGTGCTGAAAAACATGAACATACAGGCACGCGTGGAGACGCGTCGTGCAGATGATGGCATCTTGTTTGACATTCAAGGCGACAACCTGGGAATCATCATTGGCCGGAGGGGACAAACCTTAGATTCACTACAGTACCTCGTAAATGTCGTAGCAAATCGCCACGTGGACAAACACGTCCGCATTACGCTGGATGCGGAAAACTATCGCCTGCGGCGCAAGGAGACACTGGAGCATCTGGCGGATCGGATCGCACAGAAGGCGCTGCACACGAAGCGCAACGTTCGGCTGGAACCAATGTCGGCCGCAGAGCGAAAAGTGATTCACGCGTTTTTGCAAAAGCGGGCGGATGTGGTTACCTACAGCGAAGGAGAAGAACCTCACCGTTATATTGTGATTGCCCCGAAAGAAGCCTGATAGCAGGCTTCTTTTTTTTCACTCTCTCGGGCTCCTACTGTGGATAAGTAGAGTCGCGTTTTGATTGAATGAAAAAGGAACATACTGTGGATAATGAAATAGTTTGGCAACCTGGCACTTTGCGGGTTGCTTTTTCCTTGGAGTTTTACTGATGATCTGCTATGCTAGTAAGTTAGTGGCTTAACATGGTAAATCGGAAAGGATATGAATGCAGTGAAGTTCGATACTATTGCAGCTGTAGCCACTCCGATGGGAGAGGCGAGCATTGCTGTGATTCGGGTGAGTGGACCGGAAGCCATAGAAGTTGTGGATAAGATATATCGAGGCAAGGTGAAGTTGTCCACTGTGGATACGCATACGATCAACTACGGGCATTTGTACGATCCACAGACGGGCGAGCGGGTAGAAGAAGTATTGGTAGCTGTAATGCGAGCGCCCCGTACTTTTACGCGTGAGGATGTCGTAGAGGTAAGCTGCCATGGCGGGATTGTGTCCGTGGAGCGGGTACTTGACTTGATTCTGGACAATGGCGCACGATTGGCCGAGCCAGGTGAATTTACCAAACGGGCGTTTTTAAACGGACGGATCGACTTGTCGCAGGCGGAGGCCGTGATTGATTTGATTCGTGCCAAGACGGATCGGGCGATGAAGGTGGCCTTGAATCAGGTTGAGGGCAAGTTGTCGCGCCTGATCCGCAAGCTGCGGCAGAATTTGATTGAGGCCATGGCTCACATCGAGGTCACGCTGGATTATCCGGAGCACGACGTGGAGGACTTTACGCAAAATCTTCTGATGAGCAAGTGCGTAGAGGTGAAGGAGGAGATCGGGCGGCTGCTGCAGACGGCCAAACAGGGAAAAATTTTGCGGGAGGGGCTCTCTACCGCCATCGTGGGTCGTCCGAACGTAGGAAAATCCTCGCTGTTGAACAGTCTGGCGCAGGAAGAAAAGGCGATTGTCACCGATGTAGCGGGCACAACTCGTGACGTCATCGAGGAATATGTGAACGTGCGGGGAGTTCCGCTTCGTCTGATCGATACTGCCGGCATTCGCGAAACCGAAGATATCGTGGAAAAAATCGGTGTCGAAAAGTCGAGACAGCTGCTTCAGCAGGCTGACCTGGTGCTTTTGATGCTGAACTACAACGAGCCGCTCATGGAAGACGACTACGCCATTTTTGAAGCGGCCAAAGGGTTTAACGTTATCGTCATCATCAACAAGTTTGACCTGCCGCAGCGAATCGACCTGGAGGAAGTAAAGCGTCACTTCCCGAACCAGCCGCTTGTGATGACCTCGGTCAAAGAGGAAAAAGGGATTGATATGCTGGAGCAGGCGATCGCGCAAATCTTTTTCACCGGCCGTGTGCAGCAGGAAGATTTGACCTATGTCAGCAACGCTCGCCACATTAATCTGCTCCGGCAGGCTGAGAGGGCGATTGACGATGCGATCAGCGGCATTGAGAACCAGATGCCGATCGATATGATCCAGATTGATATGAAAAAGGCTTGGGAATTGCTTGGTGAAGTCATTGGTGAAGCGGTTGGGGAAGATTTGATCGACCAGATCTTTTCCCAATTCTGTCTGGGAAAATAACGTGCAGGAGGGAGAAGCATGATAGCAACTTATGATGCGGGGACATTTGACGTCATCGTCATCGGTGCGGGGCATGCAGGATGTGAAGCTGCTCTCGCTGCCGCTCGAATGGGCTGCAGCACCTTGCTGTTGACGATTAATCTGGATGCGGTCGCCTACATGCCGTGCAACCCTTCCGTCGGCGGGCCGGCAAAGGGCCACGTTGTGCGGGAGATCGACGCGCTGGGTGGCGAAATGGGGAGAAATACCGACAAGACCCACATCCAGATGCGGATGTTGAATACAGGGAAGGGGCCAGCCGTTCACGCGCTGCGTGCACAGGCCGACAAGATCGCTTATCAGCATCAAATGAAACATACGATTGA
>VAPR01001156.1_pt1 | contig 18340 bp, 12 predicted proteins | sample 3380701 | NCBI WGS metagenome assembly VAPR01 (sample SAMN11536904, study PRJNA540576) | hot springs metagenome | isolation source: hot spring wet sediment | place: Spain: Lobios | collected 2014-01 | reverse complement strand
GACGGAGGCGTACCTGGCGCTGGAAGACGGCCTGGTGCTGCGGGGCCGAAGCGTGGGGGCGGACGGTGAGGCCGCGGGCGAGGTGGTGTTCACCACCAGCATGACGGGATACCCAGAGGTGCTCACGGACCCCTCGTACGCGGGGCAGATCGTGGTGATGGCGTTCCCCATGATGGGTACTTACGGTGTGGAGCCAGGCTGGGCGGAGTCCCGCCGGCCGTTTCTGCGAGGGTTCGTGGTGCGCCACTGCAGCCCGTACACCTCGCACTGGGCAGGCCGTACCCCTCTGGCGGACTACCTGCGCCGGTGGGGGGTGGTGGCGCTGGAAGGGGTGGACACCCGCAGGCTGGTGCGGCACCTGCGGTCGGGGGGGCTCAAGCGGGGGGTGCTGGCCACCGGCCCGCGCGACCCCGACCAGCTGGTGCAGCGAGCCCGGGCGGTGCCCGACCTGTCGTGCGTGGACGTGGTGGAGGAGGTCTCACCTCCCGCTCCCTTCACCCTCCCGGGTGCGGGGCCCAGGGTGGCGGTGCTGGACTGCGGGTTGAAGCTGGGGATCGCGCGGGAGCTGCACGCGAGGGGCTGCGAGGTGGTGGTGGTGCCGCACCGGGCCACCGCCGCGGAGATCCTGGCGTTGGACCCCCAGGGTGTGGTCCTCAGCAACGGGCCGGGCGACCCCGCGCGGCTAGAGGCCGCGGCCCGCGAGGTCCGGGCCCTGTGGGGACGGGTGCCGGTGTTCGGGGTCTGCCTGGGCAACCAGCTGCTGGCGCTTGCGGCAGGTGCCAAGACCTTCAAGCTGCCGTTCGGCCACCGCGGCTCCAACCACCCCGTCCTGGAGGTCAGCTCCGGGCGCGTGCGCATCACCACCCAGAACCACGGGTACGCGGTGGACGAGGCGAGCCTGCGGGGGACCGGGCTGCGGGTGACCCACCGCAACCTGCATGACGGCACCGTGGAGGGGCTGGAGCACGAGCACCTGCCGGTGTTCGCGGTGCAGTTCCACCCGGAGGCGCGGCCGGGGCCACAGGACAGCCGGGACCTGTTCGACCGGTTCCTCCAGCGGGTCCGCGGTGCGGGGCACGCCGCCGCCCGGGCGGCGGGGACGGTGTAAAGTGCCCAAGCGGCCAGACGTACACAAGGTGGTGGTGATCGGCTCCGGGCCCATCGTGATCGGGCAGGCCGCGGAGTTCGACTACTCCGGGACCCAGGCCTGCCGCGCGTTGGCGGAGGAGGGGGTGGAGGTGGTGCTGGTCAACAGCAACCCCGCCACCATCATGACCGACCCGGAGACCGCAGACCGCGTGTACCTGGAGCCCCTCAGCGCGGCTTCCGTGGCGCGGGTGCTCGAGGTCGAACGCCCCCAGGGGCTGCTGGCCACCCTGGGCGGGCAGACCGCCCTGAACCTGGCCGCGGAGCTGGCCCGGCTCGGGGTGCTGGAGCGGCTGGGCGTGGAGCTCCTGGGCACACCCCTGCATGCCATCCACGACGCGGAGGACCGGGAACGGTTCAGGGACCTCATGACCCGCATCGGCGAGCCGGTCCCGGAGAGCACCGTGGCCTGCACGCCGGAGGAGGCGGTGGCGTTCGCCGAGGCCATCGGCGGGGAGGTGGTGATCCGTCCCGCCTTCACCCTGGGCGGCACCGGGGGCGGGCTGGCGTGCGGACGTGAGGCGGTGTACGAGGCCGCCGCCCGGGGGATCGCCGCCAGCCCCATCGGCCAGGTGCTGGTGGAGCGCAGCGTGCGGGGCTGGAAGGAGATCGAGTACGAGGTGGTGCGCGACGCGGACGACAACGCCATCACCGTGTGCAACATGGAGAACGTGGACCCCATGGGCGTGCACACGGGCGACAGCATCGTGGTGGCGCCCAGCCTGACCCTCAGCGACCGGGAGCACCAGATGCTGCGCAGCGCGGCGTTGCGCATCGTCCGGGCCCTGGACGTGCGGGGGGCGTGCAACGTGCAGTTCGCCCTGGACCCTGGCTCCGAACGGTACTACGTGATCGAGGTGAACCCACGGCTGTCCCGCAGCAGCGCTCTGGCGAGCAAGGCCACAGGGTACCCCATCGCGCGGGTGGCGGCCAAGATCGCGGTGGGCTACCGCCTGTGGGAGATCCAGAACCCCATCACCCGGGGGACCGCGTGCTTCGAGCCGGCGCTGGACTACGTGGTGGTGAAGATCCCGCGGTGGCCCTTCGACAAGTTCGCGGACTCGGACCGCCGCCTGGGCACCCAGATGAAGTCCACGGGGGAGGTCATGGCCATCGGCCGCACCTTCACCGAGGCGCTCCTGAAGGCGGCCCGCTCCGTGGAAGCAGGCGTGGTGGGGCTGTACCACCCGCGCCTTGCGGGGCTTCCCGACGACGCCCTGTGGGCCCGGGCCGAGACCCCGTGCGACGAGCGCCTGTGGGCCATGGCGGAGCTCCTGCGGCGGGGATGCAGCCCGGAGGAGCTGAGCCGCCGGAGCCTGGTGGACCCCTTCTTCGTGTGGGAGCTGAAGCGGGTGGTGGACGTGGAGCGCCGCCTGGCCCACGACCGGTCCGACGAGGTCCTGGCGGAGGCCAAGCGGGTGGGGCTGTCGGACGCGGAGGTGGCCCGACTGTGGGACACCGCCGAGGAGGCGGTGCGGGAGCGGCGCCGCCGGGCGGGCCTGCGGCCGGTTTACAAGCTGGTGGACACGTGCGCGGGCGAGTTCCCCGCGGCCACCCCGTACTACTACAGCACGTACGAGGAGGAGGACGAGGCCCCGCAGGACCCGCGGCCGTGCGCGGTGGTGCTGGGTTCCGGGCCCATCCGCATCGCGCAGGGCATCGAGTTCGACTACAGCACGGTGCACGCGGTGCGATCCCTGCGGGAGGCGGGCGTGCGGGCGGTGGTGGTGAACTGCAACCCGGAGACCGTGAGCACCGACTTCGACACCTCCGACCGGCTGTACTTCGAGCCCCTCTCGGTGGAAGACGTGCTCCACGTGGTGGAGAAGGAACGGCCCGTGGGCGTGCTGGTGCAGTTCGGGGGCCAGACCGCGTTGAACCTGGCAGGTCCTCTGCACCGGGCGGGTGTGCGCATCCTGGGCACCTGTGTGGAAAGCCTGGACGTCTCGGAGGACCGAGAGAAGTTCGAGGCCCTCCTGGCCGAGCTGGGCATCCCCCGGCCGCCGGGGGGAGCAGTGCGGTCCGTGCGGCAGGCGCGGGAGCTGGTGGAGCGGGTGGGGCTACCGGTCCTGGTCCGGCCTTCGTACGTCCTGGGCGGCCGCGCCATGCGGGTGGTGTACTCCTCGGAGGAGCTGGACCGGGTCGTGGCCGCCGCCCTGGAGGTGGACCCGGACCGTCCGGTGCTGGTGGACCGGTACCTGCCCGGGGTGGAGCTGGAGGTGGACGCCATCGGCGACGGGACCAACCTGCTCCTGCCCGGGCTGATGCAACACGTGGAGCGGGCGGGGGTGCACTCCGGGGACAGCATGACGGTGTTCCCGGCTCCGGCCCAGCCGCCGGAGGTCGCCTCCCGGGTGGTGGAGATCCTGCAGGCGTTGAACCGCGCCCTGGGGGTGCGGGGGTTCTTGAACGCGCAGTTCGTGGTGCACCACTACCGCGTGTACCTCCTGGAGGTCAACCTGAGGGCCAGCCGCACGGTGCCGTTCGTGAGCAAGGTGCTGGGAGTGCCCCTGGTGCAGGTGGCCACGCGGGTCATGCTGGGCGCGTCCTTGGACGAGCTGGGCTTCCCCGGGGTCTACCACCTCCCCAGGCCCCGGCAGGTGGGCGTGAAGGCACCGGTCTTCAGCAGCGAGAAGCTGCCGGGTGCGGAGGTGGCGGTGGGCCCGGAGATGCGGTCCACGGGCGAGGTGATCGGCCTGGACCGGCACCTGGCGGGAGCCCTGTACAAGGCGTTCGTGGCCGCCGGGGTTCGGCTGCCCCTGCAAGGCCCCGTGGTCCTCTCCGTGGCCCGGCGGGAGCGCGGAGAGGCGGTCCGGCTGGCCCGGCGGGCGGTGGCGGGCGGACTGGTGGTGTGGGCGACGCCCGGCACCTCGGAGGCCCTGCAGCGGGCAGGGGTACCCCACCGGCGGGTGGAGTATGAAGAGGCGCTGGCCGCGGTCCGGGGCCGCAGGGTGGGGGCGGTGGTGTGCGTGCCCTCGTCCGGCTACGACCCCACGCGGCCCGGGTTCCGCCTGCGGCGGGCGGCCTCCGAGGCCCGGGTCCCGTGCCTGACCTCCCTGGAGACCGCGTGGGCGCTGCTGGACGCCCTGGAGTTCGGGGCCAGCGTGCCGGTCCCGCAGCCCACCGCGGGGCCCGCGGCCCTGGGCTGAGCCCCGCGGGAAGCACACCGCCCCAGCCCGTCGTATGATCTAGCGAGGAGGATGCCATGAACACCCGAGATGGTGCCGATGTCCAGCCCCACCAGGGAACCCTTCTTCGGCACCGCCGACCTCCTCCGTGCAACTTCGCGCAAGGAAATGGGCTTTTGCTTCTCCGAAGGTCTTCTGCGGCCCTGGCCTGACTCCTGCCGGTGTCCGAAAGGCCCGGACGTTCCGGGGCGAGGAGCTCCCGAGACCACCCCGGGAATCGGGCCAGCGATTCTTGGGGACCCCGGTCCCCTCCGGCGAGCACGCCTTGCACGAACACGCTCCTAGGGTGCCGGCTGGACCACCGCGCGCTCCGCGTACCGTACGTCCACCACCGCGGCCCGGACGCCCCGGGCCCTCAGCGCCCGTGCCACCTCCCGGGCGGTCCGCAGCCCCTTGGCCAGTTGCCCCGCCGCCGCGCGCACCACCAGCCCGTCCCGCGTGCCCACGGTGACGTCCCCTGTGGCGACCGGCCGTGCCCAAGCCACCTCCCGCCGGTCCGGTTCGGGCAGGGCCGCCAGTTCCTCCACCAGCCCGACCACCTCCGCCGCGGGCACCGCCTCGCCGGGCTGCAGCCACCGGACCTGCGGGCCCAGCACCACCGGCAGCCCCTGCGCGGCCCCGTCCAACACCACACCGTCTTCGTCCACCAGCACCTCCGCCCCGTCGGGCAGGCGCAGCACCGCCTGCGGCGTGCGCTCCTCCACCCACACCCACACCTGCGAAGGCCACCGGACCTGCACCCGGGCGTCCCGGACCCGCGGCAGGCGCAGCAGCCGTTGTCGCACCCGGTCCGGGTCCACGGAGGCCAGGGGCATCCCCACCTCCAGCCCCCCCGCCCGTGCCACCGCCCGCGCGTCCAGCAGCCGCGTCCCGTGGACCTCCACCTCCTGCAGGGAAAACGCGGACGAGTTCGGCAAGCTCAGCACCGCGCACGCGCCGGCCACCGCGGCCCACAGGCGCAGCAGCCGCGCCCACGGGAACGGGCCCGGATCAGGCCACCGCCACGTCACTCAGAACTCCCCCACCAGCTGGACCTCCAGCTCCAGCTCCACGCCGAACGCCCGGCGCACGCGTTCCCGGACCCGTTCCACCAGCCGCAGCACGTCCTCCGCGCGGCCGCCTCCCGTGTTCACCACGTAGTTGCCGTGCAGGGTGGACACCTCCACCCCTCCTTCCCGCATCCCCTTCGCGCCGGCCAGCTCCACCAGCCTCCCCGCGGCGTCTCCGGGAGGGTTCCGGAACACGCACCCGGAGGAGGGAACCCGCACGGGCTGCGTGGCCCCGCGGTGCTGCAGCCACCGGGCGGTGCGGTCCAACACCTCCTCCGCCGCAGCGGGCTGCAGTTCCATCTCCACCTCCACCACCACCGCGGGTTCGTGGTGCAGCCGGCTCGTGCGGTAGCCGAAGCCCATTTCGTCGGCCCGCCACGTGCGGTCGCCGTGGGGCGTCACCACGTGCACCCGCCGCACCACGTCCTGCAGGCTGTGGCCGTGGGCTCCCGCGTTCATGGCCACGCCCCCTCCCACGGACCCGGGGATGCCCGCCGCGAACTCCAGGCCTGCCAGACCCCGCCGGCCGGCCCGCAGGCTCAACCGCGGCAGTCCGGTCCCCGCCTCCGCCACCACCCGTGGGCCGTCCCACCGAACCCGGTCCAGCGCGCCGCCCACCTTCACCACCACCCCGCGCACGCCGCGGTCGGACACCAGCACGTTGGACCCCCGCCCCAGCACCACGAACGGCTCTCCGGACGCGTACAGCCACCGAGCCACCGCGCGCAGCTCCTCGGCGCTGCGCGGGACCACCAACACGTCCGCAGGCCCTCCGATCCGGAAGGTGGTGTGGCGGCGCAGCGGTTCGTCCCGCCGCACGTCCCCACACAGCTCCTGCAGCCGCTGCGCCAGCCGGTCCGCCCGCCCGGTGGCGGTCACCGCTTCACCTCCTCCGCCAGCCGCTGCGCCACCCGCCACACGTCCCCCGCCCCCAGGGTGGCCACCACGTCGTCCGGCCCCACGCACCGCAACAGCACTCCCACCACGTCCTCCAGATCCGGGATCCACCGCACCCGTGGGTGGCGCAGGTGGTCGGCGATCAGCTTCCCGCTCACTCCCGGCTCCGGCGGCTCGTCCGCGGGGTACAGCTCCGTGACCACCACCTCGTCCGCGTCCTCGAAGGCGTCCGCGTACTGGTGGTAGGTGGTCCGGGTCCGGGAGTAGCGGTGCGGCTGGAACACCGCCACCACCCGACGGCCCGGCCAGGCCTCGCGCACCGCCCGCAGGAGCGACCGCACCTTCACGGGGTTGTGGGCGTAGTCGTCCACCACCAGGGGTGAGTCGCAGTACACCTCGAACCGCCGCCGCACGCCCTGGAAACTTTCCAGGGCCTCCCGCATGGCCTCGAAGGACGCTCCCCGCTCCAGCCCCACCGCCAGCGCCGCGGTGGCGTTCAGCACGTTGTGGCGGCCCGGCAGGCTCAGGTGCACCTCGCCCACCTCCCGGCCCCGCTGCTCCAGCACGAACCGGGACTGCCGCCCCCGGACCTCCAGAACCCGACCGCGGTAGGTGCCGGACTGCAGGCCGTAGGTCACCACCCGGCCCGGTGCGTGCGGGGCGAGGCGGGCCGCGTTGGGGCAGTCCGCGCACAGCACCACCCACCCCGCGGGATCCGTGGCCGCCACGAACCGCGCGAACGTGTCCAAGAGCGAGGTCAGGTCGCGGTAGTGGTCCGCGTGGTCTGTGAGGTCCAGGCTGGTGACCACGGCGCTGTGCACCCGCACCCGCACCAGGGAGCCGTCGCTTTCGTCCACCTCGGCCACCGTGGGTCCGCTTCCCACCCTCGCGCCGCCCCCGAACTGGCGCACCTCGCCGCCCACCACCGCGGTGGGGTCCAGACCCGCGGCCTGCAGGACCACGCTCACGAGGGCGGTGGTGGTGGTCTTGCCGTGCGTCCCCGCCACTCCGACGGAGTCCCCGCCTGCCACCAGCTCCGCCAGCAGCTCCGCCCGGTGGAGGACGGGAACGCCGCGGGACCGGGCCGCGGCCAGCTCCGGCTCGGTGGGAGAGACCGCCCGGGAGACCACCACGCGCTCTGCGCCTTTCACGTGGTCCGGCGCGTGCCCCACGTACACCGGCACTCCCAGGCGTCCCAGGCGGCGCAGGGCCGGCCCGTCACGGAGGTCACAGCCCGACACGCGCGCGCCGCGGCGGGCGTACACCTCCGCCAGCGGGCTCATGCCGGACCCGCCGGCTCCCACGAAGTGCAGCTCACCCAACGCCGGACTCCTGAGCGGCCCGCACCACCTGCTCCCACACCGCCTCCGCCGCCTGCGGCCTGCCCAGGCTTCGAGCGGCCCGGCCCATCTGTTCCAGACGCGGCCGGTCGTGCACCAGCTCCTCCAGCACCTGTGCCAGGCGCGGGCCGGAAAGCTCGGCCTCCTCCACCACCACCGCGGCACCCGCCTCCTCCAGGGCCCGGGCGTTGTGCCGCTGGTGGCCGGAGGCCAGGCGCAGCGGCACCAACACAGACGGCCGTCCCGTGGCCAGGAGCTCCGCGCACGTGAGGGCCCCCGCGCGGGCCACCACCAGGTCACAGGCCGCGTACGCGTCCCCGATGGCGTCCAGGTAGTCCACCGCCCGGTACACCACCGGTCCGCGCGGCGGCTCACCTTCCAACCCCGCCCGCGCCCTTCCCGTCACGTGCAGCACCTGCAGGTCCGCCCGGTGGGCCAGGAGCCGCAACGCTTCCCGGACCGCGCGGTTCAACACCGCCGCACCCTGGCTGCCGCCCACCACCAGCACCGTGGGGCGGTCCGCCCGCAGCCCGTACGACGCCCGCAGCCGGTGAGCGTCCCCCTGCAGCACGGCGCGGCGCACGGGCGCTCCCGTCCACACCGCCCGGTCCCCGAGGGCAGAGGCGGTGCCGGCGAACCCCACGCACACCGCCCGGGCTCGGGCCGCCAGGGCCAGGGTCGCCCTGCCCGGCACCCTGTTGGGTTCCACCAACACCAGCGGAACTCCCAGGTCCGCGGCCGCCCGCGCCGCGGGGAACCCCGCGTAGCCCGCGGTGGACACCACCACGTGGGGCCGGAGCTGCCTCAGCAGCCGCCGGGCGTGCAGCACCCCTCGCGCCACCCGCAGGAGGTTGCGGGCCGCCACGACAGGCCCTTTGCCCACCACCCCCGCAGACGGCACGCGGTGGAACGGGATCCCGTGCTGCGGCACCACCTGCCGCTCCAGGCCGTCCCCGCCCACGAACTCGAACGCCGCCTGGCCCGCGCCCGCCTCCGCCACCGCCAGCAGGGGGTAGACGTGCCCGCCGGTCCCGCCTCCTGCCAGCACCACCCGCCACCTCAAGGGGCTTTCCCCGGCGCGGGGGAGAACGTCCACGGGCTGAACACGTCCGCCTCCCGCACGGCCCGAGCGTACTGGGAAAGGTTCATGCACACGCCCGCCGCCGCCATCAGCGACACCAGGGAGGACCCGCCGAAGCTCACGAACGGCAGCGGCACCCCCGTGACCGGCAGCAGCCCCGTGGCCACCCCCATGTTCAGCACCGCCTGCCCCGCCACCCACGCGCCGAAACCGGACGCCAGCAGGGCTCCGTAACGGTCAGGGGCCCGCAGGGCGGCGCGGTAGATGCGGGCCACCAACACCGCGTACAGGCCCACCACCAGCACCACCCCCGCCAGCCCCAGCTCCTCCGCGAGGATGGCGAAGATGAAGTCCGTGTGGCGTTCCGGCAGGTAGAAGAACTTCTGGCGGCTCTGGCCCAGCCCGACACCCACCAGGCCTCCGGAGGCCACCGCCACCAGGGACTGGATCACGTGAAAGCCGCTGCCGTGGACGTCCCGCCACGGGTCCAAAAACGCCAGGATCCGTTCCCTGCGGTACGGTTCGGCCAGGGCCGCCCACGCCGCGGCGGGAGCCGTCACCACCGCCAACCCCGCCAGGTGGTGCAGCCGCGCGCCCGCGCAGAACAGCACCGCGGCGGTGATCCCCACCAGCACCACCGCACTGCCCATGTCCGGCTGGCGCAGCACCAACGCGGCCATGGCCGCGGCGAACCCCAGGGGCGGCAGGACACCCCTCCGCAGGGAGCGGACCTGGTCGCGCCGGTTGGCGAGGAAGTGGGCCAGGTAGACCACGAGGCTGAACTTGGCCACCTCCACGGGCTGGAAGTTCACCGGGCCTGCGGAGATCCACCGCCGCGCCCCGCCGGCCACGTCTCCGATGCCGGGCACCAGGACCGCGCCCAGCAACAGCAAAGAGGCCACCACCAGCGGTGCCGCGAGCCTTCGCCACGCGGTGTAGTGCACCCGCGAGGTGAGCACCAGGCAGCCGCACCCGAGGGCGAACCACACCAGCTGCCGCTTGAGGAAGTAGCTGGCGTCCCCGAAGCGCTCGAAGGCCGCCACGGAGCTGGCGCTGTAAACCATCACCAGCCCCACCCCGCACAGCCCCAACACGCTGGCCACCAGCCACCCGTCCACGGGACCGCGCCGGATCTCCTGCGGGGGGCTCGGACGGGTCATCCCGCCCGCCTCCGGTGCTGCGCCACCAGGGCCGCGAACACCTCCGCGCGCTCCCGGTAGTCCGTGAACTGGTCGAAGGACTCACACCCGGGCGACAGCAACACCGCCTCCCCGGGCCTCGCCAGCTGCACCGCGCGTCGGAACGCCTGCGCCAGGGTGCGCACCTCCACCACCTCCGCGGGCAGGCCCCGCAGCGCGTCCCGCAGGACCGGGGAGCACTCCCCGATGAGGTACACCGCCCGCACGGGGCTGCGGACGAGCGCCTGGCGCACGGGCCGGAAGTCCTCGGGGGTGGCGTTGGGCCTGCGGCCGCCCGCGATGAGCACGAAGGGCCGGTCCATGGACTCCACCGCCGCCGCGGCCGCGGCGGGGTTGGTGGCCAGGGAGTCCTCGAAAAACCGCACGCCCCGCACCTCGTCCACCAGCCACAGCCGGTGCGGCAGGCCCCGGAACTCCCGCAGCACCTGCGCCATGGCCTCCGCGGAGCCGCCCGCCACCCCCGCGGCCGCGCACGCGGCCAGGGCGTTCGCGAGCCCGTGGGGACCGGGAGCCTGCAGCGCCCACCGGGGCACCACCCGCTCGTCCAACCACCGGATCCACTCCCCGTCCACCCACGCGCCCCCGCGCGCTGCCGTTCCGAACGGCACCACCCGGGAGGGCGCGCGGGCGGCAAGACGCCACGCCACCGGGTCGTCCTGGTTGGCCACCAGCACGTCCCCCGGGCCCTGGTAGCGGAAGATCCGCGCCTTGCACTCCGCGTACGCCTCGAAGCTGCCGTGGTCGTCCAGGTGGTGGGGCGTGACGTTGGTGAGCACCGCCACGGGAGGGCTGCGCCGGACGCCCAGCAGCTGCCGGTTGCTGATCTCCAGCACCAGCCGGTCCTCCGGCCGCAGCTCGTGCAGGAAGTACACCGCCGGTACGTGGCTGCGGTCGTTGCCGCTGGCGTACGCCCGCAGGCCGGAAGCGTGCAGGATGCGCTGCACCAGGGTGACCACGGTGAACTTCCCGTTGGTCCCGGTCACCCCCACCACGGGACAGGGCGCCAGCTCCAGCACCAGCTGCGTGAGGCTGGAGGCGCGAAGCCCCCGGGCCAGCAGCTCTTTGAGGGGCGCGTTCTCGGGCCTGCGGAACCACGCCTGGGGCAGGAACACCACCTCCGCGTCCTCGATCCCCTCCAGGTAGCGGGGCCGCCACCGCACGGGCTGCTCCAGCCACCACCGCACCCGCTCCTTTCGCTCCTCCGCGGGCATCCAGCCGTGGGTGCGGTGGAACACCTCGGGGAACTCCTCAGGGGTCTGCAGGTCGTGGCAGGTGGGCTCCACACCCTGCGCCAGCAGGAACTCCGCCACCGCGGACCCCTCGGTGCCGCTGATGCCCACCACGTGCACGCGACGCCCGCGCAGGGCCTCCACCGCGGGGTGGTGCACCGGACGGGGCCTCCAGCCGACCAGGGTCGCCACGGCTACACCAGGGCCAGCCCCGCCAGGGCGGCCAGGGCCCCCGCCACCCAAAAGCGCGTCACGATCTTCGGTTCCTCCCAGCCCACCAGCTCGAAGTGGTGGTGCAGGGGCGAGCTGCGGAACACCCGGCGGCCTTTGGTGAGCCGGAAGTACGCCACCTGCACCACCACGGAGGCGGCCTCCGCGGCGAACACCGCGCCCACCACGAACAGCAACAGCTCCGTGCGGGTCAGCAACGCCACGGAGGTCAGGGCAGCACCCAGAGCCTGGGAGCCCACGTCGCCCATGATGACCTGGGCCGGGTGTGCGTTGAACCACAAAAAGCCCAGACAGCTGCCGGCCACCGCCGCGGCGAACCCAGCCAGCTCAGGCTGGCCCGTGTGCAGGGCCACCACCGCATACGCCGCCAGGGCCAGCGCCGCACACCCCGCGGCCAGCCCGTCCAGGCCGTCCGTGAGGTTGGTCCCGTTCGTGAACCCGACCACCAGGAGCGCGGCGAACGGAACGTAGCCCCACCCGAGCTCCCACACGCCGCCCCACGGCACCCACAGCCCCGTACCCTGCGGCAGGTTCGCGGCCGCGTACCACCCCACGCCCACCGCCACCGGGAGCTGGAACGCCAACTTCTCCCGCGCCCGCAGCCCCAGGTTGCGCCCGCGGCGCAGGCTCAGCCAGTCGTCCGCGAAGCCCACCGCCCCGTACAGCGCCACCGCGGTGCAGGCCACCACCACCGCGGGAGCCCACGAACCCGAAGCCGCCACGCCCGCCAGTGCGCCCCCGAGGATGGCCAACCCTCCCAGGGTGGGCGTGCCCTCTTTCTGCCGGTGCCGGGGCGGGGCGTCCTCCCGGATCCGCTGGGGGGCCACCCGCCGCAGCCACGGGACCAGCAGGGCCGCCAGCCCGGCGGTGGCCGCGGCCGACACCACCGCGGCCCACACCACACGGTCCGTCACCGCGACCACAGCGCCTCCACCACGCGCTCCAGGCCCACGGCCCGGGAGCCCTTCACCAGGACCACGTCTCCGGGCCGGAGCTGTCGGGCCACCTGCTGGGCCGCCTGCTCCGCGTCCGCCACCCACAGCACCTGCTGGGGCGGAAGCCCCGCTTCCAGGGCCGCGGCTGCCAGCTCCCGGGCACCTTCTCCCACCACCACCAGCAAATCCACGCCTTCCTGGGCACACCGCCTGCCCACCTCGCGGTGCGCGGGGCCGTGCAGCTGGCCCAGCTCCCGCATCTCGCCCAGCACCGCCACCAGCCGCCGTCCCGCCCGCAGGGACCGCACGGCCTCCAGGGCCGACTCCACCGACATCGGGCTTGCGTTGTACGCGTCGTTCACCACCACCCCCCCGCCGGGCAGCTGCAGCACCTGGAGCCGCATGGGCGGCATCTGGAACGCCCGCAGGGCCTCCGCCGCCTCCTCTAAAGGAACTTCCGCCTCCAGCCCGACTGCGAAGGCCGCCAGGGCGTTGGCCACCAGCTGCGCGGAGGGCACGGGCAGAAACGCCCGCACGCGGTCCCTGCCGGCCCGGACCACGAAGCGCACGCCGTCCCGACCCACCTCCACCCCTTCCGCCCGCACCGCGCAGTCCTGTGCGGTCCCGTACAACACCACCCGCGCGGAGGCGTGCCCTGCCATGGCCCGCACCCGCGGGTCGTCCCCGTTCAGCACCGCCACCCCGTCCCGGGGCAGCGCCTGCACCAGTTCCGCCTTGGCCCTGGCCACCGCCTCCACGGAGCCCAGCTGTTCGGTGTGCACCGCGCCCACGCGGGTCACCACGCCGATGGAAGGCCGCACCACGCGGCACAGCTCCGCGATCTGGCCGAGCCCGCGCATGGCCAGCTCCACCACGAGATACCGGTGCTCCCGGGCGAGGCCGAACACCGTGAGGGGGACTCCCAGCTCCGCGTTCCACTCCGGCCGGGAGGCCCAGGTGGGGTAGCGCGCCCGCAGCACCGCGGCGGTCATCTGGACCGTGGTGGACTTCCCCACGCTGCCCGTGACCCCCACCGCGTCCGCGGCGAACCGCGCCCGCCAGGCGGACGCCAGGGGCAGCAGGGACCGCCGGGTGTCCGGGACCTGCACCTGGGCCAGGCCCGCGTCTACAGGACGGCAGACCAGCGCCGCAGTGGCACCGCGGCGCTCGGCCTCCCGCACGAACTCGTGTCCGTCCCGCCGCGTGCCCTGGAGTGCCACGAACAGCGCCCCCGGCTGGCAGGTGCGGCTGTCGGTGCTCACGGAACTCACGGGGGTGGCCGGGTCACCGCGGACCACGCGGCCGGCGGTGACCGTGGCCACCTCCTCCGCGGTCAGGACACCTCCGGGTCCCATCCCAGCTCCTGCAGAGCCCGCCGGGCTTCCTCGCGGTCGTCGAAGGGCACCGCGTGGTCTTTGAACACCTGCGCGGTCTCGTGCCCCTTGCCGCAGATCAGCACCGCGTCCCCGGGCCGGGCGGCCCGCACCGCCTTGCGGATGGCCTCCCTGCGGTCGGGCTCCACCTCGTACGTGCTCCCCCCACCCGCGCCGCGAACCCCCTGCGCGACCTCCTCCACGATGGCCAGGGGGTCTTCACCGCGGGGGTTGTCGCTGGTGACCACCACGTGGTCCGCCAGCCGGGCGGCCACCTGGCCCATCTGCGGCCGCTTGGCGCGGTCCCGCTCCCCGCCGCACCCGAACACCACGATCACCCTCCCGCGGGTGATCTCCCGCGCCGCGGCCAGCACGTTGGCCAGGCCGTCCGGGGTGTGCGCGTAGTCCACCACCACCGTGAAGGGCTGGCCGCAGTGGACCCGCTCGAACCGGCCCGGGATGCCGCGCACGGACGCCAGGCCGGAGGCGGCCTGGTCCAGGGGCACGCCCAGGTAACACGCCACCGCCAGGGCGCACAGGGCGTTGTACACGTTGAACCGGCCCACCAGGTGCAGCCGGACCTCCGTGCGGCCCGCAGGTGTCACCGCCTCGAAGGTGCACCCGTCCGGGCCCACCCGCAGGTTTCGCGCCCTCACGTCCGCCTGCCCGCGGAGGCCGTAGGTGAGGACCGCGGCGCGGCTGCAGCCGGCCATGTACGCCCCGTGCGGGTCGTCCCGGTTCACCACGCTCAGGCCGTCCGGGTCGACCCGGCGGAACAGCTTGGCCTTCGCCTCCCGGTACGCTTCCCAGGTGCCGTGGAAGTCCAGGTGGTCCTGGGTGAGGTTGGTGAAGGCCGCCACCCGGAACCGCACACCCCCCACCCTCTCCTGGTCCAGGGCGTGGGAGGCCACCTCCACCGCGGCAGCTCTCACCCTCCCCTGCACCATGCGCGCCAGCAGGGCGTGCAGGTCCGGTGCCTCCGGGGTGGTGCGTTCCAGGGGCTCCCACCCGGAGCCCAGCCACGCCCCGAGGGTGCCCACCACCCCGCACCGGACTCCCGCGGCCTCCAGGGCCCCGCGCACCAGCCAGGTCACCGTGCCCTTGCCGTTGGTGCCGGTGACCCCCACCACGTCCAGCTGGTGGGAGGGGTGTCCCCAGAACGCTGACGCCACCGGCCCCATGGCCTCCCGCACGGACGGCACCACCACCTGCGGCACGGAGGAGCGCACCGGACGCTGGACCAGCAGCGCCGCCGCACCCCTCCTGCAGGCCTCGTGGACGAAGTCGTGGCCATCGTGTCGGCGGCCCACCACCGCGCAGAACAGGTCCCCGGCCTGCACGCGCCGGGAGTCGTACGCGATGCCGGACACGTCCACGGAGTCTTCGCCGAGGAGCTGGTAACTCGGCAGGCAACGGATCAGTTCGCGAAGACGCACCGCAGCCTCGACCTTTCCCCATTATAGGCGTGTTGCGTCAGTCCCCGCCGTGCCGCCGCACCACCTGCGGGGCCGACTCGCTCGGCGGCACGCCCAGCACCCACAGCGCCTGGGATGCGATGCGGCTGAAAGCGGGCGCCGCCACCACTCCGCCGTAGTACGCGCCCTGCGGCTCGTCCACCACCACCGCGATGGCCAGGTGCGGCCGGTCTGCGGGAACCACGCCCACGAACGACGCCACGTACCGGCCCGGCTGGTAGCCGCCGAGCGGGGAGGGTTTCTGGGCTGTGCCCGTCTTCCCCGCCACCCGGTAGCCCTGCACCGCCGCCGCGGTGCCGGTGCCGTCGGTGACCGTCCGCTCCATGGCCTGCAGAAGCACGCTGGCCACCCGGCCTGAAAGCACCCGGACCCGCTCGTCCGCGGCCACGCGCCGCAGGCCTCCCTCTGGGTCCCGCAAGGCCACCGCCACGCGCGGCGTCACCAACCATCCGCCGTTGGCCACCGCGGCCACGAACCGCACCAGCTGCAGGGGGGTGATGGCCACCCCCTGCCCGATGGCCACCACGTACGGGTCGCTGCCCGACCACTGCGCGGGGTCCCGCAGGATGCCGGTGGACTCACCTGGCAGGTCCACGCCCGTGGGCTGGCCGAACCCGAACCGCCTGAGGGAGCGGTGCAGCCGCTGCGGCCCGAGCTCCGCACCGACCCGGGCGGCGGCCACGTTGCACGAAAGCCGCACCACGTCCGCGATCCCCACGCGGCCGTGGGCCTCCCCGTGCGCCTCCCGGACGGTGTAGCCGCCCGGGATCCGCAGGAAGCCCGGGCAGGTGGCCTGCCAGCCCGCGTCCACCACACCCTCTTCCAGGGCCGCGGCCAGCACCGCCACCTTCAGGGTGGAGCCGGGTTCGTACGGCTCCAGGGCCCGGTTGTGCCAAGCGTCCGTCCCATCCGGCACGGAGTTCGGGTCGAACCCCGGGAAGCTCGCCAGGGCCAGCACCTCGCCGGTGTGGACGTCCATGACCACCACAGCTCCACCCCGGGCACGGTACTGCTCCACGGTCCGGACGAGTTCCCGCTCCGCCACGTGCTGCACCACGCTGTCCAGCGCCAGCACCAGGTCCTGGCCCCTGCGGGGCTGCAGGAGCACCTGGCGCCCTTCCAGGATCTCCCGCCCCAACGCGTCCCGCACCCGGACCGCCCGCCCGGGCCGGCCCCGCAGGGCCTCTTCGTAGCGCAGCTCCAGGCCCGCCAGCCCCTGGTTGTCCACCCCGGTGAACCCCAGCACGGGGCCCGCCAGGCGTCCGGAGGGGTAGACGCGTTTTTCCTCCGGCTCGAAACCCAACTCCTGGTCCAGGCCCAGCCTGCGCAGCCGGCCAGCCACCTCAGGACTCACCTGGCGCGCCAGCCACACGAAGTAGCCGCCCCGGCGCACCCGCTCCACCACCGCGGACGGCGGCAGGCCGAGCACAGGTCCCACCTTCCGCGCGAACGCCTCCGGGTCCCGGATCGCACGTGGCACCGCGTACACGGAGTCGCGGACCACGTTGCTCGCCAGCTCGCGGCCTGCCCGGTCGTAGATCTTCCCCCGGGAGCCCGGAAGCGTCACCGTCTCCACCTGCTGACGGCGGCCCAGCTCCCGCAGGGGGTCGAACTTAGGGGTCTGCAGGTACGCCACCCTCCCGGCCACGGTGGCCAGGGCCACCAGCCAGCAAGCGGCCAGCCACTTGAGCCTCCACCGGGGAAGGGCCAGGACCTGCGGGGCCCCGCTGCGCGGTCCTCGCGAACGCGCAACGGCTGGCTTCATGGGCGCGGCCGCTCGGCGGCGACGGCGGTGGCGTCCTGCAAAAGCCGCGCAAGCCGTTCCCACCACGGGGGCGCGGAAGCTGCGGCAGCCCGGCCCACCAGATCCCCCGGCACCACCACGGCGGCCAGCTGGTCCGGGGTCGGGGGTCGCAGGCCCCACCGGGCGGCCACGCGTTCGAGGCGGTCGGGCGAACGCAGGGCCGCGGCCCGGCTGCCCAGAGCCTCCCGTTCCCGCTCCAGCTGAGCCACCTCCTGGCGCAGGGCCCGCAGCCGGTAACCCGCCTGCGCGGCCTGGCTCTCCAGCCACACGTGGCCCAACAGGGGAGCTCCCAGCAGGGTCAGCAACACCAGTCCCCGGGCCACGGGGTGGGCGCGCCGTGGCCTGCGCTGCGGCGCAGGAAGGCCTGAGTCCTCCGGCAGGATGACCGGGTACGTGCGGTGCCTGCGCTGCGGGGCGATCAACTCACCGCCTCCACCCGCTCGGCTGCCCTCAGGCGCGCGCTCCGGGCGCGCGGGTTTGCGAAGACTTCTTCCGGAGTTGGCCGCACGGGCTTGCGCAGGAGGGGCCGCAGGCGTGGGTCGGCCCTGAACGCCTGCTTCACCAGCCGGTCCTCCAAGGAGTGGAAGGCGATCACCACCACACGGCCGCCCGGCCGCAGCACCTCGGGCACCTGGGCCAGAGCCGCCTGAAGGGCCTCCAGCTCCCGGTTGGTGGCGATGCGGAGGGCCTGGAAGGTACGGGTGGCCACGTGCGTGCGGCGGGGCCACCGGCTGCGGGGGACCGCCGCCTGGACCGCCTCCACCAGGTCCGTGGTCGTCCTGAGCGGCCGGCGGCGCACGATGGACCGGGCGATGCGCCGGGCGAACGGCTCCTCTCCGTACCGGCGCAGCAGGTCCGCCAGCTCCTGCTCGGACAGGCGGTTCACCAGGTCCGCCGCCGTCTGCGGCTGCGTGGGGTCCATGCGCATGTCCAGGGGCCCTTCCACCTGGAAGCTGAAGCCGCGCTCCGGACGCTGGAGCTGCAGGCCGGACAGACCCAGGTCGAACAGCACCCCGTCCGCGACCGGCACGGCCAGCTCCTTCAGCAGCGCCTGGAGGTCCGCGAAGTTGCCGTGCACCAGCTGCACCCGTCCGGCAAACCGGGACAGCCGCTTCCTGGCCGCCTCCAGGGCGTGGGGATCCCGGTCAATCCCCACCAGCCGGCCGGTGGGCGCGCTCGCCTCCAGGATGCGCTCCGCGTGCCCACCGCCCCCCACCGTGGCGTCCACGTACACGCCGCCCGGCCGGGGTTCTAGCCAGCGCAGGACGGCGTCCACCAGGACGGGCACGTGCGGCGCGGGGTCTGCAGGCGCGCGGAGGGATCGGGGCCCGGGGTCGGTGCGTCCGCGCTGCGTCGGCTGGGCGTGGAGCAGGGGGGTTGGAGCGAGCGACGG
>VAPR01000800.1_pt1 | contig 18365 bp, 16 predicted proteins | sample 3380701 | NCBI WGS metagenome assembly VAPR01 (sample SAMN11536904, study PRJNA540576) | hot springs metagenome | isolation source: hot spring wet sediment | place: Spain: Lobios | collected 2014-01 | reverse complement strand
GTTCGATTAGTACCTTTTTCTGGCATGACCTTCGGGCCAGGTATAGGCGGTTTCAATCCCACCGTGGTTCGATTAGTACTGGGCAGCAAATCGGGCAAAAGCTGTGTAGTTGCCCGTTTCAATCCCACCGTGGTTCGATTAGTACGTAATGGTGATAGGCGGAGAACCCTGCCTAGCTCGCGTTTCAATCCCACCGTGGTTCGATTAGTACTTACAGGGTTCTTAAGCGAATCTTGACAGCAACCTAGTTTCAATCCCACCGTGGTTCGATTAGTACAATTATTGCCGAGACCGAGACTCCAAACACTTGCCCGTTTCAATCCCACCGTGGTTCGATTAGTACGCGATCCCCGGTGGCTGCCCTCCTGCTGCCAGAGACCGTTTCAATCCCACCGTGGTTCGATTAGTACGACGCAATACTTTTCTGCCTGTCGGCATCTTTATCCGTTTCAATCCCACCGTGGTTCGATTAGTACACGGGCACAACGTGGTGAAATGCTAAGTGTCAGGGAGTTTCAATCCCACCGTGGTTCGATTAGTACCCTGCGGGCAACCTGCCCAGCGTTCCTGCCCCTGGACAGTTTCAATCCCACCGTGGTTCGATTAGTACAAGTATGAGTTGGTTTTTGCACGGGGTTGGGCACAAGGTTTCAATCCCACCGTGGTTCGATTAGTACCTGCTTATTTCCCAGGTCCGCGTGGCGGTCGTTGGTGGTTTCAATCCCACCGTGGTTCGATTAGTACCTGAGCGTTGACGACCTGCGTATGATACTTAGAAAACACGTTTCAATCCCACCGTGGTTCGATTAGTACAGGGCCGTGAGCAAGACGGAGGCCCAAGAATGCAGACGTTTCAATCCCACCGTGGTTCGATTAGTACCCAGCGCTTTGGGCCGAGAAATCCGGCTTGTTTTTTTCGGATTATACAGTCGACCCCCGGTGGCCGTCAATAGGGCGGGGAGCGACGGCACCGTGGACGGGGGGACAGGTCGTGAGCCTAGAAACTCCCGAGGAGCGACAACTCGCAAGCGACGGCACCAGTGGTCAGTGACGGCGACTGTGGCTCGTTGTAACCGGGAGCAAGCGATGTGGTCGCAACGCGAAATTTGCCCGCGGGCCGGTGGCTGGGGCCATCGTTATTGGGGGTGCGGTGATGGAGTCTGGCAAAACTTTCTGTCGAAGCGGCGGGTAGGGGGCCAACGTTATTGGGGAGTGGGGCGTACCGGAAATTGCGGCAGCTCCGGGGTTCGCGGGGTTCGGCGAGGGGTTCGCCGGGGAGTGGGGCGTACCGGAAATTGCGGCAGCTCACCCACGTCGATGCCGTGGGGCCAATGTTATTGGGGACTGGGGGCTTGTTCGACAAGATTGAATCTATTTCTCCGATTTGTAGGGGGCCATCGTTATTGGGGAGTGGGGTGGTGGAATGATTCGCGCGTCTATGTACGCCGCAAGTAATCAGCGCCATCGTTATTGGGGGGGTAGGGTGGTGGAGCGGGATAAGTGTGTGCTAGTCAGGCACGGGTAACGGGAAGTCCGTGCCCGAAATGGGTAGTGTGTCGCGGTCCGTGAACGGTGCCGGGAAATGGTTAGTCGGTGGCCGGTCGTGCCGGGGAATTAGCGATGCTTTCGCAACGAGGAATTGAATCCGTGACCGGTGGCTGGGACTTTCGTGACCGGGGGCGTGGAGGAGCGGGATGAGTGAGTGTGATGAACGCTGAATAACGACGCCGGGGAACACGCCCATTGCAGGTGGCGGAACGAGATGAGTGAGTGCGATGAGGTCTGCCAAACGGACACGGGATGTGCTGGAACGGAATTGCGCATGATAGTTTTTGGTCGTCGTATGCGAGACTTTGTAAGCGGATAGAGGATGAAACCGTGGCGAGCGGAAAGAAGTACGGAAGCGGCCAATTTGCGAAAGCGAAAGTACGATAGGGGCGACCAGGATGGTGCGAATTTCAAATGATGGGACTGGTGTCGGCTTTATTGCGTCCGAGGATTTCCTTCTTGACCCAGCGAGCATCGCGGAGGATGTAGAAGTAAACGGAATCGCGGTCTGGCTGAAGGAGGTCTTGCAGGCCGAGTTTGACAGCTTGCAACTGGGAATAAGTAAGCTCTCCTTCGAAAGCGGAGTTTTGTACCCAGTGCAAATAGCGGCGGAGGAATTGACAGACCTTGGCGACGCGTTCCTGCTCGATGTCGTAAACGAGAATGACATACATGGCAGTGTACCTCGCGGTTACCACCAGGCGCGAAGGGCCTGATAAGGTTCGATGCCAAGTAAGTGGCGTACCAGTTTATAGCATTCCAGTCGAATGAAGCCACGGTAGGAGACGTGGCGAGCCAGGCGACGGTGTTTGACAGTGGTTTGCAATCGGCGTTCAAACTCCTGTACTATGGTTTTGCGGGCGCGTTCCTTAAGTGCGGCGAAGGCTAGATCCCGCACGAGATCTGCTTCGCTAATCATCTGACGATTGATGAGCGTGAAAATCATCTTATCCACAATGAGTGGCTTGAAAATCTCAGCGAGGTCGAGCGCTAACGAGAAACGGCGAGTAGCAGGTTCGTGCAGGTAGGAAATGGCAGGGTGCAAGGGAGTGTGGTAGATTTGCGAAAGAACGGCACTATAAAGGAGCGAATTGCCAAAGCTGAGCAAGGTATTGACCAGGTTATCAGGCGGCCGCTTCACCCGCTTCAGGAAAGGCGTCTCTAATTGCAGGATTTCGTTGAAAGCCTGGTAGTAGGCTTCGCGTAATCTTCCTTCTGCACCCATAAGGGCGGCGATAGAGTCGGCCTGGTCAATTTCAGCGGCGGCCTGGTCGAAGGAAGAAATTGCCGCTTCGACGGCTTTGCCACGGTTGCGATAGTACAAGAGATTGCGTCGCAGATTATGGCAGGCGCCGCGGGCTATTTCGCGGGCAATGACGAGGCGTTTGCTGGCGTCTGTGTAGTGCTCGACCTGCCGGACGAGCAGGTGTCCCGAAACGTTCGTTTGACGGGGACAAAAGGAGCCGCTGTAAAAGCCGTAATAGTTGAAAATATGGATCGGGATAGCTTTCTGGGCCAGGAAATTGAGTAGCCTGGTGTTGAAAGAAAGTTCACCAAAGACAAAGATTTCAGCGACGTCTTCGACGGGAATGATTCGCCTTGCCGCCGGGGGTGAGCCTGGCGAGTCATTTTGCGAACCGGCCGAGGAATCGGGCGGAGGCGGGGGAACGTTGTGCGTTTCTGTCCGTGTAAGATCGCCGGTCATCTCCGCTTGCGGTACTTCCCGACAGCAAGCGGTATCGGTTTGTGACGGTGCAGGATCGCTTGTCGCGTCAGGTTCATGAACTTGCCCAGCGGTTTCCTGTTCGTCTGTTGGTGCAGAATCGCAGGAGGACTGCTCTGTCGGCGAAGCGGAGGATTCTTCAGTGTCCGGGGAGTTGCTTGAAGCCCACTCCAGATATAGTGTGTTGCCTTTCCGCCGTAACCGTCCGCTCTGGAAAATGTAATAGCTTCGTGCCATGACGGAACCATCCATTCGCAGCGGTATGGAAAAGATTCCCAGCGGGCTTGATTGCCCGATGGCCAACGCTGTCTCTTTTTCCAGGCGCGAAAATAGGGCTTGGGGCACTCCCTGCCGGGCTAAGCCGAAGTACGTAGTCGGCGTTCCGGGTTTCCTGCATGGCCGTGGGGATTGTTGACTAATTCATCCCCAGCAGAGCTCAGCGTATGCACAGGAGCGACAGATGGGCATAAATTCGACCAGCGGAGGTACAGGAAGCTGTTCGATGCGGCGGATGTCGCGCAGAGCCGCTTCCACCTGCCGCTCAGCCGTCTCGTCGAGCAGCACGGATTCGCGCCGCTTTTCGCGTGGAAAACGCAATTCGCCTGTCAGGCCTGTCACTCCCAGCCGTTTCAGGTAATAAAGATAGTAAAGCACTTGCAGGCGTGCCGCTTCCCGCATGCGGCGGGAGTATTTGACCTCCAGTACCTTCCCGGAACCCTCTAACAAGTCAATTTTGATAAGGTTGTCTATCAGTAACTCGCGACGGGACTGGTCACGGTAAGCGCGCTGGTGGAGTAAACGCCCAAGACTCACCCGTTCATTCCTGGTTTCCATACGAATGTCGTGGCTGTATAGCCAGAGTTTCTTCTGACATATCACGTAGTAATTCACCTTGATACCGTTGGTGCGCAGAGATTCAAACTCTTCGTCGGTGAGCGTCCCGGGTTGCTGAGAAGAAAAATCGAGTTGATCCATGCTAAGTAACTCCATGAGTTGCGCGCCTAGACATTTATGCCTATACATGCCCATAAACGGCTCCACCTACTGAGTATTTTATAGTACTCCTGGGCAACCGAATAGCATCGGCAAATTTAGCCCGCACCCTAGCGGCTCGACTCTACTTTCTTCGGCTAGCATTCCACCGGCGAACCGCGGGCGCACCAGCCCACTATAGCGGGCTTAACTTCGGGTCAGTTCCGGGAAGCGGGAAAAACTATCGGTCCCAGCAGTGCTGCGACATAACCTGGATTTCGCCATAATTTTAACTGGGATCGGAAGGCGGCTAGAACACGGCGCGAGCATACATAATCTGGATTTCGCCATAGGTTTAAGCCATGCTGTTATAACTCAGCAAGCTATGCTCACTGGGTATGGTTTCACTCGAACCTGGCACTATAAAGCGCTCTATATTGCGATGCAGGAAGTCAGCCAGAAGTGTTAACGCCGCTCGTGTGTAATAGCGCGAATTAGGGTGGAGCGAAACTGGGTTACACAATGGCAACTTGACTCTCGCCGGAGTCGGAAGGGAACTGCAAACCTAATTCGGAATCATACGGCAGGTAGGTAGCATACGCTCGCAGGTCGGCAATAGCGCAAAACTGCTCCGGAAATTTGCCGAGCCACCAGATCGGCACAGGTACCAAAAGCTCAGGCAGCCGCCAGGATTCATTTTGTTCCTTGAGCCGGTAGGCTTCCTCGATAAATTGTTCTGGGAGCACTTCGATAGATACCATCCCCCGCCGTGTGGTAAAGCGCGAGCGCAGTTCATCGTCCGAAAGGTCAATCGTATAGCACCCCAGGATGCGCTGGAGATCAGCGACTGTAGCGCGCCCATCGGCAAGCTCTCGTTGCCATTCCTGGCTGGGTACCACACGCTCATAAAGTCGCTGCGTTGCCTCGGCTAAATCCCGATCCGTTGGTGTGGGTGGCAACGCTCTAACAATCTCCAAGCTCCAGGCCAATAGCTCCTCTCCATAGACGTATTTAGTTCCTTCTGACCACTGCGTGTAGATAATAACGGGTGCGGGAGGTTGCTTTCCTAAACGGTTGACGCGTCCCATTCGTTGTACCAACGCATCGGCCGGTGCTATTTCCGTAATGAGCACATCATAGGAGATGTCCAGACTCACTTCGACGACCTGAGTGGCAATGAAGATTGTGCCCGGTTGGGCGTGACTAACTTCGTCTTCTTTGGTGGCCCGATCCCGCAAGATGAAGCGAGCGTGCAAGAGTGCCAACCTGGGCCAGCCTGATTCCTGTACTATTCGGTAGAAAGTTTGCGCATCACGGATGGTATTGGCAATCACAAGCACACGTTGGCCCTGACGGGCATAGTGAAGGGCTTGTTCGGGGCCTTGCGCTAAGAGGCTGCTCTCTCGGAATTGCATGCGGTGGCGAGTACGCTGCCAAAGCCCAAGCTCGGCTTCAATAAGTGTTCCACGGGGAAAAAGCCCAAGAAGCGACTCCGGGAGCGTGGCACTGGCTAACGCTAGTCGGGCTGGAGGCTCACTTTTCAGCGCTTCGAGGAGAAGGCCCAGTGTGTAGGGTTCGTAGGCGTGGATTTCATCCAGTACAACGGTAGCCCGCCGGGCCAGCGTACGACGTTCTTCCCAATGACGTCCATGAAGGTGTGCTAGTAGGTATTGGTCGAGCGTGGCCACGGTGACTGGCTTGGCGAAAACCGATCCAAAGAGCCGAGCGTCCAGCGGGTCATCGTCAGATTCTTTTCGCAGCAGATAACTTGCCCGTCCGTGGGCGAGTGCCACCTGCTCTTCCCCGTAAATCTTCTGGAGCCGGCGCCACATGGCATTGGTGGTGGCTTGCGTAGGTAGGAGATACAGCAACCGCTCGGCGTTCCCGGCCCAGAGAAGCAGCGCTTCCGTCTTGCCTGTGCCGGTCGGTGCTCGCAGCCAAATAACATCTGCGTCCCTGGTGCGTTCAGCGCATAACTGAAACGCACGCGGTGGTTTGTCGAGAGTTCGCAGGTGTGCTTTGATTGCTGAGTCTCCGCTTTGCAAGAACAACACTGTCGGCTGCAAGCCTTTTGCCGAGGCGAGCCAGTCGGCCAGATGCAACACGGTTTTGACCTGGGCAAACGCCTGCAGAGGCAAGCCCTGCAAGATGCCCCGCAGCGTTTTGTTTGTGCCACCAAAGGGTAAAGATTCATCCAGAAGGGCAGCCAGCGAAATCGGTAGCAAGCATTGGACGTCTCTCCAGAATTTTTCCACCGATGGCAATCCTTGCACGCCGTGCGACTGAAGCAACTCCCAAACCTGGCGAAGCGCTTGCTCCAGCTCTGGATGGTAAGTGACGGTTTCGTAGCCTTTATACAACTCCGGTCCTAGCGGCGAATGGTGGGTGAGCACCGCAGCAGTGGCTTCCAGAGCGAGTCGATCCCAGCCGTAATGTTGGGCAAGTTGAGTTTCGGCAAACAGGATAAAAGGCAACGATGCCAGGGCATGCGGATAGGCTTTTTTTCTCTCCCCTCGGATGTACTCTTGAAAGTCCAGGGTGCCTTTCCCAATGTCGTGAAACGCGCAGGCGAGCAATGCCTTAACTCGCAACTTTTCTGGCAGGCCTAGCTGGCAGGCAATTTGCAAGCCAAGCGAGGTTACCTGTGCGAGATGCTCTATTAGCTCGGCGTCAGGTTTGGCGAGGAGTTGAGCCATGTGAAATTTCTTCCATGCCAGTGTAATGCTGGTACGCCAGGCACTTCCAGTTCCAGACCGGGTGCAAGGAAGCTCAGTGGAACAGGCGATTCCGGTTGTCGAATGCCTTTGGTATCCACACGAAAACGCAAAGGGAGAGTTTCTATGACCGGGGGATCAAACTGCGCTCCGGATTTCAGGATAGGACGAGCGTCGGGGTGTTTGCGAATGTCTATTGGCAGCACAGTGCCCCGGAAACGAGGTGAACCTTGCGAAGCCTCGGTCAACTGTATTTCTTCAACCAACAGCATTTCGTCCTCCCGACCCAGGGAAAGAGGATATGCGGGGTCTTCGAAGGCGTTTTTTAGTTTGTCCAGCAAGGATGCGTCAGCTCCGTAGAGCAACGTGTAGCGTGGGAAAAAGAGCAACTCACGGAAATAGGGCGAGCGTTCAGCGATCTTGCCAGACTTTATCTTGAGCACCGTCCACATGTCGCGAGCACGTCCGGGCTCTTCCTCAATCCATACTGAGACCTTCAGGTTGCTGAGCAAGCTTTTCGGGGACCAGAGATCGCGATCGGAAAGGCCCAGCGCTGCACCTGCGATACCCAAAAGCGTGGTAGGTGGCGGCATCGGAAGTGTCCGCTGGTAGTTGTGGTCCAGCGGTCGCCGGAAGGACGCTACCGTGGCACATACACGAACGGCTACGATTAGCTCCATAACCCACCGACATCCTGCTTAGCTTGGGCGAGCGCTTCATGGACGGTGAGCACAGCCCCGTACGGCGAGAGTGCCGAGCGGATTTCGTCCTCATTGCCAAAGAGGCCGGGTTCCAGTCCGAAGAGCGTGTGCTCGCGGTAGTCGTGGCATTTGCCCAGGGCATTTTTGAGCGGTTCCAGCTCCAACGTGTACTTGCCGTCTTCATAGTGGGCAACCAGCGCTTCCAGGAACACCGGATGCTTGACCCGAAGCCTCACGTAAGCAAAAAATTTCGGAGAAAGGTCCGCCAGCATCCGCGCTGTGCGTCCGCCGCCCCAAAGGAGGTTGAGCGCTTCGAAAAGCGTTTGGAGTCTTTTGCGGCGTTCACCAGCGGGAAGGATACGTTCGGCCTCCTCGCCTATCTCTAAGGGTCGGAATACGCCGACCCGGTCGAGCTCCACCAGCATCGTGCCCTTGAAGAGGTTGGCGTACAGCTCGGTCTCAAACATGTTTCCGCCAGCAGCCAACGCTTGCCCAAAGCGTTCAAAGGAGCGAGTGCCCAGGTCCCGATCGCCCTGGAAAGGGAATAGCCCCACCGCTGCCGAGACGCGGACAGGCGAAGTCCGTCGCCGTCCTCCGGAAGGGTCCAAATAGCCAAAGAAGTCCTCGTCCACGAACTCCCACGGGCGCACGGGTGGAGTGACTTCCTGCCCATCTACCTTGGCGAACGGCTCGGATAGTTGATAACCCAACTCTTCCAGCCGGTCGCGGAGCATCCGCCGCACAGCTTGCCCGGAAATGTACGGAACGGTGCTACCGTCTGGGAGCGTGACCTTTTTAGCCACCAGCACGTTACCTTCCGTGTGGGAGGCATTGACGTTGGCCGCGGAAACTTTCATCAGATACCCAACGACAATGGCTTTGCTCATGTCAGCTCTCCTGCATTGGTTGCATTTCCTCTGTTTGCGGAGCACCCCTCCGCAAATACGCGTTCATGGCGTAGATGGAAAGGAGTGTCTTGACCCGGAGCCAGGGGACACCGGCGATACGTTCGCCCTTCTCGATACGCAATACTGCCTCGGGGATCGTGACCCCCAGACGAAATTGCGCGTCGTTGAGCATGCGGTAGAAGTCCTCGGGATTCTTGGCATTGCGCAGGGCATAGAGCAGACCCATCTCGTTGTGCTGTTGGGCTGCCGCGCCCAGCGAATGCCCAAAGCCTGCCAGCGTGCGTTGGAATTGCTCATTCATCGGGAAGACCTCCTGCAAGTATTGATTCAAAACTTCAATTGTGCCTCGGACCAGAGGGCGGCGGTTCCGCTCCTCTTCTCGGGCACGGACATCGAACAGGAACTGCTCGACAAAAGGCGCGGGGTCGCCAAACTCCAAGATCGCCCAAGCGATGCGGTCCCGCCAGATGCTCTCCCGGTTTTGTCCCTGCTGAGCCCAGAATTGACCGAAGATCAGCCCCAATTGGCGATGCGGATTATCCACCCTAAGCTTTTCAGCAAGCAGCTTCACCCAGCCTTCGTACATCCGGAAAAGCCGCTGCAGCTTGGAGAACTCCCGCAGGGCTTTCATCTGGAAGGCTTGTCCTGGCGTGCCGGTGATGGCATAGAGCGTGACGGGAGGCGGCGGACGATTCGTTGCTCCCAGGAGAGTCGCCAGAAACTGGCGTGCACCTTCTGGGAGTACATTCGACTGCTGAACTTCCTGAAAGAGCGCCAGAATCAACCCTAATGTGGTCTCATTCACATACGGACCCGAAAATACCACGGGCGCGGTGCCACCTTTCTCACCTGCCACGCGCAATGGTTCCAAAACCTCCCGGTGCAACCGCTCCATCTCCCGCAAGTCGGAGTGAAAGATGAAGAAATGCAGGGCATCACGTCCCTGGGCTTTCCAGAGCCAGCCGAGATAGCCTGCCAATCCTGCCAGGGCACACCGGGCACACAGCCGCAAACCACGTTTGGTGCCGGGATAGAACGTGCCGAACTTCTGCGGATCCACTACGAAGGGGTACATCCACATTTTGGCGTCTGTAAGCGATGCCTTATCACCGCAGAGATCGCAGACCTCTGAACGCTTACTCATCTCTAAAAGCAGCTCAAATACAGGCGGCTGCGTGGGGTAATACTTCCCCTCAATCTTGACTTTCTTGCCCGGCTTGCCAGAAACTTTGATAAACAGGTTCGTGGGATAGACCCAGTTGACCTTGTCATACGGGCGAACCTCTCGCGCCTGCTCATCGTAGTACTCACCTTTGTTGCCGCTGGGTTGAAGGATTCGGCTATGGAGCCACCGCAACACCGCCTCGACCGAATGTTCCCCCTGCCCAAACTGCCGCAGGAGGACTACGAGTCCCGTGTCCACCCAGAAGTTACCCGTGGCGTTGTCCCACGCCAACTTTACTGTCGCAGTGGTGTGTGTCCGCTTCATCAGAATGATCTCGCTACGTGCTGCGGTCAAAAATACAAACTTCCCCGGTAACGGGGGAGAAGTACAGAACCGGTGCGCCACGCCATGCAGAACGTGTGCAATGGTCAAGTACATCCAGACTGGAGTCTGTCCGGTTGAGCACGATCTCAGTACCTCGGCCAGTCAGTTCCTTGGTGCGTTCGATGTAGCGCAGCAGTTCGTTTAACCATGCAGGGTCCGGATAGAAGGCGCGCTAGTCGACGGCCACGCAGGCACCAGGCAAGACGACAACGGGTGCCAAGTTAACCAGTGCCCGGAGTTTCTGCGGAACCCTGCTGCTGGATGTGTTTGCGACCCACCAGTGCCGAGTAAAGCAGTGCGCGGAGTTTCTGCCACCTGATCGCCGAGTTTGACCAGCAGCATTTCCACATACCTGGGTTCCGACTCGGAGGCACGGGAATTCTTCGCCTTTTCCGTCACGAAAACGATGACCTTCTCCGGCTCAAAAACCCGCGCCAAGGCTTCCGGGAAGAGGCGGGTGGTGTGGGAGCGCTCTTCCCATACATAAGTCACCGTCTCGTACCTGCCGGCGCCCACGAAGGAAAAGGCTTTCAGCATAGGTTACTCTCCTGAGTATCTCGCTCCCCCTTGGTCTCAAGCAGCTATCAAGCATTTGTGAGGGCCGAGGCGCCTACAGTGACAATAGTGGTGCGCATATGTCCTCCCTCTTACTCCTTCTCCTTCCACAGGCCGTAGCCGGCCACGGTCTTTGCTCCAACGCCCATTTCTTCGAGGGCCTTCTTAAGCCACTCTTTGGCCTTGGTCGCCAACTCGGCTTTCTGGGAAACTACTGCAAATAGGAACTCACTGCCCGGGCCGATGGTGAGGAAGAAGACGGGCACAGGATTGTGGTAGTCCGCCGGTGGTTGTGTGCCCTGATAATACGGAGCGTAATGAGGATTCATCACATCCAGCTCCAACTTCAGGCTGGCGGAATTCGCAGGAATGGCATCAAAGAAGATGACTTGGCCGGCTTCAGCATCAGGTGGACTCTTGCCGAAAACCTTTGCAAACAGGGGATCGTTTTCGTTTTTGCACTCCACAAGCTCTGCGTATGCTCGGGCCAGTCCTTTGAGGGCACTTCCCGGAATAATCGGAAACCCATAGATTCGGTGCAAGCGGATGCTGGTCTCCAGCACGCTCTCCGCTCCCAGGCCCACGATAACGCGGCTGGCGGCCCGCAGGGTAAACCTTTGCACCGTGTAGCCCTGTGCTCTATAGGCGTCCAACATTCGATCCCACCGGTTTCTATAAGCCGACAGTATCTGACACAGTTCTGGGATGTTGAAAGACTTCGGAACTTTCTGGCGCTTGTCCGAGGCTCCTGCACGTTTAATTTCTCCACGCCGTTCTTCCCATTCGGTAAAGCGGTCAAGCCACAAACCCGCATTGAGGCAGGTGGAAAGTCCTTGAGCCCCACCTGCTACTTCCTTTGGTAATGGGAAGCGCCAACTTATCCCACCTGCTGAACCTTGAGGTCGTGAGCCTCGAGATCCCTTCTGGGGATAGCGAGGTTCCGGCATATCATTCCTCCGCTGGCAGTTCGGCTTCGGCAAAACGCTTGAGCCAGGTCAGGAAAGCCAGGGCTTCTACGGTCGCCCGACGATAGGAAGCGCTGTCGTTCTGAAGCACCCACTGGAGCAGGTCTCCATTCGTGGCAGGTGAGCTCGGGGCCACTTGACTTAGCACCCACCTTGAAAGATGGCGAAACAGCACGGTATGCTCATCGGCCGGATGGTTTTTTCCTTTCGCTTTTAGAAAGGCCAACGTCTGTCCGAGACCGTTCGTGAGGATGAGGGTCGGGACCTTGCGGGCCAGGGACCCGTACTTTTTCTTGAAGTCCTGAGATTTGCTGGTCACCTCGTCCACGCATTCCCACGCCCGCGTGGCTCGTTGTTGTTCCAGGGTCTTTGGAAGCGACTTCGTGCTCATGGTTGACCTCCGGACTGGGTTGTACTGGCTGCCTGAGCCTGGGCTTGTGGTTTCAGCACGCGCACTTTGACGATCCCGCGTCCCACGGTGGCATCGCCGCCAAGTTGCAAGCGTTTGCCGTCGGTGGCTTTCTCCACGAACTCCAGGAGCTTTCCAGCTCGGTCGTTGGCCTGTTTCCAATCGTCGGGTAACTCGTCGTCTTTTACTCGTGGCTTGCTGGCAAAGAGTGTCGCATACAGGAGGGTCTCCGAGGGCAGATGCTCTTCGGTCCAGAGGGCGCCCTGCTCGACTGTCTTTTTGGTGTCATCGATGCGCACCCGGGCAATGATTTCCGTGGAGAGCTGGACGAAATCCCGGAAGGCATTTTCTGGCAAGATGACCAGGCGCTTTTCCAGGGAATCACGCCAGTAGCTGTACTCAGCTTCCTGGGGCAGAGCATGCGCTTTGAGCCATTCTGCGATGGTTTTTACGTTCTCATTCCCTTGAGCTGTAAAGGCAAATTCCTCCAACACGACCTTTCCGTTCACCAGAAGTGCACTTTGCTGGGACACGAAGGCGGTGCCGTCGTCCGGCGGCCCAATCGGACGCCAATTCACTGCAAGACCCGCCATTTCTGCTTCCCGCTGGAAGCGGGCCAAGACATTCTTGCTGGTGACCCAGGCAAAAACCCCGATGAGGGACCGTACTGGGAAAAGCAAAATCCGGGCATCGCCGACGGAAAGGGCGCCGGCGTGATCGGAGGCCTGTTGGGTATCGGGACCAAAAACAATCTCCACCTTTTGTTGCGAGTTGCCACTGGCTACATCCCGCAAGCACCCCTTGAGTCCCGAGGCCTGAATCATGGGATAGCCCGTGGTGCGCTCCCGCTGGATGGGCAGGTCCACGATTCCCAGGCTCGTGCCGCTCCCCGCATGGAGCGGGGTTTCCGTGTAAAGGAAAAGCATTGCTGCCTGGTCAAACATTGCAACCTCCTTTATGCATAGTTCCACTCACCGATGGCGCAGGTGCCAAATCCGATTTGTCCGTAGTCGCCCTCCCCCATGGGAGTTTCGGTGAAGGGCTTGCTGGCCCACGAAGCCAAGTCCTCACCCTCAAAGAAGTACACGCTTCCGGCTGGCACGAAGCGACGCATGGGCTTCTGGAAAGCCCCCTTGCGTCGCTGGTCATCTACATACGCCCCGCCGATCGCCTGATAGCGAGGGACAATAGCCGAAACCAGCCGAACCGAGCCCTTGGGGTCATTGAAAAACTCTCCCCAGTTTCCGCCTAATGGCATCCAGCCCTCGGAAAACCATGCTGGCGTCAAAAGCACTACCTTGAAGCGATGGGGCAAGGGATTTGGCGGGCTCAGGAGCGAACCTAATCCAGACTCCTGCACCTCGTAATAAGCCGCACGGGACTCTCCCCCAAGCTGGAGAAAACCCTTTTTCCCTTTCCAATCTTTCGAGGCGATGCCGCCCACTTCTACCCAAAAGGCCACCCCTTCTTTGAGCCGGAGGAATTCCGCCAAGTAAAGATACGATTCGCGTACGGTGCGCCTATCCCGTTCCATCGCTATGCCGAAGCGATGTTCCCGCTCCACGAACTCGCATTCCTTATGCACTTCGCTCGGAGCTACTCCCTGGAGGTAGCGTCTAAGCTCTGCCTCGCTTATCCATCCCTGCGCTTCTTCTAGGTGCTCGGTCGTTCGGATCCATGGTGACTGAAGGTTATCCGGCAGATTGGATCGCCAGGGTGAGTCTTTGAGGGGTTGCAGAACCCTATAGGAGCCTCCCACACGCACCACATCGGCTGGTAAGGGAAAGTAGCACGACCACTGGCCGTTCTCCTGTCGGGCAAGGAACGGTCCACGAAAATGGAGGGTCCCGTAACTTCCCCGAGGGGTCCCGATCAACTGGCGTAGCTGCTGGGCTGCCGGCGTTGAGCCCTGGGCATAATCCCCAGGGCTCACGCCGCTGGAAAAGAGCACCCGTGCTCGGATGGAACCCTGAATAGTAAAAGGCGTTGGTGGAAAGAGGCTTCGGGCCCGTATGTCTGTGCCCGCCGAGAAAGGCTTCCCATCCCGGAAAAGCAGGACATCATGAGGTTCTATGAGGAGTGAAAAGTTCATACTTCCCCTCCTCGGACCATGAAACTGCAAACCAGCAGCCACCGACTCATCTCAACGAAGCCGCTGGGAGACGACTCTTTTTCAGGCTCACAGGGGTCAGGTGGTGGAGGGACTGTTGCTTGCACCCACTGGACGAGCTTCTCCGAAAACTCTTCCGCCTGGGCCTTCTTCTCCTTCCCACGGAGCTTCTCGCCCGCTTGTCGCGTGAGCAAGCGCCTGAGCTCGGCTGCCTGGGCATCGGAGGAGAGTCCCTCCAAAGTCCAGGCTTCTGCCTGGACTACATAGGGCCATTTGCCGCTGATTTGTTCCTCCTGAAGACGTTGAATCAGCTTGATGAGTAATGCCATCACATCCGGGATTGTGTCATAGCTCCAGTTCGTGCCCACTGTTATGGCCTCGCCGGAGCGCTTGAGGACTTCCACGGCCAGGGCATTGCGGCCGTAGTGGTGCTTAGCGGCGTGCTCTGCCCGACGCACGGCCTGCAGAGCCAAGTCCAGCGGCTGGAGGTGATGGGTAAAGACCATCCCCATCGAGGCGGTCGCCTGCGGCCCCATCGTGAGGAAGACCCCATTCCCCCACTCTACATAGCCGGTCACGGCATCCTTCAGGCACACCTCCAGATTCCCGTTCACGAACCGAATATGCCCGCTGAAGGCGGCCCGTAGTTCTCGGGCTACCGCCAGTGCATCCTCCAATGGCACCACGGCCAGTACATCGTCCCCCCCGGCGTAGACGAGGCGCCCGGGGTAACGCTCTTCGACAATATGAGGCACAACTCTCATGGCAAAGTGCCCTAACGCTTGGGAAATAGCCGCATGCACGGCAGGCGTGATCAAGCGCTTCGTTACAAGAATCGACCCCCAGTTGGGATCGTTCTGCAATGCCGCCCGGATTTTAGGATGAAGAATATCGCCCAAGGTGGCTAATCCTGCATGGGTACCGCTGAGCCACCGCCCCATATGATCGCCGTCCATGTAGAGCAAGGCGTAATACTTAGCTGGTCTTGCTCCCACTGCCTGATAAAGGTTACGGAGGGCTTCTTTGGCTCTCTGAATATCACCATCTGTTATCGTGGCTCCGGCTTCTTCGAGACGTTCGTTAGTCCAAGACTCAACATGGAGCCACTCTCCGTCTATGTCTAGAAGCTTTTCGACCAGATCGCCTTCTGCACCGCTGAGGCTTTGCTTCTGGTTTTCAAGGTACGGCACAGCGCCTTGAGCGACCGTTGCCAGGGGCGGATGGGCTATCTTGAGAAAATCATCCAGGGCTTGCCGGACCTCTTGCCGGCCTTCCTTCAAGGCCCCCAGAACTCGTTTCTTGAAAGACGCCGCGGCAATCTCGCTGGTTGAAGGAAAACCGCCCCGAAGCCCGAACTCGCTTTCCAACACCTCTCGCTGGACGAAACGTTTCACTGTGCAGATAGCACAGAGACGCTCCTTGCCGTCAGGTTTGATGTCGTAGCGGTTTTTAGCACGCAGGTTTTTAGCGACCTGCTCCCAAAACGCCTTGCTATCCTGCGTGTTCGAGCGTAGCGCTGCGCGTTGGCCACACTGGGTGCACTTGTCGCCTGTTTCCTCAGTCCGAGTGAAGTTTCGCAGGGCTTTCCGAGCATTGAAAGCTCGGTCGACTAAGTCGTATAGGAGGCTCCATACTGTGCCCCAGTTGGGGTCGTATTGGCCGTTCTTCTGCAGGGATTTGTAAATCCGATGGAATTCCCAGCCATCACCTTCAGGAGGCTGACAGAGCTGTTCGTAAAGCTGCTTACCCGCCTCTGCCTGCGCTGTCCCGTGCGGCTGATCGGTACGAGGGTCGGTACCAGGCCAGGGGAAGACCACCCAATATACTTCGAGATGGCCTTGAATCTGACTCTGCCAGCACCTGGCCGTTTGCTCATCGGCAGGCAGGATGCTCGAGGTCGCGAGGGCGTTGTAAACTTCCTGCGCTAAGCGTTGCCATTCTTCCTGGACAGCTTTTTCTGCTCTCTCGGCCGCTTTGGAAGCTTCCTCCGCAGGCAGAAGGGCTAGGAAGCGGTTAGGGAAGGTGGGGCGGCTCAGGTCCTCCGGAGAGGGTTGGCAGGGTAGGTTATATGTCTTGTGCAGCCAGCGGTCACATAACGGCTGCTCCCGAAGCGAGGGGAACACGATCACATCCGGTCCGAACTCGTCAGCCAGACACTCCATCGCCTTCCAAGAAAGGTACGAGAGGAGCCAGCTGCCCATCCAGAGGTCCTGGGTGCGCCGGGCCGCTGCAATGAAGTCTTGCACAGGCCCGATCGAGAAAACCAAAAATGCCGGCTGAGGCAAGGCACCCGCAATCGCCGCCGAAATGGAAAGATGCTGCTCCAGAGGATGATCCGGCTGGCGAGTGTCCGCCGGCAGAAGATTCACCCAGCTTTTGAGGCTTGTCTGTCTCGCCAGCTCTGCATACAAAAGGCGCCAGATATGAAAGTACAGGCATTTCTCTTTGTCGGGCTGTTTGGTTAACTGGTCCACCCATCGCTGGAGGATGTTCTGGCCGGCCACTGCCTGAACCTCGTTGTCCAGTTGCTGAAGATTTTGAGCAGGCAGTTGCACGCGCTGAGATTGTGCACCTGCTGCGAGAGGATGCGTAAGAGTGGGCTCGACCTGGTCCCAGTAAGCTGTCGCCCCTGCTGGGAAATTCACCCGGTCGGCGGCCGAGGCAATATGGTCGGCTTTCGTCGCCTGGGCTTTCTCGTCCGCATCAGCTGGACGCCCTAAGGCGATTTTCTGGAGAGCCTCCGCCAGCTGTTCGTGCGAAGTGCCCTGCACCGACCGCAATACCAGCGCCTTCCCCGGTGGGTCGTGCAGAAAGGCGACGATTTTGCGCGTCCAGCGCGTTACCATGAGGTGTTTCCTCGCATTATCCAAGTTCCTTGCCAACTTTGCGCACAATCTTTTAAGAAGTTTTCAAGCTTCCTCCAATTTGGAGGGCTGCTCGCGAAGCGGCTTCGGAAAGCGGTCATGAGCAAGTGATACTTGCTTCCAATTTTCACGACGCGCAAATGTAAAGGAGAAGCCTGACGCCCAGCACCACCGGTAAAACCGAAAACACGATCGTCCCGATATTTTTCAGACCTTAGCAGGTCCCAGAAGTTCTTCATTGCTTCTTCCCACGTTGCCAACTGGTGTTTGCAGAAAAGGATCCTCGTGTGATCGGGGTGCAAAATCGGGAAAGCAGGAGGTGTGCCGGGAACATCTGTGGCGATTTTCAGTATGCTTGTCAGCGTTTGGGCTTCGGTTTGGGCTTTCGTGATGACTTGGTCCAGCGCCATCTGAAACTTAGCTGCGTTCTGGTAATCCTCAGGGGTAAAGGGAGGAAAGTCTTCCGCCTTTTGCAGACGAAGGGTACCGAAGCCTCGCCTTGAGCGCTTTCCCACCCCACCCAGTAAAAACCAGAGGGCTGTTGTAAAAAGCACAATCTGACTCACACTGGTATAAGGCCGCCGGGGGATAAGTTCGAGAGAGAAGGTCTCAGATGGTTTTATGCCGCTGAAAGTGAAGGATTTCTGAGAATTGTGGAGCAAAGGTCGGTAGGGACCTTGTTGTACGTTGCCAGCAACTCGCATCACAACCGGTGAAGCGCCACTATCTGTGCTTCCAAAGACAGTCGCTTCGGCTTGGCGGAGCGCGTCGAGATTTTTATCCCCAATCATGCCGCCCAGGAGGGCCCGGAGCCAGAAGCGGAGGGCGCCCCGAAAAGAAGCGGCGCGTAGTTCTGGCTCTCCCCGCGGGTCGGCTCCACCGAGAAATAAGGGGGTAACTGTTTCGAGGTGTAGCACAGCCATGGGTACTTCCCCTAACTACTTCAGGCACTTTTGCCACCCTGCCGCAGCAGCTCCTCGGCAAAGGCGGCGGCGATTCCGCTCGTCAGCACCAGGTGCTCGTACAGCGAAATCCGGCCGACTCGACCATCGGCCAGAAGGTAACTTTCCTGGCCCAGCGATTCTTCAAATTCCCGGTGAAAACTCGCTACAAGTTCTTCCAGGTCGCTCATGCTTTCCGCCCATTTCGACGAATGCCGTTCGCAGTCAGCTCTGCGGACTGCAATTCCTTTTTCCAGCGGTTGACGCTGGCCACGATCACAGGCCCGACGCTTCTGGAGCATATCTTCATTCACGGCTCCCTTTCGTTTCACCTGGCTACCGTGGATTCGGGCCGAACGTGCTCCTTGATTTCAGGAAGAGTCAGAAAGACCTCCGCACGATGTTT
>VAPR01000798.1_pt1 | contig 18377 bp, 12 predicted proteins | sample 3380701 | NCBI WGS metagenome assembly VAPR01 (sample SAMN11536904, study PRJNA540576) | hot springs metagenome | isolation source: hot spring wet sediment | place: Spain: Lobios | collected 2014-01 | reverse complement strand
GTTTCCATCCCACTGTGGTGCGATGATGACCAAGACAAAATGGAAATTTTTGGGTGCAAAAGGGAGGGTTGTGGCAGTTGGGTTGCCGTCGATGTTTGGTTGCCCCTTTTCCCTTAGGGGATCGACGGCAAGTAACCCCTCAAAATGGTGGCATTTTGGTCGAAAATGGCCACCCCACCTCTATGCGGCTTTCAAGGTGCTAAAAAGGCGCTAATCGACGGCAGTTTAAGTTTAGATCATCGCCAAATCAAACGCAAGAAGGGTGGTGTCCTCCAACGAACAGAAAGCGATGCCCTAAGAGTTGATCGGTGCGTAACACTATAGACACCGGTGGTGGAACCCATGGCAATAGTTCGAACTTTGTCAACTGCGACGGCACAACTGAAAATGCAGAACCGGATCTCGTGGCGGTCATTGGTGCTGGGGCTGTTACTCCTTCCCGTTGCGGCTTACTGGATGGCCCGTCGAGGGCAGGATGGGATCATGTCGCTTAATGTGCCTTCTGTTACGCTCGTGTTCTTGTTATCAGTGCTAAATTTTCCGCTAACACGCTGGCTTAAGAGGTTTGCCTTGACCCAAGCGGATTTAGCAGTTATTTGGGCGATGGTAGCAGTGGCGACGGGGATCGCTTGCGAATGGGGAGAAGCGCCAGGGTTGTCTGGTTTTTTGGCATGGTTTGACAACCCCGCCAATCAATATCGGGAACGCCTTCTACCGTATGTGCCTTCATGGATGGTGCACACCTACCGCGATGCTTTGGAAGCCTTTTTTGGAGGGAACCGCCCTTACGATCTTTACCGTCCCGATCACTTAAAGGCTTGGTTAGTTCCCTTTTTGGGTTGGACTGGGTTGATCAGCACTTTGCTGTTTTTGATGCTTTGTTTGCTTTTGCTTTTGGCACCTCGCTGGTTGGAGCAGGAGCGGTTGAGTTTTCCCATAGCGACAGTGCCGATTTACTTGAGCCACGAAGGCTGGGCATCTCAGTTGCTAACGCGGGGGCGATTTTGGGTGGGTTTTTTCATCGCTGCCCTCTACGACACCATCTATGGTCTCGTTTTTTGGTGGCGAGGGCAGACCTCACAGGCGTGGAAAGGGATAGACATCTCCCAGTTCCTCGTTTCGCGCCCTTGGAATGTGATTGGTTGGACTCCCATCCCTTTGCTTCCATTCATGATGGCACTCAGTTATTTCATTCCTGTTGATATGGCGTTTTCGGGGGTATTTTTCTTTTGGTTCCGCAAAGCGCAGCAGATCCTCGCCTCGGCATTGGGGCACGATGTTGTCCCTTTGTGGGCAGGGATGGCAGGGGCTGCTCGAGTGCCTTACTTGACGGAGCAATCGGTAGGATCAATGGTGGCGTTGTTTGGGGTTTACATGTGGCACACCAGAGGCTATCTAATGCAAGGCATCGGATCAAACCTACAAAGCCCTCACTGGCGACCAATGCTTAAGCTCGGCTTGTGGGGACTTCTTGCGGGCTTGACTGCGCTGCTTGGTTTTGTGATAGCGATGCGCAGCAACACGCTTTTCCTCACCATCTACCTGCTTATCTTCCTCGCTATCAGCACGACAGTAGCGAAGATCCGAGCGCAAATAGGGCCACCGATTCACGAGTTTGCTTTCATGGGCGCTCATCGGTGGTTTATCAGCCTGTTGGGAGCCAATCGGTTGGGCGACCGAGTTATCACCATCATGGGTTACCTTTACTTCACCCACCGCATTTGGCGCAGCCATCCTATGCCTCAAATGGCAGACGGCTTCAAGGTGGTGCATGAGGCTCAAGCCCTTGACTTGCGGTTTGTGGTGGCGATGGGGCTTGCGATCGTGTTTGGCACAGCGGCAATGTATTGGGCACGAGTGCAAGCAGGTTACATCTGGGGCAGTGGAGAACCTTGGGGTTATGCGGGATGGATTATGGAATGGCGCAACATGACCCAGCCCAACTACACTGCAGCGGCTTTTGGGGTGGGTGGCGCTTTGTTCACGCTGTTTTTGGTCTGGATCCACAACCACTTCCCCTTCTTGCCTGTTCATCCCGCTGCTTACGCATTAGCGATGAACTTTGGCATTGACTACTGCTGGTTCCCCATGCTCTTGGCAGGGTTGTTCAAGATGGCCATTGTCCGCTATGGGGGTCAACGCGCTTATCATGCGTTGGTGCCTTTTGCCTTAGGCATCATTGTGGGCGAGTATTTGGTAGGCAGCGTTTGGAGTTGGATTTGGATCCTCACAGGTCGCCCTACCTACAGCTTCAGCATCAATTGAAGATTTGGGCTCCCTGCGCTCAATCGTTTTGAGCTCGGACAAAGGATTTAGGGTTGTTCGTGCGCTACAACTGCAAGTCGCTCGCTTTGATGGTGCAAGGTGTGCCAGTGGTAAGAGCTTCTACTGCTTTTAGAGCGAGAGCTGTGGCTTCTAATCCGTGCACAGCGCCTGCTGCGGGTCGTTTGCCATCTCGGATAGCCATAGCAAAGCGGATGAGGGCAACGATGAATTCGTTGCTTTCCAACTGTTCCTCCATGGTGCCTTCCTTTCCCGGTTCTTTGCCCAGTTCGAGCAGTTTGGTGGCACTGGCAACCAGCAAGAAGCCTTCTTCCCTACCCCACCGGTGGCGCTTGGCGTAAACTTCCCAACCGAGGCTGGGTGCGTCGGCTTCTTTGAACAGCGCACCAGTTGATCCCGAAAGGTAAATGGTGCCAAACTCACCTGCGAAAATCTCGTAACTTCCTTGGAACGAGTTGGTTAGGGTGGCGTGGTAGGTCATCCGCACACCGTTGGGGAATTCTAAAATGCAATGGATTGTGTCGGGGACTTCCCGTCCGTCGTCCCATAAGATAGTGCTGCCCCACACAGTAATGGCAGTGGGCAGCGAACCCAAAAACCAACGCGCCAGATCAAAATGGTGCAGCGCCACCTCGGTCAGGAGGCCACCAGAGGTTTCTCGATAAAGTTTCCAGTTCACTTGCCGCTCCAAAGCGGGATCGCGCACGGGTCGGCGCCAACTGGTCTTTTGGTGCCACTGAGCATGCACCAAGGAAACCTTTCCTAAAACGCCTGTGCGCATGAACTTCAGCGAGTGAGTGTAAGTGGGGTTGTAGCGCTTTTGCAAACCCACTTGAAACACGGAGTTGGCCTGGTTTGCGGCTTTGGCAATGGCTTTGGCATCGTCCAGACTCATGGCTAAGGGTGGCTCGCACCAAACATGCTTGCCTGCTTGCAAAGCGTCCAACACGATCTGCTTGTGGGTGTGGGGAGGCGTGGCAACGATGACGGCGTGGACATTTTTGTCCTCCAAAACACGACGGTAGTCATCATAAGTTGCGACGGTTTGACCCACCATGTCCACTGCCCGCTTCCGGTGAGGTTCGTAAATGTCGCATAGAGCAACAACCCTCATAGTGGGCAGTTGGAAGGTCTCCTCCTCTTGCTCGGTCAAGCCCAAAAACAGCTTCAACATCTCTACATCCACGCTGGGGATTTTCAACAGGTAGCCGAGCAAGGTGCGCCCATGTTCACCAGTGCCGATGAGGGCAAGATTGATACCATCCTGTTGGCTTCCCATGCTTCGGTGTCCGGCAGTGACTAAGGTGCTGGTTAAAGTCGCCATCTTCAGGAAATCTCGCCGTGTCCATGCCTGCTTCATTGCATTGCGCCTCCTTCTTTCAATGGCAGCGGTTGCTCTGTTCCAAAAAGTTAGTCACTTCGCTTCAGTCATTGTGTCAGGTAAATTGGCGTGGCGCTAATCGGGGCAACCGAACTTGAGATGGGATTGCCCACTCTTTGCCCGCACGGTCAATCTGAATGTCAGGTCTACGGAAATCAAAGGCGGCACTGCACTTGGGGTGCACTGCCCGCCATTGCTGACTAATCTCGCCATCACCAAACACCTGCTTGGTGCGTCAACCAGATCGAAAACTGTCAAGGGTAAGCTTGGTTCACTCCCCTGCGTTGTGCGGAGCCAGCGAAGCGCTTGCGAGTTGTCCCTAAAGCCCAGCTGTTCCTTTCATGGCATGGGCAAGGGTCGCAATGGCAAACAAAGGTCTTCGTGATTTGCTGATGATCCTCACCCACCTTCTCTGTATCAGCTGCTTTACAGCAAGTCTTCTCGAAGTTGCTGAAGATCGGGATGGTCTTGCCAACCATCCAGGCTGGTGATCCGCCATCGCCCCCACCAAGTTCGTTCCAGAGTGGCGGTGAGGGTGATGGGACCGAAGCCTACAGCGCCGAACCCTTCTACGCTCACAATCCCTTTCACCCGCACCAATGCAGCAGCAGTCCAAAAGTCAATCAAGGCAACCTGTTCCACGGTCAACTCTTGCAACCAAAGTTGGTTTTGCTTGCTGCGACACCAATCCAGCAGCATCCGTTGCAAGTCGCGAAAAGTCAAACCACTGCGGTCGCGGTAGTTGGGCGACAATACTTTTAGGCAACCGGGGAAATCGTGGCGCACTAACGCATCGGCTCCCGAGTGGAAAACCGAACGAATTTTCTCCTGCGGGTTGCCATACAACCACCAACCACCACCAACCGCTAAGGTGACAAGCAGGATAAGAACAATAAGCCAACGCTTCAACGCACGGTTCACCTCCAAGCACAGCGAGGACGATAGAGCAAACCCAACGGGCTTGACCTTTTACCTTGCACCTTTCCGTTTTTTCCTTCACAATCTTGCCATTGGTGACGGCGATGGTCATCACGGAAGAGTGGCAAAAAGCGGTTGAGGAGATCGCTGAAGCGCAACGCCGACCTTTGGTCATCATGGTCGTTGGCACCGTCGACACGGGCAAGACAACTTTTTGCACTCTTCTCGCTCGCACTTTGTTTGAGCGGGGTTGGCGGGTTTCAGTGGTGGATGCCGATTTGGGGCAGTCAGACATCGGGTTGCCAACGACCATAGGAATGGGTCTTGTCACGAAGCCAATCGCTCACCTCAGGGAGGTTCCCTGTCAAGCAGCCTATTTTGTTGGTGCTATCTCCCCTGTTGGGCACCTGCTATCGGTCGTCACGGGCACGAAGTTGATGGTAGAACGGGCGTTAGCGTTGGGTGCCAATGCAGTCGTTGTGGATACTGACGGGTTGGTGCATGGTGGAGTTGGGGTTGCATTGAAGCAGCATATCTTTGAACTCCTTCGTCCCACCCACATTGTCCTTTTGCAACGCCATCGGGAACTGGAGGTTTTCCGGCGGCAGTGGGATGGAGTGATTTGGACAAAGGTGCTGAGCGTGCCTGTGCCTGAAGCTGTTGGGGAGAAAACAAGGGAGCAGCGACGCCAGTTTCGGGAACAGCGGTTTCGGGAGTGGTTGATGCAGTGCGGTGAATTTATGTTGCCATTGTCAAGCCTGTGCTTTCGCAACACTTTGTTGGGTCAGGGCATCGTGGTGCCTTCGGAAGCGCTTGGCCGGCTGTCCGAACTAATGGGCGTTGCAGTGGTGCATGCAGAACGCGTTGGCGATCAAGTGTTGGTGGTTGTGGAGGCACCGCCACTTATCAGCGACTTTTCCCCCGTGCGCCAATTTTTCGGTGGTGCTCCTTACATTCGTTGGGTGACGCCTTCCCGCTACGAACAACTGATTGTTGGGCTTTTAGACGCTAACGATGAACTTTTGACGGTTGGGCTAACTTTTCGCTTGGATTTTCGCGAAGGAATAGTTTCCGTGCTTGCCCCTCCGTTCCCGACAGAACGAGTGCGCACCATCGTCTTTGGAACCGTCCGCCTAACCTTAGACGGCTCCGAGTTAGAAATCCTCTCGCCGGGGAGTTTGTGAAGCGTAAATGCGCCAACATTGCTTATAACCGCTCATCACTGGAAACAGAGATTCGCCCCAACTCCCCAACCTCCTTGCGGCACACGGGAAGTCGGTCTCAAAACCGAGACCAGTTGCAATTGTGTTAGGGTTTGGATGGTTTGAGCCACCCCACTTGCATCGTCCATACAGGGCTTTCAGCGCGGAACTGGTAGTCGTCATTGGATGGGTTGACAAACTGTGGGTCTGCCACTTGGCTTTGGGCGTCAAAACCTGTGTGCTGGGTCCATTCGGTAAGGCTTGCAAATTCCCGATGCTTAGGACGCCAAGGAACACCGTAAAGAATCAACTTTTGCCCTGCTGCAGAGAAGTAAAGGTTGCGGTCAATCACCAACCCAACCTTCGTTGGATCATACACCCGATTGGGATTAGCTTTGAGCCACGCTTCGTAAGCGGCTTCGGTTTTGAACCTTTCTCGCTCGGCAGGGTGCCAGCCGAAAAAGCCGTTGTCATACCAAAGGGCTAACTGGTAACCCCGATTGAAAGCGCAAACATTGCCAACAATGGTTAAGCCCCGGTTGTGGTATGGGAGAACGCCGAAGTCGTCCGTTTCCAATTTCCGAGGTCCTTGTTCTCGCAAGGCGATCCCGTCTTTGTTGCCGACGAGGGTGTTGAAAGCGATCACGCAGTTTTGGCTTTCAGCGAGGGTGAGCCCTGCAATACCCCAATCGGGCCACTCCACTTTGCCCACAATTCCCACACCGTTGCGCACAAACAAGTTGTGGACGACGGAGATGTCGCGGCTGATTTCAATGAACAAGCCATGATGCTCGTTTTCCCAGAAGATACACTCGGTGATGACCACATTGCGGACATGGATGTCTAACCATAGCCCTGGACCGCCGTTGCGGATGAATCGGCAGCGGCGGAAGATGCCTCCCTTTGCCCAAGCCAGTTTGAACCCACCAGCGTCCCACCCTCGGTCAATAGGTTTCCACGAGTTGCCTTCCCAAATGCACTCTTCGTTCACGAAGTTTTCACCTGCTGCTCCGCCTCCTGTGTGTCCGCAGCGACGGATGAGGCACCGGCGCATTGTTCCGTGCACCAAAACGCCGCTACCTGCCATCTCTTCCACGAGGCAATCTTCCAGCAGGTTGTTGCTTCCATGCAACCAAACGGCAGCGCGTTGGGGAAAGGTTGCTGCGCAGCGGAACACGAACCCACGCACATGGACAAAGTGGACGCCCTCGCGATTTTCCCAAGGGCTAAGCCCGAACAGGGCGCTTCTTGTGGCGGCTTCTACTTTGTGTTTATTGGGATCAGAGCCATCCGCTAACCAAAGGTAATGCCAACGAGGTTGCGGTTGAGGCGATTCGTCTTTTGGCTCTACACAAAACATGCCTGCAAACGATCCTCCCAAGTTGGGCAAGGGTGGTTGAAGCACTGGTGAAGGCTGCCCCTTTTGAATCGCTTCTCTGTGTCGCTTCCATGCTGACTGCAGATCGTCCAATGTCAAAGCAGGCAACAGCATTTGCCCATCTACCCAAACGGCTTCTGCTCGTCCCCACAGGCGATGGGCTTTATCATCAGGGTGGTGCTCTACGAATGAACCATCGGGGCGAACATTGATGACGAACCGATGGCGCCAAGGGACACGATAAATCGGCGCTTCGCCGGGCACTCGTTCCCAACCAGTGATGAGATCAGCACCCGTAATGATTACCGAACCTGGTGGGTCAGCGACAAAGGTGATGGGTGCTCCTGCTTTGCCGCTACGGGTGAGCCGAACATGCTCGCGGTAAGTGCCTGCCTTGACAATGACGGTGTCGCCCGGTTGGATGATTTGAGCGGCGCGGTTGATTGTTTTGAAGGGTAACTCAGCGGTGCCGGGGTTTGTGTCCGATGCGTTTGGGGATTGGATATCCACCACATAGACAGTGCCCCGAGCCCAACTTGCGCTTAACAGCAACAGAGCAGCGACAATGCCAACCCCACGCATGTATATCCCATCCTCGGTGCCAGCGAAAATTTGATGCGTTGGTCATTGTAGCGTCAACACAGCATGCAGTCAACGACCTTTGAGTAGTGGGAAAAACCTTTGCGCTTTTGGAATTGCTCTCAATGCCTGAGACCGTTTTTCTTCGGGACCGTGTTTGACTGGTTAAGGCAATGCTTTGGCGTCCTAACAAGAGGAAGCAGCAGGCAACAAGAGTTTCTCACTTGTTTGTCCGATCGGTGTTGCACGGGTTAGGGATGGAGCAAGAAATGAAAGGCTTCATCAAGGGCTTTGTGGAGTTGGCGCATGATATGGGGTCGTAAACTGTAGCCATGGCCCAAGCCGTCAATCAAGACGAGGGTAACTTTTGCTCCTACCCTTTGCATCGCTTCCGCAAAGCGGAGGGCTTGATCAACGGGCACCAGCGGATCTTTAGTGCCTTGGATGAGGAAGCACGGGGCGGCATTAGGGTGGACATGGGTGATGGGGGAAGCGTCGTGCCACTTTTCGGGCACTTCTTCGTAAGTGCCTCCCAAGAAATTGCGCAGGTAGTTGGGAACGAAGGGCAAAGGTGTGCGGGCTGCTTGTTGGTAGTAAGAGGCGGTCAAGTCAGTGGGAGGGAAGATGGCAACCACTTTGTCTACCTTGCAAGACACACCTTTTTGCTCAGCGTTTTTGAGCCCCAGCAGAAGGGCTAAGTGCCCACCCGAGGAGATTCCGATGCCACTAACCCTTTGGGGATTGAATTGCCATTCAGCAGCGCTTCGGCGAACCCAAGCCACAGCAGCTTGGCAATCGTGCAGCGGGGCTGGGTATTGGAAGCGAGGGGCGAGCCGATAAGCTGCGCAGGCTACTGCAACCCCTCGCCGCGCCAACAAAACACCCAACCAACCCACATCCTTCTTGCTTCCCGTGCACCATGCGCCTCCATGAAGGGCAATGACCACTGGGTAGCCATCGGGAGGGGGTGGAGATGAAGGCAGGTAAAGATCCAACCTCACTGGCTCTCCATCTTGCAGGGCGTAAACCAAGTCGGAGTAAACGCGGACTTTCGGGGTAGCTTTTTGCTGGGCTTTTTTGCCCATGTAATTGAGCACCGTAACCCAAAATCCAGCTGCTGTAATTTCCCACCATAGTTGGGCTACCCTTCGAAAGGGAACCTTGTTTGCCCCGTCCATAGCCTAACCTCCTCGCTGGGTGCTTCTGCCGCTAAATTAATGGCACACTGATCGGCAGTTTGTCGGCCGCAATTTCCGTTAAGGCTTTGTTACGAGAGCAACGCTTTGACGAGGGTTGCCCTACAATTGTGATGACCGAGCGCTTCTGGAGGATGTTTCTGATGGCGATTGTCGGAATCGGGATAGACATCGTAGAAGTTGCCCGAGTTCGTCGGATGGCAGAAGAGCATGGAGAACGGTTTTTGTGTCGGGTGTTCTGTCCAGAAGAGTTGGACTACTGCTTTCGGGTGTCAGATCCTTTTCCCCATTTGGCGGCGCGGTGGGCGGCAAAAGAAGCAGTTGCTAAAGCCTTGGGAACGGGTTTTTCTCAAGGGGTAGTTTGGAAAAGCATTTGCGTGGTGCATGCTCCCAACGGAGAACCCATGGTCGTCCTTTTTGGGGAGGCGCAACGCCGAGCAGAGCGGATGGGAGTTCGGAAGGTTTGGCTCTCCCTTTCTCATACCCGCGACCACGCTGTTGCAATGACTGTCATGGAAGCCTGACAAGGTCATTCGGCAAAACCCTGACGCCTGCCCATTTGTTGTGCCTCACAATTCGGGACAATGGAGGCGATCAACATGGTCCAAGAAGAGTTGTTGGTAGGTCTGCGTGACTTGAAGCCCATTTTGGAACCGCAATCGGTTGCGGTAATTGGCGCTTCCCGTCAGCCGGGCACAGTTGGTTATGCTGTGCTCTCCAACCTGCTGATGGGACATTTCACCGGGGTGGTTTACCCCATCAACCCCAAGGCGCGGTCTATTTGCGGTGTGCGGGCTTACGCTTCCATCATGGAAGTGCCCGACCCCGTTGATTTAGCCGTCATCATCGTCCGTGCCGATTTGGTGCCTCGGGTGTTGGAGGAATGTGGGCAGAAAGGTGTCAAAGGCGCTATCGTGATCTCTGCCGGCTTCAAAGAGACAGGTCCTGAAGGGGCAAAGCGGGAGGAAGAGGTTCGGGAAATCGCTCGGCACTATGGGATCAGTTTGGTCGGTCCTAACTGTCTCGGTGTGATCAACACTGATCCTGCCTACCGGCTTAACGCGTCTTTCGCTAAGGAAATGCCTTTGCCCGGCAACATCGCTTTCGTTAGCCAGAGTGGAGCGTTGTGCACCGCTGTCTTGGATTACGCCAAGGGGCAAGGGATTGGCTTCAGCAAAGTCATCAGTTTGGGCAACAAAGCTGACATCAACGAAAACGATTTCCTCGCTTACTTGTGGCAAGATCCCCACACGCAGGTCATCCTCCTTTACTTGGAGGAGTTATCAGAGGGGCGCCGATTCTTGCAATTAGCTCGAGAGATCACAGGGGAGGGAGACAACCGCAAGCCCATCTTAGCCCTCAAGGCGGGACGCACCCCAGCAGGGGCACGGGCTGTCGCTTCCCACACTGGCTCGTTGGCTGGCAGCGATGAAGTATATGAAGCCCTGTTCGCTCAGGCAGGGGTATTGCGGGCGGACACGGTGGAAGACCTGTTTGAATACGCCATCGCTTTTGCCAACCAACCCCTTCCCCACGGACGGCGGACCGTTATCGTCACTAATGCTGGTGGTCCGGGCATTATGGCAACCGACGCCTGTGTTCGGTATGGGTTGGAGTTAGCGCAACTGAGCGAGACGACTCTTGAGAGAATGCGAGAAAAACTTCCTCCTCATGCCTCCCTCCAAAACCCTGTTGACCTGATAGGAGATGCTCAAAGTGACCGCTACCAAGCCGCTTTGGAGGCGATCTTGGATGACCCGAATGTGGACGCTATTATCGTGCTGCTAACGCCTCAAGCGATGACCGACATTGAGAACATTGCTCACGAGATTGTCAAGGCATCCCAGCAGAAACGCAAGCCCATCCTCGCCTGCTTCATGGGCTTGGTAGACATCTCTGCGGGAGTGAACATCCTCAAGGAACACGGGGTGCCATGTTACTCCTTCCCAGAAGATGCGGTGCGGGCGTTATCAGCGATGGTGCGCTACGTGGACTGGATCCGCCGACCCCGCACCGGGTATAAAACCTTCCCCGTAGAAACAGAGCGGGCGCGGCGCCTTCTTCAAGAAGCCCCTATCAGCGAACACGGGTTCGTGCCAGAAGAGGTAGCCTTAAAGGTGCTGGAAGCCTACGGGTTCCCTGTGCTTCCATGGGCAGTGGCTCGGACAGCCGAAGAAGCAGTAGCTGCAGCACGCCAAATTGGCTACCCTGTTGTCCTGAAGGTGTTGTCTCCAGATGTGGTTCACAAGTTTGATGTGGGTGGGGTGCAGTTGAACCTGAGCAATGATGAGGATGTGCGTCGCGCTTACGAACGCATCCACCAGGCTGTCCTCCAACATCTGCCCCATGCCCGCATCGAAGGCATCTTGGTTCAAGCGATGGCAAAGAAGGGACGCGAAGTCATCTTGGGGTTGAAGCGAGATCCTCAGTTTGGACCAATCCTCATGTTCGGTCTGGGAGGCATCTATGTAGAAGTGCTCAAGGATGTCACTTTCCGCTTTGCTCCCGTTCGGGAGTTGGGTGCTTATCGGATGGTCCGCGACATTCGCACCTACCGCCTCTTGGAAGGCGTGCGAGGCGAACCCCCTGCCGATATTGACAAGATCGTGGAATGCATTGAACGGTTGTCCCAACTGGGGATAGAGCAAGACCTCATTGAAGAGTTGGACATCAACCCCCTTATCGTCTACCCGCAGGGAGAAGGTGCGGTTGTCGTGGATGTGCGGATCATGCTCCGACCAAGGTCTTGACGGGAACAAGGTCTGTCAACTCTGGTGGCTGGTTGAACCTCGATGGTCGCTTGTGCTTGGGTGCCTCGGAAGAGGCACCCAGGACCCCAATCTAACAACCGTGCGTCAGGTTCTTGCGCTGAAAGTAGGTCGAAAACCGAACGAGAGTGTGCACTGCCTGAGAAGGCTTTGAGCACTGAAGAGACATCGTGGCCCCCACTGCCTTAGGAGTTAGGCAGTTGCCCGCAAGCTTCTTTGTTGCCATAATGGTAGCCAAGTAAGGACCAACTCGCAAAGGAGGGGGAAGGCGACAACCGATGAACTCACCCAAGGGCAAAGACCTTCATGGCACTTGCTTCCCCTTCTCCCCACAAAAGCCTTTACCCCTCCAAAGCAATCACGCTCTACCAAGCCAAGATATCGTTGACGAGGGGGGATTTGCGTGAGGCTACCGCAACCGGATACTGTTCTGGAAGGAGACTTCTGGCCTGAGCCTGTGCGCGTCGTCCGTTCCCAAGCGTTAGGCATGCGCGTTCTCATAGAAGCGGTGGGGGAACAAAGCCGCCAACTTTACTCCCATTTGTTCTCACAGGAAGAGCTGGATCAAATTCGCTTTATCCCGCGAGCGGCAAGAGATTTTTCCGGGAGGGCTGAAGCTTTCTTTCTGGGCATTGAAGCCCTCCGAATCGGATTCGCTCACATCTTCGACCCGCTGTTAGCCCTCAATGCCTCTCAGGTGGATCCTCTCCCTCACCAGATTGAGGCGGTTTACCACTACATCCTAAAGCAGCCTCGAATCCGCTTCCTCTTAGCCGACGACCCTGGGGCGGGCAAAACCATCATGGCAGGTCTGGTGTTCAAGGAATTGAAATACCGAGGTCTGGTCCAGCGCGTCCTCCTCGTCGTTCCCGGTCACCTCCGCGATCAGTGGCTGCGAGAGATGAAACAATGGTTCGGAGAGAGCTTTCTTGTTGTGGATCGGGAGGTACTGAATGCCAGTTGGGGCCGCAACATCTGGAACGAAGAACCTCAGGTCATCACTTCCATGGACTTTGCCAAGCAGGACGATGTGATGGCCAGTCTTGCTGAGACCCGGTGGGACTTGGTGATCGTGGACGAAGCCCACAAAATGGCTGCTTACCGTTACGGTGAAAAAACCGCTAAGACGGATCGGTATCGCCTTGGCGAACTGCTTTCTCGCATCAGCAACTTCCTTCTCTTCCTTACTGCCACTCCCCACCGCGGAGATCCTGAGAACTTCCGCTTGTTCCTCGAGCTCCTTCAGCCGGGAATGTTTGCCGATACCAAGCTCCTTCAGGAATCTATCGCTCAGAAGGATAACTTGTTGTTCCTTCGTCGGCTGAAAGAAGACCTAAAGGACTTTGATGGTCGTCCCCTCTTTCCGCCCCGCCAAGTCTACACCCGAACCTATCGCCTGAGCGATGATGAGAAACGGCTCTACAATGCGGTCACAAATTATGTGGCTGAATACTATAACCGAGCCTTGAAGGCCGAAAAGCGAAATGTGGCCTTTGCCCTCCTTATCCTCCAGCGGCGGCTGGCTTCCAGCGTCCGAGCTATCCGCTGCTCCCTCGAACGGAGAAAGCGACGGCTGGAAGAGTTGCTATTGAATGGCCAATGGCGAACGGAAAAGAAAACCGTTGATGTTGATGAAGATGAGTTGGAAGATGCCCCCGAGGCTGAACGGTTCGACTTGGAAAACGAACTCCTCGCACACCTCACCGCTGCTGAGACCAAAGAGGAACTGGAGCGGGAAATCCAAGAGCTTAAGGAGCTCATCCGCCTCGCTACCCAAGCTGAAAAGCAAGAAGTGGAGACCAAACTGAACGAACTGCGGAAAGTGCTGGAGGACGAAAGGATCCGTCAAACTGGCGAGAAACTCCTGATCTTCACTGAATCCCGCGACACCTTAGACTACTTGGTGGAGAAGCTGAAAAGTTGGGGTTACAGCGTCGTCCCGCTGCACGGCGCACAGAGCTTGGATGAACGAATACGAGCCGAACACCAATTCCGAGAGGAAGCTCAAATCATGGTCTCCACCGAAGCTGGCGGTGAGGGCATCAACCTCCAGTTCTGCTCCATCATGGTCAACTACGATATCCCTTGGAACCCCAACCGCTTGGAGCAGCGGATGGGGCGAATCCACCGCTACGGTCAGCGAAAGGAGGTCCACATCTACAACTTGGTGGCTGTTGACACCGTCGAGGGAGAGGTCTTGAATGCCCTCTTCCGCAAGCTGGAGCGCATGGCTCAAGCTATGGGCAGCGACCGGGTCTTTGATGTGATTGGAGAGATAACTCGGAAAAGCTTGCGGGATCTGATTGTGGACGCCATCACCAACCGAATCAGCTTGGACGAGATCATCAAAGAAATAGAGGCGGTCAGAGACGAAGAAGCTATCCAGCGAGCTAAAGAGGCTGCTTTGGAAGCCTTAGCCACCCGCCACATTGATATGCAGCGGATTCTGGGTGAGCAGCAGAGGGCTCGGGAAAACCGCCTTGTCCCCGAATACACTGAGGCTTTCTTCCAAAAAGCTTGTGCCTTCCTCGGTATTCCTCTGGAAAGGCGGAGAGACGGGTTGTGGCGGATTGAGCGCGTCCCCTCCGAAGTCCTTCAAGTCTCTCAAGACTTCAAGCGCCGCTACGGCGAAGTCTTCTCGAAGTATTCCAAAATCGCCTTCCACAAAGAACTTGCCCGTCAACAAGATGCTCAATTTGTTGCCCCCGGACATCCCCTGCTGGAGAGGGTGATAGACCTAATCAGCGAACGGACAAAGGAAGACCTAAGGCGAGGAGCTTGGTTTGCCGACCCAGAAGGAAAGCTTGACGGCTGGATTTGGTTCGTAGAAGGTGAAATCAGGGACGGAAACAACGAAGTAGCTGGCAAGCAAATCTTCGCCGTATACCAGTCAGCTAAGAACGGAGATTTGTTCCCCATCCAAAGTTCCGTCCTCTGGGATCTAAAACCCCTGCCACCAGAACAGAACCCCACACCTGCGCCTGACGAAACCCCAGTTGTAAATTTCGTGACCGAGACCTTGCTGGAACCTTACCGACAGGAAATCCATAACCAGCGCCAGCACTACGCAGGAATTAAACGCAAATATGGACTCCGCTCCCTCGACAAACTCATCGCCGAATCTGGAGCCAAGCTGATCGAATACGAGATCCGCCGCAGGCAGAATAACCCTGTCCCAGAAGCGGAGATTAAAAACGAGGAGCGGAGGAAGGAGGAACTGGAGCAGCGCAAAAAGATGCTCCAAGAGCAGATCGCTCGCGAGACAAAGTTGACCTTAGTCCCTCCCAAAGTCATCGCAGTGGCTCGGGTCGTGCCCATCCCCGATCAAGAGGCGAGTCAAGAAATGGTCTCCGACGCCGAAATTGAGGCTATCGGGATGAAAGTAGCCATAGAATACGAACGGTCTCAAGGGCGCTTTCCCGAAGATGTCTCCCTCCAAAACCTCGGTTACGACATTCGCTCCACTGCCCCCGATGGGACAGTGCGCTACATCGAAGTGAAAGCTCGCGCCCACACAGGCAGCATTGCTTTAACTCCCAACGAGTGGTTCATGGCTCACCGATTTGGTCCAGATTATTGGCTCTACATCGTGGAACACGCAGCCGAAAACCCTACCCTTCACCTCATCCAGGACCCAGCATCCAAACTCCGCCCAGAGGAAGAAGTTAAAGTGGTGCGCTTGATTGTCAAGGACTGGAAAGAAGCAGCCCAAACCGTGCCCATGGAAACCTGACCCGCTGGGTGAAGACCCAACGAAGCCATAATGGCAAGAGAACCTATCTTCGCAAGGGGGTAGATAGCGAGTGAGCGGCGAAATCAGGGAATTGGTTTGGCTCGGTGCAACACCAAGATGTAAAGGTGGCAAGTCGCTCCTAATTGTTCTGGTATCGCTTCTCTTCGGCTTTTTGTTTCTAACGGTGCTGGCGGCTATTGCTTTATCCTTAGGCTTCTGGGCTGCCTTATTTGCGGCTTGTTTGTTCCTTCTGCTACCTTGGAGTTTAGTGATGACCGTTGTTTCGGCGATTAGACGAGAGCCAACCTGGAAAAGGTGGCTGGTTAAGAGCGGTGTGAGCTTTGTTTTGATGATTTTTGCCGCTGTGAAGATGCCCCCTCCAGACCAACTTACTACTCCAACTTCAACAACAACCACAATCAAGCAGGGAGCGAGGCAACCAGAGGTTCAGCCGTCCCTCTCACCTCCTGTCCCAGAACGGCTTCCGAGCCCGCCAGTAACCCAAGGCACTGTCCAACAATGGCAAAACCTCCCAATTCCCTTGATCGCCGCAAATGTGGTCCAAGTCATTGATGGCGACACGATCAAAGTGAGCATTTATGGGAGAACAGAGACCGTGCGCTTGATTGGCGTGAACACTCCCGAAACCGTTCACCCAACCCGAGGCGAAGAGCCCTATGGGAGAGCAGCGAGTAACTACACGAAGCACAAACTGGAAGGCAGGCAAATCTGGCTGGAAAAGGATGTCCAAGAACGAGACCGCTACGGTCGCCTGTTAGCCTATGTCTGGCTGGCTCCCCCGTTGCGGATAGACGATCGGGAAATACGCGAGAAAATGTTCAATGCCCATCTTTTGCTGGAAGGATACGCTCAAATAGCCACCATCCCGCCCAATGTCAAGTATGCCGACTACTTCTACCAGTATCAGATGGAAGCCCGCAGCAGGAATAAGGGGCTGTGGTCGTTGGGGCTGACACCGTATGTCCCGCAACCGACCTACAGAACGCCGTCGGCAGGACAACCAACCTTCGGAACGCCGCCAACAGGGGCAACAAACCCAATGGGCTCCATCACAGCGACCGAAATTGTCTTTGTCACCCAAGAGGGGAGGAAATATCACCGAAGTGGCTGCCGTTATCTAACCCGAAGTTCCATCCCGATGAGCCTTTGGCATGCAAAAGCTTCCGGATATGAGCCCTGCAGGGTTTGTAATCCCCCGCACTGAGGTTGAGCCGCCGTTTTGAACCCTGAACCGCTAACAATTCCCGCACAGTGCCTCTTCGAACAGCTTTCCTTCTCAACTGCCAGTGTTTACGGGGCGTTCCGTATGTGCTGAAATTTTTAACGGCAAAACCTTTTCAACGAAGGCGGTGGTGCGAGTGGATCACAACGCAATCAAGGATCGGCTCATTGAACTCTAAAGAATCCGCGCGGGAAAGGAACATCCGCCACGGTCACATCTCCACCCTGCACATCTGGTGGGCGAGACGCCCTTTAGCTGCCTCCAGAACCACCGCCCTCGCTGCCCTCCTGCCCGACGACCCGGGAAAACGAGAAACGCTCCTGAGGTTGGTGTGTAACTTGGCTCCATGGGAAGCAATACAGGACGGACAAAACCCAAATCTGCAAGAGGCGAGGGAACTTATCCGTCAAGCTTTCGGCGGTCGCGCTCCCAGAGTTTTAGACCCTTTCGCTGGCGGCGGCTCTATTGCGCTGGAAGCTTTGCGTTTGGGTTGCGAAACTTACGCCCTCGACTACAACCCCGTGGCAGTGCTCATCCTCAAGGCAACATTAGAGTATCCCCAGCGGTTTCGAGACTATTCAGGGCCCATCCCCCTCCCTGAGAACGCAGAAGTTAAGGCAAGGAACCTGATCCCAGATGTCCCCCTTGGCAATGAGAACCCCCTTTTGAAAGCCGTGCGGGTTTGGGGAGAATGGGTGCTGGAAGAGGCACGAAAGGAGCTGGAGCGCTTTTATCCCAACGATCCCGACGGTTCTGTTCCCGTGGGCTACATTTGGGCGCGCACCATCCCATGCCAAAACCCTGCTTGCGGCGCCCCAATCCCTTTGATGCGCCAGACCTGGTTGGCAAAGAAAGACACGAAAAGGATAGCGCTGCGAATGATTCCTGACAAAGCTGCAAAGCGAGTGGATTTCGAGATCGTGGAAGGTGAAGGGATAAACTTTGACCCCGAAGAGGGCACCGTCTCCCGCGCTAAGGTGCGCTGCCCAGTCTGCGGAGGCACTATAGACGACAAGACCACCCGCCGACTCTTTCAGGAAGGCAAGGCTGGGCAGCGGATGGTAGCAGTAGTGCTCCACCACCCCAACCAACCCGGCAAGCGCTACCGACTGGCAACGGAGCAAGACCTTCACACCTACCGTACTGCCGAAACAGCACTGGAGGAAAAACGCCAAGCCCTCTGGAACGAGTGGGGCATGGACCCTGTGCCGGATGAGCCGACGCCGCTTGGTGGAGGTCCTGGGGCTGAGCGTGCTTTCTCTGTCCACAAATACGGTCTCACCCGCTGGGGCGACTTGTTCAACTCTCGGCAGAAGTTGGCGCTGATCACTTTTGCCGAGAAGGTGCGGCAAGCGCACGCCCGTATGTTGGAAGCAGGCGCCGACCCCGACTTCGCTAAGGCGGTGACGACATACTTGGCGTTGAGCATGAGCCGTGTGGTTGACTATATGAGCAGCCTTTGCGTTCATGACAACACTCAAGAAAGAACAGTGCATGTGTTTGGTCGTCAAGCTCTCCCCATGGTGTGGGATTATTCTGAATTAAACCCAATTTCCGAAGCTGTAGGCTCATGGACGAGTATGGCTCTGAGGAGGAATCCGCCAGTTCTCACCCACCTCACCAGTATCCCGCTGGTGGAGGTGCTGCCGCAGGTTTGTCAAGGCACAGCCACTGACTTACCTTGGTCTGAAAAACT
>VAPR01000797.1_pt1 | contig 18388 bp, 16 predicted proteins | sample 3380701 | NCBI WGS metagenome assembly VAPR01 (sample SAMN11536904, study PRJNA540576) | hot springs metagenome | isolation source: hot spring wet sediment | place: Spain: Lobios | collected 2014-01 | reverse complement strand
CACGCGCACCACCCGGACGCTTCCCTGGGGGAGGTCCGCCAGCGGAAGGGTGGGGCTGTCCGGGGGTGCTTCTGGCTGCGGGGTGCCGGGCCGCAGGCGCGCGCGGAGGTCCTCGAAGTTCCCCCACCGCAGCAGCGCTTCCAGCACGGGCAGCAGCGCGTCGCACGGCACGTCCTCCAGCAGCTTCACCCCCACGACAGGGTCCGGGCCGCTGCGGCCGCCCACGTACACGTCTACCGCCTCCACCACCTCCGCGCCCAGGCGGACCTTCTTGCCCACCAGCCCCACGTCCGCCACGCCGTGGTTGCCGCAGCCCGCGGGGCAGCCGGACCAGTGGACGGCGAGGGGGCGGGTGACCCGGCCTTCCAACGCCCGGGCCACGGCCAGCGCCCGGCGCTTGGTGTCGATGAGGGCCAGGTTGCAGTAGTCGGTGCCCGTGCAGCTCACCAGGCCGCGCCATGCGGGGGGCGGGTCGGCCCGCAGGTCCCGCAGCAGGGGCTCCTGCAGGAGGGCGTGGAGGCGGTCTTCCGGCACGTGGGGGAGGATCAGGTTCTGGCCCGTGGTGAACCGCACCTCACCGTTGCCGTACACCTCGCTGAGGCGGGCCGCCTCCATGAGCTGGGGGGCGTGCAGGCGGCCCACGGGCACGTGCAGTCCCACGGCGCAGCGGCCGGGCTGCTTTTGCGGGACCACGCCCAGGTGATCACTGGACCCGGGCTGGCGCGCGTCCCTGCCCGCTCGCGGCAGCGGACGTCCCAAGGACTCCTCCACCGCGGCCCGGAACCGCGCCACACCCCAGCGGTCCAGCAGGAAGCTCAACCGCGCTTTGCTGCGGCTCTGCCGCGGCCCGCAGTCCCGGAACACCGCCACCACCGCCAGGCACACCTCCGGCGCCTGTTCGGGGGTGACGAAGGCGTCCAGGGGGACCGCGGGCCGGTAGCCACCGGACCCCATCTTGCCGCCCACCAGCACGTTGAACCCCACCTCCCGGCGGCCGTCCACCTCCCGCACCGCGGGCACCAGGGCCAGGTCCTGCGTCTCCGGGTGGGTGCAGTTCTCCACGCAGCCGGTGATGGTCACGTTGAACTTCCGGGGCAGGTTGGTCACCGCCCGGTTGCCCACCACCCGCCGGGTCAGCGCCCGCACCACCTCCGACGCGTCGAACAGCTCCGTGCGCACCAAACCTGCCAGCGGACACCCGACCACGTTGCGCACGTTGTCCATCCCGGTCTGCAAGGTGGTCAGCCCCACCCGCCGCAGCCGGGCCAGAAGCTCCGGCACGTCCTCGATCCGGATCCACCGCAGCTGGAGCTGCTGCCGGGTGGTCACGTCCAGCACGCCCCGCCCCAGCTCCTGCGAGATGGCCGCCAACTCCCGGACCTGGGCCGCGGTGGCGATCCCGTTGGGGATGCGGACCCGGACCATGAAGTAGCCCGGCTCTCCCTCGCTCTGCCGGCGCAGGAAGATTCCCCACCACTTCAACCGCTCCACGTCGTCCTTGGGGATGGCTTGCCATCCGGACTCCGCGTAGCGCGGCAGGTCGCCGATCACGTCCAGGCCGTCGCGCACGGCCTTGAGGGCCTCGATGGCGTTCGCCGAGCCGTTCCCGGTCATGGTCGCCTCCTGCTGCACGGGTGTGTTCGGGAACGACGGGGTCCGGGCGGCTTCGGGGCCGGAGAGCGGGCGCCGGGGCCCGGAGGGGATCCGACAGGGGCAGCGGCCGCTCGGCCGGAGGAGACTTCCAGGTCTTTGGAAAACCGCATACGCGACAAGCCCCGAGGTTGTCAAGGGGGAAGCCACCGGGAGGTGTGGAGGATGCGGGACGGACGGATACGGGTGCTGGGGTTTGCGGGGAGCCTGCGGCGCGGTTCGTACAACCGGGCGCTGCTGCGGGCCGCGGCGGAGCTGGCGCCGGAGGACGTCCGCGTGGAGATCTTCGAACTGGACGGGATCCCCCTGTACAACATGGACGTGGAGCAGCAGGGCTTGCCGGAGGCGGTGGTGGCGTTCAAGCGCGCCATCCGGGAGGCCGACGCGGTGCTGATCGCCACGCCGGAGCACAACTGGTCCTTCCCGGGGGTGCTGAAGAACGCCCTGGACTGGGCCGCGCGTCCTTCCGGGGACAACCCGTTCCGCGGGAAGCCTGTGGCGGTGGTGGGCGCCACCACCGGGCAGTGGGGCACCCTGCGGGCACAGCTGCACCTGCGGCAGGTCCTGGCGTATCTGGAGACGCACCCGCTGAGCCGTCCGGAGGTCCTGGTGACCCAAGCCCGGGAGAAGTTCGACGCGGACGGCCGGCTGGTGGACGAGGGGACCCGCACCCGGCTGCGCCAGCTGCTGGTGGCGCTGCGGGACTGGACGTGCCAGCTGGCGCGGAGGGAAGCCACGGAACATTTGCCGCGACCCTCTTGACGGACGGGAGCACCGGTCGCTATATTCGCGGCCAAGGAACCGCAGCCATGAAGCGATTCGTCGTCCTTTCGGCTTCGGTGGTCCGCCCTCGGCAGTGCATCTGTCCTAGGCGGGAGGAGGCCCTGGCCTAAGGGGGCCGGGCTCCTTCCGCGGCTTCTGGTTTTCCCCTAGCCGTTCCAAGACGAACGTCGCGCCACGGCGCGCGGGGCGCGCGTGTGCGCGCGAAGGAGGTGTGGTGTGGTCGCACCCCACGGAGGCCGGCTCGTGCAGCGAGTCGTCGAGGGTCCACCGGCGGAGTCCCTGCGGGCCGAGGCCGCCCGGTTGCCCGCGGTGACCCCGAGCCCGAAGGAGGCCGCAGACGCGGTGCTGGTGGCCAACGGCGCGTACAGCCCCCTGGTGGGCTTCATGGATCGCGAGACGTACCGGTCGGTCCTGCACACCCTCCACCTGCCGGACGGGTTGCCCTGGACGCTGCCCGTCACCCTCTCGGTGCCGGAGGAGCTGGCCCGCCGGCTGGGCGCGGGCAGCCGGCTGTCGGTCCGGGCACCGGGGCTGCTCGCGGTGGTGGAGGTGACGGAGGTGTACCGCCGCGACCTGGAGGAGGAGGCACAGGCGGTGTTCGGCACCGCAGACCCCACACACCCTGGTGTGGCGAGGCTGTTGCGGGAGTCGCCGTGGACGGTGGCCGGGCCCCTGTGGTTGGTGCAGCGCCCCCGCGGCCCCTTCGCGGAACGGGAACTGGATCCCGTGCAGACCCGGGCGCACTTCGCCCGGGCGGGCTGGCGGACGGTCACCGCGTTCCAGACCCGCAACCCCATCCACCGCGCCCACGAGTACCTGCACAAGTGCGCCCTGGAGACCACGGACGGCCTGTTCCTGCACCCCCTGGTGGGGGAGACCAAGGACGACGACGTGCCCGCGGAGGTCCGCATGCGCGCGTACGAGGTGCTGCTGGACCTGTACTACCCGAAAGACCGCGTCCTGCTGGCGGCGTTCCCCGCCGCCATGCGGTACGCGGGCCCGCGGGAGGCGGTGTTCCACGCTCTGGTGCGCAAGAACTACGGCTGCACCCACATCCTCATCGGCCGCGACCACGCGGGGGTGGGAGGCTTCTACGACCCCTACGCGGCGCACCGCATCTTCGACCGGTTCGACCCCAGCCGGCTGGGGATCGTCCCGGTGTTCTTCGGGGAGGCGTTCTACTGCCGCCGGTGCGACGCCATGGCCACCGACCGCAGCTGCCCGCACCCTGCGGAGGCCCGCGTGAACCCCAGCGGCACGTGGGTGCGGCGGCTGCTGCGCGCGGGCCAGCTGCCGCCGCCGCAGGTGATGCGCCCGGAGGTGGCGGAGGTGCTGCGCGACTACTACGCGCGGCCGGCGGAGCAGGCGGGCTAGGAGGGGGGAGCGTGATGGCACAGGTACAGACCGGACCGCAGGTCACGTGGGAACTCGTGCTCAAGCGCAACTCCATCGAGCGGCTCAAGCGGGAGAAGTTCCCGTTGGACATCGTGGACGAACTGCCGGAGCTCATCGCCCGTGGGTACGAGGCCATCCCCGAGGAGGACATCGTGCGCCTGAACTGGTGGGGCCTCACCCACGACAAGCCGAAGGTGGGGACCTTCATGGTGCGCATCAAGGTCCCCGGGGGGCGGGTGCGGCCCGCGCAGCTGGTGGCCCTGGGGCAGATCGCCCGCCGCTACGGCCGCAACTGCGGAGAGCTCACGACCCGACAGGGCATCCAGCTGCACTGGGTGCGCCTGGAGCAGCTGCCGGAGGTCCTGTCCGCGGTGCAGGCGGCGGGGCTCACCACGGTGGGGGGAGAAGGGGACACGGTGCGCAACGTGACCAGCTGCCCCGTGGCCGGGGTGGACCGCGAGGAGCTGTTTGACGTGCGCCCGGTGGTGGAGGCGGTGGCGCGGTTCTTCTACGGCCACCGGGAGTACAGCAACCTGCCCCGCAAGCACAAGTACACCATCAGCGCCTGCCCCGCGCAGTGCAACGCCCCGGAGATCCACGACGTGGCCCTGGTGGGCGTGCGGAAGGACGGCCGGCCGGGGTTCGCGGTGCGGGTGGGCGGGGGCCTGTCCGCCACGCCCCGGATCAGCCGGGATTTGGGGGTGTTTGTGCCCGCGGATCCGCCGGAGCAGGTGGTGGAGGTGCTGCGGGCCATCACCGACACCTGGCAGCACGACCTGCGGTACCGCCTGAGCCGCGCCAAGGCCCGGATCAAGTTCATGGTGGACGACTACGGGCCGGAGGCGGTGCGGGCGATGGTGGAGGCCCGGCTGGGCTACCGCCTGGAGGACGGGCGGGCGCCGGAGCCCACACGGGACACCGACCACCTGGGCGTGCACCCGCAGAAGCAACCGGGGCTGGTGTACGTGGGCGTTCCGGTGCCCATGGGGTGGATCACCGGGGATCAGCTGGTGGCCCTGGGGGAGCTGGTGGGCTCCTTCGGGGGAGAAGTGCGGTTCACCCGCATGCAGAACCTCATCGTCACCGACGTTCCGGAAGAGCGGCTCCGCGCCGTGGTGGAGGAGCTCGCCGCGGTCGGCCTGGACCCGAACCGCAACCCCGTGTACGGGCGGTCGGTGGCGTGCACCGACCACCGCTTCTGCAACTACTCGGTGGCGGAGACCAAGGGCAAGCTCAAGGAGATCCTGGCGGAGCTGGAGCGGCGGTTCGGGCACCAGGTGGCGGACCTGCGCATCTACACCGACGGATGCCCCCACGCGTGCGCCCACCACTGGGTGGGGGACATCGGCCTGCAGGGGACGACCACCGTGCACCCGGAACGGGGCGTCCGGGTGGAGGCGTACGACGTGTGCCTGCGCGGCGGGTTGGGGACGCGGGCCGCCATCGGGAAGCCCCTGATCCGGCGTGTGCCGGAGGACCGCATCGTGGAGGTGGTGTGCCGGCTGGTGGACGGGTGGCTGCGGGAGCGCCGGACGCGCGGGAGGGAGTTCGCCTTCCGGGACTTCGTGGACGCGTACTCGGACGACCAGCTACGGGCCCTGGCCCTGGGAGAGGAGGCAGGGGAGGAGGCCGCGCCGCGGCGGCCGGTGGTGCGCGTGCCCGGCATGCTCCTGGCCTACAGCGAGGGCGCCGACCGGCTGGAGGTGGACGCCCGGACCGTGCGGGAAGCCCTGGAGGCCCTGCGGGCCCGCTACCCGCAGCTGGTGGCGCAGATCCTCACCCCCGACGGGCAGGTCCACCCCAGCGTGAACCTGTTCGTGGGCGAGGAGGACGTGCGCGGGCTCGGGGGGCTGGAAGCGCCCCTGCGTCCGGGCGACGAGCTCACCATCCTGCCCGCCCTGGCGGGCGGTGGTGCGTGAGGAGGGCGAGATGGCGAGGGTTTTGGCCTTCGACGACCTGCAGATCGGGGAAATCGCCCTGGAGCTGGACGACCGGGAGCCCCAGCAGGTGATCGCGTGGGCCCTGGAGACGTTCGGCGACCGGGTGGCGGTGGTGACCGCCCTCCAGGCGGAGGGGATGGCCATCCTGGACATGGCCACGCGGCTGCGGCCGGACGTGCGGGTGCTCACCGTGGACACCGGCCGGCTCCCGCAGGCCACCTACGCGTTCCTGGATCGGGTGCGGGAGCACTACCCGCGGGCCCGGTTCGAGGTCCTGTTCCCGGACCACCGGGAGGTGGAGGCCATGGTGCGCCGGCACGGGGTGAACCTGTTCTACCGTTCGGTGCCCTTGCGCCTGCTGTGCTGCCAGGTGCGCAAGGTCCGGCCCCTGGTGCGGGGCCTGGAGCAGCTGGACGCCTGGATCACCGGGCTGCGGCGGGAGCAGTGGGCCTCCCGGGCCAACATCCGCAAGGTGGAGCTGGACCACGATCACGACGGCATCGTGAAGGTCAACCCCCTGGCGGACTGGACCAAGGAAGAGGTCTGGGAGTACCTGCACGCCCACGGGGTGCCCGTCCACCCCCTGTACGAGCAGGGGTACACCAGCATCGGCTGCGACCCGTGCACCCGGCCGATCCAGCCCGGCGAGGACGACCGGGCGGGCCGGTGGTGGTGGGAGCAGGGCGCCCCGAAGGAGTGCGGCATCCACTGCCCCATCGAGACGGGCGGGTTCGAGCACGAGGCGCACGCCATCCTGGGCGAAGCCCACCGGGAGGAGGTGCGGCGGTGACGGAGGCCACGCCACACCTGGACGGGGAGTCCGCGGAACTCGTGGCGGAGGAGGTGGAAGCCCTGGCCCGGGCGCTGCCCGAGCCGCAGCGGGAGCGCGCGCGGGCGGCTTCCGAACGGCTGCGGCGCGGCGAGTTCCCCGAGGACCTGGTGGACGTGGTGGAGTCCGCGGTGGCGCTGTCCCTGCAGACCGGGAGGGCGCGGCGGCGCTACGCGGCGGAGGGGGAACGGTTGCTCACGCAGGTCCTGTGGCGCACGCCCCGTGGCCAGGCCCTCCAGAGCCGCCTGGAGGCCACCAACCGGGCGCTGCAGGCCCTGCAGGGCCGCCGGCTGGACGGCGTGCGGGTGGCCGCCCGAACCCTGGGCGACTACTCCCTGGTGCTGCGGGCAGAGGGCGTGGCGGTGACGCTGTCCGCCCGGGCCGACGGGGTGGAGCTGGAGAGCGTGTCGGTGGACGGTGGACGGCACCCGACCCGTGGGGTGTGCGTGTGGCTCACGGGGCTTTCCGGCGCGGGCAAGAGCACGCTGGCGGGGCTTGTGGCGGACCGCCTGCGCGAGGTGGGCCGGCCGGTGGAGGTGCTGGACGGCGACGCGGTGCGGCAGCACCTCTCCCGCGGCCTGGGGTTTTCCCGGGAAGACCGGGTGGAGAACGTGCGGCGGGTGGCGTACGTGGCCGGGCTGCTGGTCCGGCACGGGGTGGTGGTCCTGGCGGCCCTCATCTCGCCCTACCGCGAGGCCCGCGCCCAGGCGCGGGAGCTGGTGGGTTCCGACTTCCTGGAGGTGTACGTGCGCTGTCCGCTGGACGTCCTGGTGGCCCGCGACCCCAAGGGGCTGTACGCGCGGGCCCTGCGCGGCGAGATCCCCAACTTCACGGGCGTCAGCGACCCGTACGAGGAGCCGGACTCGCCGGACCTGGTGGTGGACACGCACCACCAGACCCCGCAGGAGGGCGCGGCCCGAATCCTGGGGCTGCTGGAAGCGCGCGGCTACCTAACGGAGCGTCCATGAAAGGCGCAGCTTGCCGGCGGGGACCGGGGTCCCCAAAAATCACGCGGGCGATTTTTCGGGGTGGTCTACCCAAGGGAGGCGGAGGGCCGGTGTGAGCTGGCGGGTGGTGCTCCTGGAGTCCCGGTGGCCGCAGGTCCTGGCGGACCTGGTCCGCGGACACGGGTGGGAACCGGTGTGCGCGCCGGCGGTGGAGGAGGTGCCCGTGCCCGCGGAGGAGGTGGCGGACCCGCTGCGCCGCCTGTGCGCCCTGGAGGTGGACTGGGTGGTGTTCCTCACCGGCGTGGGGGTGGAGAGGCTGTACGACGCCGCGCGGCAGCTGAAGCTGGCGGAGGCGCTCGTGCACGCCCTGCAGCGGGTGCCGGTGGCGGTCCGCGGCCCCAAACCCGTGGCGGTGCTGGGGCGGTGGGGCGTGCGCCCGCAGGTGTCCGCACCCAGCCCGCACACCACGGAGGAGCTGTGCGCCGCCCTGGACGCGGTGCCCCTCGTGGGGCGGCGGGTGTTCGTGCAGCACTACGGGGAGCCCAACTCCCGCCTTCGGGACTTCCTCGTGCGCCGTGGCGCGGAGGTGGTGGACGCGCTGCCGTACCGGTGGGCTTTGCCCCGGGACGCGGAGGCGCTCGTGTCCGCGGTGCGGGCTCTGGTGGCGGGCCACGTGGACGCGCTGGTGGTCACCAGCCGGCCGCAGGTGCTGCACCTGTTCCAGGTGGCCGAACGGGAGGGTCTGGGTGAGGCCCTGCGACAGGCCCTGAACGAGCGCGTGGTGGTGGCCGCCGTGGGACCCACCAGCCGGCAGGCGCTGCAGGCCTGCGGGGTCCGCGTGGACGTGAGCCCCCAGCACCCCAAGATGGGGCCGCTGGTGGCGGCTTTGGCATCTTTTCGGGCGGGCCAGGCGTGACGGTCTACCCCCTGTTCGTGGACCTCCGGGGTCGCCGTTGCGTGGTGGTGGGGGGCGGCCCCATGGCGGAGGCCAAGGTGGCCGCGCTGCTGGAGTGCGGCGCGGACGTGGTGGTGGTGAGCCCCGAGGCCACACAACGCCTGCAGGCGTGGGCGGCCCAGGGCCACGTGCGCTGGGAAGCCAGGCCGTACCGGAGCGGCGACCTGGAAGGTGCGTGGCTGGTGGTCTGCGCGCCCGACGACCGGCGGGTGAACGCCCGCGTGTGGGAGGAGGCGCAGGCGCGCGGGGTGTGGATGAACGCGGTGGACGACCCGCCGCACTGCAGCTTCATCGCGCCCGCGGTGCACCGCCAGGGGGACCTGGTGGTGGCGGTGAGCACGTCGGGCAAGGCACCGGCCCTGGCCGTGCGCCTGCGGGACCGGTTCGCCTCACAGCTGGGGCCCGAGTACGCGGCCTTCCTGGAGCTGGCAGGTGACCTCCGGGAGGAACTCGCCCGCAGGGTCCCGGAGTTCCACCGCCGCCGCGACCTGTGGTACCGGATCGTGGACTCCGACGTGCTGGACTGGCTGCGGGCCGGCCAGCACCACCGGGCGCGGGAGCGGGTCCTGGAGCTGGTGGAGGAGCTCGCGTGACGGGCAAGGTGTTCCTGGTGGGCGCGGGTCCCGGTGACCCCGAGCTCATCACGGTGCGGGGCCTCCGGGTGCTGCGGGAGGCCCACGTGGTGGTGTACGACCGCCTGGTGCATCCCGCCCTGCTGGAGGAGGCGCCCGCGGGCGCGGAGCGGGTGTTCGCGGGCAAACACCCGGAGGGCCCCCGCACCTCCCAGGAAGAGATCGTGCAGGTGCTGGTGGACCGCGCCCGCAGGGGCCTGCGGGTCGTCCGGCTGAAGGGCGGAGATCCCTTCGTGTTCGGCCGCGGCGGCGAGGAGGTGGAAGCACTCCGCGAAGCGGGCGTGCCGTACGAGGTGGTCCCCGGCGTCACCGCGGCGGTGGCCGTGCCCGCTGCCGCGGAGATCCCCGTGACCCACCGGGAGTGGGCCTCCGCGTTCGCGGTGGTCACCGGCCACCCCTGCGAGGCCTCTCCGGAAGTGGACTGGTCGGCCCTCGCCCGCGTCCCCACCCTGGTGGTGCTCATGGGCCTGCGCCGCCTCCCTCAGGTGGTCGACCAGCTCCTGGCCGCAGGCGCGGAGCCGGACACGCCCGCGGCCATGATCGCCCGGGGCACCCTGCCCGACCAGCGGGTGGTGGTGGCAACCCTGGGCACCGTGGTGGACCAGGTGCAGCGGGCGGGGCTGCAGCCGCCGGCCACCCTGGTGGTCGGCCGCGTGGTGGAGCTTGCCCGGGTGGCCGCGGGCGCGTGGGCTCCATCGGGCCTCGCGGAGGGACGGCGGTGACGGAGGAGTGTGGATGCTCCTGTTGCTGGTGGCTCTGGCGTTTGGCGCCGGGTTTGTGGACACCGCCCTGGGCATGGGCTACGGGACCGTCCTCGGTCCGCTGCTGCTGGCCGCGGGCTACCGACTGCCGGAGGTCGTCCCCGCGCTCCTGCTCTCCCAGGTGGTGGCCGGGCTGGTGGGTGCGCGCTTCCACCACGCCAACGGCAACGCGTCGTTTAGCCGGAACTCCGGACACCTGCAGGTGGCCGCGGTCCTGGTGGGCGCGGGGTTGGTGGGTGGCGCAGCCGGGCCCTGGCTGGCAGGCCGCGTGCCCGAGGCCGCGGTACGGATTTACATGGGTCTGATGATCGCGGTGCTGGGGGTGTGGCTCCTGCTGGAGCGGCGGACCTCCAACTTCTCCTGGGGCCGTCTGGTGGCCGTCGGTGCCCTGGCGTCGGTGAACAAAGGGCTCACCGGCGGCGGCTACGGGCCGCTCATCGCCGGCGGCCAGATCGTCGCGGGACTGGACCCCAAAGCCGCGGTGGCCATCACCAACCTCGCGGAGGCGGTGGTTTCCCTGGCCGCGGTGGCCGGCTACGCGTGGTGGTTTTCCGGCGCGTGGAGGTGGGAGCTGGTGCTGGCCGTGACCTGCGGTGCCGTGCTCGCGGTGCCCCTGGGAGCCCGGACCGTGCGGCTGGCCAGGGCCGGACAGCTGCGGGGCCTGGTCGCGGGCGCCACCGTCTGCCTGGGGCTTGTGGTCCTGGCCTCCGCGCCGTAGCCCGCGGGTGGGGTTGCTTGACACCCCGGGTGGGTGGTGCTAGAAAGGACGCAGCATGAAGCACCTTCGGTACGCACCGCGAAGCTGTATCTGTCCGTGGCGGAGGCAGGGTCTGCCTTCGCTGCGCCCCTTCTAGCAACCCGCGAAGCCAACCCTGTCTCCGCGCAGCCCGCCCGGGCCGGTGCCTGGGATTTTCTGCCCGCGAAGGGTTCGTGTGCCCGAGGAGGTGGTGCATGCTGTACGCGCGTCCAGACGTGCTGGTGGAGACGGAGTGGCTGGAAGAGCACCTGCAGGACCCCAGCCTCCGGATCGTGGAGTCCAACGAGGACCCGGAGCTGTACGCCCAGGGGCACATCCCGGGCGCCATCCACATCCGGTGGAAGACGGACCTCCAGGACCCCGTGCGCCGGGACTGGGTGTCGCGGGAGCAACTGGAGGAGCTGTTGGGCTCCCGGGGGATCGGCAACGAGCACACCATCGTCCTGTACGGGGACAAGAACAACTGGTTCGCCACATACACCTTCTGGCTTCTGAGCTACTACGGGGTGGAAAACCTCAAGATCCTCAACGGCGGACGCCAGAAGTGGGTGGCCGAAGGTCGGCCCCTCACCACCGAGGTCCCCGCCTACCCGCCGGTTCGGTTCCGGGCGAAGGACCCCGACCCCTCCCTGCGGGCGTTCCGGGACGAGGTGTTGGGCCGCCTGCAGGACCCGGGTCTGGCGCTGGTGGACGTACGCTCCCCGCAGGAGTACTCGGGGGAGCTGCTGGCTCCCCCCTCCTACCCTCAGGAGGGCGCCCAGCGGCCGGGCCACATCCCCGGGGCCCGCAACATCCCGTGGACCCTGAACGTGCGGGAAGACGGCACGTTCAGGCCCGCGGACGAGCTGCGGAAGCTGTACGCGTCGCAGGGCGTCACGCCGGACAAGGACGTGATCGCCTACTGCCGAATCGGGGAGCGCAGCAGTCTCACCTGGTTCACCCTGAAGTACCTGCTGGGCTACCCGAACGTGAAGAACTACGACGGGAGCTGGACGGAGTGGGGAAGCCTCGTGGGGGTTCCCATCGAGCGCGGCCCGGGAGGAACGGAGCGGGGGTGACGGAGGTGCGACGGGTGGACCACAACGCCCTGCGGACCAACCAGGCGTGCGTGGCGGGGTTCACGGTGCTGGCGTTTCTGCTGGACCGTCCGTGGCTGGTGGCGCTGGTGGCGGCGGTGATGCTGGTGGGGACCGCGGACCCGCGGCTGGCGCTGTTCCAGCAGGCCTACCACCGGTGGCTGAAGGGCCGGTGGCTGCCGCCGGACGAGCGGGAAGACGACCCCGCGCCGCACCGGTTCGCGCAGGGGATGGGTGGCAGCGTGCTGCTGCTGGCCGCGGGGAGCCTGTGGGGCGGCTACACCCTCCTCGGCTGGATCCTGGCGTGGGTGGTGGTGGTCCTGGCCGCCGTCAACCTCCTGTTTGGGTTCTGCGCGGGCTGCTTCGTGTTCTACCAGCTGTCCCGCCTGGGGGTTCTCCGCGGCGGTGCCGCGCACGGAGGGTCGTGATGGACCGGCTGTGGGCGGTGCTGGTGGTGGCGGCCGCGGTGGCCGCGCTGGCGGGGTGGGTCCGGTGGCGCGACCGGCGCCTCGCGGGGCGGTTGCGCCTGCCGCCGGGCCCCGCGGTGGTGGCCTTCACCCACCGGCTGTGCTCTCCCTGCCGTGCCCAGCAGCTGCCGGCTTTGGAACGGCTGCAGCGGGTCGTGGGTCCCGGCGTCCGGGTTCAGGTGGTGGACGTGGAGCGCCACCCGGAGGTGGCGCGGCGGTTCGGGATCTTCACCGTACCGTCCACCGTGGTGGTGGGTGCGGACGGGCGGGTGGTGGCCTTCAACCACGGGTTCGCGGACGAGGGCAAGCTCCTGCGCCAGCTCGGGTGGAGCCCCTCCGGCCAGCCCGCGCGGTTCCACGGGTACCGCGCTCACATCACCTGACGCACCTGGTTCCCGAAGTAGCCCACCAGGACCAAAAGCCCCGCCCCGAGCGCCGACAGGGCCACCACCCACCGGTGCGCACGGGGGGCTTTCAGCCGCAGGAGCAGGTTCACCGCGTACAGCGCCGTGGCCGCGTACGCCAGCAGGCTGTGTGCTTGGTGCCGGGCCAGAAAGGCCGCACCCACGCCCTCCCGCTGCAGCCGGACGAAGTCGTAGAAGGCGGTGGCGACGGCCACCGGGGCGGCGGCGAGGCCCAGGGCCACCAGCCACGTGCCCATGGACCGGTACAGCTCCACGGGCCGCCACGCGTACAGGAGGTCGAACAGCAGGGCGGTCACCCAGAGCGCGATGGGGAAGTCCGTCACGGGCGGGTGGAACAGGTAGCCGACCATCTCCCCCTCCTCCATTCCCTGGTCCCACAGCTTTTTCGCCGCCTGTGGTGGCGACTCCCTGGTGCGTTGTCGGGCCGGGGGGGCTTCGGTAGAATGCGGGCTGACCGCAGCCGCGGCCAGGAGCCTTCGGAGGGAGCATGGAAGCCAAGGCGTGGGTCCGGGAAATCCCCCGCAAGCAGGACAACCTGTCCGACTGGTACACCGCGGTCCTGCTGAAGGCGGAGATGGTGGACTACTCCCCGGTGCGGGGCTGCATGGTCATCCGGCCCTACGGGTGGGCGGTGTGGGAGGCCATCCAGCGGTGGCTGGATGGGGAGTTCCGGCGCACGGGCCACCAGACCGCGGCCTTCCCCCTGTTCGTCCCGGAGTCCTTGCTCCGCCGGGAGGCGGAGCACGTGCAGGGGTTCGCCCCCCAGGTGGCGTGGGTGACCCACGGCGGGGACGAAGAGCTGGCGGAGCGGCTGGCGGTGCGGCCCACCTCCGAGGCCATCATCATGCCCATGTACGCCCGGTGGATCCGGTCGTACCGCGACCTGCCGGTGCTGATCCTGCAGTGGGGCAGCGTGGTGCGGTGGGAGAAGGCCACGCGGCCGTTTCTGCGCACCACCGAGTTCTTCTGGCACGAGGGGCACACCGCCCACCGCACCGCGGAGGAGGCCGACGCGGAGTGCCGGCTCATCCTGGACATCTACCGCCGGCTGCTGGAGGAGCAGCTGGCCATGCCGGTCCTGGTGGGCCGCAAGCCCGCCAGCGAGAAGTTCGCGGGCGCGGACTGGACGTACACCCTGGAGGCCCTGATGCCCGACGGACAGGCCATCCAGGCGGGGACCTCCCACTTCCTCGGCCAGAACTTCGCCCGCGCCTTCGACGTGAAGTTCCTGGACCGGGACAACACGGAGAAGTACGTGTGGACCACCTCGTGGGCGGTGACCACCCGCCTGGTGGGCGCCCTGGTCATGGCCCACGGGGACGACCGCGGGCTGTTCCTGCCGCCCCGGGTGGCGCCTGTCCAGGTGGTGGTGGTTCCGGTGCGGGCAGAGCGGGAGCCCGCGGTGCTGGAGCGGGCCCGGCAGCTGGCCGGGCAGCTGTCCGAGCGGTTCCGGGTGAAGCTGGACGACCGGGAGGAGTACACGCCCGGCTGGAAGTTCAACGAGTGGGAGATGCGGGGCGTGCCCCTGCGGGTGGAGCTGGGGCCCCGGGACCTGCAGCAGGGTCAAGCGGTTCTGGTGGCACGGGACGCGGAGGGGGCCCGCCAGCCGGTGCCCCTGGACGGCCTCGTGGATCGGGTGGGCGCGGAGCTGGAGGCCATCCAGCAGCGCATGCTGGAGCGGGCCCGGGCGTACCTGGCCGCCCACACGGTGCGGGTGGACGACTACGGGGAGGCGGTGGAGCTCATCCGCCAGCGAAAGGGCTTCGTGGGCGTGCGGTGGTGCGGGGGCACCTCCTGTGAGGACCGGCTGCGGGACGAAACCGGGGGCTCGCCACGGGTGATCCCGGAGGAGACCGTGGACGGAGCCTGCGTGGTCTGCGGTCGGAAGGCTACGGCCCTGGTGTACTTCGCGCGCGCGTACTGAGGCCCGGAGGTGGCGGTGGCGGCGGGCGTGCGGGGCTGGGATCCGCGGCTGTGGGCCAGCTGGAAGCCCTTCGGGGTGGGGGAGCAACGGCCTAACAACTACCTGGAGATCGCCCGCGCGGTGTGGGAGAACCGTGGCGCCCTTGGGTACGCGTGGCGGATCCTCACCCAGGGGGTCTGCGACGGGTGCGCCCTGGGCACCGCGGGGCTGCGGGACTGGACCCTCCCCGGGCTGCACCTGTGCAACGTTCGCCTGCGGCTGCTGCGCCTGAACACCCTGCCGGCCCTTGACCCCTCGGCGCTGGCGGACGTGTCGCGGCTGGTCGGGCTGTCCGACCAGGCCCTGCGGCGCCTGGGTCGGCTGGCCCACCCCATGGTCCGGAAGCACGGGGAGGCGGGGTTCCGGCGTGTTTCGTGGGAAGACGCCCTGGGGCTGGTCGCCGGCCGGCTGCGGGCCGCGGACCCCCACGGGATCGCCTTCTACCTGACCAGCCGGGGACTGGGGAACGAACACTACTACGCCGCCCAGAAGGCCGCCCGCGCCCTGGGGACCAACAACATCGACAACGCCGCACGGGTGTGCCACGCTCCCAGCACGCTGGTGCTCAAGCAGACCCTGGGCGTGGGCGCCACCACCTGCTCCTACACGGACCTGCTGGGCACAGACCTGGCGGTGTTCGTGGGGTCCAACGTGGCCAACAACCAGCCCGTGATGATGAAGTACCTGTACTACGCCCGGCGCCTGGGCACCCGGGTGGTGTGCGTGAACCCGTACCGGGAGCCGGGGATGGAACGCTACTGGGTCCCCTCCATCCCCGAAAGCGCCCTGTTCGGCACCCGCATCACGGACCGCTTCTTCCTGGTGCGGGTGGGCGGCGACGCCGCCTTCCTCAGCGGCGCTTTGCGGTGGATGGTGGAGCGCGGGTGGGTGGACGAGCAGTTCATCGCGCAGCACACCACCGGGTTTGGGGAGCTGGTGCGGGCGCTGCAGGCCCAGAGCTGGGAAGACCTGGAGCGGGCCAGCGGCTGCACGCGGGAGGAGATGCTGGAGTTCGCCCACATGGTGGCGCAGGCCCGCACCGCGGTGTTCGTGTGGTCCATGGGGGTCACGCAGCACCGCTGCGGGGAGGACAACGTCCGGGCCATCGTGAACCTGGCGCTCAGCAAGGGGTTTGTGGGGCGCGAGAAGTGCGGGCTGATGCCCATCCGGGGCCACTCCGGGGTACAGGGTGGGGCGGAGATGGGTGCCTACGCCACCGTGTTCCCGGGAGGGGTGCCCGTCAACCCTGAGAACGCCCGGCGGTTTGCGGACCTGTGGGGCTTCCCGGTCCCGGACCAACCGGGGCTGACCGCACCCGAGATGGTGGACGCGGCTGCCCGGGGGCAGCTGGACGTGCTGGTGTGCGTGGGCGGCAACTTCCTCGAGGTGCTGCCCGACCCGGCGTACGTGCGCGAAGCGTTGCAGCAGGTCCCCGTGCGGGTGCACCTGGACGTGGTGCTCTCCCCCACCGCGCTGGTGCCCGCCAGGGAGTGGGTGGTGCTGTTGCCGGCCACCACCCGGTACGAGGTGCCCGGAGGGGTCACGGAGACCACCACGGAGCGCCGGGTGGTGTTCAGCCCCGAGATCCCGGGGCCGCGGGTGGCGGAGGCCCGCCCCGAGTGGGAGGTGCTGCTGGAGCTGGCGCGTCGGGCCCGGCCGGAGCTGCAGGACCGGCTGCAGTTCCCGGACACCGCAGCCATCCGGGAGGAGATCGCCCGCGCGGTGCCCTTCTACGACGGGATCCAGCACCTGCGGCGGGCGGGCGACCAGTTCCAGTCCGGGGGTGTGCGCCTGTGTGAGGGTTGGCGCTTCCCCACCTCCGACGGCAAGGCGCGCTTTTCCGTGGTGGTGCCCAGGCCTGTGGAGCTGCCTGAGGGAGCCTTCCTCCTCACCACCCGGCGCGGCCGTCAGTTCAACAGCATGGTCCAGGGCCGCCGCGACGGGCTGACGGGTGCGGAGCGCGACGCGGTGTTCATGAGCGCGGAAGACGCCGCCCGGCTGGGGCTGCGCGAAGGACAGCGGGTGGTCCTGCGCAACCCCACAGGCACTTTCCGCGGGCGGGTGCGGATCGCGCCCGTCCGGCCGGGCACCCTGCAGGCCTACTGGCCCGAGGCCAACGTCCTGATCGGCCGCGGCCGGCGGTCCGGTGAGTCCCGGATCCCCGACTACAACGCCGCGGTGTGGGTGGAGCCGGACGCCGAAGCCCGCCAGGCGGCGCCTAGCGGGGGCTAGGGCCCGCACCCGGTCGCACGCGGGCCAGGGCCGCCAGGTAGTCGGCGGGGGTGTTCACGTTCACGAAGCTCAAAAGGTCCGGGTCCCACCCGCGGAGGACCTCCTCGGGCACGTACCGCACCCGGATGCGGGCCAGCAGCTGGCGCACGGAGCCGCCGCCTGCCCGCAGGATCGCCTCTGCCACCTGAGCGGCGTCGCGCCGGTACACCGCGCACAGGGGGTGCGGACGGTCGGTGACGGGGACCGCGGCGTCCACCCCCTCCAGCAGGTCGGCCAGGCCCGTGAGAAGGGCGGGCTGGACGAAGGGCAGGTCGCAGGCTACCACCGCCGCGCACGGCGTGGGGCAGGCGCGCAGGCCGGCCTCGATCCCGGCCAGGGGCCCCAGCCCCGGCCAGCGGTCCGCTACCACGGGTACGTCCGGGCCGCAGCCGCGCTGCAGGGCGGAGGCCACCACGTACACGGGGTCGCAGCACGTGCGGAGGCGGCGTACCACGTGGCCGAGCAGGGTGGTGTCCGCGAACGGCAGCAGCGCCTTGTCGGTGCCCATGCGTCGGCTGCGGCCGCCCGCCAGCACCACCCCGCCCAGCTGGGTGGCCGCGCGGCGTTCAGGCGCCACCCTCCGGCTCCCGGTCGGACTCACCTCCATGGTGAGCGGGGCCGGGTCCCCGCACAAGGGCAGACAGGTCCCGTCCCTTGCGCCATGCTAGGGAGGGATGGCGGAGCGTGTGGCCGACGTCCTGCGCAGGCTGCTGGAGGCCGGGGAGCCCGTGGGGGTGGAGTGGGTCACCGCCGCGGAGGCGGCGGGGCGGGTGGCCGCGGAGGAAGTACGCAGCCGCCGGGCGGTACCTGGCTTTGCCAGGGCGGCCATGGACGGGTACGTGTGCCACGACGAGGACGTGCGGGGTGCCTGCGCCGACCGTCCCGTGCACCTGCTGGTGACCGGTGAGTGCCGGGCCGGCAAACCCCCGGCCGCGGGGCCGGACCGCGGCGAGGCGTGGGTGATCAGCACGGGGGCGGCCATGCCCTTGCGCGGGGACCGGGTGCTGCCACTGGAGCTGGTCCGGCGGGAGGGGGCGGTGCTGGTGGTGGCGCAGCCGCCTCCTCCCAAGGCGCACGTGGTCGCGCCCGACGAGGACCTCCCCGAGGGAGCGTGCGTGCTGGAGGCGGGAGAGGTCGTGAGCCCCGGGGCGGTGGCCGCCCTGGTGGCGGGGGGCGTGCGCGAGGTCAGGGTGTACCGCAGGCCCCGGGTGGTGCTGTTCTGCACCGGGGACGAGTTGTCCGAGCCGCCGGACACCCCACCGGCGGGCAGGGTGTTCAACACCAACGCCTTCGCCCTGCTGGCGGAGATGTCGGGGCTGGGCTGCCGGGTGGACTACGGTGGGACGCTGCCGGACCGGCCGGAAGCGCTGCGGGCGGCTTTTTTGCGCGCGGCCTCCGGTCCGTACGACGTGGTGCTCACCACGGGCGCGGTTTCCGTGGGCCGGTACGACCGCGTGCCGCGGGTGTGGCTGGACCTGGGAGCGGAGAAGGTGGCCGGCCGCGTGGACTTGAAGCCCGGAGGCCCGTTCTTCGCCGC
>VAPR01000796.1_pt1 | contig 18402 bp, 18 predicted proteins | sample 3380701 | NCBI WGS metagenome assembly VAPR01 (sample SAMN11536904, study PRJNA540576) | hot springs metagenome | isolation source: hot spring wet sediment | place: Spain: Lobios | collected 2014-01 | reverse complement strand
GGATTTATTTTACAATTGGCAAAAATGAAATAAAAATATATGGTAATATATCTACATATTCCCTCCCGTATATCAAAAAGGGGTGACGAATGTGGAACTGCTCCAACTGCATTATTTTCGGACGGTCGCCAGGCTGGAACACATGACAAATGCCGCCCAGGAGCTTCGCATCGCGCAGCCTGCTCTCAGCAAGACCATCGCCCGACTGGAAGAGGATCTGGGCGTACCGCTGTTCGACCGGCAGGGAAGGCAAATCCGGCTCAATTCGTTCGGAAAAGCGTTTCTGAAGAAAGTGGAAACGGCCCTGACCATGCTCGAAGAAGGCCGGAGAGAAGTGACCGATCTGGCAGGCCTGGAACGGGGCAGCATCTATTTGGCGACATCTACGCTGAATCGGCTATCGGAAGCACTAGGGGCGTTCATCTCGCTCTACCCTGAAGTCAACTTTCGCATCACCCAGGCAAGCGGGATTCACACCAAATGTCGTTTGTGAGGTCGACGAGCCTGCCGCTATCGGAAGTCTTGTGCGTGCCGGGCTTGGCGTCGCGTTTGTAGGGGCATGCAAAATCGATGAGGAATCGCCGTTGGTCAGGCTGCATATCGATCATCCCGTCTGCCAGCGCACCTTCCGCCTCGTATGGAATGAAAAGCGGTATCTGTGCTCGCAAGTTTCGGGATTTTATCGTCCAGCATTTTGCCCTGTGATCCCCTATTGCTTTTGCCAACTGGAGAGGGATAAAATGATAGGTACCTACCACGAAAAGGGGGGAATCATCTATGGAAGATCTGCTTCTGCTGCTTTCGCTGGATGATTTCGTCGCCTTGCTGTTCCTGTTCGCCGGGTGTGTGGGATCGGTCGCCTGCATCAAAATGATCTCCCATCCACGAATGTTTCAAACATTCACGTCAAACACGACAGTCGTTCAACACAACATCAATCCATGCATGATTGAAACGTATCCTGCGGCAGCAAGGCACCCGCGCTTCCGCCTGCTGATTGCGGGCAGGAGGAAGTACGACGCAGAAGAAACAACAACCGCTCCCTTCATCTGATCGCCCAACACCTGGACCGATAAGAGAAGAGGAGGAATCGGAATATGGTTGCGAAGTACATTGGAGAAGGCTTGATCTTCTTGGTCAGCATGCCTCTGTTTGCCTACCAGACATTCGAAGGGATTCACGCGCTGGCTGATGTCTGGGCCCTGATTTCTGAGTTCACACACTGGAAATAAACAGGAAAGCCTGATCGGTTTCATCCGGTCAGGCTTTTATGATTATATCTCATCTATTCCACTTGAATGCGGTCGCCGCGCGTAGTCGGCTGGGAAATGACCAAAAACTCCGTCTCCTGCTCACTTTGATTTTTCATCTGGTGCGGTACGCCAGGCGCCACTTCGACACCTTCGTGAGGGCCGAGTTCCCACACTACTCCATCCACTTCCAGGATCGCAGAGCCAGTCAGTACGAAAAAGAACTGCCGCGACCGCTCATGGTAGTGGCGCACCTCGCTGGTTCCCGCCGGCATCCTTTCGTGTATGACGCTTACCTCCCCGCTTTTGACCAGATGCCAGCCGTCGCATTGTTGGCCCCAGATGTAGTGCTCCGCGTTTTGTTTGCTGATTTTCATCGGTTTCCCTCCCGGATTGTCTGCCCGTTTTTTGTATTATAGCGCTTGCTCCGGTTGGGTCAAGCTCTTTAGGCAGCCAGGACGAAATAGCGCAGGTAGATATACACATGCGAAATGACGATACTGAGCAGCATCAGCGGAAAGGCCACGATCATGAATTTCAGGAACGCGATCGGATGCTTTTCCTTGGCGGCCATGCCTACAACGATTACGTTGGCGCTTGCTCCGATAATCGTCCCGTTTCCACCCAGGCAAGCACCGAGCGCCAAACTCCACCACAGCGGCTCCAGGTTTTGAATGCCGAGCGCCCCCATCTCCTTGATCATCGGAATCATGGTGGCCACGAACGGAATGTTGTCGACAAAAGCGGACGCGATGGCGCTCAACCAGAGAATAATCAACGATGTGAGCAGCGTATCTCCTCCCGTCAGATCAATCGCCCACTGCGCCACTGCCGCGATGACGCCGGTATGCACCAGCCCTGACACGAGGATAAACAAGCCGGCGAAGAAGAAAATCGTGCTCCACTCCACTTTTTCCAACGCCTCTTCCAGATAGTGCTCCCCGGTTAACAGCAGCAGTACAAACGCCCCTGTAAGTGCAATAGTTGCCGATTCCAGATGAAGAACGCCATGCAGGATGAAACCGAGAATCGTCAGTCCGAGGACGAACAGTGACTTCTTTAGTAATGTGTAATCGGTCAGTTCGTCCTTTTCGTCCAGATCCATCAGGCTTGCCTGCAGCTCTGGCGACGAGGTCAGCTGTTTGCGATAGATGAGTACCAGGATGGCTACCGTCACCGCTAATACAATCAATGCTGGAGGTGCCAGATTGACGACGAATGCCATAAAAGTCAGCTCCGGCACGGCGCTGCCGATCATGATGTTCGGCGGGTCGCCAATCAGCGTCGCCGTTCCCCCGATATTCGAGGCGAGAATTTCACTGATCAGGTATGGCGCCGGATTTACCTTGAGCTGCCGGGCAATGCTGAACGTGATCGGCACCATCAGCAGTACGGTGGTGACGTTGTCCAGGAGAGCTGATGCAGCCGCCGTAATGACACAGAGCGCCACCAGGATTTTTACCGGCTCTCCCCGCACCAGCTTGGCTGCTTTGATCGCCAGGTATTTGAAGACACCGGTCCGGGACGTGATCGTCACAATAATCATCATCCCGATAAGCAGACCAAGGGTATTAAAATCGATATGCTCAATCGCTTCTTCCTGCGTAACGATGCCAAACAGCACCATCAGGATGCCGCCGATCATCGCCACGATCGTCCGGTGAATCTTCTCTGAAATAATAAACGCGTAGGTAATGGCAAACAGGCCGATGGCAAGCAACGCTTGGTTTTCCATTCCATCTCCCCCAATCTGTTTTTAGTAGTGCTCTTCCGTTCGTCTCTTGATGCGTAGGCCGGGCCCTAGCCCCGCATTTTTCCGAAAAACGGCAAAAAGGAGCCTGTGCGTGACAGGCTCCTCCAAAATTTCGTACGATATGCAATTGCCTTTTCAGTATACCCGATTTCACCCTTTGTGTAAATCACGGTTTCACTTTTCGCACTCCGGCTACCGCATCATTCATTCGAACAAACGACTGCAGGTGCCCGCTGTACCGATGGCTGATCTGTTCCGACAACGGTTCGTCTCCGACAATGTAATTTCGTACCAGTGCCGCTCCCGATTCTGGTGTGACGTTTTTGTACCAGGTCCCTTCCGGATAGACGATCACCACACACGCATCGGTGCACCGACCGTTGCAGCGCGTTCGCGTGGTATGAATGAAACTGTCTGCCTCAAGGCGCGCCAGTTCAGTCCGAATCGCCTGCGTCACCTCTTCCCCTCCCTGCTTCATGCAGCTTCCGCCATTGCAGATGAGCACATGATGCCTGGTCCGCGTGAGATCCCACGTCGCCATATTCAGCCTCCCGTCTTATTTCGTCTCACGGTGCAAGGTATAGCGCTTCAATCTCGGTGAGTATTTCATGAGCTCCAGACGCTCCGGGTTGTTCCGCTTGTTCTTGGTGGTGATGTAGTTGCGGTCTCCCGATTCCGTACATTGCAAGGTGATCTTTACTCTCATTTTACTCACTCCTTTTTTGATTACACAACAACTGTTTCCACTACCTTGTCCATCGTCGGCAGCGGATCGGCAAATTTCTTCCAATCAAGAACCATCTCTTCCTCTGTCAACAGGCAGGCGTCCAACTCCCGGATGATCTCACCCCGGTTCATCTCGATCCCGATAAACACCAGCTCGATGACACGGTCTCCGTATCGGGGGTCCCAGGTGGCAGCCCACTCCGGATCTTCCTCCAGCAAGACCATCTTCTCTTCCTCCGGGAGGGCGGCAACCCAATACCCGGCGGTGCCCACCTCAATGGATGGCCCTGCCTGGCTCAGTGTCATCGCCAGGTCGTTGCGAGTGGCCAGCCAGAAAAAGCCCTTGGCCCGCACCACTTCTTCCGGCCATTGTCTCAGCCACTGGTTAAACCGCTCCGGGTGAAACGGTCGATTGCGCCGATAGACAAAAGATGCAATTCCATACTCATCCGTTTCCGGCGTGTGCTCTTCCTTTTGCAATTCCTGCAGCCATCCCGCAGACTGGCTTGCCTTTTCAAAGTCAAACAAGCCGGTGTTAAGAATTTGTCGCGGGTCCACCTGACCGTGACTGGTTCGCAGGAATTTTGCCGATGGCTGCAGCTTCCGCAGGACACCCTCGAGTTGAAGCAGTTCTTCTTCCGGCACCATGTCGCACTTGTTCAGGATCAGTACGTCGCAAAACTCGATTTGACTGATTAACAGGTCCACCACTTCCCGTGTGTCCCCATCATTCGCCGCCTGGTTTCGCTCCAGCAGATTCTCCCCCGACGAAAAATCGTGCCAGAAGCGATAGGCGTCGACAACCGTAACCATCGTGTCAAGACGGCAGATCGCAGAAAGGTCGATGCCGTTTTCCTCGTCCACATAGGTAAAGGTTTGCGCCACAGGTACCGGCTCGCCAATGCCAGTGGACTCGATCAGGATGTAGTCGTATTTGTTTTCGTTAGCCAGCCGTTCCACTTCCCGCAGTAAATCTTCCCGCAGCGTGCAGCAGATGCAGCCGTTCGACATTTCTACGACCTTTTCTTCCACTCGAGATAGCCCTCCGCCTTTGACGATCAGGTCACTGTCGATGTTCACTTCGCTCAGATCGTTCACGATGACGGCGACCCGCAGCCCCTCCCGGTTGTTCAGAATGTGGTTCAACAGCGTGGTCTTCCCCGCCCCGAGATAACCGCTCAATACCGTAACCGGTATGCGCATGTCGTTCATTTCACTTCATCTCCCTTACGAGTCTCTATGTAAAGCGTAATGATTACGATTTAATAATCCTATCTTACTTCATGATCAAGTGGTCAGTCAAGATAAATAAGAATTATTACGATTTGAACTCAATCTCCCATGGCGAATCGCGTTCTGACACAGTACAACCGGTTGGACAAGGCCTATAAACCAAAAGAAAAAACTCCCTTCCCATGTTACGTGCATCCAGGAAGGGAGATTGGTTTATCATTTGACCCCTTTTATCTTGCGTACGGCGGTTCCCACTCCGTTTTCCCCCACTACGACCTGGTACTGGCTGCGGTCGTTCAATCGCTTTTGGTCCAGCAAAAAGACGGGATCCGCGTATTTCCAGCTCATCAGACTGTATACATTGCCAGTTCGGGTCGGCATCGTGATCAACACGTCTTTTACTTTGTCTCCGTTCAGGTGAGCGATGTGCAGCTTCGGCATGAAGCCCTTATCCTTCTCACCTACGGACGCTGCGGTCATCTGGTTGGTTTTTCCGTCGCGAATGACCACGCGCAGGTCCTGGGCATGCAGGTTCAGGGCAACCCCTTCCTTATATCCGATCAGAAGCACGTGGTCGCGCTCGCCATCACCGGTGACATCCGCGTACTTCGTATCGAGGACATAGGTATTGTCCCGACCGATGTTAAAGGCTGAATTGACGTCCACGGCCGGGGAAGGCTGGTTATCCCAATCGTAGTTGGAAATGGTGACACCGAGCAGCTTCGGCTTGTTGTTCACCATCGTCCAGACGGAGGTAGCGGTGGCGACACGATCTCCCTGAATGGCGCTGGTGATCGTCTGCTTGCCGATCCAGTGGAGCTTTCCGTCCGGTTGACGAACCGGAACGATTTGCCCCAGCTTTTCAGCCGTGCTGACCAAGGGCTTCAGCAGCTTCCCATTGGAAGCATAGACGCCCCATTGCATGTATCGCGTTTTGTTTGCCTCCAGATCAACCACTGTTGACTTTTTTGTCTGGTGGTTGGTTATTTTCGCACGAAAACCGTCCAGAAACGTTACCTGGAACGTCAGGTTTTGCTGGGGCTGTACGTTGACCACGGAGGCAAACATGCCGCTGCCCGCCGCATTCACTGGTACTCCTCCCCACCCGGACAGATAGATGGCACCGCCAAACGCTGCCGCCGTGATCGTTTTCATAAGACGTTTCATGTGATCTTTCCTCCGTTTTTCATTTTTTGTATTGTAAGAAAACTACATTACTTACTAATGTTCCCTTTTATAAACGGATGAAGAAACTTTTTTGTTGCGGCGCGGCCAACATTTTAACCATTTTGAAACAACTTTGGTGAGCGGCCGGGCTACAATAGACTCATAGCAAGCCGGAATGGAAAGGACCCTGGATCCGATGAAAAAGAACTGGTTGTACCTCTTACCCCTTTTTGCCATGGTGTCGTCAGGTTGCGGCCTGACCAGCGCGCCCAATGATTTGCTGCGAGCGCCTGCGCAGGATATCAGTCAGGAGTCGATTACGCAGGCAGTCATGCAGTCTTTGCCCACCGGAGCGCATCTGACGGTTCCCCTCCGCCCGGAAGCGGCTAGTGCCATTCAACTGCAGGATTTGGATGCTGACGGACGGAAAGAGGTAGTCGCTTTTTATAAAACGGATAAAACAGAGTATGAAATTGGCGTGCTGATCCTCGCCGAAACCAATGGCCAATGGAGCAAGATGGCCTCTTTTACCGGAGTAGGCAGCGAATTGGACTACGTATCGTTTGACGATATAACAGGTGATCGCGTTACGGAAATGTTGCTCGGCTTTGGCGCCGGAGAGGAGCTGAATCGGGAACTTTCCGTCTACACCCTGAAGAATCGGCAGCCGGTAGAGCTGATGAAGCAGCCGTATTCCGACTTGGCCGTTGGAGATCTGAACGGTGACTCCACCCCGGAGATCGCCCTCCTTTACACCGACCTGAGCGAAGCCAATTACGAGCGCCGCACCAAAGCAGAGCTCTACGGGTTCAGGAATGAACGGGTGGAAAAGCTGGCCGGTCGGGACATGGAGGGGGTCGGGTATCAAATGCTGATCGGCAAGGCGAGCCCTTCGAAAAACGCTTTGTTTGTCGACGTCGCCATTGGAGCCCACTCCGCCTATACGGCGCTGCTCGTCCTGGAAAACGGTCAACTGATCAATGTGCTGAGCAAGGGCCAGGACGAAATGGCTCTCACGTACAAGGCCTATCCGCTGAACAGCGAGGACATCGACCAGGATGGGATCATCGAGATCGGGATTCTCATGCAGCCGCCTGGAACGGACGAGCTGCCCATGGTGGCAATCCCCTGGATCAACGAATACTACCGATGGGATGGGAAATCTGGGCTGACATATGTGGAAGAGCACTATCAAAGTTATCAGCATGGCTACGACTTTCTCATTCCGGCAAAATGGAAGGGCAAATACACTGTGGAACGAAAAATCGATGAGCAAGCATCGGATGTCCGGGAGGTTCACTTCCTTTACTGGAACCAGTCGAATAAAGAAAAGGCCGCTCTGCTTTCCCTGCACACTATCCCCAAGCAGGAATGGAGCAAGATGGAGGCGTCGCTCAAAGAACGACAAACCGCTTTCGAGGTAGTGTCCGAAACCAACGGACAGATCACGGTGGCCATCCAACCGACAGGTACGACTGAACTTTCCGGCAAGGCTCTGGCGGATTACAAACAGCTTCTGCTCACGCCGGAGGACATCCGCCATCGGTTCAAGCGACTTCAGATTCGGGGGTAAGGCAGGAAACCATGATGAAAGTACTTTTGTTGGAGGATGAAAAATCCATTCGCGACTTCGTCCGGATCAATTTGAAGCGCGAGGGGATGGAAGTGATTGAGGCGGAAACCGGAGAAGACGCACTGCGGTTGGCGGACGAGGAGCAGGATATACAGATCGCCATTCTCGATGTGATGCTGCCCGGCATCAGCGGGTTTGAAGTGTGCGGGAGCCTGCGAAAGAGCTACCCGCGCATGGGTATCATCATGCTGACGGCCAAAAGCCAGGAGCTGGACAAGGTAATGGGGCTTGAATTTGGTGCCGATGACTATGTGGTCAAACCGTTCAGCCCCGCAGAGTTGGTCGCGCGCGTAAAAGCCCTTTACCGCAGAATGTACGCGTCCGTTTCGCCGGAAGAGAAGAACAGCATTGAGATCAAGCCGTTCACGCTCCTGCTCGACCAGCGCAAGCTTTTAAAAATGAACAGGGAGATTGAGCTGACTCCCAAGGAGTTCGCGATCATCAAACTGCTGGCGGAGCAGGCCAACAAGGCGATCAGCCGGGACGATATCCTCTCGGCCGTATGGGGAAAATACTTCGTCGGCGACCTCAAGATTGTGGACGTGAACATTCGACGCATCCGGCAGAAAATCGAGGACGACCCAGCCAACCCGAAGTACCTGGAGACGGTCTGGGGGTACGGTTATCTGTGGAGAAAGGAATCGGGCGGCGGATCATGAAAGGAATCAGAGCGAGACTGATCGTCCAGGTGAGCATCATTCTGCTGCTGATCGTACTGCTATTGGAGGGGTTGTTTCTGCTGGCTGTCCGCTCCTACTACATCGGTTCGGCCACAGAAGCGCTGACCACCCGTGCCACAACCTCCGCGACGTTCATCAACAAATACCTGGAGGGGCAAAGGCTGAAGGACAGGGCCCGCTACATCCTGGAAAACCTCTCCCAGGAGGAATATGCAAAAATTGAAATCCTTGATACCAACGGCAAGGTCATCATCAACTCATACGGTTTCTCCCCCGCTGAACCGCTGAATACCCCAGACGTGGCTGCGGCCGTAGCCGGCGGCACAGGAACGTACATCGGACGGTCTGCCCAGACGCAGGAACGTATTTTGGCCGTCTCCAATCCGCTGAAAAGCATGGGCATGACGATCGGTGTGCTTCGCTTCTCCGTCTCGGCGGAGCCGCTGTACAGCGCGGTGTCCACCATCGCCCTGTACGCCGCCGGGGTCGGCCTCCTGGTGATTCTCCTCGGCTTTGTACTCAGTCTGTTGATGGCAAAACGAATCGTCGACCCGATCGAGGAGTTGACCAGAATCGCCAAGCAAATGGCCACCGGCAATTTCACCGTCCAGGCCGCCAAACGGCACGAGGACGAAGTGGGTACACTGGCGGAAACACTCAATTTCATGGCGAAAGAGCTGGAAAGAAATGAAAAACTGAAGAATGACTTTATCTCCTCCGTCTCCCACGAGTTGCGCACTCCCCTCACCTCCATCAAGGGCTGGGGGGAGACGCTGATTTCCGGAGGCTTGGAAGATGCCGAAGAGACACTGCTTGGCCTGGAGGTGATCTCCAAGGAGACCGACCGCCTCATCGGGCTGGTCGAAGAGCTGCTCGACTTCTCCAAGTTTCAGTCAGGTGAAATGAAACTTGTTCAGCAGCCGCTTGATTTGCGGGGCCTCCTGGAAGAACTCCGGCGTCAGTACGGTTACTGTGAAAGCGAAAAACAGATTGCTCTTCGCGTAGAGATTCCGGAACAGTCGCTGTCGGTTGCAGGCGACCCGAACCGACTGAAGCAGGTGTTTGTGAACCTGCTGGACAACGCCTTCAAATTCACCCCGCCGCACGGCACCATCCGGGTCACTGCTGATAGATCATCTTCCTGCATCATCGTGAAGGTGATCGACACAGGTGAAGGGATTCCCCCCGAAGACCTGTCAAAGGTGGCGGAAAAGTTCTATAAAGGGCGCTCAAAGCTGTCGGGGAGCGGACTGGGGCTGGCCATCTGCAAAGAAATCGTCCAACTGCACGGCGGCAGCTTTCGCGTAGAAAGTACGCTGGGTGTGGGAACCACCGTTACGGTGGAGCTGCCCGTTAATGACTGTTTATGATCATAAAAATAACCTTCCAAGGCCTGGAAGGTTATTTTCGTTTCGATTCTTTCTTCGCGTCATTAAAACGAGTTTTCAATCACAAGCTGCTCCAGCGGGAAACGCATGGTTGGATAAGCAGGCGAAGCCGCTTTGCCCACGGTGATCATCATAACCGGAATGTAACGCTCCGGAATGTTCAGCTCTTTTACCAGCGCATCTCTGTCGAAACCGCCCATTGGGCATGTATCATACCCTTTAGCCTTGGCCGCGAGCATCAGTTGCATGGCTGCCAGGGACCCGTTGCGGATCGCTTCGTCGCGGCCCACTTGCGGATTTCCGCGGTAAGCTCCCTCGATCTGGTGAATCATGGTATCGCGCACCTGCTCATTGACAAGCCCTTTTTCCAACGCCTGGTCGTACACAGGGCGAGCCGCCTTGTCTGCCTCCAGATCACCCAGCACCACGATGGTGGTGGAAGCGTCGACTACCTGCTGTTGTCCGTAGGCGATGGGCAGCAGCTTCTCTTTTTTCGCCTGGTCGGTCACAACAAGGAAACGCCAATGCTGCAGGTTCCAGGAAGATGGCGCAGTGGCAGCCAGACGGAGGATTTCGTTCAGTTCCTCACGGGGAATCTCCACTCCTGCCTCGTATTTGCGGACACTGTGACGCGCTTCCATCACTTCTTCTGCCGTCATCGCTTGCTTTACATTCGCACTCATGTTCGTCACTCCTATACCTATCTATTTTTCCTTCACGACGATCATTGTACTGAGAAACACCCCATCCCCACAAGCTTCCAAGTGCAGTCGAAGTGTTCTCCTTGCAGTTACCCTTATGATTGCTTGTCCGGTTGCAAAACATGAACGAATCCGGTACATTCTTGCTACTAATGGTTGGAAGCGGAGGGGTATCACATGACATGGGCAGGAAAAGTTGCTGTCGTGACTGGCGCGGGCAGAGGCATCGGGCGGGCGGTGGCTGTGATGTACGCTTCAAGAGGGGCACGCGTCGTGGTCGCCGAGCAGAATCCGGCAGACGGTGAAGAGACCGTTCGTTACGTTCAGGAACAGGGCGGCGAGGCCGTCTTCATTCAAACGGACGTAAGTGTTCCCGCGCAGATTGAGCGGATGATCCGTGAGACAGACGAACGTTGGGGACGGCTGGACGTGCTGATCAACAACGCCGGACTGTCGCGCTGGAAGTCACCCTATGATCTGTCTGTCGAGGAATGGGACGACATGCTGAACACAAATCTGCGGAGCGTTTTCCTCTGCTCGCGGGAAGCGGCCAAAGTGATGCGGCGCAATGGTGGCGGCGCCATCGTGAACATGGCCTCCACCCGTGCCCACATGTCCGAGCCGAATGCGGAAGCATACGCAGCAAGCAAAGGCGGGATCCTGGCGCTCACCCATGCACTGGCCATTTCGCTGGGACCGGACGGCATCAGAGTAAATGCCATCTCCCCTGGCTGGATTGAAACCGGTGACTACGAGGAGCTGCGAACGGAAGATCACAAACAGCACCCCGCCGGGCGAGTTGGCAAGCCGGACGATATTGCCCGTGCCTGCCTCTACCTCACGAGCGACGAGAACGACTTCATTACCGGGACAGAGTTGGTTGTTGACGGCGGCATGACGCGCAAGATGATCTACGTGTGAACGCAGATGCGTTTATCGGCTTTACCTATCATGGTCATCAAATCTTCTCATAGCTGCTGGTATCCGTTTTCTGCTATAGTTAGCATCATGCTTTGGTAGCAGAAAGCGAGTGGATGTGAATGATACAAGATTTGCGTGCATACCCCCGCACGATGTGGCTGCTGTCACTTGCCATGGTAATCAGCGCGATCGGAGAAGCATTTCTCTGGCCGCTTACCACCCTGTACATGGTGAAGGTGTTTGACAAGCCGCTGACGCTGGCCGCGACGGTGCTGCTGCTGCAGTACAGCGGAGGCCTCTTGGGCAATGTCGTCGGTGGCATGCTTTTCGATAAATGGAATGCGCGCAAAACCATTGTCAGCGCCATCTTCTGCTCCATTGTGGTCCTTGTGGCATTGGGTTTTTGCCAGGATTTCAGATTGTTCGTGTTCCTGCTGGTTCTGCTCGGTTTTTGCAACGGTACCTTTTGGCCGGGGACACGGGCATTGGCAGTGAAGATTTGGCCAGAGGGCGGCCGACGCTCGCTCAATCTGGTTTACGTGGCCAACAATGTTGGGGTAGCCATCGGGGCTGCGCTTGGCGGCATGATCGCGAGCATTTCCTTTCAGTGGGCATTTTTCGGCAACGCGCTGACCTACGTCATATTTCTCGCGCTCTTTCTCCTGACAATAAAAGATCATCATGTGAAAACCGCAGTTGTCTTTGCAAAGGAACTGGCAGCCGACGGACCACTTTCAAATCGCTTTCACCCTGGTTTATCCGCTTGGACGTCTTTTGGGATGCTGATCCTGGGACTGGCGCTGTTGGTCATTACGTATGTCCAATGGTCGACGACAATCCCTGCCTACATTTCGTCGTTAGGCATCTCCCTTTCTTCCTACAGTGTGATTTGGGCGGTGAACGGCGCGGTGATCGTTCTGTGCCAACCGGTGCTTTCCTGGTTGATTCACCGTTTTTCGATCGGATTGCAAGGGCAAATTATGTGGGGCGCTTCGCTGTTTACCATTTCCATGCTCACCATATCGCTAACCGATTCGTACAGCGGTTTTATCCTCGGCATGGTGATTATCACCCTCGGCGAAATGCTGGTTTGGCCCGGCGTACCTGCGATTGCTGCGGAACTTGCGCCGCCTGAGCGCCAAGGTTTTTTCCAGGGGCTGGTGACCAGCGGACAGTCGGCAGGCCGGATGGCAGGCCCGCTGGTCGGCAGCTTTTTCTACGAACAACTGTCGGCCCAAGGAATGCTGACGATGATGATTGGGTGCACGCTTCTCTCCCTCTGTTTTTTCGCCGTGTACAAACGCGTCGGTCAAACAGCGCAGGCGCCGAAAACAAACTCCCTGTCGGGTTGACAGGGAGTTCGTTTTTTCTGTTTATTCGACCACGATTTTTTCGGCGACGCCGACCGGCGGAATGCTTCTTGTCAATGTCGGCCCGTAAAAGCCATAGACGCGCATACCGGGCTTCAGATCTATTGCCGTCAGTTTGCGATTATCATCCGTGCTGACAATCACTGTCTCTGGAGTGACAACCAGGGAAACGGTCGACGGAGATACTTCCGTCAGCTTTTCTCCCTGCACAACGATCCGCATCGTGCCGTCCGGCTGGGGAGTGATGCTCTCCAGATTTCCTGCGGTGCCCAGCACTTCTTTTGACGACAAGTGTTTCTTTACCACGATCTGTTTCGCACCCGTTTGCGGAGGCAAACTCATCGTCATGGTTGGAGCGTGAGAGGCTTCAATCTCCATACCCAAGGTCAGCTCCGCGACAGTCATTTCACTTCCGTCCGAGCCGACGATTTTCGTGTCTTCGTTGACATGCAGCACGATCCCGTTGCGGAAACCGTTCAGATGCACGGATACGTTTTCTCCGTCGCGGTGAATGCCGGTAATCGTTCCTTCTCGTTTCAATGCCGCCTCTTGTTGATCGGCCACCTGGTTACCCTGATTTGGCTGGGTCACTTCCACTCCCACTCCTGCATGGTTCCAGCCCACTAACGATATAGCTGCCAGGGCGATTGCTGCCAATTTTTCTGCGAACATCCGGTCGTCCTCCTCTAAGGTGTAATCTGTCGTGTACCCATAAAGTGGGACGACGGTATTTCTCCATTCGTTTCACCCATCATTTTGCGCGATGAACACGGGCAGAATGGAGCGTCTGTCTGCTACGTGCTCTCGAGCGGCCGGAACTGAGCACGCCGCCGATTCCGGCAACGAACGTCGGAATGCCTGAACTGACCAGAATCAAGGACCAGTCGCGCAGCGTCAGGTCAGTTGTTTTAAAGATGGGCTGCAGCTGGTCGATGTAGACAACGCCCAACACCAGCACAAGGGAGGATATCACGGCCCAGACGAGATACTTGTTCTCGAAAATGTTTCGGTGAAACACCGAATACTGGCTTCGGCAGTCAAACACGTGAATGAGCTGCGCCATGACCAGCGTGACAAACGCGACCGTCTGGGCATGAACCAGGTCGGCTGGATTTTCACGATACGTGAGCCAAAAGGCAGCGAGCGTCATTACCCCGATCAAAAAGCCCCTGCTGATAATCTTCCAGCCAAGCCCCCGGCCGAATATGTTCTCCTGCTTGCTGCGCGGAGACTGGTGCATCGTGTCCGCTTCTGCCGGATCAACGCCGAGCGCCATTGCAGGCAATCCGTCGGTCACCAGGTTCACCCAGAGGATCTGGATCGGCACGAGCGGCAGCGGCAGCCCCATCAGCATCGCAAAAAACATCACCAGGATCTCCCCGACATTGGACGCCAGCAGGTAGCGGATAAACTTGCGGATGTTGTCGTAGATGTTGCGACCCTCTTCCACCGCAGCGACGATGGTGGCGAAGTTGTCATCGCGAAGCACCAGATCGGCAGCTTCCTTGGTCACGTCCGTGCCGGTTATGCCCATGGCAATGCCGATATCAGCTGTTTTGATGGCAGGCGCGTCGTTAACGCCGTCCCCGGTCATGGCGACCACGTGTCCCCGGCTCTGCAGGGCGCGAACAATCCGCAGCTTGTGTTCAGGCGATACCCGTGCGTACACGGCCACTTTATCGACGCGGGCAGCAAGCTGCTCATCCGTCAACTCGTTTACATCCCGCCCCTCCATTACCTCGCCGCGTCCGCGCAATAGTCCGATTTGCCGTGCGATTGCCTCGGCGGTCACCACATGGTCACCTGTAATCATCACCGTCTTGATACCCGCCTGGTGGCACAGTCCGATTGCCTGACGTACCTCCTGGCGCGGCGGATCGATCATTCCGGCAAGGCCGACGAAGACAAGCCCGGTCTCCACGGCGTGCGGCGGCAGCCCTTCCCGATAATCGTTCAACGGTTTATAGGCGAACCCCAATACACGCAGTGCTTGTGCTGCCATCTGGTCTGTCTGCTTCAGGATCATCTGGCGCAGTTGGTTGGTCAGCGGCTGCACAGCTCCCTTCCATTCGATCTGGCTGCAGCGCTGCAGCACTGCTTCGACTGCACCTTTCGTCAACAGCGTAATTCCTCCGTCCGCCTCTCTCTCCACAACAGACATCATCTTCCGGTCGGAATCAAAAGGAATTTCGTCCATACGGGTCGCGGGCTGGGTTGCCTTTTTCTTTTCGTTCGGACCGTTCTGCCCTTTGGCAGCCAGCACCAGGAGCGCCCCTTCCGTCGGATCACCCAGCACCTGCCAGCTCCGCGACGCTTTTCCCATTCCCAGCAGCCTACGCTCCGTCTGCTCGTCACAAACCAGCTTTGCGTTGTTGCAGCGGTCAGCAATCCGCAGCAGCTGGCGTAGCGTGGCATCCTGGCTCGCCTGTACCGGTCTTCCCGCCAAGGTAAAAGACCCCTGCGGCTCGTAGCCTTTTCCCGTCACTTCCAACGTCATGTCGCTGTGCCACACGTGCGTCACTGTCATTTTGTTCTGCGTAAGCGTACCGGTTTTATCCGAACAGATCACCGAGGCGCAGCCAAGCGTCTCAACGGACGGCAGTTTACGGACGATGGCGTTCCGCTTGATCATCCGCTGCACCCCGAGCGCCAGCGCCACTGTCACAATCGCGGGCAGTCCCTCTGGAATAGCTGCGACTGCCAGACTTACCCCGGCGAGAAACATGGTGAACAGATCCTGCCCGTGCCAGACCCCGGCCATGATGACCACCAGTGTCAGCACTATGGCAACGCCAACCAGTATCTTGCCCATCTGCTCCAGTCTGGCTTGCAGCGGGGTTTCCGTCGTTTCGGCGGCATTCATCAGGTGGGCGATCTTGCCGATTTCCGTATCCATGCCGGTTGCTACCACGACACCGCTCCCGCTCCCGCCCGTCACCATGGTACCCATGAAAGCGAGGTTCTTCTGGTCGCCCAACGGCACCATCTCTGTACCCTGCTGGGCAATGATTTTTTCCGTCTTGGCTACCGGGACCGATTCACCGGTAAGCGCAGACTCCTCTACCTCCATGCGATTCGCGGAGAGGATGCGCAAGTCGGCTGGCACACGATCCCCGGCCTCCAGGATTACCAGATCACCCGGAACCAACTGGGAAGCAGGTACGATTTCCTGCTTGCCGTCCCGCACCACTCTGGCCATCGGAGAGGCAAGCTCCTTGAGCGCCTGGAGAGACCGCTCCGCTCTTGCCTCCTGGATAAATCCCAGCACCCCGTTGATGAAGATTATCGCGATAATCGTGATGGCATCCAGATACTCACCGAGAAAAAACGAGATGAGCGTGGCAATAAACAAAATCAGGACCATGAAATCCTTGAACTGGTCCAAAAATACAGCGTACAGCGGGGCTCGTTTCGCTTCCGCCAGCTGGTTGGCCCCCACTTTTTGCAGCCTCTGCTCCGCCTCCTTCTTCGTCAGGCCCTTATCCCCGTCGCTTCCCAGCCTGTTGACCGCTTCGGCCGGCGTCAGGTTGTACCATTTTTTGTTCGGCTGTGTACTCACCTGCATCTCCTCCATCACCTTTTGCTCTTTCCATATCTATGCAGACGAGCCATGGGCAAGTACATTTTACGGGCGCGCGGACAAAAACAACCCGTCCTCCATTGGAAAGACGGGTTGTTTCGGCAGGTTATGAGAAGCTTTTGACCAAACCTATGCAAATGAGCAGGATGGGGGGAAGCCACGTCAATCGGGAAAGCCAGCGATTCTGTCCTACTCTGCCTCCTACCCTGATGCCGACAAGCAGGAGTACAGCGCTCGCAGAGGCGACACAAGCGGAAACCACCAGCGGCGAATAGCCAAGAAAGGTAAGGCTGATACCAGCTCCAAAAGCGTCGAGCGACAATGCCAGCCCGAGCATGACCGCTTCCCAGCCCATGATATGGCCGGAGCGGTCCGCATCTGCTTGAGACGGGTCGCGGAGAATCTGGATAATCAGACCAAACGCGCGTATCTGGGAGATGAGTTTCTGTTCGACGAAACGATCGTCTCGGTCACTTCCCCGCATGTGTTCCTCACCACTCGGCAGCCACATTCGCCATAGGGTGAATGCTCCAATGGCAATCAGCACACCCGCTCCGATCTGTTTGCTTAGTTCCGGTGTCAGCCATACGGTGAGCGAATTGCCTACTGTCATCACCGTAAACACCACCACAAAAGAGCAGCCGGCGATAACCAGCAGGGAACGAAATGGTATACGCATCTTCCGCAAACCGTAGGTCATCCCGACATTGGCACTGTCCATGCTGATGGCAAGGGAGACGAGAACGAGCGAAAGCCATCCGCTCACCACAATCACCTCTTTTCCCATTGCCTTTACTATACGTGGTACGCTTATCCATTGTTCTCCCAGAATGGAAACGCCCTTAATCCATGAACAGGAACTTTGAACCAATCAATGAGATTAAATAAAATTCACTTTACAATCGTTTTATTCGAGAGAATCATACAGTCGCATAAGCTATTTGATATGACAGATCCGATCGCTCAATCTTCATCCGAAGAGCGGGGGACCCATTTGGGACTACTGGAAACAGAGTCCCCGGGGTGAATCTCGGAAATGAAAGAGTTGTTGGGGAAACAGGTAGAAGTCTGCACGAAAAGGTCTGAAAAGTACGTCGGGATCATCAGCTGGATCAGCCCTGACAGCACCATGGCAGAACTGAAAATGGCGGATGGTCAAATCAAGCTGATCACAGATGTTGCTGTAAAAAAAATCCGGTATCCTCTTGCCGGGTTGGTTGATGCATAATTTCCTGACCCGGAACTTGCCGCTGACATCCAACAATGATGATGCCGTCCACGGAAGGGCGAGCAAAGCCGTTCATCGAAAAACACACCAGTGTGAATCCACCGGTGTGTTTTTCTGATCAGTATGATGTTCGATACGCCAAGCAATTGGCCAGCATCTGGGACAGACGAGCAGCCTGCTCACCGGTCGTGTCACGCAATGCGGAAAACTCCGTTACTTCCAGGCCAACGACGCGCTTGTCACGCAAGATACAACCCAGCAGCTCCTCCGCCTCTTCCATGGTTAAACCCGTTTCGCTTGGAGAGTATGCAGCGGACATGGCTTCCTTGTTCATGACATCGACGTCAAAGTGGACGAGGATTTTCGCGTCAGCAGGGATAGCGCGCAGCAAGTTATCCGCGGTTTCAGCGATGCCTGACTCGCGCAGCTGCTGCCATGTCGTAATCGGGATTCCATACGTGTCGTTCGGTACCTGTTGAACCCCAACCGTTTGGATTCGCTCCGCCCCCCACCCGCTTGGCTCCACCCACATCTCTGTGCCCTCCAGCAAAAACCACAGCCACATGCCAGCGGCACCGATGCAGCGGGCAGCGGATGGTTTCACGACATCGAGATGAGCGTCGATGACGAGCAGATAGGCCTGCTCGGGAAAAACCTGCTTCAGCCCAGCCGCTGTTCCTGCCGCAAGACTGCAGTCTCCGCCAAGAAGAAGCGTACATTCATTTTCACGAAACCAGCCGGAGGCCTCTGACCGCAACAGGTCCCACACCAT
>VAPR01000795.1_pt1 | contig 18412 bp, 16 predicted proteins | sample 3380701 | NCBI WGS metagenome assembly VAPR01 (sample SAMN11536904, study PRJNA540576) | hot springs metagenome | isolation source: hot spring wet sediment | place: Spain: Lobios | collected 2014-01 | reverse complement strand
GGGCGGTAGTTGCGCTGTAGCTGCAGTGCCCGCTGAAAATAGCCGGTCTGCTTCTCCCGCGGCAGCTCGTACAGGGAGAGGCGTGCCAACTCAATGGGAACATAGACACAGTTGGGATGGTAGACCGGCAGCAAGCCCAATTCCACAAAGCGCGAGAAGGCGGCATACAGGTCGCCCAAATCAAGGCTGTTTTTCTGATAAATATCTCCGGCCCGCACTGGCATGGGCAGACACGTGATGGTACGCAGAAGGTCCAGTTCCTCGATGGACAACAGCGCGAGTCGCTCGGCGAGGAGCTTTCCCGGGGACAAGCGTTCCGCGTCCAATGAGAAGTGCTCAGCGCGGCACCAGCCATCCGGCTTCCAGACAATCAGTCCGGTTTCAATGAGCGTTTCCAAAAGCAGGCGGCAGTGGTTGAAATCCGTTTGTTGTGCGGTCAGCCACTCGGTGAGCTGCTGCAACAGACCGGAATCTGCACGGCCCAATTGGGAGAGCAGTACTCTTCGGTACATGCAAGGCTCCTTTTTGCCGACGCGCAGGAAGCGCAGACTGTTGCCAGGCATCAGACTTGGTTTTTCCTTGCCGCTGAATATGGCAAACAAACCGGTGATCTGACCGCTGTATTTCTCCCAGAAACGCATCAGCACTTTCTGGGAGTCTTCATCGAAGTGCTCGCAGCCTTCAAACGCATAGTAGAAATGCTGCCATTCCATCATGGGCGTAATCGCAGAGTAAAATTGAAACAGCCACTCGGATAGCGACTGAACGATGTCGTCCCCTACGTAGTGCTGTTGGAAAATTCGGTTCAGCTTGCGCGTAAGCGTGTTCAGAAAGGTTTTGTCCCGGCCGTAAAAACGATGGGCGGCAATCGTAGTCCGCTCAATCAACTCGCGAATGGTGCCAAAAGGCAGATTTCTGCAGCGGATGGTGAAGAAGAAGTCGCTCTCCATCACTTCATTAAAATGCTGCATGTATACATCAAGCCGGGTTGATTCGTCATCGCAAATCAGCCCGATCAGACGTTCCCCTTCTGAGCGAAGAAAGGAGCGCAGGAGGTTTTGCTGCCGTTGGGTCAAGGGAGGGGATGACGGGTGCAGCAGCTCCGTTCCGTTAACCGGAGGAGCAATCCGATTCTCCCTCGCCAATCCTGCTTCCTCACGCAGCAGATCGTGAATTTCTTCGATGAACAGGAAGCTTTCCGGGGAATCAACCAGAATGGTGGAGAGCCAGCGCAGCGACTCGCTCATCTCATGCTCGTCCATCAGCGAGCGAAGCAGCAGTCCGATTGCACAGTAGTCCGCTGTCCGCGGCATATTGTGATGACGCGTATAGCGGGAGAGAAACGAAAAAGGATACTCGGCCAGTGCGTGCTTCACAAATGGGAAGGCGGTTGGGTACGGCTGTATGTCGAGTTGGACCTCCAATGTCTCCGGATGGTAATAGATCTGCTCCGGAATCAGGAATCCCATATGAAATCGATTGCGATGGAGGACAGCCAACGCTTCAGTAAGAGAGCAGAACAGCAGCAGGACTTGTCGGTAGGAAAGGGGACTTTTCCACAATTCTGATAACGGACGATACCCCTCAGGCAGTGGAGGAAGTGTCACGTGAAGTTGTCCATCTGTCTCACACCATTCGACAGGAAGTCGGAACCACTTGCCGCGTGCGGCTTCACTCCAATGGTAGAAACGATCAATCAGTTGTCGCCGTTGAAAATACTGCCACAACGAGCGATCAAAACGCATGCGGGAAATCTTGTTATCATGTTCAATCGTCATCAATCGACAGGTTTTATTTTCGGTTGCCGTTTCGTTCATAGAGGGTGACCCCACTTCAAATGCATGATCGTTACTAGTTTAATATAGATTCAACTTTCCGAAAAGTATCTAATGGTGTACCATAAAATTAGTTTTTGTCATTTCATCAGATCTTTTGTCGAACCCCTTTCTTTTGGTCCGATTGATATGCAAAAATAGAAACACGTTGTACAATTCACAATGGATTGGGGGCTTTCGCCTTGATGAATCACAATGGAATATTATTGGGAAAACGTCAATTCCTTTACAGTATGGACGAAGTGGTAGAGGTAGAGGGTTGGACGTTTACGATTGCCCCGGAATTCAAGATTATTGCCGGTGGAAGCGCCAATCCGGTGCAGACCCTGATCAGCATCTATCGCGAGAGTGAGAAAGTAGCTCAACTTTTGCTTACCCATAGACGCTTGGATTCCGATTTGGCGGTGCAGGCGGTGTCTAGCGACATCGTTCTGGAAATGTCACCGTCGACCCGCAAAGTGAGTGTAGCGGAAAAGCAGCAATAGAGCACCCTGCGGGCAGGGTGCTCTTCTTCATAGAATGAGTGGGAGGTATTTGCGATGCAACTCAATCGATTACAGGCAGGAGAATTTGTTCTAACGTGGCTTCGCGGCGGGCTTACGCAGCTGGATGGAGGGGCGATGTTCGGAGTGGTGCCCAAGCCACTGTGGAGCAAGCGTTATCCCAACAACGAGCTGAACCAGATTCCGCTGCGAGCCGATCCGATTCTTGTACAGGCCCATGGCAAGCGCATCCTGATCGAATCGGGCATCGGCAACAATCGTTTGACGGACAAGCAAAAGCGCAATTACGGCCTGGTCGAGGAATCGCAAGTAGCGGAATCGTTGGCTGCCCTTGGATTGACCCCAGCCGACATCGATATCGTACTGATGACGCACATGCATTACGACCATGCGAACGGACTTGTTTCCGTCCAGGAAGATCAGCTCGTCTCCACGTTTCCGAATGCCGTGATCTACGTGCAGGAAATGGAGTGGGCTGAAATGCGCGAGCCCAATATTCGCTCCCGCAACACGTACTGGGAGGAGAACTGGCGTCCCATCGAGCAGCAGGTGAAAACCTACGGTGCCGAGCTTGAAGTCGTCCCCGGCATCTCCCTGCACCATACCGGCGGGCACAGCCAAGGACATGCCATCGTGCGGATGGAGAGCGGGGGAGAAATCCTTCTCCACCTGGCGGACATCCTGCCGACCCATGCCCATCAAAACCCGCTCTGGGTGATGGCCTATGACGACTACCCGATGACATCGATCTACGCCAAGGAGCATTGGATCAAACAGGGGATCCATGATCAGGCGTGGTTCACTTTTTACCACGATGCCGTCTACCGGGCAGTGAAGTGGAACGAGCAGGGGGAAGTTACTGACAAGATCGAAGTATGAGGATTCCACCTTGCCCGTCAAGCAAACGGGGGAGGGATTTAATGGATATTCGTGGCGAAAAGGTAGTGTTGTCACCCATTTCAACCCATGATCTGGAGTTTTTGTGCCGGATAGAATGTGATGAGCGCTTATGGTATTTTGAAGAATTTGTGGAGTCGGATGAAAGTATCGTGCGTGAAAAGTACGCACAAAACATCGAGCAGCGTGAAGAAGGAAGCCGTTTTGATTTTATCGTAAAGGTAACAGGGGATCCAACCAACACGCTGATCGGTCTGGCGCAAATCTGGAGCTATGTCGAACATCGAAAGAGTTGGGAAATTGGATTCGCCATCCTTCCTGAGTATGCGGGCCGTGGTTACGGAACCGAAGCGGCAAAGCTTCTGCTGCTATTCGCATTTGAAAAGTTGAACGCACATAAAGTGGTTGCCATGTGCAATTCGCGGAATGTTCGTTCGGCACAGCTCTTGGAGCGCATTGGGATGACGAGAGAAGCCGTATTTAAGGAAGAGCTTTTTTGGCAAAATGACTGGACGGATCAATACTTTTATTCCATGTTGGAAAAAGAATTCTTCGGCACATAAGCCAGCCAGCGGATAACCCGCTGGCTTTTTGCATGCCTACAGAGATTTTTCAATACTCGAGCAGCAGGGAACCCCAAACCAATCCAGCGCCGAATGAGGCAAGCAAGATGGTATCGCCCCGATTGATTCGCCCGTCTCTCCGCGCTGCGTCAAAGGCGACGGGGATCGTGGCGGCGGAATTGTTCCCGGTATAGCGGATTACGCTGACCGTCTTTTCCAGAGAGAATCCCACCTGCTTTGCAACTGCGTCAATGATCCGCTGGTTCGCCTGATGGGGAATGAGCCAGTCAATGTCACCCAGTGCCAATCCATTCGCCGACAGGGTATCCTGTATCGTATTCGACATGGCGGTTACGGCCAGTTTGAAGATTCGTTTTCCGTCCATCACCATCTTGGTTCCGTTCTCCGGTTCGTCAGGCCCTGAACGCCTGCTTCCACCGCACGGCACATACATGTAGTAGAAGTGCTCCCCGTCAGAGTGGGTGCTGGAGTGGATGATCCCGCGGCGGTTGGGATCGGAGTTTTGCGAAAGGACGAAAGCACCGGCTCCGTCTCCGAACAGAACACAGGTGGATCGGTCCTTGTAGTCAGTGAGGCGGGACAAGGTATCCGCTCCCACCACCAGAGCATGCCTGCTCTTGCCGGTTCGAATGAACTGATGGGCGATCTCCAGCGCAGAAAGGAAACCGATGCAGGTGGCACCCACGTCAAATGCGGTGATGTGGCGGCAGCCCAGACGAGCCTGTACCTGACAGGCGACCGGGGGGAATGGATGGTCAGGCGTCGAGGTGGCGACGATCAGGAGATCAATCTCCGTGGCTTTAAGACCGGCATCATCAAGCGCATCTCGAGCGGCGCGGAATGCGAGGTCAGAGGTCGCTTCTCCGGGATCGGTGATTCGCCTCTCGGAAATGCCGGTGCGCGTGACGATCCACTCGTCAGAGGTTTCCACCATCTTTTCCAGATTGGCATTGGTGAGACGGCGTTCGGGCAGGTAGGAACCGACGCCGCTGATGACAGCTTGGTACATGACAACAACACCTCCACTTTTTTATAACTAGATTATATAACCTAATATTAGTACCTGGTACTAAAAAATAATTGTAGCAAAGTCCGCTGGCGCTCCGATTCTTCCTTTTCCCGAATCTTTGTGTTAGTATCAATTTCAATAAAATTAATTTAAATGAAAAAATAACGATGGTCAGAGAGGATGAGGAAGATGAAGTCGGCGCTGATTATGGGAGGAACGCAGTTTTTTGGCAAACGGCTGGTACAGCTTCTGCTCGATGAAGGCGTGGATGTAACCATCGCCACTCGAGGAAGAACGCCAGATCCGTTCGGCGACAGCGTCAAACGGCTGGTGATCGACCGGGAGCAGCGGGAGATGCTTGAGGCAGCGTTTGCTTTCGGGCAGTGGGACGTGGTGTACGATCAAACCTGTTATTCGCCGAGGGAGGCGCTTGACGCACTGGAAATTCTGGATGGAAAAACAAACCGCTACATCTTCACTTCTACCATGGCCGTGTACGAATTCGGCCGTCGGCGTGTAGAAGCGGATTTTGATCCGCACCGCTACAAGATCGAAAAGATCGGGACCCGCCGCGAGTATCCCGGTTTGAACGGTTACCAGGAAGCAAAGCGTACGGCCGAGGCCCTCTTGTTCCAGCGGGCTGACTTTCCAGTCGTGGCCGTTCGTTTTCCACTTGTGATCGGGCCGGACGATTTCACCAACCGCCTGCGCTTTCACGTGGAGCACGTAGAAAAAGAGCTGCCCATGGGAGTGGGCAACCCCGACCATGCGCTGGGCTTCATCTCTTCGGAGGACGCTGCGAACACACTTGGCTGGCTGGGCCACAGCTCATACGTCGGCCCTGTAAACTCATCGTCACAAGGGGACATGACCATGGGGCAACTGATCTCCTTAACAGAAGAAATCGTCGGGAAGACGGCAATCGTCAGTGCGGAAGTCTCCGATCCTCTCCATCAGTCTCCCTATGCAATGCCGGGCTCCTGGTCGCTTGATTCTTCTAGGATCCAGGCTGCGGGTTTCCAGGCGAGCCAACTGGCAGACTGGCTACCAGGGCTTCTGCAAAGCTACGTTTCTGCGAAGCGTTAGGCAGTTATCGATGTTTTAATGAAACCCATTGAACATTTCCATAATGAAAAATGGTCCGGCAGCGATTGACGAACTACCTGTCACTCACTACAATGATAAAAACTTACAGAAACTGTTCTGTCGGGGATGGATAGCAGAACAGTTTGAGGGAGAAGAGAGAAATGGGTAGGGTCAGAGCTTTTTTGCAAGAGTATCACCCGATTGTCCATTCACTAATCGTCGGCACTGTGTTTGTGCGTGCCGCCAGCTCCATGAGCATGCCGTTCTTATTCCTTTATTTGTCCAACCACACAGACATGGATCTGGCGACGATCGGATTAGTGATTGGGGCGGGTTCGCTGGCAGGGACGGTAGGCGGCTTTTTTGGAGGAACGCTGTCCGACAAGATCGGCCGCCGCAGGGTAATGTTGGGTGCCTTATACATTTGGACGTTTGTGTTTCTCGGATTCGCCTTTGGAAAAAGCCCGCTGTTCTTCCTGTTCCTGAACATCTTGAGTGGATTGTGCCGCTCGGTTTACGAGCCGGTGTCCCAAGCGTTGATGGCGGACGTAACGCCGCCGGAGAAGCGTTACCGGGTCTTCGGACTGCGATACACGGCTATCAATGTAGGCGTAGCAGTCGGTCCGGTGGTGGGGGCCGGGCTGGCATTGCAGTCAGCCGCTCTTCCGTTCGTCATGACTGCGGTGATCTACCTGCTCTACGTGATCAGCTTGCAGGTGATGCTCAATCACTTTGGCATCAAGCAGATCGAAGGACAGAAAAAAGAGCACATCACCTTCAAACGGGCGCTGGACGTCGTCATACACGATACGGCTTTCCGTTACTACATGCTCGCTGGCGTGCTGGGGGCGATCGGGTACTCGCAAATGTCCACCACGTTGGCCAAGTTCGTGGAATTGACCGTACACGACGGTGTCAAGCTGTTTGCTATTTTGATGAGTATCAACGCCGTCGTGGTGGTGCTCGCCCAGATGCCGCTAACCCGCTGGGCGGAAAAAAAGACGCCCCTCTACACTATTGTGGTAGGGAACGTCATGTATGCACTGGGTGATTTGGGTTACGCGTTTGCCCAATCATGGGCGATGTTTATCGTAGCGATGGTGATCTTTACATTTGGTGAAATCCTGACGTATACGTCATCCGACGTGCTGATCGACCGGATGGCACCGGAGGAGATGCGGGGCGCCTATTACGGAGCAAAAGGCTTCAGCAATTTGGGCCATTTTATCGGCCCTTGGATGGGTGGGATCCTGCTGACGTCTTACAGCGGTTCAGTCCTGTTTGTGACCGTCGCGGCCACTTCGATGGTAGGCAGCGCCTTTATATGGGCAGGCCAGCGGGCATACCAAGAACGCACCGGCAAGTCGATCAACGTGGCCCGGGTCAACTCACTGTAGGGCCTGCAAGACACGATCCGCAATACGGGCATAGCCCTCGCTGTTGGGATGGAAGTGATCCGTGTAGAGATACGCTTTTTCTTTCTGAAAAAACAGATCGTAAGTGGGAACCACGATCACGCCTTGGTATTTCGAAGCGATCTCCGCCGCTCTGCTGTTCCATGCCAGCACCGGCTTGATTGTATCCACAGCGGCTTCCGTGTCTCCAAACGGGTTGTACAGCGCGGTGTAGACGATCGGAGCAGTTGGGTTAAGTGCACGAATCCGTTTTAAAACCTGTTCAAAATTGGCCGACAACGTCCGGGTTGCTTCGGCCAATTTTTTTTCGTCAATCGTGTACACGCCTCCGCTCTGCCGGAACAGGTCGTTGCCTCCGATGGTAAACAGGATGAGGTTTGCTTCTGCGAGCTGCTTTTTCACCTGTGTCTGATTCAGCTGCTCCAGTAAACCGGGCGACTGCAGTCCGCTGATCGCCAGATTGGTGAACACCCCTGACTGACCGGTTTGCTTTTCCAGTGCTTGACGAACCAGTCCCACATAGCCTAAGCCATTGGCGTCACCGACACCTCTTGTCAGGGAATCTCCCAATGTCACGACATTCCATTTGCCGTTCGCCGGAAGCGGAGAAGCCGGTTCCGCTCCGTTTCGTTCTTCGGGTGAGGGGCGATGGGGGGACAACTGATGGGGATCAAGCGCAAAGACGAAACCTCCGGCAAACAGGAGAAACGAGACGAGAGCGACGAGGCCGGTGATCCGCCAGAGAAGTTGTCCGGAAATGCGCATCGATGGCACCTCCATGTTCGAAGTAGAATGGGAATGCATGGTATAATGGTTACCGTTACATCATTTGGTAGTGTACCATGAACACCATCTCGAGGAAAGGTGAGAGGGGATTGGCCGACGACGTAGTTCTTTCTGTTACGGGTCTCAAAAAAGCGATCGGTGGAAAAACGATCATTCACGATATTACATTTGACGTATACGCCGGTGAGGTATTCGGCTTCCTTGGACCAAACGGAGCCGGGAAAACGACAACCATTCGGATGCTGGTAGGTCTCGCATCTGCGGACGCCGGTGAAATTCGTATCGGCAGCGTCTCCCTGCAGGACGACTTTCCCGGTGCCATCGCCCAAGTGGGCTGCATCGTGGAAAACCCTGAACTGTACAAGTTTATGACGGGACGGGAAAACCTGGAACACTTCGCCCGGATGAGTAGCGGGATTACAGCGGAGCGCATTGAGGAAATTGTCCGGTTTGTCGATTTGGCCCACGCCATCGACGACAAGGTGAAGACGTATTCGCTTGGAATGAGGCAGCGGCTCGGGATTGCCCAGGCGCTGCTGCACAACCCGCGGCTGCTGATTCTGGACGAGCCGACCAACGGACTTGACCCGGCCGGCATCCGCGAACTGCGCCAGTTTATTCGGAAGCTGGCGGAGGAGGAGGGGCTGGCCGTCTTCATCTCCAGCCACCTGCTGAGTGAAATTGAAATGATGTGCGACCGGGTAGCGATCATCAACAAAGGGCGGGTCATCTCTGTCGGGCTCGTCCAAACGCTGATGGAGCAGTTTGCCGACCAGGTCGAGTGGATGGTGGCCGCGCCGCAAATTGCGGCCGGGATGGATGTGCTCGGTCGGCTTCCCTACGTTGCCGAGGTCTGGCAAACGGGCGAGGAGCGAATCAAATGCCGCATGGACGTAGAGAGGATAGGCGAAGCGAACGAGGCTCTGGTTCGGGCAGGCGTCTACGTGCTGGGCATCGCCTCCAAGACGGTGACGCTGGAAGACCTGTTCCTTACACTGACGGGAGGGGGTGGCGATCGTGGGAAGTAACATGATAGGTCTCGTGCAGAACGAGTCGATGAAGCTGCTGCGCCGCCGCCGTTTTCTGGTGGTGCTGCTGATTCTCTCCATTCTCATTCCCATCTTTACGTATGCCCAGTACAAATCGGTGCTGACGGCCCAGGAGCGGCTCGGCACTACCGATTGGCGGGCTCTTCTGCAGCAGCAGATCGTCGATACGCAAAATCGGCTTGCCTCCAGCAGGCTGCCGGAGGAATGGCGGGAGTTTTTGAAGATTCGCGTGCAGCAGCAGCAGTACTATCTGGATCACGACATCAACCCGATGGCACCAGGGGCACCTACATTTGCCCGTGGTTTTATGGATCAGGCTGTGTCGCTCTTTTTGCCCATGATCATCGTCGTGCTGGCGGTTGATCTGGTTTCAGCGGAGTTCAGCGAAGGGACGATCAAGCTGCTGTTAACCCGGCCGGTGCGCCGTTGGAAGGTGTTGACCAGCAAATACCTGACGCTGCTGCTGTTTACCTCGCTTACCGTACTCATGACGCTGATTCTGGCCTATCTTTTTTCCGGTGTCGTCTTTGGCTACAGCGGTTGGGACATGCCGGTATTGACCGGTTTTATCATCGAAGGCAGTGAACTCGACACGTCGCAGGTATTCATGCTGCCCCAGTGGCAGTATCTGTTCCTGCAGTACGGACTGGGCTGGTTTGTCTGCGTCGTGGTGGGCACGATCACCTTTATGGTCTCGGTGCTCGTGCGAAGCGCTGCGGCAGGGATGGGCATCATGATGGCGGCGCTGATCAGCGGCACGATTCTTACACAGATGGCTTCTTCCTGGGAGTCGTCCAAGTACCTGTTCGTGGTCAATCTGCAGCTAACGGATTACCTGGCAGGCACGCTTCCGCCGATCAAGGGCATGACGCTGCCGTTTTCGCTTGCGGTGCTTTCTGTTTGGGGGCTGGTTGCGTTGATTGTTGCCTATGTCGTCTTTATCAGGCGGGACGTGACGTCGTGAGCCATGATTTTAAAGGAAAGTGGCTGTAGTGGGAGAAGCCTATTTCCATGCTCCGCTCCGTTCTACGTCCTGCATGGAAGCATAAACTGTCCGCTCCGCAATGATTGGCGGGGAAACGCAAAAGTGGATTCGCTTCGCCGTTCATTCAGGGTTGCGTTTCTTCTTCCCGCCAATCATTGCTCCGCTGAGTAGGACTCCGCAGTCGCTCCGCCTGGAAACATGCTTCTTCCCCCACAGCCACTTGTCAATGAAGAAAAGAACCCCCCATTCTTTGCTGAAACCTTTTCTGCCCATCACTCGTAACTGAATAGTAGCGAATATTGATCCAAATGGAGGAAGAACCAGTGAATCTAGCGCTAAAATGGGCATCGGTTCTGGGTACCAGCTTGCTGGAATTGACAGCGGGAATACCGCTTGGATTTGCATTAGGCCTGTCCCCTGTGGTGATCGCGGTGTTAAGTGCGGTGGGCTCCATCCTCAGTGCGGCAATCGTGATCTATGTGGGCGGCTCCCTGCGGTCCTGGCTGTTGAAACGAGTGGAAAAGTCAGGTAAGCGGCAAAGCCGCATGGGCAGAATCTGGGAAAAGTACGGCGTCATCGGCCTTGGATTCTTGTCCCCGCTGATTACGGGAGCTCCGCTGGGCGCTGCGATCGGAATTTCGCTTGGAGCGAAACCGGGGAAGCTGCTGTTTTGGATGACAGTGGGCATCGTCGTGTGGAGTATTGCGCTCACTGCGGCAGTTGCGTATGGAGTTCTCAATTTCCTCAACTGAGGAATGACATGGAAAAGGTGTGATGACATGAAGGGCATCGACATGTTTCATGACGTGATTTCGACGGAGGAAGAACTGCGGTCGCTCCTGGGCGAACCGAGTGAGCGCGTGGCGAACAAGGTGATTTCCAACCTGGATCGACACTGCCGTGATTTTATAGCCAAATCGCCGTTTTTGCTGCTGGCCACGGCCGATGCTTTCGGGCGGTGCGATGCGTCCCCGCGCGGTGATGCCGCTGGTTTCGTCATGGTGGTGGACGACAAGCATTTGATTATTCCAGAGCGCCCGGGGAACCGCAGAGTCGATTCCCTCCGAAACATTTTGGCCAATCCGCAGGTAGGACTGCTCTTTCTCATCCCGGGCCTGGGCGAAACCCTTCGCATCAACGGACGTGCTTGCGTGATTCGTGATCAATCATACCTGGCGCAGTTGGAAGTAAGCGGTCGCAGACCAGAATTGGGGATCGTCGTTGAAGTGGAAGAGTGCTTCATACATTGTGCCAAGGCATTTATACGCGCAGGCCTCTGGCAACAGGAAACATGGTTGGAGAAAGAGGAGCTGCCTTCCGCTGCTCACATCCTTGCCGACCATGTGAAACTCCCCGGGGTAGGTGTGAAAACAGAAGGTGGTGACCATCGTTGACAACGCTTGCGGTTTTGCTGCATTAAGCTTGATGCATGAGGATGCGTCGCGAAACCGGCCGGACGATTACCGTTTGTTCAGGAGAAGTATTTTCGATGGGGCAGGATGAACCGAAGCTTGTCGCTTCCATGATGGCAACGATGATCATGCAGCAGAGTCGCCCGGAAATCGACACCTCCAAGTAACGGGGAGCGAATGACCGCTTTCCCGGAGAAAAGGCCGCCGAATTTTAGAGGATAATTCAATGAAAAGCATCCTGCAAAAGCGGGATGCTTTTCTTATGCAATACATGCTACTTGTCTTTGCCGATAATCGGTGAATCCGTTTTTTCGCTGTCGGTCTCTTCCAATGGTGCCGTACTGAAGTACCCTACCTGGTCAATGGTATAACCATAGTGCGTGATGCTGTAGTCGGTCACCAGATTGGATGTGATCGTATCTCCATCCACGATTGCCCAGAACGCATTAAGATTTCCACTGTAGGTGTTTACCACGTTGCCGTTTTTATCCTTGATGTGAACTAAATCGTAATTCGCTTCTGTCTCAAATCGGCTGAAGTGGAGAGCCACTTTTTGCGCGCCGGGTTTGCTGTACGTGTGCTGGGTCCCGTTGTTGTAGTTGTTGGCGTATGGATGAGGGGTGTCAAACGTCATGATTTGGTAATACCACTGAGCCGAATTGTTGGAAGTAGGATAGGTAACCTTCAGAGCGTACGATTGCGAGTTGCTCATCGCGCCGTTATAGCCAATCACTTTTGCATAGAAGGTGCCTGCGGCGGAAGCGCTGTAGCTGATCGATTCAGAAGAAGTGCCACCGTTCCACGAACGACCCAGTTGGTTGCCGTTCTCATCGTAGAAGTACAGATCGTAATCCGCCGGCAGGTTGCTTAATGAAAGCTGGATGCTGCCACCGCTGTTTGTGGTGAACTTGAACCAGTCTGCGTCGGTACCCGTACTGATCTTGCCGTTGTACACGACGTCCGAATCAATCGGTCCATAGGCTTGCGACAAGCTGTCGTTTGGCTCGTATGAATCGCCACCAGAGCTGGTGCTCCCTACCCCGACGTCATCCCATGCATCGGTAACGGCTTGCACCTGTGCAGAATTGGCGCCAAACAAATCCGTGGCTGCCTGAATCGTTGCGTTGCGGGCATCAACGAACTGGGAATTGGTCGTCAGGTAGCGGCTTAATGCCCGATACCACACCTTTCCGGCGTCATCGCGCGTCACGCCGGGGGAAGTGACAAAATTGTAAAATGCCTTGTTGGGGATGCCGGAGTTGGTATGCACTCCGCCGTTGTCCGATGAAGTATAGACGTAGTCTCTCATGTGGTCGGGATCGCCAAATTGCGTAGGATTGGACATCGAGCGCAGGGCATCTCCGGAAGTGCCTGGCGTGTAGATGTCTTCGCCCACGAGCCAGTTTTCATCCGATTTGTTTTCGATCAGATTGCCAAATACGTCGGAAAACGATTCGTTCAGGGCTCCAGGCTGATCCTGATAGACCAGGTTGGCCGTTCGCTCCGTGACGGCATGCGTGATTTCGTGCCCGACGACGTCTAGTGATCCGGACAGCGGTCGAAACGTAGTTCCGTCTCCGTCCCCGTATACCATTTGAACACCGTCCCAGAACGCGTTGTTGTACCGTGACGAATAGTGAACCGTCGACTTCAGGCTGGCCCCGTTGCCGTCAAACGAGTTGCGGTTGTGCTTTTGATAGTAGTAGTCGTAAACGGCGCCTGCGTAGTAGTGGGCGTCAACCGCTGCTCCGTCGGTCCAGACATTGTCCGTATCCGTCATCAATGTGCCAGGCAGCGAGGTTCCATTTTTTGCTGTGTACGTTTCGATTTTGCCCCCTGTGGCGTTCATCGGTTTGGACACGTCGCGCAGGTAATACCCGCCGGAGTAGGAGTCCGTGTGCAGGGACTTGGAGTCACCCAGCACGCCTGTGCCGGAACCAACCGCATCGGCGGTGCTCAGTTTGTCTATCTTATTCAGGATGTCTCCGTCCCTCGCATCAACAAATACGTCCCAATAGGCTGGCTGTTCTCCTTCAAGCGTTGAAAGCGTGACCAGATAGGCGAGATGGTACTTTTGATCTTTGCTTTCATAGATGTACAGCTCCGCCTTGGAAACCTCAAACTGTTGAACCGACGATAGTCCCAACTCATTCTTGGCGGCCTCAATGGCTTCATTGTCAGCCATTTTTGGGCGAGTCTTCACGCCTGCTTTTTTTATCTCAGGGTCGTAGTAACCCGTAACAATACTGGCTTCTCCGTCGCTATTCGCATGAAGGATCAGTTGATTGCCAAAAACCGGGATTCCTTTATGAACCTGCTGGTACTTGAACATCATCCCCAGTTCATCGCTGGATGTATCGGTCAGGTTCAGCTCGTCTTCCGGAGAATCCATGTCGAACGCATCCTTGATCTCATTCATGATGTGACGAGCGTCGCCGGAGTCTTTCAGTTTTTTCTTGGACAATTTTCCTGAGACAAAATGGGGCACACCTTTCCTGGTGTTCCAGCTCACCTTTTCTTTCCCCTTTGAATGTTTGGAAATCTCCGTGATTACCGTCAATTGTTTGATCTTTTTGTCCCACTCCTTCTGTTTTTCCTTCGGTGCGGCAAACGCAGCTGACGTCAACAAGGAAATGGTCATCGTTGAAATCACTGCCACCGCGGTAAGCTTTCGAAACACCATGTACATATCCGCTCCTTTGAGATGGGTTTGTCGGCGTGCTGGGTTGGGAGAGAAATTTGCCGACGAAAAAAACTATACGAGTAAATTCTTTTTTTAGAACGGAAATATGGTGTCGATAAATATAAGTTCGATGAATATGAGGCAAGCAGGAAATTTTCATCAGATGAGTGAATATTCAGTCATATTAAGGATCGGCATATGAATAGGGATGTAGTGAATTTACAAATTTTGTAATTTTGAAGGAGGGTCATGATGAAGCGGTTACTCTCACTCGTCTGCATGTTTTGTGTATGTCTTTTGATTTCCGTTTCCTTTGTGCCAGCTGATGCTGCGGCATCGAGTAAAAACCAGAAGCCGGATAAAAGCCCGGAAAAACGCATCAAGCCAAGTTTCACTCCGGAAGCGGCTTTTGAGAGCAGGCAGAATGAATATCCCATTGTGCTGGTTCACGGTTTTGGCGGTTGGGGAAGGGATGAAGCGTTGGGCTATCTGTATTGGGGCGGATTTACGGACATTGAGGAAGATTTGAAAGATCACGGTTATCCAACTTACACGGCGGCAGTCGGACCAGTCTCGAGCAACTGGGACCGGGCGTGTGAGCTCTACGCGCAAATCAAGGGAGGGCGAGTCGACTACGGAGAGGCGCATTCCCGCGAACACGGACATGAGCGATTCGGGAAAACGCATTCCGGCTTTTTCCCTGAGTGGGGAGAGGTGGACCCAAGATCAGGCAAGGTGAACAAAGTCCATCTGATCGGGCACAGTCAAGGAGGGCAAACCGTTCGCCTGTTGACCCATCTGCTGGAAAACGGAGATGCGCGGGAGGCGGAAGCTACGTCGGCAGACGAATTATCGCCGTTGTTTCATCCGGAAAAGAAATTGTGGGTGCACAGCGTCGTTACCATCTCTTCGCCGCATAACGGCACGACGCTGACCAGTCTTGTCGGAGGCATCGCGCCCCATGCCCAGCAGATCATTGCCTTGATTGCGGCCGCCACCGGCACGCAAGACCACCCGCTGTACGATTTCAAACTGGACCACTGGGGGTTAAAGAAGGAAAAGGGCGAATCCTTTGACAGCTATGCCACCCGTGTCTACAACAGCCGCATTTGGAAAGAATCAAAGGACACAAGCCAGTGGGACCTCAGTCCGGACGGCGCCATGGAGTTAAACCAATGGGTTCAGGCACAGCCTGACGTCTATTACTTCTCGGTTGCTACGGAACAGACGTTCAGGGAGCTGTTTACCGGGTATGAAGTGGCCGAGCCGTTGATGAATCCGTTGTTCTACATTTCCGCCGCGTATATGGGATCATATACCCGAGATGATGCGGACCACGTGGAGATCGACCGAAGCTGGTGGAAAAACGACGGCATCGTCAACACCAGTTCGATGCCCGGCCCAACATCCGGTTCCACGGATGAGATTGTAGATTACGACGGCACACCGGAACCTGGCAAATGGAACTACCTTGGCCTGCTGGAGTCATTTGACCATGCGGACGTGATCGGTATCGGCGTCCGTGACATGCGCCGCTGGTACCGGGGACTGGCTGAGATGCTCGGGTCACTGCCTGATCATTGATTCAACAATAAATACTCACAAAAGAGGGTGCTTCAAAAGTAGTAGTCCGGTGAAAGATGTTATTTTGCCTCCCGCATCATTCATGGTGACTAACCCAGAATTTGGGTGTATAATGGAACGTACGTTCTTGTTATCTTGAAAAATGTGGGAGGTTCACTGATGGAATTGCAATCGATTATATAAGTCAAGTGCAAGGGATTCTGAAAACATCAAACGATTTAAAAGGAGAAACTTCTTCTGATGAAAAGATTGGTTGTAATTGGCGGTGGAGAAATAAGCCAACGTAGTACTTTTGGTATAGATAAGCATATCGTTGAATTAACCAAAAAACAAACGCCAAAAGCGTTGTTCATTCCTACTGCCAGTGGTGATAGTGAGGATTATTTTGAGGAATTTAAAGCTACCTACGTTGACAAGCTTGGTTGTGAGGCTGAGGCTTTAAGGCTAATTACAGAAAAACCGAGCATCCGAGAAATAGAACAGATGGTAATGTCTTCTGATTTCATCTATATTGGAGGCGGCGACACTTTTCAATTAATACATACATGGTATCTTCTTGGAATACACCATATCTTGTTAAATGCCTATGAGAAGGGAATCGTTATTGCTGGCATTAGCGCTGGTGCTAATTGCTGGTTTCAAAGTGGAGTAAGATTTGTGAAAAAGATTAACGAACACAAGTCTTGCTTTGAACAGATTAAAGGTTTTGGATTGATTCATGCTTTCTTTTGCCCCCATTTGAATCAAAGCGATCGAGCAAACCAGTATTTGACAATGATGAATGACTATCGTGGGATTGGAATTGGACTTGAGGATAACTGTGCAATTGAATTTTTTGACAAACGTTACAGAGTTATTGCTTCGCAGGACGATGCCGCAGCTTACAAATTTGTTAAGGTTGATGGAGTAGTTAAAAAAGAGGAAATCCCTAAATCAGAGGAATATGCGATGGTCGAAGGATTACTATCCCGTTAAATAGCTAATATGGACGTAGGACTATTCTTGCGTAGTCCTATAAAAAAAGGGGCAAATCCCTCAGTCTACACGTAGACTTTTGGGAGAGCCCCTTTCGTGTTCATACTATTTCCAGTTCAGTTGCTTCGCCACCTCGATCAACTCGTCAAGTCGGACTCCGCTTGCCGTCAGGATCACGTACAGTGACTGGTTCTCTTTTTGCGTATTGAAATGCACGGCGTGCTGCACGGCCGAATCGGGCGGAGCAGCTTGTGGATCGTAGGAGACCGCAATCGCCTGCTCGCTGTCGATGGTGAAGAGCTGGGTGTCGGTAAACGTGCCTGGGATCGACAGGCTGCGTTTGCCGTGGGCATTGCGAACTACTTCCACTTTGATCACGTCCGCACCGCGATTGTAATCAACTGCGGTGCGAGTGACGTGCTTGCTGGTTTCCGATTCATACTGAAGGTTGATCGAATTGAGCGCAAAGCCGCTCGGCAATTTGCCAGCGGATGGCACCGGCATATCGGATGCTTGTACAGCCGTCTCCACGTCAGAGAAAGACGAGAGTGTAATCGCCGGTTTCGCGGCCGCGATGTTCGGCGGACCGACAGTTGCTGCTTTTCCGTCTGCCAGTTCAGCATTCGACTGATCCGGCATGGCAGTAATCGAGTTGGCCGACTCCTTTGCCGAGGTGATGCCTTGATTCGGAGAACCTGGTTGAAGGGCGGCCGGTTCACCGGATCTTGCGACAGCGTCGGCCATGACCACCTTTTCATTAGAGGGCTGCTGAGCTTCTGCCGTCGACGCTTTTGACTGGTTGTTGCGAGCCGCGATCATTGGCCGCTCCTGTGGCGTTTCAGCTTTCGGCTGTGCAGAGAGCGCTGCCGGTTGTTCCGCTGATGGCGGTGTTGCTTTGGCGTCGGACTTCGTTGTCGGCTGCGCACCTGCAGCCGTCTCTGCTGCCGGTTCCGGTGCGGTCTGAGTCGTAGCCAATGCGGAACCAGCTTGCGGTTCTGGTGATACGGCGGGCGCTTGCTGCTCCAGTACAGGGGATTCATGAGTTGCTGCCTGATTGGCTGCTGTGGACTCCATCGCCACCTGTTTGTCTGTGGTCATCATCGTTTGATACCCCAGCAGTCCCACAGCGAGAAGAAAGCCGGCGGCACTAGCCCAGGCCAGACCGGAATAACGCGGCCAGCGGCGAGGAGATGGCTGGACTGCTGAAGCGTCCTGCAGGGTTGCGGTAAGCGGCGGTACGACGCCTTGTCCTGCCGTCTGATAGATTGCTTGCATGATGCGGTCTTCCAATTGCGCGGAAGGTTGAGGGTATTCCTTCAAAAACTGCACCTCCTCGTCGCTTGTGAAGTTCGCTTCAATCCAGGCCATACACTCCTCGCAACTCTCGATGTGGGAAAGAGCGGCGTTGTCCGTGTCGTGCATCCATGCGTGTTTAAATTCCTGGCAGTTCATGAACGAGCCCTCCTTCCTTACGGGTTAGTAGTTTTGCAAGTTCCTGGCGAGCGCGAAGGTAGCGGACGCGAGCGGTAGACTCGGCGACGCCGAGTAGTGATGCTATTTTTTCAAACGGATATTCATGCGTACAGCGCAGCACGATTACTTCGCGATA
>VAPR01000794.1_pt1 | contig 18424 bp, 20 predicted proteins | sample 3380701 | NCBI WGS metagenome assembly VAPR01 (sample SAMN11536904, study PRJNA540576) | hot springs metagenome | isolation source: hot spring wet sediment | place: Spain: Lobios | collected 2014-01 | reverse complement strand
GCTGGACCGGCTGGGCGATATACGGCTTCGGCAGAAGGCGGCCGCCCTGGCCGGCGAGATGGCCCGCTGGGGGCCGGAGGAGGCCCTCTACCGCGCCCTGGTGGAGGCCCTGGGCTACGGCGGCGGCCGCGAGGCCTTCCGCGCCCTGGCGGAGCGCCTCCCCTGGCGCAGCCTCCGCCCCCTCCTGCTGGCGGAGAGGGAGCCGTGGCGAGCCCGGGCGGCCTTCCTAGCCCTGCGGGAGGCGGCCGCCAGGCTGCCCTTCCCCTGGTCGGGCCGCGGCCAGCGTCCCGCCAACCACCCGTACCGGCGGCTGGCCGGCGCCGCCTCCCTGCTGGCCCGCTACGCCGGCACGGGTCTGGCCCCCGCCCTCCTGGAGGCCGTCCGCGGGGGCCAACCTGCCCCCCTCCTGCAGGCGCTGACGGTGCAGGGCGGAAGCATAGGGCGGGGGCGGGCCATCGAGCTGGCCGTCAACGCCGTCCTGCCCCTGGCGCTGGCCCTGGCCGACGCCACCGACGACCGCGCCCTGGCGCTGGCCGCCCAGCAGGTGTACCGTAGCCTGGGGAGGCCCGCCGCCTACGGCGTCACCCGCCACCTGGACGGGGCCCTGGCCCCGGGCGGTGTGACGGTAGGGGCGCGGCGCCAGCAGGGCATGCTCTACCTCCAGCGTAACTACTGCAGCCAGGGAGGGTGTGGACGTTGCCCCCTCTCCTGAGGAGGGAGCCTTGGTGACCGCCCGACAGCGCCGTCGGCAGGGGGAAGCCGGCCGGCCCGGGACGCCCCACAAGGCGGGGGTGGTGGCCGTGGTGGGCCGCCCCAACGTGGGAAAGTCCACCCTCCTCAACCAGCTCCTCCAGTTCAAGCTCTCCATCGTCACTCCCAAGCCCCAGACGACGCGGGAGACCGTGAAGGGCATCCTCAGCGGCCCCGGCTACCAGATAGTCCTCCTGGACACGCCGGGCTATCTGCGCCAGCCCGCCCACCTGCTGGACCAGCGGATGCTCAAGCAGGCGCGGGAGGCCCTGGCCGAGGCCGACCTCGTCCTCCTCCTGGTGGAGCCGCGCCCGCCGGGGGACATTGAGCAGGCGCTCATCCAGGCGGTGCGGGGGAGCGGGCGGCCCTGCCTCCTCGTCATCAACAAGATAGATACGGTGGCCAAGGCGGAGCTCCTCCCCGTCATGGACCAGTACAGCCGCCTGCACGACTTCCAGGAGATCGTCCCCATCAGCGCCCTGCAGCGGGACGGGCTGGACCTCCTCCTCCAGCTCATGGTGAAGCACCTGCCGCCCGGCCCTCCCCTCTACCCTGAGGAGGAGCTGACGGACCGCACGGAGCGGGCGCTGGTGGCCGACATCGTGCGGGAAGAGGTCTACCTCCTCTACCGCCAGGAGGTGCCCTACGCCGTGGCCGTGGCCATAGACCAGTTCCGGGAGGCGGACCCGGAGCACGGGGGGAAGGACTACATCCGGGCCGTCATCTTCGTGGAGAGGGAGAGCCAGAAGGGGATCCTGGTGGGGAAGGGCGGCGAGGCCCTGAAACGAGTGGGGACGCGGGCCCGCCAGCAGATAGAGGCCCTCCTGGGGCGGCCCGTCTACCTGGAGCTGTGGGTCAAGGTGCGCCCCCGCTGGCGCAAAGACCCCCAGTTCCTGCGCTGGCTGGAGGAGACGCTGCGCTAGCCCAGGCGCAGCCCGGGCTGCACGTCCACGTCCAGGGGCGCCACGTCGCCGAAGAGACGCAGCCGGTAGCAGGCGCAGGCGGCGATCATGGCGGCGTTGTCGGTGCAGAGGGAAGGGGGAGGCACCCGCACCGGCAGGGGCGAGCGCTCCCGGAGAGCGCGCCTCAGGAGGCCGTTGGCCGCCACCCCGCCGGACAGGAGCACCTCCACCGCCGCCGTCTCCCGGGCCGCCCGCACGACGCGGGAGACCAGGGCGTCTACCACCGCCTCCTGGAAGGCAGCCGCCACCTCGGCGACGGAGGGCGGCTCCCCGTATTCCCCTCGCATCAGGCGCAGGACGTGGGTCTTCAGGCCGCTGAAGCTGAAGTCATAGGGGCCCTGAGGCCGGCCGCGGGGCAGGCGCAGGGCCACGCGGCCCGCCTCCCGAGCCGTCCGCTCAATGGCGGGGCCGCCCGGGAAGCCCAGGCCCAGCAGCCGCGCCACCTTGTCAAAGGCCTCCCCCGCCGCATCGTCCACCGACTGCCCCAGCCGCCGGAAGCGACCGTGCGCCTCCATCAGCACCAGGTCGGTGTGGCCGCCGGAGACCACCAGGCAGAGGGCAGGCAGGCGAGGCTCCGGCCCCTCCTCCAGCCAGTTAGCGTAAATGTGCCCCTCCAAGTGGTTGACGGCCACCAGGGGGAGGCCCCAGGCGTAGGCCAGGGCCTTGGCCAGGTTGGCTCCCACCACCAGCGACCCCGCCAGACCGGGGCCGATGGTGACGGCCACGGCGTCCAGCTCCTGGGGCCCGCAGCCGGCCTCCCGGAGGGCCGCCTCCACCACCGGCAGGAGCGCCTCCAGGTGGTGGCGGGAGGCCACCTCCGGCACCACGCCCCCGTAGCGGGCGTGGAGGGCGGCCTGGGAGGCGACGACGTTGGCCAGCAGCCGCCGCCCGTCCTCCACCACGGCGGCGGCCGTCTCGTCGCAGGAGGTCTCGATGCCCAACACCCTCATCCCTCTCCCTCCTCCCGGGCCGGGTCATCCGTCACCACCAGCAGGATGGCAGCGAACCAGTCCATCTCCCGCACCCAACGGTAGAGGAGAGAGAGGCCGCGCTCGGGGCGCTGGCCCATGAGCTCGCGCAACCGCTCCTGGGAAAGGGCCTCGGCCAGATTGCTGGAGGCGAGGAGGAGGCGGTCGCCAGCGGCCAGCTCGTGGCGGGTGAAGGCGGGATAGATGTCGTCGGCCAGTCCCAGGGGGCCCTGGGCCTCCGGGATGTGGGGCTGGAGGGGCCGCAGCGTCCTGCCGCGGAAGGCGTAGGCCAGGGCCGGGCCCACCTGGGCCAGATATGCCTCCTGTCCCCGCACCGTCAGGGCGGAGACGCCAGCCGCCACCCACTGTTCGCGCAGGCTGCGCCCGTTCCAGCTCTTCAGGTCACGATGGGCGGCCCGGAGGGCCCGCAGCAGCCCCCCTGTAAGGGAGAGCCGCTCCCGGTGGAAGCTCTCGCCGATGACGGCCGCCACGTCGGCGCAGAACTCCTCGCTGCCGGGCAGGGCCGGCTCCACCACCAGGTAGAGGTCGGGGCCGCCCTCCGCCCCCTCCTGGAGGTAGACAGCGATAAAGGGGCCGTCCTCCCGCAACTGGCCGCGCAGGATACTGAAGTGGGAGACCCAGAGCATGGTCATAAAGTGGCCTCCGGGGCGACCACTTATGGAGGATACAACGGTGGGACGCTTGACGTTAGCGCCGGGCCTACCCGGCCTCTGCCCTGACGAGGGGGCGGATGCGGTAGGTGCAGGCCCCCTCCCCCCGCAAAAGGCTGCGGGTCAGACGGGTGTCCGCCCCCACGAGCTGCCGCACCATCTCCACGTGCAGGGCACAGATGGCCCGGTCCTCCTGGGCCACGCGGGAGTAGGGGCAGGTGAACTGGTCTATGTAGAACTCGTCGCCCTTGCGGGAGCACTGGGCCAGGCAGCCCTGCTCCTCCATGAGGCGCACCGTCTCCGCCACCCGCTCCTCCACCGGGCGCCCCTCCACTCGCTCTATGTGAGGGGCGGCCATGCGGGCAGCCACCCGCTTCAGGAGCTGATGGAAGCGCTCGCTGCCCTCGCTGGCCTTCAGCTCCCCCAGGAGGGCCAGGGCCAGCTCATCGTAGTGCTTGGGGAAGAGGGACTCCGCCTTCTCGGTCAGAGAGTAGACCAGAGTGGGCCTCCCCACCCGGCCCCGCTCCTCGCGGGCCGTCACCAGGCCGTCCCGCTCCAGCACCGTCAGGTGCTGCCGTATGCCGGTGGCGGTCAGCCCCAGCAACTCCCCCAGCTCCTTCACGGTGGCGCGCCCCGCCCGCTGCAGGTAGCGTATGATCTCCTGCCGGGTGGTCTGGAGGTGGAGGCTATTGCTCATCCTGTCAGGCATTATAACACTTTATGCAGCTATAATGATACTTTAGAGCGAAAACGCCGGCGGTGAGAAGATGACCGGTCCCGACCCTCTGGAGCTGAAGGCGGAGGCAGACGATATCCTGGAGCGGGCGGCCCAGCGCCTGCGGGCGCTCCTGCAGGAGGCCGTCTCCCGCCTGGACCCCTTCCCGCCCTTCCCGGGCGCCTTCTTCACTTACGGCATCGAGATCGACGAGCCGCTGGCGGGGGACGATCCCGATCGCGGCTGTGTCGTCCTGGGGCCGGACGGCGAGCTATACGAGCTGGTCATCGGCTACGAGCTGCCCATCTTCCCCGAGGAGGCCCACGACCCGGTGGCCACCCGCAAGGAGGAGCTGAAGCCCCTCGACCTGCACCCGCGGGACTACATCTTCTATGCCTACCGGGCCCTCACCCGGGTGACGGAGCTACTGCTGGAGCAGGGGGCCGGCCGGGGGAGGCCCTAGTCCCCCAGGACTATCGGGCCGCTCTTGCCCCCGGACTTGCGCACCAGCTTGATATCGGAGATACGGGCGCCCCGGTCCACCGCCTTCACCATGTCGTAGACGGTGAGGGCGGCCACCGCCACCGCCACCAGCGCCTCCATCTCTACGCCGGTGCGCCCCGTGGTGCGCACCCTCGACTCGATCTCCAGGCAGGCGGAGGCCTCGTCGGCGCGGAGGTCCACCTCCACGTCGGTGAGCAGGAGGGGATGGCAGAGGGGTATCAGCTCCGGGGTCCGCTTGGCGGCCATGATGCCGGCGAGGCGAGCGGTGGTGAGGACGTCCCCTTTGGCCACCTGCCCCTCCTGGACCAGGCGCAGCGTCTCCGGCTGCAGGTAGACCCGCCCCCGGGCCACCGCCTCACGCACCGTCTCCCCTTTGGCGGTGATGTCCACCATGCGGGGACGCCCCGACTCGTCCAGGTGGGTCAGGCGGCCGCTCTCGTCCATCTCAGACACCAGCCGTGGGCCGCCGGGGCGGCGGGCGCCCGCCGGTCGCCACCGGCTGGGGCCGCCGACCGGCCCCCTCCGGCCGCGACAGGGGGATGCCCCGGGGAAACAGCGGCAGGCGGTAGGGCCAGCTCACGCCCTAGCCCCCGATCTGGATCATCTTGCGCCAGCGGGGACGGTTGCCGTCCCACAGGTGGTGGGCGTCCGGCTTGGTGCGCAGGGCCAGGAGGATGGCCGCCCGCAGCGCCTCGTCGTCGCCTCCGGAGCGGAGGACACCCTTCAGGTCTACCTCGTGGTCGGTCAGGAGGCAGGGGCGGATCTTGCCGTCGGCCGTCAGGCGCATACGGTTGCAGGAGGCGCAGAACTGGTGCTCCGTGAGGGGGCTGATGAAGCCCACCAGGCCACGGGCCCCGGGCAGCCGCCAGTAGCGGGCGGGGCCGGCCCCGGAGGCGCTCTCGGCCGGCTCCAGGGGGCCCAGGGCGGCCTCGATGCGCCGCTTCACCTCCCGCGTGGGGACGAAGGCCAGCTCCAGCCCCCCCTCGCCTTTGTTGCAGGAGCTCTCCTCCTCCAGAAAGGGCATCAGCTCTATGAAGCGGACCTCCCAGTCCTCCTCCAGGGTGGTGCGGGCGAACTCCACCACCTCGTCGTCGTTGAGGCCCCGCATGACCACCACGTTGAGCTTGATGGGCCGCAGGCCCGCCCGCCGCGCCGCCTCGATGCCGGCGAAGACGTCCTCTATCTTTCCCCAGCGAGTGATGGCACGGAAGCGCTCGGGCCGCAGGGTGTCCAGGCTGACGTTGACCCGACGCAGGCCGGCGCGGGCCAGCTCCCCCGCCAGGGCGGCCAGGGCGATGCCGTTGGTGGTCATGGCGATATCCTCGATGCCCGGCGTCCCGTTTATCCAGCGGACGAGCTGGACCAGGCCGTTGCGCACGGTGGGCTCGCCGCCGGTGAGGCGGACGCGGCGCAGCCCCATGCCCGCCGCCACGCGGACTATGCGGTGTATCTCCTCCAGGGTCAGGATCTCCTCCCGGGGCACCCACTCTATCCCCTGCTCCGGCATGCAGTAGACGCAGCGCAGGTTGCAGCGGTCGGTGATGGAGATGCGCAGATAGTGGATGTTCCGCCCCACCGGATCTACGAGCCCGCTTCCGGTCAGCGTCGGCAGCTCCGACGGCCGGGCGGAGACGCTGGTGAGGGGGATCAGTTCCTCGCTCCAGCTGGGCATGGCCGCCTCACCGTCCCTCCCACCGGTAGAGCAACTGCCTGAGGAGAGGGCGGAGCCGCCAGGCGGCCTGGGCGCGGTGGCTCAGGACGTTCTTCTCGTGCAGCGGCAGCTCGGCCATGGTGGCCATGCGGGCGGGCAGGTAGAAGATGGGGTCGTAGCCGAAGCCGCCCTCCCCCCGGGGCTCCAGGGCGATGAAGCCGGAGCAGACGCCCTCCACCACGTGCACCTCTTCTCTGCCCAGTGCCGCCACCGCCATCAGGCAGCGGAAGCGAGCCGAGCGCCTCTCGGGCGGCAGGCCCTGCAGTCGCTCCAGGATGTGCTGGAAGCGCTCCTGGTAGGTGGCCTCGGGGCCCAGGAAGCGGGCCGAGAGGGGACCCGGGGCGCCCCCCAGGGCGTCTATCTCCAGCCCGGAGTCCTCCCCCAGCGCCACCAGCCCCGTGGCCTGGGCCGCCGCTCGTGCCTTCAGTATAGCATTGGCCCGGTAGGACTCTCCATCCTCCTCGGGGAAGTCCTCCCGGGCCAGGCCGACCTCCGCCGGCGTCGCCAGCTCCCAGCCGCAGCCAGCCAGGAGCGGGACCAGCTCCCTCAGCTTGCCCTGGTTGGTAGTGGCCAGGAGAAGGCGAGGTATAGTCCCTCCTCCGACTACTCCAGCGGCTCCCAGCGCTCCGCCAGCTTGGCCGCCACCGCCGGCATGGTAGTGTACTCCATCTCCTCCAGGGGGAGGCGGTGGGGCTCGAAGGGACCCAGGGAGCGGAGGTAGTCCGCTATCTCGTTGGCCTTGCGACGGGCGTTGTCGAAGCCGGGGTCATCGAACATGTCCCGCGGGCCCACCAGGTGGCCATTGGCCAGCTGGAAGCCCAGGCAGACCAGCCGCGGCGGGCCGTCGAAGCGGCTGGGGTGGGCGTCCCGGAGGCTCACCGGCATCAGGGGGCCGTTGTGGGAGCCCCGCATCCATCCCTCCACGATGAAGGGGTTAGTGAAGGGCTCCAGCACCTCCCCCACCGCCGGGAACTCGCCCTGCGCCCGCACGATCATGGTCGGGTCGTCCTTGCCCACGTAGCGTCCCGCTATGAGGGAGAGCTTCTCGGTGCTGGAGACGGCGCCCACGTTGCCCGTGCTGCGGTTGAAGACCCGCTTCACGGCGTAGCGGGCGGGCGCTCCCAGGAAGATGAGCAGGTCGTAGAGCTCCTCGGGGGCATTGAGGACGATCTTCTTGTGCTCCTTGACGTCGTGGATCTCGAAGGCGAAGCCGTGGTGCAGGGGGTCGCTGATGACCAGGCCCGGGGTGTTGAAGGGGTCAGCGAACATCTTGTAGAGGGGCATGTTGAAGGCCCCGGCCGAGGTCTTGTCCCCCATGAAGACGAGCACCGGCTCCGAGGGCCGTTCCTGGATCTCCATCTCCGCCGTGCCAGGGCCGGCGCCGCGGATGTTGCCAGAGAAGGCGTCGGCCAGGATGTCCTGCCCTGCCCCGTAGAGCTTCAGCTTCTTGGCCACCTCCGTCCCGTGCTGGAAGACGTCCCAGGCCAGCCGATGGACCTCCTCATTGTTCTCGCCCCGCTCGTGGGTCATGATGAGGAACATGTCGTCGCCGCAGTTGCTCACGTGGAAGTCGATGAGGAGGCCCCGCTGGCGGGCCTGCTCCAGGTCCTCCCGCGCTGTGTCCAGCACCTCGGGATGGGAGGCAGAATGTCCCACAAAACCGCCGATATCGGCCTTTATAACGCTGATTGTCACCATTTCTAGCACCTCCAGCCCTTTCTCTTTCGTAGGGGGCTGTAGCTCCCTCGCCCGCCGTCGCACCCCACACCGTTCATGTTAGTCCTCGCCTTTCGGGAGCGTCAAGGAAGGGAAACGGCGGCGCAGGAGGGCCAGCGCCCGTCTGCCCCAGCGCCGTGCCTCGCTGTCCCGGTCCTCGGCCCGCTGCCCCGGCGGCCGGGACAACGCCCGGCTCAGGGCCGCCGCCAGGGCCTCCGCCCGTCCGCGGGCCGCCTCATCGTCCAGGGGCTTGTAGCCCTGGAGCTTGCGGGGGCCCTCCCGGCCGCCCTCCGGTATGTACCAGTCCCGGTAAGAGAGGCAGCCAGCGACCAGCAGAGCGTAGCCCAGGGGAGAGCAGGGAGGCGGATAGCCACGGCTCAGGATTGCCGCCGTATCGGCGTGGTCCGGGGAGTCGTACTCCACCATGAGGCTCCCCCCGGGCGGCACCAGCTCCCCCAGAAGGCGGAAGAGCCGCTCCTGGCGCCCTCCCTCCTTCAGAGATGCCTCCTCGCCGTCGAAGCGGAGGACGGGCAGGTAGCGGACCAGGTCTATCCAGTTGTAGGCCGGGTAGCGGCCACGGTTGGAGAGGCCCAGGGCCAGCGGCCCCTGGCTGAGCCGTCCCTGGTCGTCCCGCACGAAGAGCTGGAAGTAATCGGCCCCCACCTGGTTGCGGGGCCCCAGGAAGACCACCAGCCTCCCCAGGCCGATGCCCTTCCCCTGCAGGGTGGCTAGGGGGTGGGCCTCCGCCGGCCGCCAGCGATCGCCCAGGGAGGCTGTCAGGCGGGCCCGGTCGTCGGGCCGGGGCACCAAGCGAGCGAGCGAGACTGACACGGCCACCTCCTTTCCCTTGTCCGTGACGACTGTATGATAAGAGGGCGACGGTGCGCGTCGCACGCCCGCCGGTGAAAGGACGGGTATAAGTCTCCTCTCAACCTGCCGAGCCATGGACTACTACGAGGCCGTCCGCTATCTCCTGGGCTACGCCGACTTCGAGCGATCGGGCCGCTTCGCCGACCGCCCGGACGTGGCCCCGGTGCTGGCGCTGCTGGAGCGCCTGGGGGACCCTCACCTGGGCCGTCTGACCGTCCACGTCACCGGCAGCAAGGGGAAAGGGAGCGTGGCGGCCATGCTGACGGCCATTCTGCGGGCGGCGGGCCTGCGCGTGGGCCTCTACACCAGCCCCCACCTGGACTCCTACTGCGAGCGGGTCCAGATAGACGGGGAGCCCATAGGGGAGGAGGAGTTCGCCAGGCTCACGGCCCTTCTCCGCCCGGCCGCCGAGGCGGTGCAGGGCTCCCTGGGGGAGAGACAACTGGTCACCTTCGACCTGCTTACCGCCCTGGGCTTTCTGGCCTTCCGGGAGGCCGGCGTCCAGGCCCAGGTGGTGGAGGTAGGGCTGGGGGGACGGGTAGACAGCACCAACGTCTTCCCCACCAAGGCCCTCTCCATCATCACACCCATCAGCCTGGAGCACACGGCGATACTGGGGGACACGGTGGAGGCCATCGCCCGGGAGAAGGCGGCCATCGTCAGGCCGGGCGGCGCCGTGGTGCTGGCACCCCAGCGCTATGCGGGGGCAGCGGCGGTGGTGCGGCAGGCGGCCGCGGCCGCCTCCGTCCCCCTGGTAGACGTGGCCGCCCTCTACACCTGGCGCCGCCTGGAGCACGACCTGGCGGGCCAGCGCTTCCGCCTGGAGACGGAGGGGTGGTCGCTGGAGCTGTGGATGCCCCTCCTGGGGGCCCATCAGCTCGCCAACGCGGCCACGGCGGTGGCGGCGGCCCGCGCCCTGGCCGACCAAGGCCTCCTCTCCCTCCCGGACGAGGCCCTGCGCCGCGGCCTGGCCGCCGTCCGCTGGCCGGGGCGGCTGGAGGTCCTCTCCGCCCGCCCTCTGGCGGTGGCCGATGGCGCCCACAACCGGGACTCCGCTCGCTCCCTGCGGGAGGCCCTGACGGACTACCTGGGGGCCCGCCAGGCGCTCTTCGTGGTAGGGACACTGGCCGATAAGGACATCGGCGGCATCGCTCAGGAGCTGGCGCCCATCGCCCGGGGCGTCATCGCCGTCCCCTTCGACCATCCCCGGGCCATGGAGGCGTCGCGCATCGTCGGCGCCTTCGCCGTCCAGGGGGTGCCGGCGCAGGAGGCCTCGGACGTGGAGGACGCCCTGCGACGAGCGCTGGCCCTTAAGGGAGAGAGCGGTTTAATATGTCTCACAGGTTCGCTGGCCTTCGTGGCCGAGGGGCGCCGGCGCTGGCGGGAGACGGTGGCCCGCCCCCCGGCCGGACCGCAGAGGTGAGACGATGGACAGGAAAGAGCGCAGGCGGGTGGTCATCACCGGCATGGGGGCCATCACGCCTTTGGGCAACTCAGTGGAGGAGTTCTGGCAGGGCTGCCTGGAGGGGCGCTCTGGCGTGGACTACCTGACCCAGTTCGACGCCTCTCGCTACCCGGTGCGCATCGCCGGGGAGGTGAAGGGCTTCCAGCCAGAGGACTACATAGAGAAGCGAGAGGCGCGCCGCATGGCCCGCTTCAGCCAGATGGCGGTGGCCGCCGCCCGGCAGGCCATCCAGAGCGCCGACCTGCGTCTGGAGCGGGAGGACAGGGAGCGCATCGGCGTCGTCCTGGGGGTGGGGATCGGCGGCTTCCCCACCATCGACGAGGCGATGCGCGTCCTCCTGGACCGGGGAGGGATGCGCATAGACCCCTTCTTCATGCCCAAGATGCTGCCCAACATGGCGGGAGCCCAGTTGAGCCTCGTCTTCGGCCTGAAGGGATACAACAACACGGTGAGCACCGCCTGCGCCGCTGGCACCCAGGCCATGGGCGACGCCTTGGAGCTCATCCGCAGCGGCCGGGCCGATGTCGTCCTCACGGGCGGCTCCGAGGCCGCCCTCTGCGAGCTCGGACTGGCCGGCTTCGCCGTCATCCGCGCCCTCTCCACTCGCAACGACCCGCCCCAGCGGGCGAGCCGCCCCTTTGATGCCCAGCGCGACGGCTTCGTGGCGGCCGAGGGGGCTGCCATCTTCGTCCTGGAGAGCCTGGAGCACGCCCAGGCCCGCGGTGCCCCCATCCTGGCCGAGCTGGCCGGCTACGCCGCCACCAACGACGCCCACCACATCGTCGCCCCCTGCGCCGACGGCGACGGCGCCGCCCGCTGCATGCGCCTGGCCCTGGAGGATGCCGGCGTCTCTCCGGAGGAGGTGGACTACATCAATGCCCACGGCACCTCCACCCCCCTCAACGACGCCGTGGAGACCATGGCCATCAAGCGCGTCTTCGGCGAGTATGCCTACCGGGTGCCCATAAGCTCCACCAAGTCCATGATCGGCCACTGCTTCGGTGCCGCCGGGGCGGTGGAGTCCGTGGCCTGCATCAAGAGCATCCAGACCGGCTGGGTGCACCCCACCATCAACTACGAGGTCCCAGACCCGGAGTGCGACCTGGACTACGTGCCCAACCAGGCCCGCCGCCTGGACGTGCGGGTGGTGCTGAAGAACTCCTTCGGCTTCGGCGGCCACAACGCCTGCCTCGTCTTCAAGCGCTTCGACGCCTAGCGCGGAAGCGGCCGCCATGCAGGTACTGGTAACGGGCGGCGCCGGCTACATCGGCTCCGTGGTGACGGACTTCCTGATAGAGGCGGGGCACCAGGTGGTGGTCCTGGACTCCCTCATCAGCGGCCACGCCTCCGCCGTCCACCCCGAGGCCGAACTGGTGGTGGCGGACGCCCGGGACGACGAGGCGCTGGGCCGCCTCTTCTCCACCCATCGCTTTGACGCCGTGGTCCACGCCTGCGGCTACATCCAGGCCGGGGAATCGGCCCGCCACCCGGGCCGCTACTTCGCCAACAACATCGGCAGCGCCATCTCCGTCCTCAACGCCCTCGTCCACCACGATGTGGGCATCTTCGTCTTCAGCTCCAGCGCCGCCGTCTACGGCGTCCCGCAGAGCCTTCCCCTGCAGGAAGACCACCCCCTGCAGCCGGCCAACCCCTACGGGGAGACCAAGGCGACGGTGGAGAGGCTGCTGGCCTGGTACGAGCAGTGCCACGGCCTGCGCTACATCTCCCTGCGCTATTTCAACGCCGCCGGTGCCACGCCCCGTCTGGGCGAGGATCACCGGCCCGAGAGCCATCTGATACCCATCCTGCTGGAGGTGGCGCTGGGACAGCGAGAGGCCGCCCCCCTCTACGGCCAGGACTACCCCACCCCGGACGGCACCTGTGTGCGGGACTACGTGCACGTGGCGGACCTGGCGCGGGCCCACGTCCTGGCCCTGGAGCGACTGGCCCAGGGGCACGCCAGCGGGCCCTACAACCTGGGGCTGGGGCGGGGCTTCTCCAACCTGGAGGTGCTGGAGGCGGCCCGCCGCGTCACCGGCCACCCCATACCCGTGGAATGGCAGCCCCGGCGCCCCGGCGATCCTCCCGTCCTGGTAGCCTCCCCGGAGCGGGCCCGTAGCGGACTGGGCTGGCAGCCCCGCCACACCTCCCTGGAGGAGATCATCGCCTCGGCCTGGGAGTGGCGACGCTCCCGGCCCGAGGGCTACCCCGACTGAGAGGCCTCGCCCTGTGGGGGGTCACAGCAGGCTACGGAGGACCGGCCACACGAGCTGCTCCCAGACGCTGCCGGCCACCAGGCCCGTCCAGAGGAGCGCCCCGGGCAGCGCCCCCAGAAGACCTATGGCATAGGCGCTACGCCGCTCCATCTGCAAGAGGTGCAGGAGCACAGCTCGCCAGAAGGGGCCGGCCACCAGCAGCATCACCGGCACGTCCAGCAGCCATACCTGCCAGCGGGGCCGCGACAGCCAGCGGGCCAGCCAGGGGCGCTCCGCCAGCCACTCCCGTAGCAAACTCAGGGAAGGCTCACCCTCCAGCAGATAGAGGGAGATGACGGTCAGGGCCGCCACCACGGCGGCCATTACCAGAGCGCCTGGCCAGCGGCCCAGGGTGGCCACCAGGACCACCGCCAGGGGCGCCCCTCCCCACGCCTCCACCCGCCACAGGACGATGGCCAGCGTCAGCTTCGGCGTCAGATGACGCCGCAACAGGCTGGCCAGAGGGACAGGACGCGGCCCGGCCGCTCTGACGGTGAGTCCCTGCTTTCCCTCTCCCATCAGACCAGAGGGAAGGCCTCCAGCCTGGTGTAGACGGCGCCGCCGGGCTGGAGCTGGCTCCGCATCAGGCTCACCTCCCGCAGCACCAGCGGGCAGCGGGGCACCGGCAGCGCCGCCAGCGCCCGCTCTATCTGCCCGCGGGAGCGGGCAACCGCCTCTGGAGGGACACGGGCCAGCGTCAGGTGGGGAGCGAAGGGGCGCTCCTCCCGGGGGAAGCCGAGGCCGACCATCGCCAGCTCCACCCGGCGCTGGAGCTCCTGGAGGGAGGCCAGGTCCCCCTCCAGGCCTACCCAGAGGACGCGCGGGCCGCGGCGATCGCCAAAGGCGCCGGCGGGTCCCAGCCCCAGCTCCAGGGGCGGGACGCCCTTCAGCGCCTCTTTCAGGGCGTCGGCGATGGCGGCCAGACGGGAAACGGGCGTCTCTCCGAGGAACTTGAGGGTCAGGTGGATTCCCTCCGGCCGCACCCAGCGCAGATGGCCCAGCCCCTGGCGTCGCAGTTCGCGCTGGAGCTCGCCCAGCCGCTCCCGCACCTCGGCCGGCAGCTCCAGGGCCACGAAGAGGCGCCAGCGCTCCTCAGCCACGTCCCGCGTCCTCGCAGCGCAGGAGACGCCGGGCGTTCTCGCCCAGCGCCATCGACAGCCATTCCTCCGGCAGGCCGGCCCTCCGCAGCTCCTCCAACTGGCGCTCCTGCCCTATCAGGGGGAAATCGCTGCCCAGTAGCAGCCGCTCCGGCCCGGCCGCCTCCGCCGCCAGCCGGTAGGCGTCCGGCGCGTAGAGGAAGGGGGCGGCCGCCGTGTCGAAGTAGAGGCGCTGGCAGAGCCGCCGCACCTCCGGCATGGGCCAGTAGAAGGGAAGGCCGCCTCCCAGATGGGCGGCCACCAGGGCCAAGTCGGCGTGGGCCTCGGCGAAGGCGTAGAAGGCGGCGAGGGCCATCCCCTCCTTGCCCGGGTAGCGATGCCCCACCGGCTCCGAGACGTGGAAAAGCAAGGGCAGGCGGTAGCGGCGGGCCAGAGAGGCCAGCAGCTCGCCCGCCGGCCCCAGGGGGTCCCATCCCTGGTCGTCCGGCCGCAGCTCGCCCAGGCCACGGGCGCCCCCGGCCACGCAGCGCTCCACCTCCTCCTGGGCACCCGGCCGGGCCAGGTTCACCGTGCAGAAGGGGACGATGCGGCCACCGCTCCGGGCGGCCGCCTCCAGCAGATAGTCGTTGTGGCGACGGCACAGCTCCTGGTCCTCCCAGGCGAAGCCCAGGGCCACGCTGGCCTCCACACCTGCCGCCTCCATGCTGGTCAGCAACTCCTCGGCGGTGGCGATGGCCGCCCGCCGGTGGCCATAGAGAGCGGCAAAGAGGCGGTCCCGTCGCAGCCATTCCTCTCGCTCCCGCGCCACCTCGGGCGGGAAGATATGGGTGTGGAAGTCTATTACCACGCTTGCATCTTAAACCGAGTCTCCGGCCACGGGCCAGCGCCCTCCGTTGCTCGAAGCTGGGGAGACGGCCTATAATCCCTCTTGCGAGAGGCCCGTAGAGGAGCGCTGCCACCGCTTTGACGCCCCTCACCGAGGACAGGCTCCAGACGCTCGAGGCGATAGCGCGCCGTGTGCGGCAGCACATCGTCCGCATGACGGCGGCGGCTGGCTCCGGGCATCCCGGAGGCTCCCTCTCCGCCACCGACATCCTCGTCGCCCTCTACTTCCACGTCCTGCGCCACGACCCGGAGCACCCCCAGTGGCCGGAGCGGGACAGGTTCGTCCTCAGCAAGGGGCACGCCACCCCCGCCTACTACGCCGTCCTGGCCGAGGCCGGCTACTTCCCGGTGGACGAGCTCTTCACCTTCCGTCGGCTGGGGAGCCGCCTGCAGGGGCACACCGTCATGGGGGTGCCGCCGGGGGTAGAGATGTCGGCCGGCTCGCTGGGGATGGGGCTCTCTTTCAGCGTGGGTCTGGCCCTGGCTGCGCGTCTGGACGGCCGCGACTACCGCGTCTACTGCCTCCTGTCCGACGGCGACTGCAACGAGGGCCAGACCTGGGAGGCAGCCATGAGCGCCTCCCACCACCGCCTGGACAACCTCATCGCCATCGTGGACTACAACCGCATCCAGAACGACGGCTTCTCCGACTACAGTCGCTATCCCGGCAACGGCCAGAGGGAGCGGACCGGCGGCTGGGTGGGGCCGGACGGCTACACCGTCAACATCCTCTCCCTGGAGCCCCTGGACGAGAAGTGGCGGGCCTTCGGCTGGGAAGTCATGGAGGCGGACGGCCACAGCTTCCCTTCCCTCATCGGGGCGCTGGAGGCGGCGCGGGGGACGCGGGGACGGCCAGCGGTGGTCATCGCCCACACGGTCAAGGGGAAGGGCGTCAGCTTCATGGAGAACAACCCCGCCTTCCATGGGAAGGCCCCCACGCCGGAGCAGGCGGAGCAGGCCCTCAGGGAGCTGGAAGACCGGGAGCGCTGACAAGATGCTGCAGACGGACCGCACGGCGGCTACCAGGGAGGCCCTGGGCCCCACCCTCATCAGGCTGGCCCAGGAGGGGCTGGACATCGTAGTGGTGGACGCCGATCTGAGCGTCTCCACCACAGCGGCCCAGTTCGGCCAGGTCTTCCCGGAGCGCTTCATAACTGTGGGGGTGGCAGAGCAGAACGCCGTAGGAGTGGCGGCCGGCCTGGCGGCGGCGGGTAAGATAGCCTTCGTCAGCTCCTTCGCCGTCTTCATACCCGGCCACTGCTACGACCAGGTGCGCATGGCGGTGGCCCAGCCCGGCCTCAACGTCAAAATCGTGGCCAGCCATGGCGGCATCATCACCGGTGAGGACGGCGCCTCCGCCCAGGCCCTGGAGGACCTGGCCCTCATGCTGGCCCTCCCCACCTTCCGCGTCATCGTCCCGGCCGATGTGGTGGAGGCGGCCCAGGCCATAGAGGTGGCCGCCCGTCGCTATGGCCCCTTCTACATCCGCACCGTCCGGCCCAAGATCCCCGTCATCTACGACGACTCCTATCGCTTTGAGCTGGGGAAGGCCCACCTCCTGCGCCCGGGCAACGACGTCACCCTCATGGCGACGGGCGTCATGGTCCAGGTAGCCCTGGAGGCGGCGCAGCTCCTGGCGCAGGAGGGGATAGAGGCCCGTGTCCTCAACATGGCCTCCCTGCGCCCCCTGGACGAGGAGGCGATCCTGGCCGCCGCCCGGGAGACGGGGGCTATCGTCACCTGCGAGGACCATAACCTGCACGGCGGCCTGGGCAGCCTGGTGGCCCAGGTGACGGCCCGCACCCATCCCGTGCCCATCTCCTTCGTGGGGATGGAGCGCTTCGGCACCAGCGGTCGCTGGGACGAACTGCTGCGCCACTTCGACCTGACGCCTGAGCGAGTGGCCCGGGCGGCCAGGGAGGCCGTGGCCCGCAAGCGGGCCTAGGCGTTCCGGAGAAAAAGCACGCCCTCTCGCCGGGAGGGGGCGGAGAGCAACGCCAGGGCGGGGCCTGGGGGTGTCAGGCTCGACGGACACGACAACATCCCCGCCGCCTGCGCCGCAGCCTCACCGCCCAGGCGCCTCCGCAGCGTCTCCCGCACCCGCTCCAGGAAGAGGGCCGCCCCTTCCCGAAAGGGGGGCCGCCGCGCTTCGTTCAGCAGGCGTCCCGTCATGGCCAGCGCAGGCCCCCTGCGGGCCTCCTCTCGCAGCCAGGCCCGCAGCGCCTCCAGGTCTGAGATGGACGCTCCCTCCAGGGCGGACAGGAGCTCCTGTGTCGCCTCCTCGGCCGCGGCCAGGAAGAGGTCATCCTTGCCCGAGAAATGACGGTAGATGGTGGGCTCCGAGATCTGGGCCTCCCTGGCGATGTCGTTGGTGCCGGCGTTCCAGTAGCCCCTCTCGGCGAACAGCCGCACGCTCAGCTCCAGGAGCTGCCGTCGACGCTCCTTCCCAGGCATGGCGCTTGCGCCGCCTCATGATGCTCACCTGCTCCCGTCATCGCATCGGGAGCGAGAAGGCATTCGCATCGGCCTGTAGCACATCTGTCCCGACAACCGAGCGCAGGTTCTGACAGAGAGCCCGCCTCGAAACTCCCTGTGCGGTAGCCTGCGGCAGGGGGTTAGGCCGCTTGATCTGACGGGAGGAGATGAGATTCGGGAGCTGAGCAGTGAGCGATGGGAGCCCATAAGGCCCTTTCTGCCCCCTGGGCTTGTTCCCCCTGGCCAGGGGCTGACGACCGGCCGACCCTTAACGGCGTCCTCTACGTCGTCGTGGCCCGCTGCCGCTGGAAGGAGACGACGAAGGAATACGGTCCTACGAGACGAACTGGCAAAGCCTCGAGGAGTGGCGAGGACAGGGGGTGCGGGGAGCGCTACACTATCGGCTCCGCTCGTGGGGCTACCGAGAGGGCGAGATGGCGCTAAGGAGCGCGGCAGTCGATGGCACCACGATGGAGGGGAAGAGGGGGAGGGAGCGGGGCCTAGAGGCTTCCACCAACGCAATGGCATCGAGGTGCATGCCGTGGTGACGACAGCAGGCCTGCCCCTGAGGGCGCTGGAAGGGCCCGCCAACCGGCCCGATGCCGCCCCCTACAGGGAGCCCATGGTGGGGGATGGCGCACCAAGGGGTGACGGGGGCCCAGGACGAGGCCAGGGGAGGTGCGGGCAGACGGCGCCTACGACACCGGGGACCCCAGCCTCTATCTGCACGTCCGGTGCAGCGAGGCCGGCACCAGGGGGCAGAAAGGGGCCGCAGGCAGAGGGCCCCCCACCGCTTCCGCCAGGCCACTCACCGGGCCGCCAGGAGCTCTGTGGCGCGCTTCTCCGCCTGGCGCAAGGGAGGCATGCGGCGGCTGGCCCCGCGCTATGAGGGGATTTTCAGCACCTCCGCCGCCCTCGTCCAACTCGACTGCTTCGCTACCGTCTGGAGCCTTTCGAGATGAGCTCACGGTCTGAGCTGCTGGAGTTGAACGAATTCGGGGAGAGCACCTTCACCTGTCCGTTTGCCATGCGGCGGGTCCTGCGTGGAGACGTGTTGCCCCGCAGGGCACAGTACCAGCAGAGACGACCATCTTCCAAATGGGCGCCTGTCTCACCCATCCTCGTCTCTGTCTTTATCGACCCCGAAGACGCCCTCCACGACCCGTTGCAGTCGGTAAAGGGAACGATCGAAGCGCCTCCTGCCCGAGAGTCGCCTCCCGTCCCTCCGCTCTCTCATTCCCTTGAGAGGAATGTGCGCCACAAGCCCCTTCTGGCTGCCAGCTGCCGCCTCAGGCGCTCGTAACTCCGGGTGCTGGGCAATGCACCTCTCGAGGTCTCCTTCGCTCCGCTGGTAGGCCTCAAGACACTGAGCAAGGGCAT
>VAPR01000793.1_pt1 | contig 18444 bp, 18 predicted proteins | sample 3380701 | NCBI WGS metagenome assembly VAPR01 (sample SAMN11536904, study PRJNA540576) | hot springs metagenome | isolation source: hot spring wet sediment | place: Spain: Lobios | collected 2014-01 | reverse complement strand
CGCCGGCGGCGGGTACAGGCCCTGCCGGAAGCGCTCCCACGGCGCGGGCGCAGTACACTCAAAGGCGTGGCGGAAAACCTGCTGGTGTTGGCCTCCACCTCGCCCCAACGCCGGGCCATCCTGGCGCAGCTGGGGATTCCCTTCGTGGTGATCCCCCCGCCCTTCGAGGAGGACGACGGCCCCAGCACGGACCCCGTGGGGATGGTTCGGTCCCACGCCCGGGGCAAGGCCCGCTCGGTGCTGGCCGCCGCGGAGGGCCGGCCGGTCCTCGGGGTGGACACCACCGTGGTCCTGGACGGGCGCACCTGGGGCAAGCCGGCCTCCCCGGAGGAGGCCGCGGCCATGCTCCGGATGCTGTCCGGACGCACGCACGTGGTGGTCTCGGGTGTGTGCCTGCTGACCCGCGGGTGGGAGGAGGTGCACCACGAGACCACGCGGGTCCACTTCCGGAGGCTGGACGACCGAGAGGTGGAGGCCTACGTGCGCAGCGGCGAGTGGAGGGGCCGGGCGGGCGGGTACGCCATCCAGGGGCGCGCCAGCGCCTTCGTGCAGGCGGTGGAGGGAGACTTCTGGAACGTGGTCGGCCTGCCCGTGCCCCTGCTGGCGGAGCTGCTTTTGCGCCGGCTGCCGGAGCTATACCCGCCGCAAGCGGGGGTTTGAATCTTCATGCAAGGGCGCGTATACTAATTCGCATGGCGGTCCGGGTCAGCGTCCTGGGGGCGTCCGGCTACACGGGCGGGGAGCTGGTGCGGCTTCTGAGCGCTCACCCGCAGGTCCAGGTGGTCCACCTCACCGCTTCCCAGCACCAGGGCCGGGCCATGGGGGCGGTGTTCCCGAATCTACGCGGGGTGGTGGACCAGGCCCTGGAACCTGCGGAGGTGGCCCAGGTGGGCCGCGACTCGGACCTGGTGTTCCTGGCCCTGCCCCACGGGCTGGCCCTGCAGGTGGTGCCGGACCTGCTGGCCGCGGGGGCGCGGGTGGTGGACCTGGGCGCGGACTTCCGGCTCAAGGACCCCGCCGCCTACGCCCGGTGGTACAAGCAGGAGCACACCGCGCCCGGGTTGTTGGACGAGGCGGTGTACGGCCTCACGGAGCTGTACCGGCCCCGGGTCCGGACAGCGCGGCTGGTCGCCAACCCCGGCTGCTACCCCACCGCGGCCCTCCTCGCCCTGGCTCCCCTGGTGCAGGCAGGTGTGGTGGAAGGGCCCGTGGTGGTGGACGCCAAGTCGGGCGTGTCCGGCGCCGGGCGCAGCCCGTCCGCGGCGACCCACTTCGGCGAGGTCAACGAGAACACCAAGCCGTACCACGTGGGCGTGCACCGTCATCAGCCGGAGATCGAGCAGGCCCTGGCGGAGGTGGGGTCGGCCCTGCAGGTGCTGTTCGTGCCCCACCTGGTCCCCATGACGCGGGGGATCCTGGCCACCTGCTACGCGCCGCTGGCGCGCCCGCTGGCCGCGGAGGCGGCCCTGGACCTGTACCGGGAGGCGTACGCGGGCGAGCCCTTCGTGCGGGTGCTGGAAGACGACCTCCCGCAGACGAAGGCCACCTACGGCTCCAACTTCTGCGACGTCGCGGTACGGGTGGACGCGGAGCGGGGGCTGGTGGTCGCGGTGGCGGCGCTGGACAACCTGGTGAAGGGGGCCGCAGGGCAGGCGGTGCAGAACATGAACGTGATGTTCGGGCTGCCGGAGACCACGGGCCTGTGGGCTCCGGCCCTGTTCCCCTAACCCTCCCCGTCGAGGTGTCCCATGCTCACACAGCCGCGGTCGTGGCAGCGCACGTCGGGTGGGGTGACCGCACCCCGGGGGTTTCTGGCCGCCGGCGTGCACTGCGGGATCAAGCAGCGCAAGCTGGACCTGGCGCTGCTGGTGTCCGAGACTCCGGCCACGGTGGCCGGGGTGTTCACCACCAACCGGATCAAGGCCGCCCCGGTGCTGTGGTGCCAGGAGGTGGTGCGGCGGGGCGTGGCGCGGGCGGTGGTGGTCAACAGCGGCAACGCCAACGCGTGCACCGGGGACCGGGGCTGGCAGGATGCCCGGGAGATGGCGGAGCGCACCGCGCAGGCCTTGGGAGTCCCCCCCGAGCAGGTGTTGGTGGCGTCCACGGGCGTGATCGGGGTGCCGCTGCCCATGGACGCGGTGCGCAGGGGGATCGTGCTGGCCGCACGGTCGTTGTCCCGCTCCGGGGACGACGCCGCGGAGGCCATCCTGACCACGGACGCCTTCCCCAAGACCTCCGCGGTGGTGACCACCCTCGGCGGGGTGCCGGTGACGGTGGGCGGCATGGCCAAGGGCGCGGGGATGATCCACCCCAGGCTCGCCACCACCCTGTGTTTCCTCACCACCGACGCCGCCGTCCCCGCCCCGGTGCTGCAGGCGGCCTTGAAGCAGGCGGTGGCGGCGTCCTTCAACCGCATCACCGTGGACGGAGACACCAGCACCAACGACACCGTGCTGGTCCTGGCCAACGGGCAGGCGGGAGCGCCACCCGTGGAGGGTGGGGAGGAGTTCGAGCGGTTCACCCAGGCCCTCACCGCGGTGGCCCAGGACCTGGCGAAGATGGTGGTGCGGGACGGGGAAGGGGCGCAGCGGCTGGTGGAGGTGTTGGTGGAAGGGGCCGCGGACGACGCGGACGCGGACCGGGCGGCGTTCGCGGTCGCCACCTCCCTGCTGGTGAAGACCATGCTGCACGGCGGAGAGCCCAACTGGGGCCGGGTGGTGGCCGCGGTGGGCTACTCCGGTGCGGAGGTGGACGAACGGCGGGTGGCGGTGTGGTTCGGCGACGTGCAGGTGGTCCGGGGCGGCGTCGCCGTGGAAGGCGTGTCGGACCTGGCAGCTCAGGCCCTGAGGCAGCCCGAGGTGCTGGTGCGGGTGGACCTGGGGCTGGGGCCGGGCCGGGCCCGGGTGTGGACGTGTGACATCGGCGAGGAGTACGTGCGCATCAACGGAAGCTACATCACGTGAGGGGAGAAGGGAGCGGTGAGGATTTTGGCGACCCCCGCACACCACCTCGGGCGTTCCCTGGCGGAGGCCCTGCGGTACGTGGCGGCCTGGAAGGGCCGCACGGTGGTGGTGAAGTTCGGCGGGAGCGTGCTGGAGGCCCCGTCCCTGGGGACCCTTCCCCAGGACCTGGTGCTCCTGCAGCAGGCGGGCGTGCGGCCGGTGCTGGTGCACGGGGGAGGCCCGGAGATCACCCGGCTGCTGGAGCGGCTGGGCAAGGCCACCCGGTTCGTGAACGGCCTGCGGGTCACCGACGAGGAAACCATGGAGGTCGTGGAGATGGTGCTCGCGGGGCGGGTGAACAAGCACCTGGTGACCCTCATCCACCGGGCCGGGGGTCGGGCGGTGGGGCTGTCCGGAAAGGACGCGGCGCTGCTGCGGGCGCGCAAGCACGCACCAGGCGTGGACTTGGGCCTGGTGGGCGAGGTGGCCCAGGTGGACCCCAGGGTGCTGGAAGTGCTGCTGGACGCGGGCTACCTCCCCGTGGTGGCTTCCCTGGGGCTCGGGCCCGACGGCGTGAGCTACAACCTGAACGCGGACAGCGCGGCCGCGGCCCTGGCGGTGGCGCTGCGGGCCGACAAGCTCATCGTGCTCACCGACGTGGAGGGGATCTACCGGGAGACCGCGCAGGGGCGGGAGCTTCTATCCGAGCTCACCCCGGAAGCCGCCCGCACCCTTATCACGGAGGGCGTGGTGTCCCGGGGCATGATCCCCAAGGTGGAGGCGTGCCTGGCGGCGCTGGAGGGAGGGGTGCCCAGCGCGCACATCATCGGCGGGGAGATCCCACACGGGCTGCTGGTCGAGCTGTTCACCGACACGGGCATCGGCACCATGATCCGCAAGCGGGAGCCGGAGGCGTGATGGACACCCAAACGGTTTTCGAGTGGTCGGACCGGTACCTGTTCCGCAACTACCGCCGGGCGCCCGTGGCCTTCGCCCGCGGGCAGGGGGCGCGCCTGTGGGACGTGGAGGGCCGCGAGTACCTGGACTTCGTGGCGGGGATCGCGGTGACCAGCCTGGGCCACGGCCACCCGGCCCTGGTGCGGGCGGTGTGCGAGCAGGTGGCCCGGTACGTCCACGTGTCCAACCTGTACCACATCCCCGAGCAGGCGAAGGCCGCGCGGCTGCTGGCGGAGCGGTCGGGCCTGGACCGGGTGTTTTTCTGCAACAGCGGCGCCGAGGCCAACGAGGCGGCCATCAAGCTGGCCCGCAAGTGGGGCAAGCAGCACCGGGGCTTTCAGGCGTACGAGATCGTGGTGGCCCACAACAGCTTCCACGGCCGCACCCTGGCCACGGTGGCGGCCACCGGCAACCCGCGCTACCACCAGGGCTTTGAGCCGCTGCCCGAGGGCTTCCGCTTCGTCCCCTACAACGACCTGGCCGCCGCGCAGGCGGCCGTGGGGCCCGCCACCTGCGCGGTGCTCATGGAGCCCGTGCAGGGAGAGGGCGGGGTGATCCCCGGAGACCCGGACTACCTGCGGGGGCTGCAGGAGCTGTGCCGCCGGGAGGGGGTCCTCTTTATGCTCGACGAGGTGCAGACGGGGGTGGGCCGCACCGGGGCGTGGTTCGCGTTCCAGCGCTACGGCCTCCAGCCGGACGTGGTGACCCTCGCGAAGGGGCTGGGCGGCGGGGTGCCGGTGGGCGCCCTGGTGGCACGGGAGGAGGTGGCGACGGCCTTCGCGCCGGGCGACCACGGCTCCACCTTCGGCGGCAACGCCCTCAGCGCCGCGGCGGTGTGCGCGGTGCTGGAGGCCCTGGAGGCCGAAGGGCTGGTGGACCACGCGGCGTGGGTGGGTGACCGGCTACAGGCCCGGCTGAGGTCGCTGGCGGAGCGCCACCCTTCCGTGAAGGAGGTGCGGGGGGTGGGGCTGCTGGTGGCGGTGGACCTGGAGGTGGACGCGGGGGCGGTGGAGGCCGCCTGCCGCGAGCGGGGGCTTTTGGTGAACGCGGTGCGGCCGCACACCCTGCGGCTGTGCCCGCCTCTCGTGGTGTCCGCGGAGGAGGTGGACCAGGCGGTGGAGATCCTCGAGCAGGCCCTGGAGGCCGTGGGCGATCCTGCGGCGGCGCGGGGCTCGGTGCAGCCCCGCGAGAGGAGGTGAGTGGCGTGGACAAAGTCCGGAAGGTGGCCCTGGCGTACTCCGGCGGCCTGGACACCTCGGTGATGGTGCCGTGGCTGCGGGAGCGGTACGGGTGCGAGGTGGTGGCCGTGGTGGCCAACGTGGGGCAGCTGGAGGACTTCGAGGCGGTCCGCCAGAAGGCGCTGGCCAGCGGGGCGAGCAGCTGCTACGTGGTGGACGTCCGGGAGACCTTCGCCCGGGACTACATCTTTCCGGCCCTGCGGGCGGGCGCGGTGTACGAGGGCCGCTACCTGCTGGGGACGGCCCTGGCGCGGCCCCTGATCGCCAAGGTGCAGGTGGAGGTGGCCCTGCGCACGGGCTGCGACGCCCTGGCCCACGGCTGCACGGGCAAGGGCAACGACCAGGTGCGGTTCGAGCTGGCCTACCAGGCCCTGGCCCCGCACCTGAGGGTGATCGCGCCGTGGAGGGAGTGGGAGCTCCGCAGCCGGGAGGACGAGATCGCCTACGCCCGCCGCCACGGGATCCCCGTGAGCGCGACCCCGGAGAAGCCGTACAGCATCGACCAGAACCTGTGGCACACCTCCTACGAAGGCGGGATCCTGGAGGACCCCGGGGCCATGGCGCCGCCGGACATGTTCCAGCTCACCGTGGACCCCGCGGACGCCCCGGACGTGCCGCAGTACGTGGAGGTGGGGTTCGAGTGCGGGTTCCCCGTGTCCCTGGACGGCGTGCGGATGAGCCCTGCCGCCCTCATCGAGTCCCTGAACGCGGTGGCGGGCGCCCACGGGGTGGGTAGGGTAGACGTGGTGGAGAACCGGCTCGTGGGCATGAAGAGCCGGGGCGTGTACGAGACCCCCGCGGGGACCGTCCTCCTCACGGCCCTGAAGGACCTGGAGGCCCTCACCCTGGACCGCGACACCCTGCACTTCAAGGAGCTCATCAGCCCCCGCTACGCGCAGCTGGTGTACTACGGGCAGTGGTACTCGCCCCTGCGGGCAGCCCTGGACGGCTTCCTGGAGGTCTCCCACCGCTGGGTCACGGGCACGGTCACCGTGAAGCTGTTCAAGGGCTCCTGCGTGGCCGTGGCGCGCTCCTCCCCGTACTCCCTGTACCGCCACGACCTGGCCACCTTTGGGGAGGACGCGGCCTACAACCAGAAGGACGCGGAGGGGTTCATCCACCTGTTCGGGCTTCCCACCCGGGTGTTCACCGGCGTCCACCCGGAGGTGCGCGGCCTGAAGGTGGAAGAGCAGGTGTCCTGACCGCCCGCATGGAGGAGCACAGGCCCGCACGGCTGTGGGGCGGCCGGTTCCGCGCGGAGCTGGACCCCACCCTGCACCGCTTCACCGCTTCCTTCCCCTTCGACCGGCGGCTGGCCCGGCACGACCTGGTGGGCAGCCTCGCCCACGCGCGCATGCTGGCGGAGGCGGGCATCCTGGCCGCGGAGGACGCCCGCGGGGTGCTGCTGGGGCTCGCGGGCATCCTGCGGGATGTGGAGGAGGGGCGGTTGGCGGTGCAGGGCGAGGAGGAGGACGTCCACACCTGGATCGAGCGGGTGCTGCGGGAGCGGGTGGGAGATGCCGCGGGTCGGCTGCACACCGCCCGCAGCCGCAACGACCAGGTGTCCACCGCCCTGCGCCTGTACGTGCGGGACCGCCTGCGGGAGCTGGTGGCACGGGTGGTGGGGTTGCAGGAGGTGTGGGTGGAGCAGGCCTCCGCCCACCTGGAGGCGTGGATGCCGGGGTATACCCACCTGCAGCGGGCGCAGCCGGTCAGCCTGGCGCACCACCTGCTCGCGCACGTCTGGTCGCTGAACGCGGACGCCCGCCGGCTGCAGGCAGCGCACCACCACGCGGGGGTGTGCGTGCTGGGAGCCGGAGCGCTGGCGGGGACCAGCCTGCCCATCCGGCCCGACCGCACCGCCTGGTGGCTGGGCTTTTCCGTGGTGTTCCCCAACAGCCTGCACGCGGTGGCCGACCGGGACTACGTCCTGGAGGCGGCGTTCGCGGCCGCGGTGGTCCTCGTGCACCTTTCGCGGTGGGCGGAGGAGGTGGTGCTGTGGAGCTCCTCGGAGTTCGGCTTCGTGGAGCTCCTGGACACCGTGGCCAAGGGCTCGAGCCTCATGCCCCAGAAGAAGAACCCTGAGGTGGCAGAGCTGATCCGGGGCAAGGCGGCCCGGGGCGTGGCCGCCCTGGCCGGCCTGCTGTCGGTGCTGAAGGGGCTGCCCCTGGCGTACAACAGCGACCTGCAGGAAGACAAGGAGATGCTGTTCGACGTGCTGGACACCGCCGCGGGGTGCCTGGAGGCGGCCCGGGTCCTGGCTTCAGGGATCCGGTACCGGACCGACCGCATGCGCCAGGCGCTCCAGGGCGGTTACCTGACCGCCACCGACCTGGCGGACTACCTCGTCCGGCGCGGGGTGCCGTTCCGGACCGCGCACGAGCAGGCCGGCCACGCGGTGCGGGAGGCGGAGGCCCGGGGCTGCGAGCTTTGGGAGCTACCCCTGGACGTGCTGCAGGGCTGCTGCCCGGCGGTGGAGCAGGACGTGTACGAGGTTCTGCGGCCGGAGGACGCCGCCCGGGCGCGCCGCTCCCACGGGGGGCCCGCGCCCGAGCGGGTCGCAGAACAGCTGGAGGCCGCCCGCCGGGAGGTGGAGACCACCCGGGCGTGGCTGGCCGCCGCCGCGGAGCCGCCCATCTACCTCGCGTACCGGGAAGGACGACTCCTCCAGGGCCTATGAACCGCGCGCAGCGCGAGCACCTGATCCTGGAGATCGTCTCCTCGCAGCCGGTGCAGACCCAGGAGGAGCTGGTGCGTGCCCTGCGCCAGCGGGGGCTGCGGGTCACCCAGGCCACGGTCTCCCGCGACGTCAAGCGGTTGGGCCTGGTCAAGGTCCCCGACCCCCAGGGCGGGTACCGGTACGCGCCGCCCCAGGGCCTGCGGGAGGCGGCGCCGCCGGGGGCGCGGGCGAAGCTGCAGGCGGCGTTCCGGGAGTTCGTGACGGGGGTGGACTGGGGAGAGGGCCTGGTGCTGGTGAAGACCCTGGCGGGGAGGGCCAACGCCGTGGCTGCGGCCATCGACGAGGCCCGGATGCCGGAGGTCGCGGGCACCGTGGCGGGTGACGACACCATCCTGGTGGTGGTGCGCCGGGCCGAGGATCGCGAGCCGGTCGTACGCGCCCTGGGCCAGCTGCTAGAATAGCGGGGCAACGGAGGCGGACCGGGTGCGGATCCCAGAACGCTGGCGGCCCACCGGGTTGCTGGTCGCCCTCGCGGTGTTCCTTGCCGCGGTGGGCTGCCTCCCCTACTTCACCCCATCCGTCCCCCTGCGCGTAGGAGCCGTGAGTCCCCAGGACGTGGTGGCCCCGCGCACGGTGGAGTTCGTGGACTGGGAGCGCACGCAGGCGGTGCGGGACGAGGTGGCCGCGGCGGTCCCCGTGGTGTACCGCACGGTCCCCGACGCCCTGGGGCGGGCGGAGCGTGAGGCCCGGGCTCTGGTGGAGGCGGTGCTGGCGGTACGGGCGGACCGGGCCCTGACCCCCGAAGCCCGCCGCGAGCGGCTGCGGCGTTTGGGGCTGCAGGCGGACGCCCTGCAGGCGGCCCTGCAGCTGGACCGGGTGCAGCTGGTGGGCGCGGGCGAGGCGGCGGTCTCGGCCGCGTACCGCCTCATGGCCAGGCCGCTGAGGCCGGAGGACATGGACGGCGCCCGCCGCCAGCTGGACGCGGTGCTGCGGGAAAAAGGTGTGCGGGGTCGGACCCTCCCGTTCGCCCGGTGGGTGGCTGACCGCGCCCTCCGGCCCAACCTGGTGGTGGACGAGACCCAGACCCGCAGGGCCCGGGAGGCGGCGCGGGCTGGGGTGGAGCCGGTACGCGTGAGGGTGCTGAAGGACGAGGTGGTGGTGCGCCGGGGCGAGGTGGTCACCCCAGAGCAGATGCGCAAGCTACGGGCCCTGGGCCTGGCTTCGGGCCCGTGGCCGTGGGACAAGATCGCGGGCACCGTGCTGCTGGTCTCCGTCCTGGTGGCGGCCTTGGGGGCGTACCTCAGCCGCTTCCAGCCGGAGGTCTGGCACAGCCCCAGGCTGCTGGCCCTGGCGGTGCTCCTGGTTTGGCTGGGGGCGGCGGGCACACGGCTGGTGGCCTCCACCCTACACCCCTTGCTGGTCCCCACCGCGGCGGTGGCCATGCTGCTGGCGGTGCTGCTCAACCCGCGCCTGGCCCTTTTCGCCGCGGGAGTGCTGGCGGTGCTGGCGGGGAGTTTGGGGACCCAGGACCTGCGCCTGGTGGCGGTGGCGTACGCGGGCGCGGTGGTGGCCACCTTCAGCGTCCGCCGCATCCAGCGGCGCACGGACCTGGCGTACGCGGGGCTGCTGGTGGGTGCGGCCAACGCGGCCGTCTCCCTCGGGGTGGACCTGCTGGCCGCCGCGCCGCTGCGGGATGCCGTGCTGAACGCCGGGGTGGGGGTGGCGGGCGGCGTGCTGTGCGGGGTGCTGGCCACGGGCGCCCTCCCGTACCTGGAGGACGCGTTCGGGCTCGTCACACCCATCAAGCTGCTGGAGCTCAGCAACCCCAGCCACCCGCTGCTGCGCCGGCTGCAGCTGGAGGCGCCCGGCACGTACCACCACACCGTGGTGGTGGCCAACCTGGCGGAGGCGGCCGCGGAGGCGGTGGGAGCCGATCCGCTGTTGGCCCGCGTGGGCACCTACTACCACGACGTGGGGAAGCTGCGGCGGCCGGGCTTCTTCGTGGAGAACCAGGTGGGCGGGCAAAACCCCCACGACCGCATGGCACCCACCCTGAGCGCCCTGGCGGTGGCGGCGCATGTGCGGGACGGACTCGAGCTGGCGCGCCAGTACCGGCTCCCCAAGGTGGTGGCGGACTTCATCCCCCAGCACCACGGCACCAGCCTGATGGCCTACTTCTACCACCGGGCGGTGGAGCAGCAGCAGCAGGGACCTGTGGACCCTGAGGCCTTCCGCTACGAGGGCCCGAAGCCGCAGACCCGGGAAGCCGCCATCGTGATGCTGGCGGACAGCGTGGAGGCGGCCGCCCGGTCCGTCCAGAACCCCACCCCGGAGCGGATCCGGGACCTGGTGCGCCGCATCGTGCACGAGCGGCTGGAGGACGGCCAGCTGGACGAGTGCGACCTCACCTTCCGAGACCTGGAGCGGATCACCCAGGTGTTCACGCGGCTGCTGGTGTCCATGTTCCACCCGCGCCTGGAGTACCCGGAGGTCAGCCTTGAAGCGCACCGCCGCCGCAGGCAGCGCCGTTTGGGTGCGTTCCCTGTACCGGGCCAGAGGCCCCGCGCGGGCCCGTGACCTGGCGCAGGCCGCGCGCCGCGCGGTGCGGCTCACCCTGCAGGACCAGGGGGTTGCGGGGCCTGTGGAGGTGAGCGTGCTGCTGGCCGACGACGCCACCGTGCGCTCCCTGAACCGGACGTACAGGGGCGAGGAGCGCGCCACGGACGTCCTGGCGTTCCCGCAGGACGGCCAGGGTGGGATGTTGGGCGACGTGGTGATCTCCGTGGAGCAGGCGGCCCGGCAAGCCCGGCGGGCCCGCCACCCCCTGCTGCGGGAGGTGGCCCTCCTGGCCATTCACGGGACCCTCCACCTGCTGGGCTACGAGGACCACACGCCGCGAGGCCGCCGGGCCATGTGGGCCGCGCAGCGACGGCTGCTGCGCGCGTGGGGCGCGAGGACGCGGCGGTGAACCGCACGGTGGGGGAAGCGTTCCGGGCCGCGGGCCTGGGGCTGGCGCACGCCTGGCGGACGCAGCGGAACTTCCGGGTGCAGTGCGCGGCCGCGGCCGTGGTGCTGGCCGCCGCCCTGTGGGTGGACGCCTCCGCGGTGGAGGTGGCGGTGCTGTTCCTGGCCTGCGGCCTGGTGCTGGCCCTGGAACTGGCCAACACCGCGGTGGAGCTCCTGGTGGACGGGCTTTGGCCTCACCGGTCGGAGGTGGCCGGCCGGGTGAAGGACGTGAGCGCGGCGGCGGTGGTGGTGGCCGCGGCGGCGGCGGCCGGGGTGGGGGCCCTGGTGCTGGGCCCACCCCTGCTGGCGCAGGTGGGGGTGGACGGGGCGTGGGTCAGGCCCGCGGTGGCCGCGGTGGGGGCGCTTGCGGCAGGGGGTGCGGCCATCTGGCGCGCCCTGGGGCGCCGGGCGGCTGCGGTTGAGCGGGCGTCCGGAGGCGTGGTAGAATGGCCGCCGGCGGGGCGCCCCGCCCCCACCGGGCGTAAAGGTGGGTGTCCTAGGAGGAACGCCTTCCGTGGAAGATACGGGCAGTAGCCTGGGACGGTTTGCGCTGTTCGCCGTCCTGGCCGGGGTGGCTGCCTTCCTTTCCCTCGCTGAGGTCGCGCTGCCGAGGGCCAACCGCCAGCGGTTGCGGCAGCTGTCCGAGCAAGGGCACCTGAGGGCTGCGGTGGCGGTGCGGCTGCTGGAGACACCCTCCCGCACCCTGACCCTCCTGCGGGCCGGACACGCCCTGGCCAGCGTGGGCGCGGCCGTGGTCCTGGCCAGCGAACTGGTGGCCCGTTTGGGCCCCGTGGGCGCGTGGATGGCGTTTGCGGCCTCCGCGGTGGTGCTGCTGGTGGTGGCGGAGGCGCTCCCGCGGGCGGTGGCGGCCCGGTGGCCGGATGCGGTGGCCGTGTGGTGCGCGGTGCCCGCCCGGGTGGCCGGCTGGCTCGTGGCGCCCCTGGTCGCCCTGGTCGGGATCGTGGCGCGAGGGGTGGGCTGGCCGCTGGGGCTGAGGGTGTCGCCGCAGGCTCCCTTGAGCCCGCAGGAGGAGCTGGACCTGCTGGCTCGCATGGAGGAGGCCAACGGCGGACTCGCGGAAGGCGAGCGGGAGATGATCCACTCCATCTTCGAGTTCCGGGAGACCCTGGTGCGGGAGATCATGGTGCCCAGGGTGGACGTGGTGGCCATCCGCCACGACGCGCAGCTTCCGGAGATCGTGGACCTGGTCCTGGAGGAAGGGCACTCCCGCATCCCCGTGTACCGGGAGACCATCGACCACATCGTGGGCGTGGTCCACGTCAAAGACCTGTTCCGCTACCTGCGGGACGGCCGGACCCAGGTCACCGCGGAAGAGGTCATGCGGCCCGCCTACTACGTGCCGGAGACCAAGAAGGTGGGCGAGCTGTTCCAGGAGATGCGGCAGAACAAGATCCACCTGGCGGTGGTGGTGGACGAGTACGGAGGCACCGCGGGCCTGGTGACCATCGAGGACGTCCTGGAGGAGATCGTGGGCGAGATCCGGGACGAGTACGACGTGGAGGAACGGGAACCCCTGGTGATGCTGGACGAGCGCACGGCTCTGGTGGATGCCCGGATGCACCTGGAGGAGGTCAACGAACGGCTGGGGCTGGACCTGCCGGTGGGCGAGGTGGACACCCTGGGCGGGTTCGTGTACAGCCGGGTGGGCCACGTGCCCCAGCAGGGGGAGCAGATCACCTACGACGGCGTGACGATCCGCGTGGAGGAGCTCGAAGGCCAGCGGATCGCGCGCCTGCGGGTGCAGAAGCTGGCCCCGCAGGACGCGGAGCCCGCACCGCGGTGAGGGACCTGGACCGGGCCACCGCACAGGCCCTGGCCCGGGCCGCCCGGCGCGCGCGGCGGTTCGCCTACGCGCCGTATTCCCGTTTCCGGGTGGGTGCTGCGGTCCTGGACGACCGCGGACAGGTGTACACCGGCTGCAACGTGGAGTGCGGGTCGTACGGCCTGTCGAACTGCGCGGAGCGGGTGGCCATCCACAAGGCGGTGTCCGAGGGCGCACGGCGGGTGGTAGCGGTGGCGGTGGCCGGGCCGGACGGCCGCGAGCTGGCGCCGTGCGGGGCGTGCCGGCAGGTGATGGCGGAGTTCGGCACCCAGTTCGTGGTCCTGAGCCGCCAGGGCCGGGCCCGGGTGTACTCCTTCCCGGACCTGCTGCCCCGGGCCTTCCGCAGCCCCAGGGAACACCGGTCGTGAGCGGAGGCACCGCACCCGCGGTCCAGCCCACAGAACCTCCGCAGGGGATGCCGGGGCACCGCTCCGGGTTCGTGGCGCTGTTCGGCCCTCCCAACAGCGGCAAGTCCACGTTGCTGAACGCCCTGGTGGGCGCCAAGGTGGCCATCACCTCGCCCGTACCCCAGACCACGCGGAGCCCCCTGCGCGGGATCCTCACGTTGCCGCACGCGCAGGTGGTGTTCGTGGACACCCCGGGGCTGCACCGCCCGCGTCACAAGCTGGGCGAGCAGATGGTGCGGGGAGCCCGCAAGGCCCTGGAGGACGTGGACGTGGCCCTGCTGGTCCTGGACGCCTCCCGGACGCCTGGGGAGGAGGCGGAGGAGGCCGCACAGGCCGCCCGTGGGGTCCGGGTTCCGCTGCTGGTGGCCCTCAACAAGCGCGACGTGGCCACCGAGGAGGACGTGCGCACGTGGGAGCGGTGGCTGGCGGAGCGCCTGCGGCCGGAAGAGGTGGTGCACACCAGCGCGTTGCGGGGTGACGGCCTTGACCGGCTGGTGGAGGCCCTGGTCCGGCGGCTGCCGGAAGGGCCACCGTACTTCTCCGCGGACGACCTCACGGACCAGCCGGTGCAGGCCCTGGTCCGGGAGATCATTCGGGAGAAGGCCATGGAGCTCACCCGGGAGGAGGTGCCGCACGCCGTCGCGGTGGAGCTGGAGGAGTTCCGGAAGGCGGAGAAAGGTGGCGTGACGTACATCCGGGCCACCCTGCACGTGGAGCGGCCGTCTCAGAAGAAGATCCTCGTGGGGGCGGGCGGACGGGTGATCCGCGAGATCGGCCGGCGCGCGCGGCCGGAGGTGGAGGCGTGGGTGGGCGGGCCGGTCTACCTGGACCTCTGGGTGAAGGTCACCCAGGACTGGCGCCGGAAGGAGGGCTTCCTCCGCCGGCTGTACCCGCAGCGCTGACCGTGCCCGTTTCGGCGGCCAGCCGCTCCCGCAGGTACTCCGCCAGGACCACGGCGTTGTTGTGCTGCGCGTCCCGGGCGCCGAACAGCAGCGTCACGGGTCCCGCGCGGGCCCGCTCCACCAGCTGCGCCACCAGCTCCGGGTGCTGGGCAAGCTCCTGGCGGTAGCGTCGCCGGAACTCCTCCCACCGCCGCGGGTCGTGGCCGAACCACCGCCGCAGGGCGTCGCTGGGAGCCAGGTCCCGCGCCCACAGGTCCACGCGGGCGGCCCGCTTGGAAAGCCCCCGCGGCCAAAGCCGGTCCACCAGCACCCGGAACCCGTCCGAGGGTTCGGGCGGATCGTACACCCGGCGCACCCGCACCATCAGCTTGATTATGCCCGGGCGCGAGCTTGCACGCACCCTGGACCCGAGCGCCCCGTCGGTGCAAAATGGTTCGCGGACGTCTGTCGGGAGGTCGCGATGGCGGCGGTTGTCGGAGTGCTGCTGGCCCTGGTCCTCATGGGCACCGCGGTGTACCTGGCGTGGCGGTTGGGCGCCCCCACCTGGCAGCGGGCGGTGCAGGAGGTGGACCGCGAGCTGTCCGGCGAAGCCCCGGTACCGCGGCCGGACCTGGTCCTGGACGTGGGCGACCACAACCCCCCCGCGCGCCTCTCTTGGAACTGGGCCGCCGCCCTGCTGGGGCCCTTCTGGTACCTGTGGCGGGGGCTGTGGGCCCACTTCTGCGCCCTCTCCGCCGTGGTGCTGCTCACGGGGGGGTTGCTGGCGCCGTTCGTGTGGCTGTACTGCGCCCTGAAGGCCAACGAGGACCTGTGGGAGCTCCGCAAGGCCCGCTGGAGCGCCTACTAGACCAGCGATTTTTGGGGATCCCGGTCCCCTCGGGCAAGCGGCGCTCTTCGTGGACACGCGCCTAGCTCGGGTACGGCGGACGGTTTCTTGACCCCGCAAGGCTTCAAACCTAGAATCGCAGGTGGTTGGGCGGGTGCCCGAGCGGACAAAGGGGGCTGACTGTAGATCAGCTGGCTGCACGCCTTCGGAGGTTCGAATCCTTCCCCGCCCACCAGGTGTCCGCGCCCAAGGCTGTTTGGGGCGGGAGTAGCTCAATGGTAGAGCCCCAGCCTTCCAAGCTGGTGGTGCGGGTTCGATTCCCGTCTCCCGCTCCAGCTCGGCCCGCCCGTGGGCTGATGGATATTTCGGGCACGGTTCGTGCAAGGCCGGTTTCGGGGGGACTCGCATGCGGCGGGGGACATTCGCCGCCCTGATGCTGCTGGCCCTGGCGGCGTCGGTGCCCGCACAGCCTGCCGCCTCCCAGGACGAGCCGCTCCTGCGCCAGGCGGTGGCGAGCTTCTTCCGGGACGCCCGGGTGCTCCGGCTGGACGCGGTCCCCGACCTGTACGAGGGTGGTTACGCCCGGGTGAGCGTGTACGCGGCCCGGGCCACCCTCTCCGGCGGATTCCGGGTGGACGAGGCTTGGGTGAGGTTGGTGGGCGCCAGCTTCAACCCCCAGGCCCTGCGGCGGGGACAGTTCCAGCTGGACGGAGTCCGCGACACGGCCCTCCACATGCGGGTCACCTTCGACAGCCTGGAGCTGTACTTCTCGCAGCTGACCCCGGGCCAGCGCGTGCGCCTGTGGAGCGAGAGGGGTCTGGTGTACGGCCGAGGCGTGGTCCCTCTGTGGGGGGCACAGCTGCCGGTGGACCTGCGGGGCGTGTTCGCGGTGGACGGAGGCCCCGAACTGTACTTCCGGGTGGAGCGCCTGCGGGTGAACGGACTGCCGGTGCCGGACGCCGTGGTGAGGGAGCTGGAGCGGCGCTTCAACCCGGTGCTCACCCAAAAGGACTGGCCGGTCCGGTTCAAGCTGCGGGCGGTGGTGGTCAACGCGGAGGACGTGGTGGTCAGTAGCCACCCGGGGGCGGCCTGCCGCATCTGTGCGGACCTCGCCCCCGCGGGTCCTGCCCCCTGAGGGGTCCCCCTGTGGTAACGTAGGGTTCGGTTGCCCGGCGCCGGGCAGCGCACCGGCGCCTTTTCGGAGGGAGCCCAGCATGGCCGAGATCCTGGACGGCCGCGCCCTGGCCGCGCGCATCCGCGAGGAGGTCCGGCGGGAGGTGGAGGCCTTCACCGCCCGCCACGGCACAAGCCCCGCCCTCGCCGCCATCCTGGTGGGCGACGACCCCGCCTCCGCCCTGTACGTACGGAACAAGGCCCGCGCCGCGGGACAGGTGGGCATCCGGTCGGAGACCTTCCACCTTCCCGCCCACACCACGCAGGGGGAGCTACTGGAGCTGGTGGACCGCCTGAACGGGCGGGAGGACGTGCACGGCATCCTCCCGCAGCTGCCCCTGCCGGACCACCTGGACCCGGAGGCGGTGTTCGACCGGCTGGACCCCCGCAAGGACGTGGACGGCCTCAGCCCGTACAACGTGGGCCGTCTGAGCCTGGGCAGGCCGCAGCTGGTCCCGTGCACCCCGCTGGGGGTGCTGGAGCTGGTGCGCTCCACGGGCGTGCGCCTGGCGGGCGCGCGGGCGGTGGTGGTGGGGCGCAGCAACCTGGTGGGCAAGCCCACGGCCCTGCTGCTGCTGGCCGAGCACGCCACCGTCACCCTGTGCCACTCCCGCACCCGGGACCTGGCGGATCACACCCGGCAGGCGGACGTCCTGGTGGTGGCGGTAGGCAGGCCGAGACTCGTGACCGCGGACATGGTGAAGCCGGGCGCGGTGGTGGTGGACGTGGGCATCACGCGCCAGGACGGCCGGATCGTGGGCGACGTGGACTTCGAGGGCGTGCGGCGGGTGGCGGGGTGGGTCTCTCCGGTCCCGGGGGGCGTGGGCCCCATGACGGTGGCCATGCTGCTGCGCAACACCCTGGAGGCCGCTCGGCTGCAGGTGCAGGGGGGCTCCCGGTGAGGGAGAGCTGGTCGTACCCACAGGCCCTCGCGTGGCTGGAAGGGCTGCTGAACTACGAGCGCAGCGCGGTGCCCTACGCGGAGATCAAGCTGCAGCGGATCCAGGCCCTCCTGCGCCGCATGGGCGACCCGCAGGACCGGCTGCGGGCGGTGCTGGTGGCCGGCACCAAGGGGAAAGGCTCCACCGCGGCCATGCTGGTGTCCATCCTTCAGGCCCACGGCCAGCGGGTGGGGTTGTACTCCAAGCCGCACCTGGAGGACTACCGGGAGCGGATCCGGATCAACGACGCCCTCATCCCCGAGGAGGCGGTCGCCCGGCTGGTGCAGGAGACGGTCCCCGCGGTGGAGGCGGGCGACGCGGACCCGTGGGGCAGGCCCACATACTTCGAGGTGTCCGTGGCCCTGGCCGTGCGGTACTTCGTGGACCACCGGGTGGACCGGGCGGTCCTGGAGGTGGGGATCGGAGGCCGGCTGGACGCCACCAACGCCTGTCACCCGGAGGTGTCGGTGATCACGCCCATCTCGTACGACCACACGGACGTGCTCGGACGCACGTTGCGGGAGATCGCGGGGGAGAAGGCCGGCATCATCCGGCCGCAGGGGCTGGTGGTGTCCGCGCCGCAGCTGCCCGAGGCGGACCAGGTGCTGGAGGAGGCCTGCCGGCAGCTGGGAGCGCGGAGGCTACGGGTGGGCGGAGAGGTGGCGTTCGCGGTGGACCGGAGCGACCTGGAAGGGGTGTGGCTGTCGGTGCACACCCACCGCGCCCGCTACCCGGATCTGTGGGTCCCGCTGCTGGGCCGCCACCAGGCCACCAACGCCGCGGTGGCGGTGGCCACCGCGGAGACGTGGCTGGCCCTGGACGGAGGCAGGCTGGACCCGGAAGCGGTGCGCGCGGGCCTGGCCGCGGTGCGGTGGCCCGCGCGGCAGGAGCTGCTGGCGGAGCGCCCGTGGGTGCTGGTGGACGTGGCCCACAACCCCGCTTCCATGCGGGCCCTGCGGGCGACTCTGGAAGAGCTGTTCGGGGGCCGGCGGGTGGTGCTGGTGCTGGGCATGGTCCGGGGCCACGAGCTGTGGCCCACCGCGGAGCAGATCGTCCCCGTGGCCGACGAGGTGGTGGTGACCACACCCCAGCACGTCCGGGCAGTACCGGCTCAGGAGCTGGCGTCGGTGCTGCGCCGCGTGCACCCGCGGGTCTGCGTGGTGGACGGCTGCGAGGACGCGGTGGCGCGGGGGCTGGCGCGCTGCGGGAGGGAGGACGTGTTGGTGGTCACCGGCTCCTTCTTCGTGGCGGGGCCCGCGCGGCGGTGGCTGCTGGCACGCATGCCCCCGGCGCGGGTATCCTTAGGGGCGCGCCCGTGAACCTCCGCAGCTCCGGTGGAGAGTCGCCGTGTGGGTGGACGTCCTCGTCGAGCGCGGTTCGAGTGAGCTGCCGGAGCTGCTTCTGGTACAGGTTGCGGGTCAGCGGATAGACCGGCACGATGCGCACTTGCTGGTGCCCAGCCAACACCGCATCGTCCAAAAACTTGGTCAATGCTTCCAGCGCTTCGTCCACCCGCTTGCCGATCAAGT
>VAPR01000791.1_pt1 | contig 18485 bp, 10 predicted proteins | sample 3380701 | NCBI WGS metagenome assembly VAPR01 (sample SAMN11536904, study PRJNA540576) | hot springs metagenome | isolation source: hot spring wet sediment | place: Spain: Lobios | collected 2014-01 | reverse complement strand
GGGTTGGTGGACGGGCGCATTTACACCTTGGACGAGATTGGGCAAATGCTCAAGGTTACGGGAGAAGCGGTCCGGCATATTGAACAACGGGCGCTGGAGAAAATGCGCCGCCCCCGTTACCGAAAGTTGCTTCAGCGGTTGAGCGAACTCTTAAGCTAAGAGCGATGCTAAATTCGCTCTTCACTCAACGCGTGTTGGTGGCTTTCAGAACCCGTGCCACAGGCTTCGCCCTCATCGCTAATTAGTAGGAGCCCTGTTAGGGACGAACATCTCTTTCGTGACTGACGCCATTCCCACCTTTGATTGGCAGGCGCTTGCGGATGGCATGAGGAGCTAGTGGCATGGTTGTCTGAGCACTGACAAGCCTTGCGTTAAAGCGCTAAAATTTTTCTTGGCAACCGCTGTAGATGGTGGGCGCGTAGCTCAACGGCAGAGCAGCCGGCTCATAACCGGTTGGTTGGGGGTTCGAATCCCTCCGCGCCCACCAAAGCCCCACTTGTTGCTGACCTGTTGGATTTGAAGAATACCCCTATCCTTCGGGTAGGTGGGCTGTTATCATCTTCAGGATGGCAAAACCCTTGTTTTGGAGGGACTGGTGCGGATGGCTTACGAGACGCTGTATCGTCGCTACCGCCCCCGTCGGTTTGCCGATGTGGTTGGGCAACGGCATGTGGTGCAAGCACTCCAAAATGCCTTAGCTACTCAACGGATTGCTCACGCTTACCTTTTTTGTGGGCAACGAGGCACAGGCAAAACCACTATGGCGCGCCTGTTAGCAATGGCTCTCAACTGCGAGCAAGGAGTGACCACGGAACCTTGCGGCTCTTGCCCCGCTTGCCAAAGCATCCTTCGAGGCGCTGCTATGGATGTGTTGGAGATTGATGCTGCTTCGCACACGGGTGTGGATGCTGTCCGAGAAGTCATTATTGAGCGAGTCTCCTTCTTACCAGCGGTTCTGCGCTACAAGGTTTACATCATTGACGAAGTGCACATGCTATCTACGGCTGCTTTCAACGCTTTGCTGAAAACGCTGGAGGAGCCACCCCCTCGGGTTGTGTTTGTGTTGGCGACTACGGATCCCCACAAAGTGCCAGCAACCATTCGGTCCCGCTGCATTCGGTTTGACTTCTATCCCATCCCCACCCGAGAGATCGCCCAAAGGCTTGCGTTTGTGTTGGAACAGGAGGGATGGGTCAACCGATACGAACCCGCTGCCCTCCATCTCCTCGCCCGAGCCGCCCGAGGGGCATTGAGGGACGCCTTGACAATGTTGGAACAAGCAATGAGTTTCGCTGATCACCAACTCACCGCAGAGTTGGTTCGCTCTCTCTTGGGGGTCACCGACGAGGAGTTTTTGGTGCGCCTTGTAGAAGGGTTACACAATAAGGACATCCCAACCCTTTGGCGGCTGGTGAGCGAAGCAGTGGAAACGGGACGCGATTTACATCAAATCGCTCACGACCTCGCTACCTACTTGAGGGACTTGTTGAGTTACAAGGCAGGCGGTTTGACAGAAGAGACAGAGGAACGGTTGGCATCGCTGCGCCAACAAGCTTCCCTCTTTGACGAAGCCCAACTGATGAGGCTGGTTCGGTCAGCTTGGGAGTTGGAGCGCGACTTGCGAACCGCAACCGACGCTCAACTGGTTTTGGAGATAGGCTTGCTCAACATGACCCTCTCTTTATCCAAAGCGGAGGAAATCCCTGCTGCTCAACCTACTCCATCGCCAGCTCCAAAGGTGGCGAAGGAACCCCTCCCCTTGTTGGCTGAGCAAACTGCGGTTGTGCCCTCAATAACTCCTTCCGAGGAAAGTGCAGAACCCCTCTCCGAACTGGACCTCATTCGGCAGCATTGGTCCATCTTCTTGGAGAAACTCAAGCAAGTTTCCATGGTTGCCTACTCGTTCCTGCTGAACGCCGAACCTTCAGACCTCCAGGACAACCAATTGGTCTTGACTTTTCAACACGCTTTCTCTTGGGAGTGCTTGAACGAACGCACCTACCGAGAGACAGTGGAAAAGACCCTGCGAGAAGTCTTTCAAATGCCGGAGTTGAAAATCAAACCCGTGCTCTCCTCTCAGGTGGCGCCTCCCCCTGTTGGCACCCCTGTAGAAGCCGTTACCCCGCCACCAAAGTCAACCGAAGCGAAAGAGGTCAGCACGGAAGAGTTCCTCTCTTCGCTGTTTGATGATGCCTAAAGTTTGACAACTTGGAGGGTTGCTCCTGTGTCAAAAGCGCCAAGCATTTTGGTAGGATTGACTACCCAAGAGTTGGAGTCATTTGCTGAGCAACTGGGTGAACCAAGGTATCGGGGACGGCAATTAGCTCTGTGGATTTACCGAAAAGCAATTGCCTCTTTCGATGCCATGACGGACTTGCCCAAGGAACTGAGGGAACGACTGAAGGAAATCGCCGTTGTCAATCCCCTACAAGTTGTGGATGTCCGAGTCGCAAAGGACGGCACAACGAAATACCTGAACCAGTTACCTGATGGCGAAACCGTAGAATGCGTGTTCATTCCTCACGGCGAATGGGACACCATTTGCGTGAGCACTCAAGTGGGATGCCCCATTGGGTGCCACTTCTGCGCTTCGGGAGAGAGTTTTGCCCGAAACCTCACCGCAGGGGAAATCGTGGGACAGGTTTTGATTGCGAAACGACATGACAACCCCAATGTCGTCTTCATGGGCATGGGCGAACCGCTGCTAAATTTTGATCAACTCGCCAAAGCGTTGCACCTGCTCAATCGGGAAGTAGGGATTGGAGCCCGCCGTATGACGGTATCCACTGTCGGCATTGTGCAAGGTATCCGAAAGTTAGCTCAGTTGGGGTTGCAGGTTAACCTTGCCATTTCCCTCCATGCCCCCAACGATGCTTTGCGGCGGCAACTCATCCCCGCTAACTTGCCTCCAATAAACGACCTACTCAAAGCCTGCTGGGAATACTTTCAAGCCACCAAACGCCGCCTCACCTTTGAGTATGTGCTGCTAAAAGGGGTCAACGACAAAGTGGAGCATGCTGTAGAACTCGCCCGCTTGCTGAAAGGGTTGCCTTGTCATGTCAATCTGATCCCTTACAACCCCACAGGCACTGGGTTTGAGCGCCCGACAGAGAAACAAGTGGAGCGATTCTACCAGGTGTTGGCGCAACAAGGAATCCCAGCAACAATTCGCCACGAACGCGGGACAGAGATTCAAGGTGCCTGCGGTCAACTTCGTCGTCAACACCTGAAAGTGAGCAGCGGTTAGAAAAAGAACCGGCGCCGTCGGTGCTCTTCTTCCGATGGTATCTCAATTCCTGCTAACCGACGGGCGATGCGGCGGATGGCTTGAGCGTATTCGCTTTTGGGGTCTGCAAGGACTGTAGGGGTGCCCAAGTTGATAGATCGGACAACAGCTCTGGTGTCGTTAGGGATCATGTCCCATAACTCTAACCCCAACTGGTTGGCAACAAAATCGGGGGTCAACTCCGCATCGGGGCGAACCCGGTTGAACAGCAGTTTGGGAACCACCTTCCACTTCTGCATCCCCATCGCCAAAGCTTTGGTCGCCCGCAAAGAAGGAAGGTCCCAAAGCACCGTGACAATGAAGACCTCATCCATCAGGGTCATCAACTCTAAATCGGGCACGAAAATGGTCAGCGGAGCGTCTACAAGGATGAAGCGATAGCCGCTTCGCAGCGTTTTGAGCACGATCTCCAACCGCCCCCAGTCGATGTATTCAGGAAGGTTGCGCTCAGGGGAGAAGAACCAAGTGTAAAAGTGCACCCCCGTTTCATGTTGGACAGCATACTGGCGAAGCATTTCCAAATCTATCTCGCGAATCCCTTCGGGGATCTCGCTCAAAGTCCTTTTTGCCACGGCGTTGACCATTGCCAGCGTGTCGCCAATGAACAAGTCCAAAAGAGCAACAGGTTCGTTGGTTTCTTGGGCTAAGGCAATAGCGAGGTTGACGATGAGGCTTGTCCGTCCCACTCCCCCTTTCCCGCTGCTGAGAGCAATCACTTTCCCTAAAGCCTGCCCCTCTACAGGAGAGGGTAACATTAGTTGCCATCGCTTCCCCCGGCGAGAGGTAATTACGCGCCTGATCAACTGTTTCACTTGTTCTGGAGTAGCAGATTTGGGCAGGATTTCTTCTACCCCGGACAAAGCGGCTTGTAAGAGAAACTCCTTCTCCTGCCGATCGGACAGCAAGACAACAGAGATGGGCAGCTGCTGCTGCCAGACCAACTCTGCCAGCGAAAGCCCATCTAAGTTAGGGGTATCTTCGCTGACGAAGACGAAGTGAGGGCTTTCTACGATCGTTGCGTCTATCAAAGCCTCTTGACCATCAGAAGGAGAAAGGCACAGCACAACCTCTATGGGCAACCCATCTATGTCTGTCAACCCGCCGAGGTCTTCCAAACCTGCCAAGATGACCCGCAACCCGGTTTGCTGCTGTTCCATGGCTGCCTAACCCCTCTTGAGGCTATCGCCCGAACACCAACTCTTCCCGTTGGGAACCTCGGTAAACGACAACGGTGTGCGGTGGGGGCGCAGGGCGAATAGGGGCAACAGCTGGTGGCGCAGGTGGAGGAGGCGGGGAAGTTTTCACCTCATGCTCTTTGGGCACTACTTGAGGTGACCGCAAAGGAGGGGTAGGAAGGTAATCTCGTTCGTTGCGCAACACAGTGAGCGCCCGTCCTTCTTCCAATGCCCGGGCTAACCGCACCGATTCTTCAGGCGTAACAGCTAAAACGATCCGCCTCATCATGGCTTGCCCAGATCCCCCTTCCCCTTGAGGAAGGGCACTGGTGGCTTGGGCTTGTTGAGGTTCTGGTGGGGTAGGAGTTCGTTGGGCGGCTTGAGCCAAAATCCGCTGTCGCATCGTTTCTTCCCAGCTCTTCCCCGGCACAAAGTTTTCTGCAACCAACACTTGTGCTCTTCGGACAATCACTTCGGCGATCGTTGTTTCTCCGTGCCGTCGCGTCGCAATCACATCCACCAAATCCCCAGGCATCAGCAGGTCGGCTGCCCCCTCGGTGAAGGGTTGGTAGAGAGCAAAACCACGCATCCCGATCGGCACACGGAACTCCCGAAGCTGCTCTGGAGAAGGTTGCAACTGGAAAACTCGCAAAGGAGTGTCCTTAGGCACCTCTTGAAGCAAAATGGCGTTCTCCACAACCCCTAAATTGGTCACAGCATCTTTGGGCACTTGCTCTTCGGGAAGATTCACCACCCGCACATCGGCAGCACTCACTCGTTCCCCTTTGAGCAAGTCGCGGGTAGCTACGACAACGGGCACCTTTTTCACAGCAACTTCCTGCACCGTTTGTTGAGTCGGGGCGGCTGAGGGGCGTCGGGCTACCCAAAGCGTCGCTCCTAAGGCGATGGCAGCGCAAATTACTGCCCCTGCCAACAACGCCCGTCGCGAGACCATCATTCCTCTCCCCTTTCCCGGAAAGGCGGTCTGCATCGTCGCGTCACCTCCTGAGTAATTTGCAATCATGGACGCACCGAGAGCCGAGCCTCCGCCCCGAGCCAACGTTCTGTCCCATACATGTGCCACAACTTCGGCGGAAGGATGTGATATTCGCCGGGCACTTCCGCCCGCAAAAGGTAACTCACTGTGTAAGTGCCCGAGTGCCGAAAGTAAGTTACTGACCGATCGTCCCGAAACTCTTTCGGCATCTGGATAGAATCGCTCTCAGCTTCCCGTTCTTGCCACTTCTGCATCAACTGCCCTGCGGGAGCAAAACCCGCTGGCAAGGGATCTTCCAACACCATATAGTCAATCGGACATTTCACTGTCAAAGTTAAGCGCACTAACTCACCTACTCGCACTGCATCACCATCCCGCAAGGGGCGGGCTTGCCAAGTTAACATCCCATCCTGCACCTTCGGGGTTAGCTTTTCGTAGCGGCGCACCACAACTTGCTGCCCCAACACTTCCCCTGTTCGTTCGGGTAGCGTCAACACCTGTCGGCTCACCACGGTCGCCCAAAGGCTCATCCCTGCAGGTTTCGTCAGTTGGATTTCGTTCACCCCAGTTTTCAATTGTCCCGTCAGCCGAACGATCGTTTCAGGCTGGAGCGAAATTTCAGGCGGCAAAGTCACTGATTGAGTCGCTCCGTTGAGACTCACCTCCACCAAAGAGGGAGCAGTGGACCTCACCCGCTCATACCGACGGGCAAAATCCAACAAAGCTTCCAAAATTGCTGCCGTGTCCTTTGTGGAGACCCAACCGCTGCCTCTCCGTCGCATCAGCAACGCCTTGACAGTTGCTACTGCTGTCTCTTCGTCAACAGAGTTGGTGCGCATCAAGGCAAGCAATCCCCACGCCGTAACTTCTTCGTCCTGCGTCCACCCAAGGTCCCCTTGCTTTCCCCATCGCCATTGCAAACCCTCCTGCAATGGGGTAGCCCTACGCAGTAACTGCTCTGCTACCTTCTGCGCTTCTGGTCGTTGCCATTCGCTCAACGCTAAAGCGAGAAACGCTAAACCGTATGGCGAACAGTGGTCAGCAAGACGGTCAAGCACCGAAGGAGAACGCCTCGGTGGTGTCCTTTCGGGTCTTACAAAGAACGGTTGAGACGAAGCAATAAGCACCCGTGGTTGCTCAAAAGGGGCAAGCAGTTCCTTAGGGAATGGAAAACCTGATCGGGCAAGCGCAAAAAGACCAAACGCAATGTCATCTGCTTTTTCGTCCTTCCAAGATTGCTGCAGCAGCTCGCGCAGAGCCCTTTGCCCTCGTTGCAAAGCGGGTTCGCTAACAGGGAAACCTGCTTGCTTTGCTTCTGCCAGTCCCCGCACCACCAATGCAGTCATCCAGAGATTGGTTGGGTCATCTTCCCACCAACCCCATCCTCCGTCGTCGTGTTGGAATCGATACAATCGGGTGAGCCCTCGTTCCACCATCTGGGGCAACTCCCGCTCCAACCAAGGGAGTTTCAACCCTCGTTCTTTCAACACTCGCCACACCAACAGGTCGGGAAGCAAGCTGTTCATCGTCTGCTCCACGCAGCCGTAGGGGTAAGTTGCCAGATACTCCAACGCACCCAAAATAGCAGAGAACACCGACGGCGCCAGCCGAACCTCTATGCGGCTCAATGCCAAGTCTGCATTAGGTGGCAAAACAACAGCAATTTGTTGTGTCATTACAGTGGGCGTGAAGAACACCGTGCGGGCAACGATGCGGTCTGTTGCGTGGGGAAGCACAGTCACTGGTCGTTCCTCTGCATCCCGATGACCTTTCTGACTTTGCGCTGAAACCCGAACAGTCAACTTCCCTGCTTTGCGGGCGAAGAAAGTCCAACGCACAGATGCTGTTCTGCGCGGAGCAACGGTGACGGTTTGCGATAATGGCTCAGTTACCAACCCTGAGGTGTCGCTGATGCCGTCAATGCGCAAGTGCACATCTGAGGTCAAGGGTTCTTCAGTCTCGTTGTGCACCACAGCGCTAATGGTCGTTTGGTCGCCCTGCGTTAACACCGACGGCAGAGACAACCGAACCCCAAAAGGTTTGGCGCAGCGGAAACGGGTCAAACCGAAACCGATGCGGGTGTCGAGGGTGTGAGCAATGGCGGTGACGCGCCACTGCGTTAAGGTGTCAGGCACAACGAGCGATACCTTCGCTTCTCCTTGGTCATCGGTGACCAGATGGGGCACCCACAACGCAGTGTCAGGGAAGTACCGGCGCACCGTTTCGGCTTCCCCTTTGTCCCCCTGCCACGCCAACCAAGGGAAAGAGTAGCGGGTTACTACTCGATTAGGGCGCTCGCTGTAAAAAGCACGGAACACTTGCTCGGGATCGTCCTCCCGCAAGGCATAAATGGCTTCGTCCACCACCGCCAAAGAAAGTTCCGCTTTGACAGGCTTCCCCTCTTCGTCTTGCACCCGAACGGTCAAGCGAGCAGGTTCACGGGGTTCGTAAAGGGGGCGGTCGCTTTGAACCGTTACTTGCAGCCGATACGCCGCCAACTCAAAGCGCATCGGCTCTACTTGCTGAACGAAGCGCTTCCGCCAAACCAAAACAGCGCTCACATACGCATTGGGTATCAAAGCAGGCGAAAGGGGTAGCGACCACTCCGCTTGCCCGTCCTGCAACGACAAAACTTGAGCCGAATACAACCGCTCACCTTCCACTGTGAGCAGCACTGCTGCGTCCTTAACGCGGCTTTGAAGCAACACTTTTGCCGTTTCACCTAAGCGGTAAGTTCGCTTGTCCAACCACAAGCGCAACAAGGGCGCTTGCGGCAGTGCTAAGCTAACACCCTTTTGGGGTGTGACCCATATCATCGCAGTTGCTCCTATCAAGTTGCCCTTTTCGTCGCTTGCAAGGGCTTCCACGAACCATTCGCCACTTTCCACTGGCGCAAATTGCCATTGCCCTTCGCCTTGGGTGCTGGTTTGGCTTTGTCCTCGGTAGCGCCATCGGATGCGTTCTTCTTTCCCTCGTCGTTCCATAAACCCTGCTCGCCATTGCACCGATGCATTGGGCACAGGTTTTTTCGTGTCCCAGTGGGTGACAACGACCTTGGCAGTGACCGTTTCCTCAGGGCGCACGAAAGACGGCTCGCACCAAACTTCTACCTTCCAATCACCTTGGGTCACCAGAAACTGAGCTTGCCCCTCCGCAAACTGATACCCGGCTGCCTCTACCGTCACAGACACAATGTAGCGGAACTCGGTAAAGGACGCTTCTGTTTGGGGAAGGTCGGCAGGTCGGAAGCGGATGAGAGCACGCCCTTTCTCGTTGGTTCGGGTCTCGCCCTCCAAAACCCCTTCACCGCTGTCCACCCATTCTTCCTCGCCAGCGGTTTCGCTTGCGATGGGAACGCGGCTAACCCAGTATTTCACTTTTGCCCCTGCAATCGGCATGCCAAAGTAGTAGCGAGCAGAGACTTCCACAGTTGCCGTGTCGCGAAGGCTGAACCGAGAACGGGTTGGCTTGACAGTCACTTGCACTTCAGGTTTGCGGTAAGCTGCGACAACGAAACTACCTTCAATGGGGCTACCCCTCTCCTCCCTCAGCATTGCCGTGACAGTGTAAGTGCCTGTTAGCGCCTCTTCGTTTAGCCGTAAAGTTTCTGAAAACGAGCCAAAGTTGTTCAGCATTGTTTGGGTGCGATGCACCACATTGCCGTCAGGATCCCGAACAACAACTGTCAACGCTTGGGGAGCGGGCACAGCGTAGCCGTTAGGCGAAGGTGTCCGAACGATGCCCTTTATGTGCACCGTGTTGCCTGGGCGGTAAATGGGGCGGTCTGTGTAGATTGCCCCTGCCGTCAACCCTTCGGGTTGAGACGCTTCCTGCAACTCGTGCTCTTCCAACGAGACCCAAGCTGAAAAGAGCGGTGCCTCGGGCAAAGTCGCTACCCAAAACAGCGATCCGACCTCTGCCAATTGCGTAGGAGAGAGCACGAAAGTAGCAAGTCCGTTTTCGTCCGAAGCTGTCGTGCCTAACTTTTGATCCCTCACTCGCCCCTGTTCTCGTTTTTGCACCCAACCCGAAACCTGGACTTCCTTGATAGGTTTTCCAGATACCAAGTCCGCTACATAAGCGACGACGGTCACCTTGCGGTTGTGAGAACGACCTACTTTGGTCACCAAACCCAAGCGGGTGCGTTCCACCAACGCAATGCGTTCCAAACCATCTGCTCGCAATTGCACCAAGTAAACGCCATCGTGGGGCAAGTCAACAGGGACAAACTGCAAAAACACCCCCTCGGCGTCTCGCTGGGTGATGGGCACGGAGGTTCTTCTGATCAATGTCAGGCAAGGAGCAAGGTCTTGCAGCAAGGAGCGCAACTCCCAAGGACCACGCCACCAACCTTGACGCACCTCCTCCAACGACCGAAGCAATTTTGTCAAGGGGACCTTACCCGCAAGCGTTTCCGTCCAACGCACTTGCCAAACTTGCAGGTGCAACTCGTCTGTGTCTACAAACCCACGCACGCCGACCTTGACCTCTTCGTTAGGGTGGAACACTGTTTGCGGGTGGATGAGCTCCAAAAAGGGATCTACAGGCTCAAGGGGCAAGAGCAACTGGCGCGTTTCCCCTTCCCGAAGGGTGAAGCGGGTTGGTTCCAAGCGGTGGGCGTAAGCCGATGCGGAGACCGTGTAGGTGCCTGCGGGCAAATTACCCAACTCAAAAACGCCGTCCCGACTGCTCACAGCGCGCCAATCGCCTTGCGGGTGGGAAAACCAGACCGTGACTTTGGCTAAGGGTTGTCCTGTTTCGGCGGTGATGACTTTGCCCACAACCCGCCCCCGTGGGGGTTCGGATTGGAGCAGCGCTGCTAACCCGCCCGCCACCCAAAACACCGTCACCAAAACCAACCAATGCTCCCGCCGCATAGCGGCTCACCTCAGCAGGGAAAAAGTTCCATCAACAGGATGACACCAAATCAACCCTGCATCAAGGGCTCATCAAAATCACTGATTACCGAAATGTCCATGCCCGATTTGCTTCGCATAGGAGCATTGATTGGGGATTATCATTCAAACGCAACGGTGAGCAGTTCGTCAATGGTTGGGGTGCCGGTGCGGGCACCCATTTCCCGAAGGCAAAAGGCGGCAGCGATAGTGCCCAACCGTTGGCACTCGGGCAGCGGTCGTCCATTCAAAATTCCCCAAAGGAAACCTGCTGCGAAAGCATCGCCTGCCCCTGTTGTGTCTACCACATGGGCTTGGTGGGAAGGGGCAAACTGCCCTTTTCCTTTGCTCCCCACCCAACTCCCTGACTCGCCCAAGGTGACGACGATGATTTCAACGCCCAGTTCCCACAAGCGTTGCGCAGCCGCATCCAAATTCTCTGTGCCTACCAACATCGCTAACTCGTCCCTCGCAAGAAACAAGATGGTGCTGCGGCGCAAAATTGGCTCTAAACTCTTGCAACCCCGACGAGAGTAAAGAGCTCCGGGGGCAAAACTAATCATCACATCAGACGGCAGCGCAAGCACGAACGAACGCTGGCTTTCAAAGGCTTCGTCGCCAATCAGCGACGAAATGTGCACCCACTGGGCTTTAGAAGCGTAGGCGATATCATCTTCCGTCAACCGCAAAGTCAAATTCGCACCCGGTTGCACATACAGCGACCGGCGTCCTTTGCTGTCCACCAAACCCAAAACTCGCCCTGTCGGAAAGCCGCGAGCGACCCGGATGCGGTGGGTTTCCACACCCACGCTTTCAAACTCGTTCAAAATCTTTCGCCCTTCTCGGTCATCGCCCACAACGCCAATAAATCCGGCGGAAACATTCCAACGGGCAAGAGCATAAATGGTGTTCGCAGCACTACCTCCCGCTGACTCATGGATTGCCTCCACCACGCTCTCGCCATCTACCACCAGTTCACGGACTTTGAAAAGGCAATCCCAGTTGAGTGCACCACAACCAACGATGGTCACGCTGTCCACACGCGCTCACTCCCCCAAGCGAATTTCATCTTTGATGAGCTCCTACCCCAGTTTTGCTGCTTGACCGCGCACGGCTTGTCGGAACCGACGGTGAACAAGCAATGCTGTTTGCCACGAATCTTCGGTCAGGATATGGTAATGCGGGTCTTGTTCGCTAACAGGCTTTTGCTGCGCCACCCACTCTTTGACAGCGGATAAACCCTCCTTCTCAAAGATGTCCAGCAAAGGCAAGATTGCCCGCAGATCCATCGCTGCCACCCCTACTGTCCCGTAAGGAAGGGCATACTCGTTGCCGTTGAACACGATGGCTAAGCCACCTTCGTCGCGAGTAACTTGCAGCATATGCGCGTCAGTGATGCTATCGCCCACGACAACGCAGCAGCTGAAGGGCAGACCTTTCCGGTTCAGGAATTGCCTAAGGGCTTCGGTCTTGCGCCGTCCGCCCACCACAGGCAAGTCCAGCACGATTCCAATGGGAAACTTGACAAGGTGCTCCCAGAAGAATTCGTCCAGCAGTTTTCGAAGCCCTTCGTCATCGTCAGCAGGGCATTCTAAAACTCGCTGCTGCCAAGCAAGGACGAAACTATATGAGTCGTCCGTCATCGCACCCTCCAACGCTTGAAAATCCACATGGGTGGCGACGACCATATCGGGTGGGATGCCAACCTTCTCAGCGATTTGCAACGCATGGGGAGCGTAACTGGTGGAGATGATGCAAGGCTGCCAACCCCGGCTCCAAATCGTCTGGACGCACTCTGACGCCCCGTTCACCAACGGTGCTTTTGCGGAAACTTGTCGGATATGGTCTTCATCCAATCCGTGCGCCAGCAGGAAGGGCAAAATGAGTTTGAGGGTATCGCCCGGCTCATAATCGGGGCGCCCCGACAAAGCCAGCAAATCGTCGTAGCGGCTCAACCGTTCAAACAAACGCTGTCCTTCCGGAATAAGTGCCATCAGTTCGTAAGCGTTGTCTTGAGGCGATAGAGGTCCTTCCAAGTCAAAAGCAACCAACAACATTGCGCATCACGCCTCCTCCGTGTTGCTGCTTCGTCGAGCATGGGAGCCCAAAAGCAAAAAGCAACGCGTTCTTAAGGGTGCTCCCTGCTGGCGCCTTTTGCTCACATCATTGAATGTTCCCTTTCCCGAAGGAGCGCTTCAACGGCTTCTGTCAAGTCCACACCGTTTGGGGCAGGTTCGTTTTGCCACCTCACGATTTTATCACGCACCGAAAGAAGCCCTTCCGCACAGGTTTTCAGCGTCAGGTGGATCAAGGGCACCTCCCGCGCCAACTGTCGTTGGCGGACAGCAGCAAACAAGGGTTCCCTTTCCCCCTCGGCTGCGATGATTTGCTCTAAAGGCATTGTCCGCAGTTTCTGCTCAAAAGCATTCCAAAGAGGCATCAAGTCAGGGGTGCGGATAGGCACTCGACAAAAAGTCACTGGCGGTCCCGAATCCAACTCGGGAGTGACGATGTGGATTTGGGCGCCTGCATAATCAGCACGCTCCCGAATCAACTGCCACATCACTTCCTGCCATGTTCCCTTGGGACCGCCGGGAAGGGCAGGGTGAAGGTTCAGCAGCGTGTGAGCGTCGCAAAACTCATCGCTGATGATGAGCATGTAGCCTGCCAGCAAAGAGAAGGGAACTTTGTCGAGGTAGGGAGCTAATCGTTGGGCAACGGCATCGTGGTAGCGGCGGCGCCAATCCCGCAAAGCTGTTTCGTCCCCTGCTTTGCCTCGCCGCCACAACTCGGGCAGGAAACGACGAGAAGAGAAAGCGATCAACGGCAACCCAATTTGCCGCACGAAGGACAAGAAAGCATCGCTTTCGGGCGCATCACCTTCCTCACGGTTGCAGAACACGAAAGCAATCTCGATGGGCAGGAAGCCTCGTTCTATAGCAGCAAGGGTCTCCTGCAGCAACCAAAGGGCGGCTTCGTCTCGTCCAGTAGAAAACCAACCAATCGGTAGCCCCATCCCCTATCAACCCCTATCACGGATTGTCACGACCGAACAGGTTCAAACCAACCAACGGTGCGATTGGTCTCAGCAAAGGTTGTTTGGGCGGCTTTCTGCAACAACTCCGGGGTCACTTTGTAAAGGTTGGGCAAAAATTCGTTGATCAATCGCCAATCGCCTAAAATCTCGCAAGCGCCCACATGATAGGCGCGCTCTGTTGCTCCGTCCAAGGAACGCAAAAGGTCTGCTTCCTCTTGGTGAAGCACCCGGTCTATTTCTTCAGGTGTTGGTGGTGCTTCTGCCAGTTGGGCTAATTCAGCTAAGACAATCTCTTCCACTTCAGGCAACGAAGCTTCACCGGTCAGCGTGACGAAGACATGGAACAAAGCGGCTTCTTTGTTGACGGAGTTGCTTGCACTTACGCTCACCGCTTTTTGGGTTTCTACCAATTGGCGATACAGGCGAGAAGTTCGCCCGCGCCCCAAAACAGCCGCCAGCAGGTGCAAAGCGAACGGGAGAAGCACCTCGTCTTGATCCTTTTCCCCTCCTTGAGCACCGTTTTTCGCAAGCGTATAGGTTGGGGCGTGAAAAGCCACGACCAACATTGGCAGTTCCCCATACCCCTTCACTCGCACTCGCCGTTCGCTTCGTTGTAGTGGCTCTTGGACGATCACGCCACTTGGTGGTTGGTCGCTGGTGGGAGCATCGCTGAACCGCTTCTCCACTTCGGGCAAGGCTTCCTCAGGCGTAATGTCGCCGCTTAAGACAAGGAAGGCGTTGTTAGCGACGTAGAAACGGCGGTAGTAGGCGTAAAGGTCGTCCCGGGTCATCCGTTCCAAGTCACTGCGCCAACCGATAATGGGGTTTCGGTAAGGGTGCACCTGAAAAGCGGTTGCCATCAGTTCCGTGAACAAGCGGTGCTCGGGATGGTTCTCATACATCTCCAGTTCGCTCAAAATCACCCCTCGTTCCAACTCCGTTTCCTGCGGGTCAAACAAAGCGTTTGCCATCCGATCCGCTTCTATGTCCAAACCGATAAGCCAGTTTTCCTTCGGCAAAGTTTCAAAATAAGCCGTGTGATCGTAAGAGGTGTGCCCGTTGAGCACCCCACCATGCTTTTGGATCAGCCGAGCGATTTGCCCTTTGGGAAACTTGGGTGTGCCTTTGAACAGCATGTGTTCCACCCAGTGGCTCACACCAGTAATGCCAATGTGCTCGTGGCGCGAGCCAACGCGATAGAACGCCCAAACACTGACCACAGGGGCGTGATGGCTGGGCACCACCAACACCTTCAAACCGTTAGGTAGCCTATGCTCGCTAACCGGGACAGTAAAGGTTGTCATCGCAAACACCTCCGGGAGGAAATTCTAACGCCTTTGCCTTACAATTTGGCTGAGGAGGAACGGAAACAAAGGAGGCTTCTGTCTATGGACGCACCGCAGCCGACAGAGCGTCAAACAGACCCTTTGAAGCTTTGCTCCGTTGGCACCGTTCGGCGCTTGCTTTTGGAACATCGCTTCCGCCCTTCCAAAGTGATGGGGCAAAGTTTCTTTGTCAATCGCTCCGCCTTGGCAAAAATTGTTGCTGCCGCTGAATTATCCCCTACAGACGGCGTTTTGGAAATCGGCACAGGCTTTGGAACGCTGACCGCCGCCTTGGCTCAGCACAGCCAAGTCGTGGTCTCAGTGGAGAAAGATCAACGCCTTTTCAGCATCGCTCAATCGCTCCTTGCCGACCTTGACAATGTTGTTCTACACTGCGAAGACGCTTTGACAGCAGATTGGGAGCGGTTGTTGGAAGGACATTCGGTAGAGCGATGGAAATTCGTGAGCAATCTCCCCTACTCTGTCAGCAAACCGCTGCTGATGCGCTTGGTGCAACGAAGACACTTGTTTTCCGATGCGGTGGTAACGGTGCAACGGGAAGTGGCGCAGCGAATAGCTGCGAAACCAGGGAGTGAAGGTTACAGCATCCTCAGCGTTGCTGTCCAACTTTACGCTGATGTTCGCTTGCTGTTCAACCTTCCACCTAACAGCTTCTACCCAGAGCCAGAAGTTTGGTCCTCCGTTGTAAAACTCCGCTTTCTGCCTCAAACCCGTGTCCCTGTCGACGACGAACGGTGGTTCTTTCGGGTAGCGGAAGCCGTGATGATGCAGCGACGCAAAACCATCGTCAATGCCCTTCACAACCGCTTTGGTATTTCAAAGTCGCTGCTCCTTCAAGTTCTGCTGGAGTGCGGATTAGACGCCGACAAGCGTGGCGAAACCTTGACTTTAGAGGAGTTGGCACGGTTGGCAAAAACCTTGAAGCCTCTCTATCAGCAACTGCGCAGAGCTCAGTAGAGGAAGTTACCGCAGGAGAAACGATCCTGGCAGGTGTGTCCAACCCTTCGGGTGACGCTATAATCTCTGGTGGGCACGATGGAGCACGGGTGCGGGCAGGTGTCTTTTATGCGCAGCCAATTTGCTGTGCTCGTCTGTTTTAGTCTGCTGCTTTTTGTGGCAGGGATGGCATCGCCTTCATCCCCATCGCCGTTGTTGGGAGACTTGCTTACTCAGGCGTGGGAAGCCGATCGGAACAACCAACCCGAACAAGCTGCTTCGTTCTACCGCCAAGCCCTCCAGTTGCAACCCAACAGCCCTTTGCTGCACTTGAAGTATGCGGAGATGATGATTTTGCTGGATCGGAAAGATGAGGCGGGTCGCCACCTCGCTCAAGCGCTCGCTTTGATGCACGATGACCCCTTAGTCCCTCCAGACTTGAAGCGGTATATTTGCGACCTGCTAATGGGTCGGTTGACGCCCGAACTGTTGCGAGGGCGGGTTTGGTTGGGCTACGACTACGAGGGTTGGTTGTTCCCTGCGCCATTCACCACCTTGTCCAAGGAAGAGCAACAGCGCCTCACCAAGTTGGTGCCGAAAGAGTGGCTTTTCCCTGACAAAGCCAGCGAAGCGTGGTTCCTGCTTAGTATCGGCGAGCGCGAAAAAGGGTTGACGCTTCTGCGAGAAGTCGTGATGGAAGGGGGTGTGGATACTCCGATCCACTTCGTCATGTCCTCGCTCGTCCCATCCGATCAACGCTCAAAAGTAGCGGAGGAATGGCTACGAGATGCCGAACGAACCGGCAACCCCTTCTTGTGGGTAGCAGCTTTGCACCTCTTGCAACACACCCAACAGATTGACACTTTCCGCAAAGCCCTCCCTAAAGCCTTGACTGCCTTAAAAGACCGCAAGGACTTGTTAGCTGTCATAGCCGATTTGTGCGAACAAATGCGTTGGGCAGAAGGGATCAAGCAAGTGCGTGCCCTGTTGCCTCCACTGCCTAAGCCCGCCGACAGGGTGGAACTGAGCAGAGGTCTGCATCAAGCCTTAGAGGAAGGGGACTTAGCAAAAACGAAAGAGTGGATTCGGCTCATCGCTGCTGAGTTTCCCGAAGTGTTCCAATCCATCGTGCTGTCTTCTACAGCGATTTCCAGGATGTTGGCGCACCAGTGGCACGAGTTGGTTTTAGAAATTGCTCGGCCCGAAATAGTGGCTGAATTGCCTCAAGACGCGAAAGAAGTGCTGCTGCTCGATGCCGCCTTTAATCCTGCCCGCTTCAGTTACTGGATGCGGTTGTTCTTGAGCCGCCCTGTCGGCGATGCTCGGGAATACGGCATCAACCTGTTGTCCACTTTGCGGTTAGCAAACGGGAAGGATCCTGAGCGAGTTATTTGGTTGTTGGAGCAAGGGTTGCTCATTTTCCCTAACGAACCTCGTTTGAGGGAGCAGTTAGCCGCTGCTTACAACCAAGCAGGTTACCCCCACCGAGCTGCTAAGATACTTCAAGAATTGCTTTTGGAGCAAGCGCAAGCAGGAGTAGCAGATTCCAGTCTCTTGACGAACCTTTGGCAGATGCATCGGTTCCCTCCCCAACGGCGCGCCGAGTTGCTGACTTGGCTGGAAACCCATCGCTCTCAGTTGCCCTTGAACCTTTTTCCCAAGGTGGCACAACTTCTCTTGTCCGATGGTCATCCCGAGAAAGCCTTGGAATGGTTGGATGAGGCATTACGCATCGCTGAGGAACGGGGATGGTCAGGTGACGAGGAAATCCACGCCAAACTTTACCCACTCCGCCACGCTTACCAGTTGGGCGAACCCTTTGAGCAGTGGCGGCGAGAAGTTAGCCGAACTCAGGAATTATTCAATCCCCGCACCTACCTATTGCGGATTCAATGCTTGGTTGATCTAAGGCGGGTGGAGGAAGCGAAAAAGGTGTTGGAGCGAGCCCAACAACTTTACCCTGACTTCCCCTTTGCCAAAGAGTCACCCGTTGCGCAGAAGTTGTTGTTCAAGGACTGGGTAACAGAGTGGAAACAACTGGCGGATGAGTGGCGGCAAAAAGGAGTACCCGATTACCGTTTGCTGCTGAGGCTCGCTTACGCAACCGTCAAAGTGGGCAGGGCAAACGAGGCGTCGCAAATCGCTGACGAACTGATGGCGGGTCAACCCCATTGGCGGGAAGGGTTTCTCCGCGCTGTCGCCCTTTTCGAACAGCGCATTGCCGCTTTGGTGCCCTTCATCCGATGGGTTCAGTCCATGATTGGCAGAGGAATGTCTTGGTTATCTTGGTTAAAGGTAGCAGGAGACACTCACTTTGCGTTGAGCCAATTGGAAGAACCGTCCTTGGCAAGCGCCTTTATGATTGCCACCATACTGCTAATGCCCTCGGACAATACTGAAATGTGGGTTGACACAAACCTTGTCATGCAGTATGTTCGGTGGGATCTCCTTTCCCCCGAGGAGCAAAAGGCGCTCGTAGAAGTGCTGTCAAAGGAGCGGTTGAACCAATACGCCCTCAACCAGATGCGGATGATGGGTTACATGATTAGCCCCTATGATGGTAGAGGGTTGCGAGCCCCTATGGAACAATTGCAGCAAACCCAACGCCATTCCGCCCATGCCTTGATCTGCCAAATGGTGCAGAATGTAGCGACCGCATCTCGCGAGCAAGTGCGAGAATGGTTGCGAGCGTTAGAGCAAGCGGATTGGACAGATGTCAATTGGTGTCCCTTGGGCATGATGAGCCATGTCAACTTTCCCCATCGCTTAGCGCAGCGAGGGTTCCGAGAAGAGGCAGTCCAGTTGCTTCAATT
>VAPR01000790.1_pt1 | contig 18521 bp, 16 predicted proteins | sample 3380701 | NCBI WGS metagenome assembly VAPR01 (sample SAMN11536904, study PRJNA540576) | hot springs metagenome | isolation source: hot spring wet sediment | place: Spain: Lobios | collected 2014-01 | reverse complement strand
TCGCCGCCATGGCGGCGATCAGCGATTCCGGCGTCAGCTGGGTCCCAAGCCCCAGCTCTGCGAGCATGCTTCTGGTCTGTACGATGCCTTGCAGAACAACCGTCGCAGGTTGCAGCTCGGCCTGAACTAGAATGCTTGGCCAGAAGTATTCGTTCCAGTGAGCCGTACCGTAGAGCAGAGCCAGCGTTGCGACCAGAGGGGTCGATGTCGGCCAGATAATGCGCCAGAAGATTGCGACTTGGCCGGCGCCATCGATGGTCGCTGCCTCAATAATTTCGTGCGGGTAGTCGGCAAAATAGGCCCTTGCGACGAAGAAATAAAAAGGCGAGACCATACCTGGAAGAATCAAAACCCAGAACGTGTTCAGAAGACCGAGCATTTTAATGTAGACATAGTAGGGAATAAGGCCTCTGTGAAGAAATAAAGGAACCAGGAAAAGCGCACTAAGTGCTCGAGCGTAGTGAAGATTGGGGCGAGAAAGAGCATAGGCAGCCATCGTTGTCACAACCACGCTGAGAGCTGTTCCCGAAACCGTTTTCAGGATCGAAATCTTGAAAGCACCAATTATACGCACATCACGCAGAATCTGCTCAAAGTAGAGTGTCGTGAAGCCGGCAGGCCATGCATGCACTGGACGGCGCACATACTCCTCGTAGGGCATGACCGCCAGAGAGAGAATATAGAAGAATGGATAGGCTTGTAGGATGAAAACTATCGTCAAGAAAAGCATGATTAATCCGTCGCCAAAAGTCAAAGACCGATAATAGCGCGTCATCAGAAAATCCCTTGCCCTTTAAAACGTTTCACTGCCAAATTGGTTAGAATAACCAGGCAAAGGCTAACCACTGACTGAAAGAGACCAATAGCCGCAGCCAGTCCGTAGCGGCCTTGAGTGAGAGCCAGACGCAGGGTATATGTTTCAAGAATGTCGCCGGTCTCGTAGACCGAGGCGTTTAACATGACATATACCTGTTCGAAACCAGCGTAGATGAGATACCCGGTGAGTAAGACAAAGAGTGTAGCCATTGTCGGTGTGATTCCAGGAATAGTGATATACCGCACTAGCTGCCATCGATTGGCGCCATCGACCATCGCCGCCTCATATAGGGCTGGATCAATAGTCGCCATCGCCGCCAGATAGAGTACGGCGAAGTAGCCAGCATATTTCCATGTGTCCTGCAGAACAATAATCCAACGGAATTTCGCCGGATCAGCGAGAAAGATCGTCCGTTCAAGGCCGAATACGTGTTCGATAATCTCATTGACGACACAGTTAGGACTTAGGAGATTCGTGAACATTGCACCGGCGACAACCCAGGATATGAAGAAAGGGAACATCGTTACGGTCTGAACAACTCGTCTGACAAGGACAATGCGAATTTCATTAAGTGCAATGGCAAGAACGATGGAGAATGGAAATCCAGCCGCCAGTTTTGCTGTGGCGATGATCACGGAGTTGCGTAACGCCTGCCAGAAGAATGGATTGCGAAAGGCCTCGGCAAAATTGCTCATTCCAACCCATGAGCTGCCAATGATGCCCCGAACAGGAGAGTAGTCGAGGAAGGCGACGCTGATACCGAAGAGAGGGCCATAGCCGAATACAATGATTCCGGTGATCGCCGGTAGAGCCATAAGGTAAAGGGACCAATGCCGCCGCAGATCCCTACCCCAGGATGCCTGTGCAACCCGACTGGCCAGCGCCATCAGAGCCTCTGGCGATCTCAACCTGACAGATTCGATCGGAGAATCAGATCCCCGCCTGAGATCATGGGGGGCGCCGCGCCTGCAGTCTTGTCCTTCTTTGCGGGCGGCCTTGACTTTTTTTGCTCAATCACATAAAGAGGGCAGCTGGGCGACCTCAGCCGAGCAATAGCCCCCTAGCCAGATCGATCGGCTATGTCCTCGCGTCCTACGCGCCTGTGGTCAACCGTGGTGTCGTTTTGGCTGGGGACGCCACACGATCTCTCGCTGTCGAGAGGCCAAGAGACGCCAGCGCGCCCAAGGTCACGGCGAGCAGGGCGGGAGAGCGCTCCCCATCACCCAGCACCGGTCGTGCGGCTGGCCCCAAACACGGCTGGTCTGACCGCGGCTGCCTCAGCCCCGAATCCGGGATCATCCGGCCTCCGGCGCGTCTCTCCCAGATCGCACACGCCGCGCGTACTGTCTGGGGGTGTAGCCGGTGCGGCGCTTAAACAGGCGCGTAAAATAGCTGACGTCGTACCCCAGATGGGCAGCTACTGCTGCGACAGACAGAGGGGTGTGACGCAGATACTCTTTTGCCCGTTCAATACGCAGATCGATCAAAAAATCCCGTGGACTACGGTTGATCTCTTCGACAAAGAGTCTACAAAAATATGGCGCGCTGTAGCCCAGAGCCCTTGCGATTTCGGACACGCGAACGCGGGCATCAAGATGCTCCTCCATAAATTCTATGCCCTTACGAACGACAAATCGTCTCTCGATTTGCTGTTTCAGAATGGTTCGACGGGCATTGTCGAGCTCTCGCTGCAGATGCAGGTTTTTGTGAAGAAGATTGGCCACAGTGTTGGCAACAGTTCCAAGGACTGCCGCCGCCCCGGTGAGCTGCTCGAGAGTGACACGTGATGAGCGTTCAATGGCCGCACGATATGTATCCCAGGGGATATTTAGCTCCTTGGCGTAACGTCGATGCCAGTCCCAGTCGATCTTTAATAGAGCGGGGTAGGTCTCCATTGTCGCGTAAACCTGGCCTTCGATGACAATAGGCGCTACCGCCCAGGCGAAGGTCTGGTTCATACTAATATTGATATATGGTTCTCGTCGCTGATCGATGACATCTTTCGTATTTGTTGCTTGAAGTGAGAACCATTGACTCCACCCAACAGTGTCCGCCAGCAAAAACCACAAATCAGGCTCTCCATAATAGTTTTTGGCCACACACTCCCAGATCTTCTGGCGACAGGCAGTATCGAGGTAGTACTCCATAAGCGGGAAGGTGACCCGCAACCCCGAGAGTTTGAAGAAGCTCTCAGACAGGTCCCAGATGAAGCGCGGAGGGATAAGTTGGAAGATATAGGGGACAGGCGGGGGAGGCAGATCGGCTGGACTCCACCGCGAGAGGTCACGGTGATAGGCGGCCAGCCGCCCGAGCGAGGTGAATTGGGCCAGCCCTCCCGGATGGCCGATGAGACGCAGCGCCCGCGTCACAACCTCATCAAAGATGAGGGCGTACGTTTCATAAGGACGACGTCCGATGCACGTGTCCTGGAAATAGTAGGGCGGAGTGATACGGAGATCGCGCACTTCGCGCCAGTCGCCGGCAGAGGTAGCGTATTCAACGCTCAGGGAGCGCCACCACCCGCCATCACGATAGGGTAACCCCATCGTCATTTCGACACAGTTGACCGCCACCGGCTCGGGGAACTCAAGCACGTACCAGTACGGGCCGGACGCCTGATTCTGACCATCATACGTGTCGTAGGTCCGGCTCTGGGCAAATTCCGAGAGCGGGCGTCCGTCCAGGCGATGGGCGGTCTCGTTCAAAAGGACATGGGGATCGCGTGCGCCTCCCCCTTTGGGACAGAGCACCGAGACCGTGAGTCGCACCCCCGGTCGGAGAGCGAGATTGCTCTCCCGCGGACACTGAGCGCCCATGCTACCCTCCTGACCAAAACAGACTACCCCGGCCTTTGCATGCCGGCCGCTCCTTAGCCCAGACTTCCGACGGTGGCCACCGCCCATCGAGAGCCCCGGTCCACGAGGTCCACGGTGAATGGGCCGCCCGGCGTCACGTTGCATGGTAGCATGCCACCGGACGGCCGGCGGAACACCACGACGGACGCGCTCAGAAAAGTTGCGGAATCGCACGCGCGCCTGACAAGCAGCGGGTAGGGGATGGTGCCAGCAGCCTCTCCGACCAGGCGCGGTGGCCGACGGCCACCGCGCCTTCTGCTGTTTAGCGCAGCGAGACGGCTGCGCCACGCGCGGCTGAGTCGTAGGCGGCGAAGACCAGACGGAGCGTCTGGAGATTGTCCTCGGCCTCAGTTTCCGCCGGCGTCCCGGCCCGCAGGCTCTGGACGATGTGGGCGTGGCAGGGCACGATGCTGGCGTGGACAACAGCGTAGTCCGGATCCGCCCAGCGATACCGGGGCGGCGGGTAACGCCGGGCGTGCGTGCCCTCCGCGGTCGTCACCCGCACCCAGTAGTCCGGTCCCAGCTCCAGCGAGCCCTTCTCTCCCTCGATGAGAAGGAACGTCTCCGGAAAGCGCTCACGCTCCAGTCGGCTGGCATAGCTCAGGCTGCAAAGGCACACCAGGTCGCCAATCTGGAGCATCACCGTGGCGACATCCTCCCCGAGGATATCGGGATGGACCCGCTGGATCTGGCAGTAGAGTCGCTCCGGCTCCCCGAAGAGGAACCGCACCACGTCCAGGATATGGGTCCCCATGTCCAGGAGAATGAAGCGCGGCAGAGTCTTGAGAGCGGGCTGGTTCTCAAAGACCGGAAAACTGGAGCAGTACTGGACGCTGGCGCGGAAGGGACGCCCGATCACCCCGCTGGCCAGCAGCCGCTTAACCTCCCGAATCGGCCGCTGCCACCGCCAGTTCTCGTGCACGATCAGCCGGACCCCTGCCTCCCGGCAGAGGGCGACCATGCGCTCGGCGGCCTCGAGGGAGAGGGCCAGCGGCTTCTGGCAGACTGCGGCCACCCGGTGGGCGGCGGCCAGGGCGACGAAATCGGGGTGGGTCGCCGGGTCCGTGACAATATCGACGAAGTCGAGCCGCTCCTGGCGCAGCAGCGCGACCGGGTCGTCGTACACGGCTGGCACCTGGAACCGGTGGGCGAGGGCCTCGGCCTTCGCCCGGGTCCGGTTGTAGAGGGCGACGCAGGTCGCCTCCGGCACCTCCTGCCAGGCGGCCAGCTGATACTGCGCCCAGAATCCGGCCCCGAAGAGCGCGAAACGCAACGCCGACACAGTCTCCTCTCCCCCCTCTACACGGCGGTCGTCGCCCGCAGATACGCCCGGAAATCGGCGATGTAATCAGCGATTCCCTGCCGCAGATCGGCATAGACCGGCTGATAGCCCAGCTGCTCGACCGCGCTGGCGATGCTCAACCGTCCCCGGTACCGGATCTCCAGCTCATCCTCCGGGCTCAGCCCCGGCCCGATCTCGATGTCGGCCCCGGGAATGAGCTCCCGGACGATCGCCGCCACCTGGCCGGCGGTCACCAGAGGACGCCCGGTGGCGGCGTAGAAAACGCGATCCCGGAGGCGCGCGGCCGGCGCCACCAGAGCGCGGTGGGCCAGCTGTGCCACGTCCTTGACCGAAGTGTAGTCGCGCGGGAACTCCCGCCCGTGGGCGAAACGCACCGGTTGCCCCCGCACCGCCCCCTCGACCATTGGCTTGATGAAGATCGGCCACTGCATCCCCAGGCCGTAGACCGCCGACGGCCGGAGCGCCAGGAAGTCGAGGCCGAAGCTCTGGCGGTAGGCGAAACAGAAGGCCTCCCCCGCTAGCTTGGCCGCTCCGTAAAATCCCGAGCCCGGCCCCTCGTCCGGCAGGATGACCGGATGACGGGCGTCAACCGGCTCGTACTGAATCCGCGGCAGCACCCCAATCGAGCTGAAATAGACGACCCGACGGACGTCACACAGCCTGGCAACCTCCAGCACCACCAACGTCCCCAGAAGATTGATCCGGGCCGCCTCCAGCGGCTCACGGGCCAGCACGACCGGATTGACGAGAGCCGCCGCGTGAATGACGTAGGCCGGACGGTGCTCCTGGCAGACCTGCAGCAGCCGCGCCCAGTTCTCGATGCTGCCCTGGGCCACCGTCACCGCAGTCCGCACCGGCTCAAGCAGCCAGGCGGCCTCGCCGGCTGGCGCCCGCAGGTCGTACAGAATAACGTGGAAGCCGGCCTCCGCCAGCCGGCGCGCTGTGTGACTACCGATGAACCCGGCGCCGCCGGTGATGAGCACGCTCTCGGCCATCGCTCTCCCCCCTCAGTCCTCGGCTATCACCCGCCGCAGGTCGGCCAGAAAGGCCGACCGGTCGGTGGCGCGAAAGAGCGCCGCCCCCAGGGGCAGCGAGGTGGCTCCCGCCTGAACAGCCGCCCGGCATACCGCACGCTCCAGGCCGCCGGCCACCTGGATGTCGATGCCCCGTCCTGCGGCCCACTGGTGCACGGTCCGGGTTCGCTCCAGGACCAGGGGATTGAAGGCACGCCCGCGCTCGCCCTCCCCCAGGACCCGTCCCAGGAGCAGGACCGCATCGACGAGCGGGAGGAGGTCGCGCACCCCTTCCAGGGCCGTTCCCAGGGCGAGGCCCAGGCCGACCCGCAGCCCCAGTTCGCGAGCGGTAAAGATCGCCTCATAGAGCAGGGCGCACCCCTCGATCTGGAGGAAGACCAGGTCGGCTCCCGCCGCCGCCAGTGGCTCCAGCAAGCGCGTCGGCTCCCGGGCCACCAGGTGGATCTCGAACGGACGATCAGTGAGCGGGCGCAGGTCCCGCACCGTGCGGGGCGGAAAGCCCAGGTCGGGCACCAGCGAGCCGTCGAAGACATCGAGGTGCAGAAAGTCCACGCCCGCGGCGACAACCGACCGGAGCTCCTCACCCAGCCGGGCATGGTCGGCGTTGAACAGAGCCGCTCCTAAACGGACCATCCCCGCCTCCTAGAGCGGCAGCCCTTCGATCGCCACCGCCCGCACCGGCGAGGCGTCGAGCCCGCGCACCGGCCAGGGCAAGGCGATAAGGAAGATGCGCTGCTGGGTTAGCTTCTCCAGATTGGCCAGGCACTCAATGACCGGAATCTCGTGCCGGAAGAAGAGCCGGTGATTGGGGTAGTCGTTGACGCCCCGGACCTCAAAGCCCGAGCTGTCTGTCCCCAGCAGCCGGATCCGCCGGTCGAAGACCAGCCAGGCCGCTGCCTCCTCGGTCAGATAGGGTCGGTCGTGGGAGCGCGGTGTGCGGTAGAGCACGTCGCGCCCCTCCCAGAGGATTACCCGGTCGCCGATGGCGATCTCGCCGGCCGCCCGCAGGTCCTCGACGGTGATCGGCTCGTTGGTCTGCTTATGCCGCAGATCGAGGACGATCGCTGGCCCGATGAAGGTGTCAATGGGCAGTGAAGCGATGTCTTTCCCGTCACTGAGAAAGTGCAGGGGCGCCTCGACATGGGTGCCCACGTGCGACCAGAGGTACACATCGCTCATAATATCGCCCTCTGGACCGGTCCGCTGCACACGGGGGCGGACCTCCAGACGGTACTGCTCCTGGCCCGGAATGAGAACGTGCGAGAGATCGACGATGCGCATTTAGACCTCCTCCACTGCCAGAACTTCCGCCCCGGGCACCGCCACCGGGGGCGCAAGGACCAGCCGCGCTCCCGCCGCCTGCAGGGCGGCACCGACCTGGGTCTGCTGCGCCGGCGAGGCCAGGGCTACCATAATGCCGCCGCCACCGGAGCCCGCGAGCTTGGCTCCGAGCGCCCCCGCGCCCAGCGCCGCCTCGACCAGGCGATCCAGGGCCGGGCAGGAGACCCCGATGCGTCCCAGGACCAGGTGGGCGAGCGTCATCAGCAGGCCGACCTGCGGCCAGTCCCCCACTTGAATCGCCGAAACAGCCAGGCGAGCCAGCAAGCCAAGCGTCGCAAAGAGGTGCGGGGCGGCCGGGGTCGCCTCCGCCCAGGCGCGCACCCGCGCGTTGATCGCGGCGGTCGGGGCCACGAGGCCGGTGTCGCCGATCACCAGCGTCAGGCCCGGGCCCGCGGCCAGGCGCTGGCCCCCGCGGGCAGCGTCGTAGGTGATCAGTCCCCCCAGAAGGGCCGTCTGGGTGTCCAGCGCCGAGGCGACCCCGCCGTGGGCGACACGGTCGCCGGCGTAGGCCCAGCGCCCCAGCGTCTCCAGCCGATCCTCCCCTATCAGGGCACCCAGCGCCCGCGCCAGGGCGGCAAAGCAGGCGGCGCTGGAGCCCAGGCCAGCCCCCTGGGGGATCTCGCTCCCAAAGGTCAGATGCATCCCCGGCGGGAGATCCTCCCCCAGAGCGGTCGCCAGGATGACCTTGGTCGGGGCGAAGAAGTCAGCGGCGGCCAGCCGGGCGATGGCCTCCATCTGCCCCTGGGCCAGCCAGGCGGTAACGCGTGCTCCCGTCTCCAGGACCGCTGCTCGCGTGGTGATCTCCCGCCGTCCGGCGCCCTCCAGAATGTATGGGCCAGCGGGGACGACCGTCAGCTGGCAGGTGGCCCAGAGACCGACGCTGACCGCGACCGCCAGCTGCCCCCGGTTGACGGCGTGCTCGCCAAAGAGGATCACCTTGGCTGGCGCCCGGGCCCGAATCGTCCGCCGCATGGCTCTCACCACGCGCTGCCAGCCAGAACGCCGCCGTCGATCACCAGCGTCTGACCGGTGATATACCGGGAGGCGGGGCCGGCCAGCAGCAGCAGCGCCCCGATGAGATCATCCGGCTCGCCCGGCCGTTTGAGCGGAATGCGGTCGAGCAACCAGGCCCGTCGCCGCGGGTCGTGCCAGAGCGGCGCGGCGGTCAGGCGGGTGTAGAAGAAGCCGGGGACCAGGCAGTTGACCTGGATGTTGTGCTCCGCCCACTCGACCGCCATCGCACGGGTCAGCTGGGCCAGCCCCGCCTTGCTCGCCCCGTAAACCGAGACCTCGCTCAACCCCAGAACGCTGGCCAGCGACCCGATGTGAATAATCTTGCCGCCGCCCTGCCGGATCATCTGACGGGCGGCCGCCTGGCTGACAAAGTAGGCGGCACGGAGGTTCACGGCCATCACCTCTTCGTAGTCCTCCGGGGTCACCGCCAGAATGGGCTTGCGGCAGTTGACGCCCGCGCAGTTGACGAGGACATCCAGTCGCCCCAAGCGGTCGACGACCCGCTCCACCAGGGTGAGCGCCGCCTCCACCTGGCGCAGATCAGCCGGGAACAGGGTCAGCCGCTCCGCCACCGCCCCCAGCTCCCGGCTGGCCTCCTCCAGCGTGGCCGGACTGCTGCCGTGCAGCGCCACCGTGGCGCCAACCCCAAGCAGCCCCCGCGCCAGGGCGCGCCCCAGATCGCCGCTCCCCCCGGTGACCAGGGCCACCCGTCCCTCCAGTGAAAACCACTGGCGCAGCCACTCCCCGACCGGCTCCCCCATCACTCCCCTCCCCCTGGACGCTCAACGGTCAACACCCAGTCGGCGGTCGAGTGGTCACCATCTGGCGGGCTGAACCACCCTTCCTCCCCCCGCCGCTCGGCCGTCGCCGGCTTTTCCGCGCCCGACCGCGGATCAAACCAGGTGGCAACCGCGCCCTGAAGACGCGCCGACGAAAGGCCAAGCCCCCCACCAGCCGGAAGGTAGATCGCCACGACCCGCTGGTCGGGCGTGGCCAGGGCGCGCGGCGTCCCACCGGGCAGCTCTGGACGGCCGCCGCGCAAGTCCGGCAGGGTCACAGGCCGCAGCTGGGCGCCCGGCACGCGTCGGGTCAGGTAGTGGCGCAGATGCCGCAGCTGGCCGGCACCCGGACAGTCCGGCTCCACCCCCAGCGCCGGGCCCCAGGTGTTGTCGAAGCCGCTGAACACGCAGAGCCCCGCGAAGGCCCCGCGCCAGGCCCCCCGCCGGGTGTGCTCGGCAGTGAGATGCCGGTGCCCGGGTGGCAGTGTGCCCCAGGCCGGCGCACTCTCGTAGCCGTACTCCGCTAGAACGCAGACCTGGCGCGCCCCATGGCACTGCCGCGCAATCGCCTCCTCGATGCCAGCGGCCAGCCAGGCATAAGCCGCATCGGTGGTGCCCCAATGTTGAAAGAGAATCACCTCGATCTCCGGATAGCGGGCCAGGCGCTCGGCATAGGGGGGGTGCGGCTCGCGCATCGTGTGCACGGCGATGGGGTGGCCATGCGGTCCCCAGGTGCGAATCAGGCGGGCCAGGCGCGCCGCCCACCGGTCGCAGACGGTCTCGCCCTCCCGGTAGACCCCCGAGGGGTAGTAGACGTACTCGTTGGCGACGGTCCAGAGATAGAGACAGGGGAAGGCGTCGTAACGAGCCACCAGGTAGGTGATCCAGAGCTCTTCGTGCTCTGCGGTGAAGCGGTCACGGGCGTTAAAGGGAAACTCGAACATCCAGGCCTCGAGAATGAGCTCCACGCCCAGCCCCAGCCGATGGAGAAGGTGCATCACCCGGTCCACGGTCTGGAAGTACCGAAGGTTGAAGCGATCGAACTGCGGACACTGCGGGCTGCCGCCCCACGGCCAGAGGTCGTCGCTGGCGAAGCGATTCAGACAGGCCGGCGGGTGGAAGGGGCTGACCGGCAGCCGCGCTCGGACGAGGTTGTAGCCCTGGGCCTGCCGGTGGGCCAGCACGGGCTGGACATCGAGCCCGGCGTGGGCGGCCCCGAACAGATTGTACAGTGTGTCGCCCAGCAGAAAGACCGGCGTGCCATCAGCGAAGCAGAAGCCCCAGGCCTGCCCCGGACAGGTCCGCAGGAACCCCGGGCCAGAGGCCGGAACAACGCTCAGGAGCAGCGTCCGCTCCAGATCCGGGTCGCGGGGGGTCGCCTGGACCCGGATCTCCCAGTCACCGGGCTGCGTGGGGGTCAGGCGCAGGCGCCAGGTCTGCTCTCCGGCGTAGAAGGCGGGAATCTGCCAGCGCTGTCCCCCGGGCCCCTGGATCTCAGCCCAAACGAAAACGTCGGTGAACGGGTTGGGGTAAAGGCGTTGGCTGACCAGCGCGATCTCGCTCATCGACCATTGCTGTGCGGTGCATGGCTCCATATTCCCTCCGAGGAGGATTCGGTCTTAGGCGATAGGAAGACGGAAAACGCGTGCGGCGGTGCCACCCAGGCACCAGGCCAGTTCCTCTGGCTTCAGACCACAGGTCCGCATCTTCACCAATTCGGTCGCCTGGTTGTCAGCATGATCGGAGCCGAAGAGGACCCGATCCGGACCGATCGTGCGACAGAACTGTCGCACCAGGAACCCACCTGTCCAGGTGGTCTCCAGGTACACATTAGAGCAGAGCTGGGCGACCTGGAGGGCCTCGCTCGCATAGACCATCATGCCAGAGTGGGCCAGGATAATGCGGACCGTGGGAAAAGCACGGGCCGCTGGCAGCACCTGGCTGGGCAGGGCGAAGGGGGCTCCGCTGCCAGTGTGCACCATAACCGGAATATCAAACTCGGCCGCCAGCGCGAAGACCTTGCGGGCCGCCTGCGAGGCCGGGCTGATCGCGTGAGCGAAGGTGTGAATCTTGATCCCTACGAAGCCCAATTCCGTAAGGCAGCGCGTGACCTCGGCGCGGTACTGATCCTCGGGCAGGTGGGGATTGGGATTGGCCATCCCGTAGAAACGGCCCGGGTAGCGCCGCATCAGGTCGGCGATGGCATCGTGCTGCCGCCGAGCGCTCTCCAGGGTCACGGTCACCCCAGGCTGGACAATGGTAATGTCAACACCGTTCTCCTCCTGAGCGGCGAGGAGTTCAGCGGCGGTGAACTCTTCTTCGAAGATCTCGTCGTAGCCGAGATGAGCGTGGACGTCAATGATGGGCATAGGTGGCTCCCCACATTTATCCCTCATCCCGTCACTGTGCGAGATTCCGACGTAGTCATCCACGCCGTAACCCGGTTGCCTGCGTTGCATCCCGGACGGTGCCTTCTTCTGCCACGACAAGTTTAGATTCGGCGCGCGGTACGCGGTAGCGGACCTTTTGCGCTTCGATGAACATTGCAATGAGGATGATCATTCCCCGAATCGATTCGATCCAGAAGTTTGAGACGCGCATGAGATTCAAACCTGAATCGATGGCCGAAAGCAGTAGTACCCCCCCGAGGGCACCAATCATCGAGCCTCTTCCGCCCTGCAGGCTGATTCCGCCGATCACTGCCGCCGCAAAGACCTCGAAGATCATGTGCTCGCCAAGATTCGAGGGCACAGCCTGGACTTGGCCTGCCAAGATCAAGCCGGAGAAGGCAGCAAGTGCGCCGCTGATCATGTATACTTGGCGAATACGCTTGTCCGGATCGATGCCGGAGGCCAGCGCTGCCAGATGGTTCCCGCCCACCGCATACAACTCGCGACCAAACGGGTGGTAACGCGTGACCACGTGCGCTGCCGCGAACGCTGCTAGCATGATTACTACCGATATCGGCACGGGGCCCAAGTTGGCACTCCCGAGCCAGTTGAATAGCGATGGCGCACCGCTGACTGTCTGACCGTTGTTGATAATCAAGACGGCCCCGCGGAGGATGATCAACATAGCCAGGGTGACCACGAAATCGTTCATCTTGCCGTATGTGATCAGCGCGCCATTGATCCACCCGATGGCAACGCCGAGCAGGAGCATCACCAGAATAGCAAGGAGTGGGTGCACCAACCAGCCGCTACCCCACGAGGGCGGGCCGGACGGTACGATCAGCCAGACTCCGATCATAGCCGCGAGTCCGAGTGTCGACTCCATCGACAGGTCGAGTTTACGGGTGATCAAGATAAAGGTCTTACCAATAACCATGATACCCAGGACGCTGGCGTGCACGAGGATGTTGATGAGATTCGTCGGAGTCAGAAATCGGTCGCTGATCAAGGAAAAAAGTATGAGAATCCCAATCAAAATGAACCAGATGAAATTCTCAAAGATCCAAGGGATGTAGCTTCTCCGGCTCATGCTACCCTCGCCTCTCCTTCGATAGCCAGCAGGATGCGCTCAGGCGTCGTCTCTGCCTCGCCAACTGTGAATTCTGCCGTGATCGCACCCCGATACATGACCACGATGCGATCGCAGATATCGAGGAGTTCGTTCACCTCGTCGGAGATCACCGCAATCGCCACACCCTGGCGAGCCAGATCGTCGATGATTCGTAAGATTTCTACTTTAGCCTGCACGTCGACCCCTTGCGTGGGCTCGTCAAGCAGGAGGACCTTGGGTCTGGTCGCTGCTAGCTTGGCGAACACCACTTTCTGTTGATTTCCACCACTCAGCAACTCAACTGGCTGGTTCAGACTGCTGACCACAATTCCTAAGGCATCGATATAGTGACGAGCGAGTGCGACCTCATCCGCTTCCCGAATAAACCCGAGGAAGCTGAGAATCCGACGCAGAACGGCCAGACTGATGTTCTCCTTCACGCTTCGGGGACCGACGATGCCCATGCCGTGGCGATCCCGCGGTAGGTAGGCTACCCCACGGGCGAGCGCTTCGTGGGGGGCGTGCACCATATAGGGCTGGCCATCGAGGAAGATCCGACCTTTGCCGATAGGATCCAGCCCGAAGAGACCGCGCGCGAGTTCTGACTTTCCCGAGCCCTCCAGACCGGTTATCCCGACAATTTCTCCCGCGTGCAGCTTGAGATGTACGTTATCGTACCGTCCGGGGCTACTTAGCCCGTCGATCACTAGTACCGGAGGGCCAACGCGCCTCTCTTGGTCCTCGCGGCCGAAACGCCCGATGTTCTGCCCACTGATCAGTCTGACCAGTGCTGCCTGATCCAATTCGTTCACAGCATAGTCGCCCACCACTCGCCCGTCCCGTAGGACGGTGACACGGTCGCAGAGTTCAAATACTTCTTCTAAGTAGTGGGAAATATAGATGAAAGACACGCCGCGCGCGCGCTGTCGGCGAACAAAGTCAAAGAGCAACTTGACGTCGTCTTTTGGAAGCGGGGCGGTCGGCTCATCCAGAATAATGACGCTGGCATCAGCAAAGAGAGCCTTGGCGATGCCAATCATCTGGCGCTCGGCCACGGTCAGCCCTTCGACCAAACGGGTGACGTCGAGGTGAACGTCAAACTGCGCTAGGCGCTCCGCCGCTTCGTGATACATGCGCTTCCAGTCCACGAAGCCAGCTCGTGTGGTAGGAGGACGCCCGGCGAAGATATTCTCGGCGATGCTCAATCCCGGAACTAGTTGCACGTGTTGGGGGACAATAGCAATGCCCGCCTTTCGCGCACGCTCTGGCGTCATCGGGGCGACTAACTTACCGCCGATTCGGATTTCTCCTTCATCAGCCGGGTAAAGACCGGTCAGAACATGCATCAAGGTGGACTTGCCCGCCCCGTTTTTACCAACCAGCCCGTGGATTTCCCCACGACGGACCCGGAAATCTACGTGATCCAGAGCGAGGATCCCAGGAAAGCGCTTGACAATGTTGCACATTTCGACGGCGTAAGCTGATTCCGACTCGGCCACTGTGGCTCCCCCAATCCAGAAATGGGCTCCACGCTATGTGAACCTATCCCGATTTCTGGTTTCCCCAGAGGCGTGGATCGTCCACGTTCTCGGCAGTTACCAAGGTCGTCGCCAGCAAGAGTTGCAGACCGCTATCGGTCTGCCGAATCTCAGCAGGTGACCAGAGTGCCCCCTCCCGGACTACCTTACCGATCTCGATCTTCTCGCCTTTTAGCTGCTTCTCGATCCAGTCAACGATAATGCCGAAATCCGGGACCGGTTGCGCCGCGCATGCGTCGGCCCAGCCATCGCGGATTGCCTGGAGACCGATCGCGCTACCATCGACTGCAGTGAGAAAGACGTGTCCCTTCTCGCCGCGCTTCAACAGCCGGTTCAATTGCTTGAGAACAGCGAGCGTACCGGGCATGTAGACGGCATCGGAATGCATATAAATGCCATCCAGATCGGGATTGGCGGAGAGGATGTCGCGAACGATCGCCTGGCCCTTGTTGGCATCCCAGTCGCCCGGTTTGATAATAAGATCGATGCCGGGGTTTTGCTTCATGACGTCGTCGAAACCTTTCCCACGCAACTGGGTGACGTCTTCTCCAAGCTTCCCCGTGATCTCGAGCACCTTGCCCTTGGCGGATCCGTAGCGCTGCTTCAGCAGGTCAACCATTGCCAAGGCCGCTTGCTGGCCACCAAGATAATTGTCGGACAGTACCGACATGTCGACTTTGCAGCCGATGGTGCCACGGTCGATAGTGTAGAAGGGAATCTTCGCCGCGCGAGCTTTCCCTACCGCCACGCAGATCCCGTAACTATCTTCCGGTACACACACGATGGCGTCCACGCCGAGCGTGATAAAATAGTCGATTTGGTCCAGTTGCTTTTTGGGGTCACCATCCGCATTGGTCGTGATGACCGCCCACCCTTTCTTTTGTGCGTGATCGACTAGGCTCCTCTGAATGTCCACTTGCCCGCCGATGAGGGACGGTGCCGCGTATCCGATAGTGACGCGCTTCGCGCTGGTCGCCTGAGGCGCGGGGGTCGGCGCTGTAGCCGGTGCCCCACAGGCTGCGGCGACCAGTCCGAGCGCCGAGACAGCCCCAACCCCCAGAACCCCGCGCAGGAGATTACGCCGTGACAGACGCATTGTCGATCCTCCCTTACTACTCCTTACTACTCCTTCACAGTGTCTCTAACCCTCAACCAATCGATCCCCACTACGGTTCTCTCGCCGCTGCCTTCTCAGATAGTCACCTCACCCCCTCTCCCGCTCTGCGGACGGGCCATCCTGGTCCGTCTGCGCCGCCAGAGCCCGCCGCTGCGTTGCTTCGGCCTCGCGCAGATGGTCGGCCATTGCCTGCCGCGCCGCCTCCGGCGCCTGCTGCCGCACGGCCTCGAGAATCCGCCGATGGTGGTACAGAGCGTTCTGCCGAGTCTCCGGCAGCCGCACGGCCAGCAGACGCACTCGCATCAGGACATCGCCCAGCGAGCGCAGCACCACCAGAAACAGCGGATTCTGGCTCGCCTGGGCCAGGGCATTGTGGAAAGCCACATCGGCCTTGGCCCACTCCTCCGGCGGCAGATCTGGCTGGGCCATCACCTCAACCCAGCGCTCCAGCGCGACCAGATCGACCTCCGTCCGCCGCTCGGCCGCCAGCGCAGCCATCTCGATCTCCACCAGCCGGCGCATCTCCAGTATGTGACTGTAGGTAATGTCGCCCACCTCCAGATGCGCCACACAGATGCTGAGCAATTCGGACACCAGATCCACCGAGGGAGCCCGAACAACCATCCCGGCTCCGCTGCGGACCTCCAGCAATCCCTTGGCCGTGAGCATGCGCACCGCCTCACGGACCGCGGTACGGCTCACACCAAAGCGCTGGGCCAGCTCCCGCTCAGGCGGGAGCTGATCGCCGGGGCGCAGGGCCCCTTGCACAATCAGCGTTTGCAAATGGTGGGCGACCCGGTCGGCTAAAGAAGGCTCGCGTGGGATCGGGGCGTAGAGGGAATGGGCAGTGCTCATCCGTCCCCTTCTCTGGTCATATCGTCAGCCATCATCTGGTATGCCATTATACCAGGCATCCTGACCTTGTCAAGCCCCCTACGATTCCGGCTCGGGTTTTCTCATATTTCGTGATGCCTGGCCGCTGAGCCGGCGGAAGCCCCGGGCGCTCCGACCCGCCGACCACAACCTGGCCAGGCTCTGGCCGGAGACGGCGCCTCTTGCAGAGGGGCGCTTCTCCGCCGGGCTCGTTCTTTCAGCGCGGAGCGGTCCCGCAGCCGGCGACGGCCTCCCGGACGAGGCTGCGATCTGGGGGAGGGACAGAGGGGCGGTCAAATGCTCTCCGTACAGGCAGACTCCCGGTCTTCGGTCTTGCAGGAAGGGCTGGCGGGTGAGGGCGGCGAAGAGCGGGACGGCACAGGGGTCCGGGGAGCGGCGCCCCGGGGGTCGGCGCCTGGGGCCTGCCTGCCGAGGACCCTGCTTCGAGCCGTGGCCCGGAGTAGGGCGCCGCCCCTTGTCCTCACCCCGCGCAGGCCCTGCCCTCTTGACAGCTCTTCCCGCCTCGTCAAAACGAGCATCAGGCAGGCCTCTGCGGGGGCGCGAGCACTGGCCGTTGAGGTGATCCAGGCCTGGTCAGAGCGATTGCTCCGGGAGTTTGTGCGCTTTCCCCGCCAGGGCTACCAGGCGGATCCCCACTGGGTGCCGCTCTTTGAGGCCGACGAGCTGGCCCTGGTGAGCGGCCGCCACCCGTTCTGGGCGTACGGGGAGATTCGTCCCTTCCTGCCCTCTGCGGACAGCCGGGGGGGTGGGCCGTCTAGCCACCGGTCGCAACACCCTGCACAACCGGTACCACGGCCGTCGGGATGGCTTCTTCGCGGCCATCGACGCGACCGCCGTGGCCCGGGCCCTCTTTGGGGCGGTGGAGCAGACACGACCGGCGTGGGGCTGCGCGGCGGTCTCCGGGCCTGGGTCGCCCTCGGGCACCGCGCGGGTGGGCTGGCTGGCGGAGGGGACAGGGAGGCCCACGTTTCTTATGCCCGACACTCCCCCCTCCTATCGCCGGCTGGCTGAGGCTGCGGGCTACACCCGGGCGCAGGACCTGTAGGCTTACCTGGTCACCCGGCGGCTCTCGCCCACCCCCGCTGGGCGCGGGTGGTCCGGGTGACGGAGCGGCTGGCCGAGCGGGGCCGGGTGCGGACGGTGACCCTGCGGCGGCTTGAGGCAGACATCCAGGCGTTCGTTCACGACGTGTAGCCGGCGGCTGGTCCTTGTGCCCGCGTTGATACGGGGGGCCGAGACGGTTCCGGCGGCGGGGGCCGTGGGCGCTTGGGCGGTTCCTCTGGGAGGTCAAGGTTCGCCGCAGCCGGAAGCGAGCCCGGGTGGATCGCCTTCGGGGTCACGCCGGCGTTCCCGCAGACCGGGGCGGCGGTGCTGCGGGTGCACCGGCTTGTGGAAAACGCTCTCCGTCTGGGATTCCACGCGAGAGAAGCCTCCTGGATCGTGGCGACCAACCACCGTATGCGCAACATCGTCGAGAACTTCGGCGTGTACCGGAGAGTCACCACGCCGCTTCCGGCCCATGGCTGACGGGCCGCCCCCGCCAGCGGCCGCCCGGGCTCCTGTCTCTGGCGCGAGCCGCACCGGCTCCGGATTGCCCGCAGCGCCCCGGGGCCCGCGCCACGCCTACCCAGGCGACGCCCCCCGGTGGGGTGTGTTCCCTTCGGCTGGCCGGGTCGCTCATCCGCCCGGGCCAGCCGCGTCAGCACTGCCCGCTCCCGGTCGCGCAGGAGCGGGGGCAGCGCCGGCACTGGACCGGCCGCCACCGGCGCCCCGCGTGTCTCCAGCCAGGCCCGTCTCCGGGCCTGCACCCGCCCCGGGTCCACCGCCTGCCCAGCAAGGAGGCGAGCCTGCTCTCGCAGCACGGCCACATCGGAGAGCGGCACCCCAGCGGGCAGAAGCGATCCAGGGCCAGACGCATGGTCACGATTTCCCGTGTTCCGGCCGGGAGATCCGGGAGAGTCGCCGCCCGCCAGAGGGCCGGAAGCCCCGGATGCGTCCCCGGCCGAACGACCGGCCGCAGGCCCAGCACACGGGCCGCCCGCCACGCCAGCGCCCGCGGCGGCCGAAACACCCGCCCTCCCGACCGTGGCCAGACGTTCCGCAGCCGGTCATGGGCCCGCTGCCACCAGCGGGCCGGACTCCAGGCCCCGGCGGCTACCCCCTCCGGCGGGGGCGCCGCTGCCACTCCTCCCGGCGCCGTCCCGCCCCAGACCCAGGGCGTGGACACTGTCGGCGGGCAGCTCCTGCCCGAACAGCCCCCACGCCAGCCGGCGCAGGGTCCGCACCCGCACGGCCAGCCCCTGATCCATCGCCAGACGCCGGTCCGCC
>VAPR01000785.1_pt1 | contig 18570 bp, 17 predicted proteins | sample 3380701 | NCBI WGS metagenome assembly VAPR01 (sample SAMN11536904, study PRJNA540576) | hot springs metagenome | isolation source: hot spring wet sediment | place: Spain: Lobios | collected 2014-01 | reverse complement strand
CAGAGTTCCTTGAGGAGGGTTCCCTCGCGCCCCTTGGCACCTTAAGTGCCCGCCTACCTGTGTCGGTTTGCGGTACGGGCGCCCGGAGTTCTGGGACTACTTCGACCACTACCTGCCCCTGAGCCATCTCAGTCTGTCGGAGGCACTGCGGATCAGCGGCTTCGTCGTAGAAGCATAAACCGGTATAGTAGATGTGATAAGCATCGAACAGCCTATTATTGATATTATAATAATGCTAATCTTCTTTGATAGTGACACATACGAGTATTCTTTGATTCCCATCCCACAAACATCTCTCTTCATAGTTTAAATTATTTTCGCCAAAGATATTAAAGCAGTTTTACCTATAGCAGTGAACTAACTAATTCTATCACTCTTGTTGTAAGAGACCTTAGTATAGACGCAATAATGTTGAACTTTCCCTGTATTTTTCTTTATGATTGTATCATATATACCCTAACCTTCTAAGTCTCTCCTCTATTATCTCTTGTTCAGATTCTGATAAGCCTGTATCCTGCTTCTGCTCATCAACATTCCTAATCCTATTATCAGAGTACATTATCTGTTTATTGGTATATCTATCTGATAGTGCCTCAACGAGTACCCTACCCTCCATATCATTTGGAATTGGACAATCCATTATATGCAGTATTGTAGGAGCAATATCCATTATCCTTGCATTCTTTGCAGCATTAGAGAATGCCTCACCAACAAGTGTAAGTACCCCTTGTCTCCTATGATGTGCTATATACATGTTAGAGAATATAGTACCCTCTAACCCTCTTCTTATCCAGTAACGAGATGACTCTAGATAGATATCAGCAACAGAGTATGGTGTATTCTTGCCATATATCGCTGCACTATCGTAAACGTTGATCTCCTTTATATTTGCTATCTTTGCAATAATCTCCTTCTTTATACTCTCCCTTTCATTCTCTGAAAGGTTCCTGTTAACATATATTGCTCCAGTACTATCCTCTACAGAGAACGCTTGTGACTTCTCAATATCTATTGGTTGCCCTACTACAAACTTTGTATTTAGCATATCCTCTATCTTTGGCTTTAACCTTGATGCTATGCTTGCCAAGGTTTTATTTTCTCTTGCTAGCTTGCTAAGCAGTGCTGGAGCCTTTGCTGTCTTTATATTGGAAGAGAACTCATCCCATAAGAAGGGATACCTTGTCTTCTCAAGTGAGTAGGTTACTTTTTCAGATGTAACTAAATAGCCCTGTTCCTTCAGCCAATCATTTATGTAGAACCTCTCATTGTACACCTTGAAGCCATGATCAGATAGTATAAGTAATGAGTCATTACTATGCATATTACTAACAATGTACCTGATTAGTTCATCTACCTTTGCAAATACCTCCTTTGCTACATTAACCTCCTTCCTCTTCTCCCCATCAATTATCTGCTTTAGTAGGGTATGCTGTATCCAGTCTGTATGCCTTATCAGGAAGAAGTAAAAGTCATATCTCTTCGATGCTATAGCATGCTTTATAACCTGTATAGCATTCTCATTCATCCTCTTACTTGTAAGCATGAACTCATATATGCCATTAGCCTTATCAGGGAATAGTTCATAATCTACCAACTCCGGATAGACCTCTAGAAGCGTTGAAGGATAAACACACTCGTGTATATTTGCAGCACCAACTGAGAGCCAGTCAAATACTATATCTCCAGCTATCCTTGGAGGATAACTATAAGGCATGCTGAATAGGAAGCATCTCTTACCCTTTGCATGTAGAATCTCATAGAATGTAACATCCTTTATATCTGAACCAGTATATGGTTTTGTCTCCTTACCATCGAACTTAAGGAAGCCAGAGACTCCATGTTTACCAACACTCTTCCCTGTCTGCATGCTTACAAATGCTGATGGTGTTAGATATGGTAGAGTACTCTCAAGTAATGACGAATGGTACTCTTTGTATATATCTCTAGTATTACCAAACTCATCTAGTTTGAGAAGGTCTACATCAAAACCATCCAATGCAAGAACAATCACTGCCATAACAGACCACCTTCTCTCTTCTCTTTCCTTTTACCTCACTTTTACTCCATTAACATAATTCACTGCTTCATCTATAACCTTGCCTTCCATTCCATCTGCTGGCTCTAGACCCATAATCTCCAGTACTGTTGGTGCAACATCATATATGCTCAATCTATTAAGCATTACCCCTCCATTGCCTTTACTCTTATTGTAGAGTATGAATACACCATCATACCAATGCACAGAATCATCTGGTCCTGTATCGTTCTCAGATAGATAAAGTGATTTATGTCCTATAGTACCAGCGGAACGCCAGTACAGATTATCAAAGTATACCATGAGATCTGGCTTATCCCCATTACACTCTCTATAGAGCAGTTCAGGTTTGTATACTTTGGTATCCCATTGCTCATTATCTGGCCCTCTAATACTCATAATCTCTCTTGCAAGTTCATCCCTGAACTCTTCATACTCTTCCTTTGGTATAACACCTTGAGCCTCTCTACCTTTAACGTTGAGGAATATTCTAGCATAGTAGCCTCCCCATCCCCATACCCTAGTCTTGCTCCAATCAACATCACACTTGTCGAGATCTGTAACCTTATCAGGATAGTTCCTAAGCACTAGATAACCCTTCTCTATAAGCCATTCATTTATGCAGAATGCTCCCTTCATGCTTGTTGTCCCATGATCTGATACAAGCATTATACATGTATCATCATCTACAGCATCAATAAGTTCACCTATCTTACCATCTATGAACCTGTAGTACTCCCTTACAACATTCTCATACTTGTTGTTTGGCACATACTTTGGATGATTCTTGTCATGGAACTTCCAGAATGCGTGATGAAGCCTATCTACTCCTATCTCAACGAACATGAAGTAATCCCATCTCTCCTTCTTAAGCAAGTACTTTATCACCTTAAACCTCTTCTCAGTCATCTCATATAGATCCTTTAGTATGGTATCCCTATCCTCTGTGCGAAATACAACATCGAACATGTACCTGCCTTCTACTATCTTTTCCACCTCTTGCTTCAACTCTTTAGGATATGTGTAATCAACCTTCTCTGATGGGGTTATGAAGCATGATACAAGGTTACCATTAACAGGGTATGGAGGGTAACTAGGCGGTACACCAACAAGGCATGATCTTAACCCTTTCTCTGCTAGATAGTCCCATACCTTCTTAGCCTTTATACTTGAAGAGTTTGCTATCCATCCCTCATTATAGGAGTAACCCTTCCTATGCCTGAACCCATATATGCCTAGGCTACCAGGACTCTTGCTAGTCATCATGACCATCCATGCTGGTATAGTGATGGGTGGATGACAGCTTTCAAGTACTCCTGCTATACCATTATTAATCATCTTGCCTATGTTTGGTAGTTCATCCTTCATACTGAAGAGCAGATCTGCAGGCATGGAGTCTAAGCCTATAACAAGTAACTTCATCTTATGATAGAGTGAGAGTACTTGTATTTAAATATACGTAGTCCTGGAGTTACATAACTCAAGTTATATAATAGGTGATATAGTACAGTAATTATATATCTCTATATACAAGAGACTTAAATACTTGAATAATTCTAGTAGTATTAACCATGAAAGAGCAAGACCAATATATAATAAGTATGTTATTAGGGTTTGTATCTAAGTCTTTATTGTATAGAGTGTTAAGCATCGATAAGAAAATTTCAGTAGGATTTATCAGATGGCAGGTATATAATAAGCAATTAACAAGAGTTCTTGCTAGATTCTCTACAATTAAGGAGTTCGCTAAAATAAGCATATGGCTAGAAGGCGTAGTGGTTGTGAGTAGCCGTTTGTACATATACCCTTCACGACTGTTAAATAGCAATCTTGTAATAAGGCTAAATCTAAAAGGCATATACTATACTCACAGCATGAAGATAACAATAAATGTAACAACTGTAAGAGGAAGGTAATAATATGGATAATCCATTTGAAAGGTTAGCAAGGGGCTCCTTATACCTCTTACTAGGGAATATAACAACATCAACAGTTGGGGCAGTATTCTGGATAATACTTGCAAAGATGCTAGATTCAGTGCATATAGGTCAAGCGATGATAGTTATAGCATTGATGACATCCATAATTGCATTCACAGGCTCGGGAGTACAGACAGCACTTACAAAGTATATCGCTGAGCATAATGCAAAGAGCGAGTATAAAGAGAGTAGGAGGATTATAAATATAGGTCTCATTATCTCGTTGCTGATAGGTACTATTGTAGGTATAATACTCTTCCTCTTATCCGATAGTATAAGCATGATCTATAGCAGTAGTGAAGGTATGGCATTCTTGATATCTCTAGCTTCTTTATCATACATACCTGCAAATGCCATAGTAGCATCTATATCATCAATATATACTGCATATCACAAGACTCAGTATGTGCTGCTCACAACTGTTATATTCCAAGCATCTAGGCTTATAGCATCTATAGCATTAGCAATTAATGGGTTTGAAGCACTTGCCATAATTGTTGGCTTCTCTATAGCATCGATCATCAATTCTGTTATAGGTTACATAATAATGAGGAGTGTATCCAAACATTATGTAAGAAGGGAGAGAGGAGAGGATGTAAAGGTAGAGGCTGATGACTCCAAAAATAAATTTAGCATAAAGGCTTTACTAACATTCTCTGGTTACAATTACATAGCTACAGGGTTAAGAACCTTAAGGAACCAGATAGGTGTATTAACAATAGGAACATATAGTGTAGAGTTATCAGCATTCTATGGTATCTCATCCCTTATTGCTAACGTTGTTGGTCAGGTTATGATATCTATTGCAAGTATGCTGTTACCAACGGTATCTGAGGAGATTGTAAAGGGTAACAGAGATGGAGTCAAACATCTCTTCAGTATAGCTATGAGGATAGCACTTGTACTCAACGGCTTCCTTGTACTTCTATTGCTAATAGAACCAACCTATATACTAAGGATGATATCACATTCATATGTAGAGGCTAGCGATGCGTTAAGGATACTGGTTATAGCATATCTCATAAACTCAACAAGCAATCTTATGGCATCAATGCTAAATGCAATAAACAGGGCAAAGGATATAGCAATGAGGGAGAGCATCTCATCTGCAATAATAGTAGCATTAACACCCTTGCTTGTACCTATCCTAGGCATCGAGGGTGCTGCAATTGCCCTACTAGTAGGCTCTCTCTCAAATCTAGTACTCTCATACATGCTTATAAGCAGGCAGGGTTTCACACTCTCTATGAACGTTTATAGAGCACCATTATCTATAGTAGTGGCATTCACCTTAGGCTATATACTGCTTGTTGTTTATGGTAACACATTAATATCATTAATACTAGCCTTATCAGTTCACATGCTCTTCTCTCTAGCAGTTAAGGCTATAACCAGAAAGGAGATATCAACTATAATAAGTGTGCTTATTGCAAGAGGTAGGTGATTCTTAATGAGTAACTCAGCAAGAAGCATAAGGATACCAAACTTCTTCTACATAGAAGAGAATGCTAGGGATAGACTTGAAGATATACTTAAGAAGGAGGGTATAACAGTAGATAGATATCTTATAGTATCTGGTACAGGCTATACACGTAAAATAGCAGATGATATAGCAACGATGTTAGACTCTAGTGCAATAGTAAGATTATGCATAAGCAGTAATGACATACATGCTATAAGCAGTATAGAACATACTATATCAAGGAATGAAGTATCCTTAGTACTGGCTATTGGAGGGGGTAAAGTTCTAGATACAGCAAAGTACGCATGCAGTAATATGAATATACCAATGTTAGCATTCCCTACAGCTCTATCTAATGATGGCATCTCTTCACCTATCGCAGTTGTAAGACTTGAGAGTATTGAGAGTAAAGGATCGCAGCCTCCAATAGGCATAGTAGTAGATATAGATGTGGTGAAGAGTGCACCAAAGCATACTATACTTGCTGGTGTAGGGGATCTAATCTCAAACATATCTGCTGTTGAGGATTGGAGGCTTGCACATGAGCATAAAGATGAACAGATAGATAGGTTTGCTGAGATCTTATCAAGGAATGCTGCTGAACGGTTCATCTACTATGTGTTAAAGAATGGTAAAGATAATAATAGTAGTAATAATGGTGATGATTGTAGCGAAGACAAGTTGATATATGATAGCAAGTTCCTAACATGCCTTGCTGAAGGGTTGATACAAAGCGGAATAGCAATGAGCATAGCAGGATCATCTAGACCAGCTAGTGGAGCAGAGCACTTGATTAGTCATGCACTTGATAGACTGCTAGCAAATCCTAAGCCCCATGGTATACAGGTTGGTTTTTCAACATTATTTGCAATGGCATTGAGAGGATCAGATTTCACAGATATAGTAGAGGTATATAAGAGACTTGGGTTTCCTACTACATTCGATTCAATAGGTATACCAGTAGAGAAGTTCATGGAGGCTATAAGGATTGCTCCATACACAAGGAAGGGCAGATTCACTATATTAGATCTGATTAGAGATGATACGATGCTCATTAACGCTCTAAGGCTAGCTTATGGTAAAGCAATATTACAAGATATAAGATAATAGAGGGGACGGTGATTGATATGGTAAATAGAGTAGATAGGGCAGTGATACTTGCAGCAGGATATAGCACTAGACTAAGACCATTGACAGATAACATACCAAAGACATTGCTTAAGGTTGGAAGATTAACTATATTTGATATGGCAGTATCGGCCCTGATGAACTATGGAATAAACAATATAATAGTTGTAACTGGTCATGCAGCAAATTCACTTAGAGAGCATGTAAAGATTAACTATAAACAGAATAGCATAACATTTAGGTTTATAATAAATGATAAACCTGCTCTGGGCAATATATATTCATTCTATACTGCTAGAGAGTACATGGATAGAGATTTTATACTACTTAACAGCGATGTCCTCTTTCATCCACAGATACTTGAATATCTCTTGATGCTAGATGGTTCTGTACTTGTTGTAGATGATCATAAGCAAGTTGGTGAAGAAGAGATGAAGGTCAAGGTTAATAGCAATGGTATAATCAAGGATATAAGTAAGAATATTCCTGTAGAGGAGGCTGATGGGGAGTACATAGGCATCATGAAACTTACAGGTGAAGAGATACATAAAGTGGTGAGAAGTATAGAATCTCTATTCAAAGAAGGAAAATATAACCTCTATTATGAGGATGCTATAAGATTGATTGCTAATAGAGAGGATTGCTTCTATAAGTGTAGTACCAGAGGTTTACCATGCATTGAGATAGACACGATAGAGGACCTTAACAATGCAAAGAAGATAGCATATGATATAGAAAGAGGTGGATGCCATGAAGGTAAGTATAGATGAGTTAAAGAAGAGATACTTAGAGACGAAGGCTCATGAGAAAGGATGGATATGGACATACTATGTTAGAAGACCAATCTCATATTATCTAGCAATATTCTTTCTCTATTTCGATATATCTGCAAATAAGGTCACTTTACTCTTCTTATTCACTGGTGTAATAGGTTCCTTGCTATTAGCATTAGGAGACTACATAATGTTCATATTAGGAGCATTACTTATAGAATTGGCAATAATACTAGATTGTGTTGATGGTAATATAGCAAGAGTAAGAGGTTCTACAACGTTAGGAAGCGTACTTGATGTCTGGAGTGGAGAGATAATATTAGTATTATCACTATTTATGCTTGGAGTAGGATTATCTGGTTTAGCAAATGAAAACATGATTACCCTATATATATTAAATAATATAATTTCTACTACAAACGGTAATATATTTTTATATATTGGTTCCCTTACTGCTATAGTAAGTTTGGCATCATGGGCTGCAAGGAATAGTTGGCGTGTGATAAGCAAGAATTTTGATGATATGAAACCAACCATTAACGGGAATATTATGAAGAAATTAATAGAGAATATATTCCATTACTCTGGTGCATATTCTTTAACTATGCTTATTGCTGCTATATTTAATATATTAGACCTCTTCTTATTATTAGTTGGATCAGCTTATTGTGTGAATCTCTTTGTAATTATGTATACTATTATAAAGAAAGCATACTCATTAGACAAAAAAATACATCAATAACTGCTTTGTTGTATAACTGCCTAGCGAGATAGTTTTAATATACTCATATGAGATTAGGTTATGGATTGGTAAGTATAATGAATCATTGGTTAAGCGTGGGGAGATCCTCTTATCTTTTAATGCATTATGCAATTGGCGTTCTGAGCTAAAGAGGATGAATAGAGGTAAGGAGGGTAGAAGGTTCATCTACCCTAACTCATTCATCATCATGGTAGCATACATCAAGGTATACCTTAACTTACCATATAGGCAGTGTGAAGGTATACTAAGTATTGGAGGATAAGCTACCATTCTCAATACCAGATTATACTACCATATATAGGAGGGTAATGGCTCTTAACATACAGATAGATGATGGTAAGAGTATAGGCATAGGCAATAATAATAATGAAGATGGAGGAGATATCATCATTGCTGTAGATGATACTGGCATAAAGGTAGCAAATAGAGGTGAATGGTTAAGGCATAGGTGGAAGGTAAGACGTGGTTATATTAAGATACATGTGGCAGTAGATATTAAAAGCAAGAGGATACTTGCTTTGGATGTTACTACAGAAGAGGTACATACTACTAGAAGGTTAAGAAAACTAGTAAGCAGTGTATTGAAGCATAATAAGGTGAAGAGGGTGCTAGCAGATGGAGCATACGATAGCAAGGATAATTTTAAGTTCCTTGCTGATAATGCAAGAACTGCTATAAGAGTAAGGAGGAACTCAGTCATAGATGGATATTATGATCATCCTAGGCAATACACTGTATTAGAGCAGCATGACTATGAGAGATGGAAGAGTAATGTGCAATATGGCTATAGATGGATAGCAGTAGAGTCAGTATTCTCTTCCCTTAAAAGGATGTTTAGTGAGCATGTTATGGCTAAGAAGTATATGAATATGGTTAAAGAGTTAACACTGAAGGTATCATTGTACAACCTATTCCTTAACATAACATCAAAATAAGTAGTAGAATGCAATTAAGATAAGGTAGATATCCATGTATAATTAACCAATAAAGTAGTTATGCAACAAAGCACTAAATTCTTATCTTGACACTATTAATGGGTAAAATATATAAGCAAAAATGATTGAATTTCACTCATACCATTAAAGTTCTAGGTTTTCCTGTCGAATTCATGTAATATTAGAGCTAGGAGGCGTTCTATATTTCACGCATCTCATGTCATCTCCACATGCCTTGCGCACGTGTGTTCATTTATCAGGCGTTACGGCATGGTCAAATAATAAACGTTACTCTCCGTAATGATGGCATCCTTACATATGCCTTGATATCCTTTGATATGACATCAATATACGCATACTATTTGAGCATTATAATGGTAGATGATACAACTAGACCGTTGTATTCCAGACAATATATGATATATGATATATCATATATATTATATATCATATATTGTTGTTGGTTAAAGGGGTTATGCCCCTCTATCTGATGTCGTTCAACACCTGTAGAAATTTCTGCTACATATATAATATATCTGGCTATATGGATCTAGATACCAGATAGTGGATGTTGTTAAGATAAGGTTTGACCACCTTATCAAGATGGTTGATCTCTGATTTTAACATTTGGTGAGTCCAGCCTTTGTTTATGTCAGCTTTAGGTGTGACTGTGAATAGGGTTAGGGAGAGTAGGGGTCTTTCAGAGTAATAAGGTTGCTCTGGAGAAGAAGGTCTTTGCAGCGTTGCTCTGCTTCACAGGTCTATCTTATAGGAGGGCTTCCCAGCTCATAGGCTGCTTATCCTATGTTGCTGTTCATGATGCTTTCATAGCCTTGACGAGGGTTCTTCCGAAGCCTGAGCACAGGTATAGGAGATGTATAGCTGTTGATGAGACTAAGCTTGTAGGTCGTCAGCTCATCCTTTGGGCTGCTAGGGATGTGAATACTAAGAAGGTCTTGGCTTTAGATGTAGCTTCACAAGATAATCCTTAGAGTCTGAGCTCTTCCTTAAGAAGGTGTTACAGTGCTGTGAGAACAAACCCTTCTTCCTCGTTGATAAAGGACCTTGGTATCCTGATGCCTTCAAGAAACTTGGCTTAGAGTATTAGGTATAAAACCATTATGGCGTGAGACCTTCGGTATGAGGAACCGTATCAGAGAGGTGGTTCGGCATTCTCAAAGCTAAGCTTAGACGCTTCTACAACAACTTCCCATACAATTCAAGCCTAGACTCAATAGTAAGGATTCCTAAAAAGCCTTCACAGCAAATATACAACTGGGCGATACTTAATGGCTTAACAACATCTTTAATATAATAGAAAGATATAAATAGTCTTCCAAATTTTTTCTAAACTAAATATGAAGAGATCATTTCAAACAATAATATTAGTTATATTATTAAATATTACAGTATTCTTACCTTATTCACATGCTCAAAGTGTAATACAATACGAAATAGAAGAGATAGGAAAATGTGGCTTCATATTTGAATTCTTACATCATAGCAATACCATAATCTGTGCTACGCGTGGTGGTGAGATTAAGCTGTTAGATATTATTAATAATAAATTAACTACGTTATTAAGAATAAATGAACCAGACCCATCTTTTGAGATGGGTTTAGTTGGTCTAGCATTAGATCCATTATTTGAAAGTAATGATTATGTATATTTGTATTGGACATATGAAGATCCAGTGGATCAGAAATATTACAAGAAGGTATCTAGATTTGTTTATGATCATAAAGAAAAAAGGTTAACCAATATGAAGATACTCTTAGATAAGATACCAGCAAATAAGAACCATAACGGTGGACCTATCGAGTTTGGTACAGATGGTCTACTTTACATAACAAATGGAGATGCTGACGATTCTCCTCAATCAAGAAAGCGTATACTTGATAACCCATTCAAGCGGGGTCTAGATGCGCTTGAAGGCAAGATACTAAGGATAGATAGGGATGGTAACGTACCTATTGATAACCCATATCCTAACTCTCCAATATATACTATAGGGCATAGGAATGTATGGGGCATAGCATTTCATCCTATTACGGGATTACCGTATGTTACAGAGAATGGTCCTGAGTCAGATGATGAATTGAATATACTTTATAAGGGTAAGGATTATGGTTGGCCTATAATACTGGGATATGATAAGCCTATAGTAAAAGAAGAAGAGTTTGCTAAATACAACTTTAATCCTTCTAATTATGTCAAACCTCTATGGTCGAGTGGTCATATAACAACTGCACCAACTCAAATGATATTCTATACAGGAAGCAAATATCCAGAGTTTACTAACGATCTATTCTTCTTAACTCTAAATGATAATTCATTGAATAGAGTGAAATTAGCTCCACCAGATTATACTAGAATATCTGAATTCCATGTCTATCCATTGAAAATAGGAGAAACACCTACAGATATAGAAGTTGATGGTAATGGAGATATATATGTATCAACTCTTGCTAATAAGATATACAGGATAAAGTTCTATACAGATATGAATAATACAAATATTGCGGATAAAAGGAAACCTGTATCTTTACACCTTAAGCATGACCTTATCTATTATGAAGGAGATGTTATATCATTCAAAGCAGTATTGCTTGATATCAACGGTAATCCCATCTTCTATAAACCGATAAACTTTATATTGGATGATCAGGTTATAGGTACAGTTAGAACTAAGGATGATGGTTCTGCATCGATAAATTATCAACTAGATTTAACTGGTAAGCATGTCATGAGGATAGAATTCTTAGGAGATGAAGATTACATGTATGCTTCTGAGTCTTATACGTTCGTATCAATAGCCAAGGATATGGTTACTAAAACATCTACCTATGAGACCTTGTTCTTCGATGATGATAGACTAGATCCTAATACCATAGTTAGATTATCTGTATTCCCAGTAGAGGATGGTAAGTTAAGCAATGTTAGTCCAACCATATTCTCCATCGAACTTATAGATAAGGAGACACTCTTAACCATGAATGATGTGGAATATGATCTAACAATAGTTAAGGATGATGGTATAGTACTGCTATCAGAGAAAGGTAAGGTAGGTTCAACTATACATTCATATACATTTGGTAGGGAAGATAGTAAGATTACTCTCAAGATAAGGTACGATGATAAAGAGGCTACATTAGCATTTACTGTTGTTCCTGAGTTTATGGAAAACGCTCTTCTTATATCTATACTTGCGATGCTTATTCTTGTTTCTATATTCAAGATGAGTAACCTCATAAGGACACTACATTATTAATGGCCATCATCTAGAATATATCTGCATATTATTTAATATTGGCAATTGCTTTGTTACATAACTTGATAACATAGCCATTCTTAACGTTTCTAGTACCATGTCATGTTAGATCTATGAAGTAGACCCCACATATATTGCAGATCTCATAGTTATACAACAAAGCACAACAAAGTATTAAATAAACTATTATATTATAAATAAATAAGGAGGTATGCTGTGATTTAGTTATATTATTTAACTAGATTGCCACTCTCCTCCATCTATCCTATAGAATATCTTTGCTACTCCAGAGCCATTATCGGTAGCAGTTATAGTTATAACATCATCATCAGTAAGCATAGCACCATCCTCTATGTTTACACTAACAGTTGGCGGAGTGTTATCCAACACTACTGTCATGCTCTTAACACTACCAAACTTGTTGCCAGAGGTTGCTCTATAGAATATGGTGTATGGGCCATCCTGCAGCGTTGGTTGAAGGTTGAATGTTACACTATTCCCTGTAGATGTTATCCATGCTGTATCTGATGGGGTATTGCCAGCAGGTACTATCTGGTACTGTACCTTAAGCAGGGTGTATGGTGTGCTTACGGTTATTGGTGTTGATGAGGATACGAATGTAAGGCCATCCCTAACAACTACAGGGTTACCAAACTCTATTGCAACAGCATCCAGAGATATCCTTTTGAAGTTTAGAAGTCTTATGCTACCTCTCACACTCAACATATCCATGGCATAGAACTCTAGAGTATGCTCACCTTCTCCTATCCCTGCTGTAGGTATGTTAACGCTATTATTGCCTGACATAATGTTATAATTGCTTATGTTATATTGAAGAATAAAGTATGAAAGATAACACACATAAGGCTTAATAATAAATATGGGGAAGCTTAGAAGAGGTAAGTATAAGAATGACTGAACAGGTAGAGGATAAGCGATATAAATATGTTGCTCATCATCCTCAAGCAAGCATAATAAGGCTTAACAGGCATGATATTAGAAGGCTTACATTTGCACTCCCCATGCTTGTAGTAGGGGGTATAGCATTACTCTTCTCCTACATATACACTTCGCTCATACTAACATTCATAGGTTTAGGACTAACATTCTGGGGCTCAGTTATATACTATATAACATCATCACGCTACTACCCTGCCCATTTATTCAGGGCAGTGGTAGAGGCATACAGTAAGAGTATTGATTCTACACTATCAAGCCTTGGTTACAATATAGATATTACCAAGGCAGTGCTATTCTATCCAAGACAACTCAGGCTTGGAGGCTTTACCCAAGGCTACATCTTCGTAAACAAAGATGGTATAATGCAAAAAGGGAACATAATCCAACTTGGTCAGTACCTTGAGGGATGGGATGGACAGGGTAGTAATGGAGGTAGTAGCAATACCATTGGTAGCAAGGATACATCCGCTAGAGGTGAAACTCCAGCAGCAGTATCCCAATATTCAGGCATGCTCATAAAGGCACCAGCACAAGGCCTGATAGACCTCTTTGAGAGCAGGTTAGATTCAAACTTTGCTTTAATGAGCATGGATGAGTTGAGCATGAGCATAGAGAGGCTCTTAATTGAGGAGTTCATGCTTGCAGATAGAGTTGAGATAAGCAGAGAGGATGATACTGTTAGGGTTACTGTGAAGGGTAGGGATACTGCAATGATATGCTCTAGCATGCATGGTATAAGCACAGCACTATGCCCAATCTGCTCAAGCATAGCATTAGCAGTAAGCAAAAGCACTGGCAAGGCAGTCATGGTTAAGGAGAGTAGTATTGGGAAGAGGAGGGTTGATACAGTGTACTCGCTTTTGGAGATGGTATAGATTTATGCATATGCAGGAGTATAGGATAGGTTGGGTGTATATATGGTGGTAGATCTGTTATGTACGCATTTGCATTCAATCTCTGGGATATAGGATTGTGGCTTGCAGTATCCTCAATAATACTGCTCATAACATCTGAACTACTTGCACCATACTATGGGAGGATGAAGGTGCTCATCGATGTTAAGAGGCTTCGAATAATTGCTATAGGCTCTGGTCTAACATTCCTTGTAATAGCAGCAATAAGGATATCAACTATAATAGGGTGATGTGGAATGGGTAAGGTAGAGGAAGAGGGGGTACTGAGAGAGATAGGAATAGGGATAGGGATGAAGGGGAAGAGGCTGCTACAGCTGAGGTTGATGACTAAGAGAATGGGAATATCATACCGCTACTACTATTATTACTTAATGGTACTTGCCTTACCACTACTACTGGTACAATTCACCACAACCATCCATCAAGATCATAATCTTAATAATTATAACCACATCAACTACATAGTAACCATCCCTACTCCTCCTCATCCCCTTCTTCTTCCTACTACTCCCTTAGCATATGCATCTGATATAGATGACCTTGTGCATCAAGCACTTACAAAGATAAGGGAGGCAGACTCTGCTGGTACAGATACCTCACATCTAGTTGAGAGGCTCAATGCTGCACTCAGCATAATAAGGCAGGTTGAACATGGTGATCTTCCAGGATCATGCTCAAGCAGGGATGAGTGTCTTGCAACTGCTATAGATATGCTCAACTCTATAGCAGATGATGCTGTAACATTACATAAGCAGAAGGTAAGGGAGAATACAGAGAGGTTCTACATGAACCTACTCGTATATGCACCGATAGGCGCTCTAGCATCATCTGTAGCCTCTACAATACTATATGTGAACCTGAAGGGTTACATGCAGGCAAGGATGATGGAGATGGATGTGAGAGAGGTAAAGGAGGAGTGAGTTAGATGGTAGGGAGAGTTATAGATTCATACATAGTTAAACCATTAAGGTCTAGGCAGTTCCTCATCATATTAGCAGTGCTTATAGCAGTAAGCATGAGCATAGCATATGTTGCATCTGTGCCAAGGAATTATGAGAGGTTTATGAGCCTAAGCACTCTAGGTAGAGGGATGATGGCCTCAGACTACTATCCCTCAAACACTCCTGATATAGGCTTGGGGGATGAGGTCCTCTGGCATATTCAAGTGTATAACAGGATGGGGAGTGCAGAGTACATAGCCATAAGGGTAAAGTTACTCAATGCTGATATGCCAATACCAGATGATAACATGCATACCCCAAGCCCCGTGGAGCATGTATATGAGATGAGGCAAGTTGTTGCTAATGATGCAACAATAACTATGCCCTTGAAGTGGAGTGTAGCAACTGTTACAAGGGAGAGTGGCGATGATGGGGGTAGATATGTTGTAATTAAGGAGATGCTCATCAATGGTGAGAGGATAAGCACAGATGTTAAGAGCAAAGATGGGAGGAACTTCAGGCTTGTCATGGAACTATGGAGGTACAATCCAGAGAGTAGAGTATTCGAGTTCTCATGGCTAGATAGTATGAATGAGAGGAGGAGTGTGTGGAATCAGATATGGTTCAACGTAAGGTAGAGGAAGAAGAGGTAGGGGCAGGCAAGGATAAGAATAATAAGATCAAGTACAAGAGCATAGAGCAGATCCTCAAGATAGAGGATAGGGATGATATGCTTGAGCAACTCGTGCTCTATGCGGTAAGGAACAACTGTAGTAAGGTTAAGGATATAGTTGATATGCTGATGAACAACGATCTTATCAAGACAAGGCTCTTTTCTTCCTCTTCTTCCTCCTCTTCCTCTTCATCAATAACCATAGATGATATTCTAGATGCTGTTAGGAGGCTTGCACATAAGAAGGCTATAATGCTATACAACTCAAGCATAACATCATTCAAGGATTACCTGAAGAATATGTATCTGAGCATGACACTCTGGATAACTGTAATAGTCACTGCTGTAACCATCTTAACAATATATGTGCTTCCAGATGCAATACCATGGAGCATTGTAAGGATAGTTGTAGGAGGGGCCTTTGTGCTCTTCATCCCTGGCTATGCTCTAGTGCAGTTGCTCTTCCCTAGCAGAGAGATGGATGTAATAGAGAGGGTAGCGTTGAGTATAGGTTTGAGCCTTGCTGTTGTTCCATTGACAGGGTTCCTATTGAACTACAGTCCATGGGGCATAAGGCTTGATCCAATTGTTGCATCTATGAGTGCTTTAAGCATAATACTTGCATTGGCAAGTGTTTATAGAGCGTATATGATGAATGTTAAAACTGTGAGAGGAGAGGAGGATGATGATTAGGAGGATGAAAATTCAGATAATCAAAATATCCTTGTTAACGGTTTATTTAGAATGTCTAACAACCAGTTAGGTGTGACTTACTAACCTTTACAGATAGTTCAGGATTCTCCCATATGTAGTAGTGCTTCTCCTGAGCAAGCATTGCAATGTTTGCTACTGCCTTGGCAAGTATATGCCTATCATGTAGTGCAGTGGTTGAGTACTCTCTACTCCTACCAATTGCATTACTTACAGCAAACCTTACCTTGCTCACTACGTTCAGAACCTCCTCTACAGTATCATCATCCATACCTTGCAGAATTGAGTAGCAGTAATCTCTACTTGCTGCTAGCCTACAATTGAACCCATAACTCTCCAACTCCTTCAGTACTCTAACATACTTCCTATCAGGCTCATATACTATCTCTCTCATCCCTGCCTTGACGAAGAATGGATTGTATCTACCCATAACAGCTATGCTCTCAACATACCTCTTCCCTACTAGAGGCATTGTATGCCTTACAAGCATCTTTGCTATGCCTATGCTTCTAAACCTTGGTAGCACAACTACTCTGCTTATAGTTATAAAATCCCTGTTAACCTCCCCTATGCTAGGTACTCTTCCAAGCGCTATGTTCCTTCCCCTGCAAGATGGTGCTGGCATGCTGTAGAGTATGATGCCTACAACCTCCCCCTTGAGAGTTGCATTGAATACATGCTTTATTCCATAAGGTCTACTACCCCTGTAGTGGTACTCCTCTAGCATATGCCAATCATCTATACAACCTTTCTCTATCCTAACATGCTTGAGGAGGGAGCATTCATGATCTGAACCATAGCTCCCATCCTTCACATTACTACTAGCAGTAATAGTAACACTACTGTTACTATTACTACTACTATTACCATCATAATTCTTAACAGTAAACCTGCCTATGCTCTTACCTCTACCATACTCTATGCTTATCCTAGAGCCATAGCCTTTGCGTATAAGCACATCAGGCTTGAGATCATCAGCAAGATCATCATGTGCAGTTGCAATCAACAAGGTCTTCTTCTTTGCCCTTGCAATCTTCTGGAGCATGTACGCAACAACCTTGGCAGTATCCCTATCTAGGGTTGAGCAGAACTCATCAAATACTAGCACTCCATACCTACTCTCTCTTGCTAGAACCTTTGCTACCCTATACCTGTACCTCTGCCCATCACTCAACTCCCTGTAGCGTCTAAGGAATAGATACGCATCGTTAAGCCCAACGCTACTTAGTAGCCTCAGTGCATCATCAGTGCTAGAACCTATGCTCTCCACAAGTATCTCATCCTCATCTATCTTGATGTTATCAGCAATGCATACCTTGCCGAATATCTTATGTTTAGAGATACGTTCTGCAAGTGTCCTAAGCAGTATAGACTTGCCAGATCCAGACTCGCCAGTTATGTATACAACATCCCCAGGCTCAACATCAACCTTTACAGCATCTAGCACTCTGAATATCCTTGTGTTAAGGGCTATCCCAAATGCTTGAGCAACATCTATTGCTCTATCTGTTCTAGGATAGTCTTGCTCAAATACAACATCTATGGAGAATAGCATGAAGGATCCTTAGAAATGATAAAAAGTATATGGTTAGGTACAATAAAAATTAGGTTCTTATGCTTAGTTGTTACTCCTCTTGCTTCTTCTTCTTGTACAATGCTACAGCATATGGCAGTATATCTATCTCTTCTCCTGCCTTCACATCCTTATCAACCCTTATGTACACACTTGGAAGATGCTCTATACTTCGCTCTCTAACTATCTTGCTAACCCACTTTGCTGATATGCCAAATACCTTTGCTATATGCCTGTAGGAGTATGATAGCGAGAGTAGGTGTATGCATAGTTCCTGTAACTCCCTTATGTATGCCCTCATATCAAGATCCTTACTGCTCTTTATCTCATCAAGTATTGAGCGTATAGCCTTGACGCTCTCATTCATTCCTGCTATATGTGATCTAACCTCCTCCTGCTCCTCTTCTAACTGCTTCAACAGAGCAGGGTTGTTCCTTAACTTACTTGTAAG
>VAPR01000782.1_pt1 | contig 18610 bp, 23 predicted proteins | sample 3380701 | NCBI WGS metagenome assembly VAPR01 (sample SAMN11536904, study PRJNA540576) | hot springs metagenome | isolation source: hot spring wet sediment | place: Spain: Lobios | collected 2014-01 | reverse complement strand
CTTCAGAGTAGAAATAATCATTCCGAGGTCCTATCCATATTTCCCGCCAGATGTTATATGGCACACACGTATATGGCACCCAAATTTCTCGGACAGCGTCCCTGCAAGGGTTTGTGAATCAATTTTCAAAGACCATTGGTCACCTTCTCTCCGCATTGTGGCGGTTATCGAGTCGCTGAGAAACCTTCTGACGAACCCCAACCCCGAGGATCCTCTTAACCCCGTCGCAGCATTTGAGTACAAGAACAGGCCCGACCTATTCTACGCCCGTGTTAGACAGTTTGTTGAAACATTTGCTACGCCTGAGCAGGCTTTTGGAAAGAAGCGTTGGAAGGGTTTGTAGTTTTGGGCGAGGTTGACGCTCTGTCGAGGTACGACCGTCAGCTAAGGCTCGAGGGATGGGACCAGAGCAGGCTCCTGTCGGGGAGGGTGGTTATCGCGGGTGTGGGGGCGCTGGGATGCGAGGTGGCGAAAAACCTATCGCTTATGGGCGTGGGTGAGCTGCTCCTCATAGACAACGACTACGTTGAGCTCTCCAACCTGAGCCGCCAGATGCTCTACACCGACCAAGACATAGGCCAGCCAAAAGCATCTACGGCCGAGAAAAAAATATCCATGATGAACCCTCTCGTAAAAGTAAAAGGGTTACAAACAGATGTTCGAAGAATCCCCGAAGAAACCTTCGGAGAGGTTGATGTCATAGTTTCCGCTGTTGACAACTGGCCTACTAGAAGATGGATAAACTCGATGGCGGTGCATGTTGGAACTGCGCTTGTTGACGTCGCAACAGACGGATATTATGGCAATGTTCAAACTGTGATACCTCGTGTTACAAGCTGCCTCGAATGCCACGCAGAGGCCCTTATTCCCGCCGACATACAGGCGTCCGAATGCTCTCTACGCCGCCGCACCCCAAACGACCTCGTAAAGGAGCTGAGTGAACGAGGCATAGTGCTGGAAGTTTCAGAGGCTGAGGCCCTCTTCAAATACAATATCAAGACTGTTTACGACATCAAGTTTGCTCCACAGACCGTGTTAGACCAAATGGATAAGGGTCTCCGAGACCAGGTTATACAGCTCCGCTCACTGCTCAACCCCAAGATGCCTGCTTTACAGAGCATATCGGCTACAGTCTCCGGCTTGGCTGCTTTCGAGGTCGTCCGAATACTGCATAAAGGTTCTTTGGGCAGGCCGTTGAACGGGATGATGGTTTTCGACGGGTTGAAGGGAAGGCTTACGCGGATAAAGCTGGAGAGAAACATTAACTGCCATGTATGCGGCTACGATGAAGATAAGCCTATGCAGGTTAACGTCTCGCCAGACGAGACTGTCGCCGATTTGAGAGAGAGGCTATCTAACCTGCTCATGTTCCCGGACACGAGGTTACAGCATGGTGCAAAATTGTTAAGCGATGATATGGAGATAGAGTCAGCGGGCATAGTCGACGGTGACATACTTTATATCCATTCAAGCAGAAGAGCAACACCGGTTGCTGTAAAGGTGAGGCTTGTTGAGGCTGGTAATTAAGGAGATTAACGCAGGGTTCTGGAACCCGTTTGAGGAGCAGAAGCAACGGCTTAAGCAGGAGAGTTGCGTGATATGTGGGCTGGAGATGGGGAATGAGAAAACGTATTCATGTCCTCACTGTGGAGCAGTTGGCCACATGGCCTGTTTCGATGACTGGCTCGTGGTTAGGCAGACGTGCCCGCTTTGCCGAAGGCCGTTGGTAGAGATGTGAAATGAGTGGAGAAGAGAACGAGAAAGTTATTGAGCTGGATTACCTGGAGACGCCTAAAGGAGCGGTCGCAAGGTTCGAGGGTGTCCGACAGTTGGCCGAAGTCCTCGCAGAGGTTATAGAAGAGATTGACAAGATGAAGGAGAGACTGGAAAATTTGCCTGAGAGCAGCCAAGTGCCCGAGGGCCTCGAGCGCAGGCTAAAATACATAGAGGAGCAGCTGATGGTGCTTAGCGACGACGTTAGAGAGATTCTCAACGCTCTTGGGGAGCTGTCCGCCACTGTTGCCCAGATAAAGAAGGCGCTGAAGCTATGATGTCAGGAATGCGCGCCTCATCTCTGTTATTAGTTCGTTAAGCTCCTTCCTCCGTTTCTCCATCTCAGCTATCTCTCTTGCCAGCGACTCCTTAAGGGACTCCAGCTTCTTGACCTCTTCCCTGAGCTTGTTGGATGTTTCTATTAGGGCCTCGGCCTCGGCCTTGCTTTTCTCCAGCTCGGCGAGACGCTCCTCAAGCTCTCTCTCCCTACGTATCATCCTCTCCAACCGTATCTCCCGCAACTTGAACAGCTTATCCATCTCCCTGCCGAAGTTTTCCAGCTTCTTCTGAGCCTCCTCAAAAGCTGAAAAGTAGCGTTCAGTCAGAACATTTATCTCAGCCTCGAGTGACTCCTTCTTGGTGATAAGCTGCTTCAGCGTCTCCTGCGCCTCCGCTATCTGTTTCTCCTTGGTCTCAAGCTCCTCACGCCACTTTAGCACCTCCTCACGAAGCCTCGACAAACTCTCCCTTTCCTGCAAAAGCCTCTGCGTCTCCTTAAACAGTTCAGACCGTTGGTTAGAAATAAGGTCGGCCGTCTCATGCAGACTCTCACTAAGAGACCGAACCTCTTCTGTAAGAGCCTTGTACGAGTCCAGCGCCTGATCAAGTAGATACGCTTTCTCCACTACGGATTGCAGCGATGAAAGTGTTCTTTGAGGAGACGAAACCTGTTCAAGAACCTGGCGGACATCTTCTTTAAGCTTGGCCAAAGCCTCCTCGAGCAGACTTATTCTTTCCTCAAGTTTCTCTATAACCTGTACCCGTATGGCCGCTACCTCTTTCCGGAGGTCGGCCAAGCTGTCGGACTTTCTGGGGAGCAGACCCATGGGAGACAGGATGGTCTACGTGGTTATAAACTCTACTTGGTCGTATTAGATAGAGAATGGCCAAGTATAGTTTTTGGGTTTCTCGTAGGGCATGTTTTTATATGGTGGAGCATGTGGTTTTTAGCGGCATGGTTGTGTCAGAGAGACGGTTGCTTGTTCGGTTTTTTCAGATAGGGTCGGTGCTGGCTTTGGCTGGCAGCCTACATGTGTTGACGCTTCTTCTTCCATGGTACACGGTTAGGGCTGACGCTGTCTCCACCTCTGTCCTCAGTGGATACATATTGCCCGAGACACTGATTCTCTCCGTTTTAGGAGGTGTTTTGGCTGGGTTGTCTTTGCTGGTGACATCCTTCAGTCAGCGTGTCACGTCCGTGCGAACAATCCTGGTTGCCTTATCGCTACTAGGAGGTGTGCTGGCCCTAGTATCCCCCCTATATCTAGGGTTCGTCAGGGTTCCGGCGCTTAGCGTCGCTGGCGAGCCGGGGATAGGTTTCTTCGTCGCCCTTTTCTCGGCCATAGTGATACTTGCCCTTGGCATTGTTGCTCTGCTGACACGGCCGCGGGTCGTTGAGATACCTTATCAGAGCTATGGAGGATTGGGCGCGGCCACGGCTGGAGCATCCCAGTCTTTGGAGACGACCTCTTTTGAAGTAGCTGGCGATGTTGAGGAAGGGATTGTCTGCCCCATTTGCTACACCTCTGTGGAGGCTGAGAACGCGGTCAAATGCTCATCCTGCGGCGTCGTGTTTCACTCAGGGTGTTTAGACGCCTACGTAAACATAAACGGAACCTGTCCCAACTGTGGAAGAGCCGTTGTATAGCGTGAGCCCACATGGGCCTCGAGGAAATCGTTAAACTCGGTCTCGAGCGCGGGTTTTTCTTCCCCTCGGCGGAGATCTACGCAGGGTCTCCCGCCGGCTTCTGGGAATACGGACACCTCGGAGCTCTTCTCAAACGCAAGTTCATCGACGCTTGGCATCGTCTAATGGTTCGCAGGGATGAGATGCTTCTTGTAGACGGCTCCCAGATACTTCCCAAAGCAGTGTTCATAGCCTCGGGACATCTCACAACCTTCGCCGACCCAATAACAAGATGCAGGTCATGCAAATCTGTTTATAGAATTGACAGGCTGCTGGAGGAGAAGCTCGGCATCAAGGTTCCTGAACGTACTCAGCCCGAGAAAATTGATGAGATTATAGCGGAGCATGGTTTCCGTTGTCCAACCTGCGGCGGCGAGCTGGACAAGGTATCCTTATTCAACATGATGTTCGGTGTTTCGCTGGGAGCATCAGGAGACGAAGGATATCTTAGGCCCGAAACATGTCAAAACATATTCATAGATTTTCCACGTATTTACAAGATTTCGAGGCGGCGGCTACCGCTTCCACTGGCACAGGTCGGGAAAAGCTTTCGCAACGAGATATCTCCTCGTCAATCACTTGTCAGGCTGCGGGAGTTTACACAGGCTGAGATAGAGGTTTTCTTCAACCCACGAACAGCCAACGACCCCGTGAAAGCCAGAGAAGTTGCCGACAAAGAGTTGAACATGTGGGTTGGGGAAAGGGTCGAAAAAGTCACATGTAGACAAGCTGTTGAGAGAGGCCTGGTTTCGAGCTGGCTCGTCGCCTACTATCTTTGGCTCGTGCAGGACTTTTACTTCCGCTTGGGTATAAGCTCCGATAGGCTGAGGTTCAGGAGGCTCGGCGATGATGAGAAGGCTTTCTATGCAGCCGAGGCTTGGGACCTCGAGGTTCTTACCTCGACTGGGTGGGTGGAGCTCGTCGCCTGCAACAACCGAACCGACTACGACCTCGGTGGACATCAGAGAGTTAGCGGCGTCGACCTCCGGATAACAGAGGACGGAGAAAGTTTCCTGCCTCATGTCTTTGAGCTTTCTATGGGTGTTGACAGAAGCCTTCTCGCATTACTTGAGCTTGGATTTGTTGAGGAAAATGGCAGAAGTGTTCTCCACCTTCATCCATTCATAGCACCATATACGGTGGCGGTCTTTCCTCTACTCGACAAACCTGAGCTAACACAGGTTGCACAACGGGTACACGCCATGCTGAAGCTGGATTTTGACACGTTCTATGACGAGAAAGGAAGCATAGGCAGGAGATACAGGAGACAGGACGAGATAGGCACACCCTTCTGCGTCACAGTCGATTACCAAACCCTGGAGGATGACACGGTGACAGTGCGGGACAGAGACACCATGAAACAGGAGCGAGTGAAAATAGGGGAGATCAAGAACTACCTCTCGGCGAAACTTGTGGTATAGCCGCGCATGTTTAAATAATCCATGGACGCCGATAAACCGATGGCGGACACTTTCTCACTCATCATATACGTGGTTGTCTCGGCGCTGCTGCCCATTCTCCTCATCATCGGGTCTAAGCTACTCTCCACAAAAAAGTCTACGAGAAGGAAGAGGCTGTCTTTCGAGAGTGGACAGGTTCCATTCGGCTGGACAGAGTCGTCATTCCCTGTAGAATATTTTCCCTACGCGATTATCTACATAGCTTATGCTGTCATAGCGTTGGCTGTTTTTCTCTCGGTTGCAGCTGTTATCGACAACCCTGGAGCCGCCCTTAACGTGGTGATTTTGCTAGCTGTTCTAAGCGTTTCATCGATCTACGCCGCTGTTACCTTGAAGAATTTGCCGCAGAGGCTGTAGAGCCATGGTTGTCGCCCTACCTCCACCATTACAGGAGCTGGTCAGGTTTCTGGCTAGCGAGAGCTTCGTCAAGGCCGCTGTTTTCCCGGGAGCAACCTTCGTAGCGGTATTGGGAATATTATCCGTCTGGTATGAGAGAAAGCTTCTGGCACGAATTATGCTCCGCCCCGGGCCACTGCACGTTGGCAAGTACGGCGGATGGCTGCAGGTAATCGCCGACGCAGTCAAATTCCTTTCAAAAGAGTTTATCATCCCTGCACGGGCTAAGAAAAAGCTGTTCGTCTCCATGCCGCTCACAGCACTTTTCCTATCAGCTCTCCTCTTCGCCTTCCTACCATTCAGCGAGTACTGGGTAATTTACAGGAGCGAGATAGGTGTTCTACTGGTTTTCGTGCTGATAGCTCTCACACCTATTCCATTGATTATCGCTGGGTGGGCCGCGGGCAGCAAATACAGCTTCGTGGGCATGCTGAGGTTCGCTTTCCAGATATTCGCCTACGAGGTACCACTCTTCATAGCGTTGGCCGGTGTAATTCTCGCGGCAAGATCATTCGACATAGTCGATATTGTCAACGCACAGTATGCGTTACCGTTTATTGTTACTCAGTTCATAGGCTTTCTCGTTTTCTTCATAGCAGCTGTCAGCGAAGCGGAGAGGATACCTTTCGACCTTCCCACGGCTGAGCAGGAGCTTGTCGAGGGATGGATGGTAGAGTACGGAGGAGTAGGATTTCTCGGCATTCAGCTGGCCTTGTACACCAAGCTTGACGCGCTCTTGTTCCTCACGGTTGACCTATACCTCGGAGGCTGGCATGGTCCAGCCATACCCGGCGTACCCGAAACGATTCTCCAGCCCTTCTGGGTCTTCGTAAAGTTCCTTATACTTCTGACAATTGTATTCATGTTCCGAGGCGTCTACACCCGTATAACAATCAGGAAAATCCTCGACCTCGGCTGGCGATACCTTATACCTCTCGGCTTCATCAACCTGTTTCTCGTGAGTCTAACAATCTACCTACCAACTATACTAGCTTAGCCTTTTCTCATCCTTTTCAGCTTAAACTCGAGCCCCGTGGAGACGATGTTTGCTCTCACGATTGTGTAGACGACTTGGTCGAGCATGCGTCCAAAGGTCATGTCATCCATGTTGGCTCCTCCGGCTTCGTATATTTTCTGGAGTTGCTCCATGTTGTTGTCGAGGTCCAAATGTCCAGACAAGTGTTGGTAATGGGGGTTGCCCTTGATCTCCTGATGTAGTTTGACAGATTCGACGAAATATGTGAAGTCCTCTGTGTCAAGGAATGTTCTAAGCGTTTTTGCGAGGAGGCGTAGTTTCTTCAATAGCTCATGGGCTTCGGGTCTCTCCTTGGGGGTTAATTCCGTGGCCATGGCTATCCTCTCAAAGCTGTAACAAGTTTATCAATCCAGCCGAGCTCAGCCGGCGGCCCTCTGACGCCGGGTTTGGCGAGTTTCTTGGGTGTGTAGAAAAGCGAGCGTCTATCCGTGTCTGAGAGCTCGATCTCAGTCGTCATCTCGAGGGCGTAGAAGGGGCATGCGTCTACGCAGAAGCCGCAGAAGACGCAGCGGCCGTAGTCGACAGCGGGGAAGTATGATTTCTTGTTGTGAGCGAGTTTTTCATCGATTTTTGTTACGGCTAAAACCGCTTCATAGGAGCCGTTTGATAGTTTGTGGTATTCGTCTTCTTTGTCTGCGCCCTGTACCTCGATGACTTGGTCGCTCCATCCGCTTTCACGTGCCCATTTCAGGAAACTGTCGAAGTATGCTTCAAGAACCGCCTCGGACCTGTATGTGTAGATGGGTTCAGCGTTGAGCCTCCACTCATAACCATCTCCCGCCTGCTGCAACGCCTTCAAATCATTCCACACCACGTCAACAACCGGATGCGAGTTTCTACTAACACCTTGCCCGTTTACACCCAGCCGTGTGACAAGGTTTTCGACAAAGTCTACAGCCGCTTTCTCACCTTTTCTATAATCATCTACAAGCTTTTTGTCAAGCTTGAGGGATACGTTGAAGCCGTAAACCATCATGATGGCTTCTGCGATGTTTTGGCAGGCTATGTCGCATAGGCTGCAGCCAGTGCATTTGTCGAGATATAGAATGTGTCTGCCTTTGAAGCCTGGGTAGGCTATGCTTGCCTTAGGGTCGTAGCGATAGTTCTCACCTGTTGTGTTAACGATTTTTTCATAGGGATACTTTATTGTGACAGTGGGCATGAAAACATGTTTCAGGGCTACTGCCATCGGCTTGACTATTCGCGCTATTGTCTCCAAAACCAAGGAGGCTCACCCATGAAGAAGCGTACTAAGATAAATAGGTAATTAGTTTACCATCACACGGTTTGTTTTTTTGGCTAGGAGATATTTGCGGTATAGCCTGTGTCCGAAAAGGGCGTTTAGGATCGTTAATATTTGTAGCGTTACATGCGTGGCGATAAACACGGGAAGGGGCTGTTTGAGGATGACTATGACTACTATGGCTGTTATGAAGATGAAGAAGTGGACGAGGATAGCTGCGACGACCGCTGTTGTCTGGTATCTCTTCACGGCTTCGTCGATGCCGGCGGCGTCAATGTGCTTCAGCTTTAACCACCTGTTGCCGAGTCTTATCCAATTCGTTGAGGTATTCTCCGGGAAAGTCTGGCATGTTGTTCTTGGTTGCCTGCCACGGGTCAGGGTCGGCTTTGGGCCCGAACTTCCAGCTCATCAGCATGTTGACCAAGAAGATGGCTGTGCCTACGCCTATGAGAAAAGCTCCAATTGAGGCTACTACATGCCAGGGCTGGTACTCGGGCACATAGCTGTAGTAGCGGCGGGGCATGCCCATAAGTCCGAGGATCATCATAGACATGAAGACAAGGTATTGTCCGATGTTAGCCGTTATTGCGTGTATTTTTCCCAGAGATTCGCTGTACATTCTCTTGGTTAGGTATGGGAAGTAGTAGTAGGTCGCGGCGAAAGCTGCTTGTGAGATGGCTCCGAATAGGATGAAGTGCATGTGTCCAACGACCCAGTAGGTGTCGTGAAGATGCCAGTCAACTGGAACTGCTGGATGGAATACCCCTGTGATCCCGCCCACGATGAAGGTGGCGATGAACGAGAGAGTGAATATCGTGGGTGTGTTATATCGTATTTTTCCACCCCATATGGTTGCCTCCCAGTTAACCACTTTAACGCCCGATGGAATCGCGACAAGCATCGTCATTATCATGAATGGCGCGAGCGTCAAAGGAGATAACCCAGTGGTGAACATGTGATGAGCCCATACGCCAAAGCTGAGTACAGCGATTAGAACCGATGACAACGCTATCATTCTGTATCCTACTATAGGTTTCTTGACGAGTCGAGGCAGTATTTCAGATATTATGCCCATGGCGGGGATGACCAGTATGTAGACCTCGGGGTGTCCGAAGAACCAGAAGAGATGCTGCCAGAGTATTGGGTCGCCGCCTTGCGCGGGGAGATAGAAACCTGTGCCGAGGTTTCTGTCGAGCAATAGCATGGTTAAGCCGAATGCGAGCGGGGGAACGGCGAAAATTATGATGAATGCTGTGACAACCCATGACCAGACGAAGAGCGGGAGTTTCCACCATCCCATGTCGACACGTCTAAGCCGCCAAGTGGTCACGATGAAGTTTAGCGCTCCCACCATCGACGACGTCCCCGCCACATGAAGGCTCAATATCCAAAGGTCAACCCCAAGACTCGGCTCAATCACAGAGAGTGTTGCGTAGCCTGTCCAGCCTATGTTTGTCCAGCTCGAGATAAGCAGGACACCGGCTGCCAGAAACAGCCAGAAGCTGAGGGCGTTGAGCTTGGGATAATACATGTCAGGGGCCCCTATCATCTTGGGGATGAGGTAGTTGCCAAGGCCGGCGAATACTGGCATGGCCCAGAAAAAGATCATCAGGGTTCCATGTATTGTGAAGAGTGATGAGTAGGTGTTGGAGTCCACCAGGTTGCCCTGAGGAGTGGCGAGCTCAAATCGTATCAGCAGGGCCAGCAGCCCGCCTATCACGAGGAAGATATAGGATGCGGCGATGTAGAGCATCCCTATGTGGGCGTGGTTGGTCGTCGAAAGTATCTGGTAAAGGCTCTTATACCATGGCTTGGGCTGGGCTTTCTCCACGGTAACCACGGTCATGGCTCAACCACCATGTTAGCTCTCATGCTGTAGTGGCCCTGTCCACAGAACTCTGCACATTGTATTAAATATGTTCCTGGCTCCAACGGAGTTACATAGAGGACGTTTGTTCGGCCGGGGACGACGTCTTTCTTGACACCGAAGTCTCTGAGGTAGAAGCTGTGGATGACGTCTTCGGAGTGAAGCTCAAGCTTCACGGTTTGTCCGGCCTTCACCCTTAGCTCGGCGCTGACGGTGCCGTCGGGATATTCAAACTGCCATGCAAACTGGCGTGCCACAACTTTGACCGTCAAGTCCGCGGGTTTATTCGCTTCAAGGTCGTTTAAAACTGTCCACGACCAGAACCCGATTATGGCGAACAGTATTATTGCGCCGACGATTGTGGCGTTCTCCACTATCTTAACCCTTTCCATGCCATTACTCACCTTTTTCTCTGAATTTATACATCATGAAGAAGAGTGCGCCGATGAATATGGAGCCCACGGCGGAGGCCGATATGTAAACGAACTGGTAAAGCCGGTTGATCTCTATGGTTTGGGGGGACACCGGCCTTAAGAGTTGTCCAAAGTTTCCTAAAACAAGAAGTGCAGTGAACATGGCGAAGATGATCAGGGCGAGAATGAGGTAGTCGTTTTTAGTTATCTGTGACATATGCAACCCCTTTTTCGGCTGTATTTTTGTGTTTTTCCGGAGTGCTGTATATCAGGGCGGCCGTGGCTAAAGAGGAGTGGAGGGCGAGGACAGATGCCGCAACCGCTTGATGCACGGCTACGACTATCGGAGGTATAGCCGTATAAATTACGACTGCTCCGACCACGAAAACCTGTAGCAAGAGGGCGGCGAAAGCATAGACGGCTAACGGACGGAGCTTGGTTCTCCAGCCTAGGTATAAAGTGTATACTCCGGAGAGGAAAGTGGTGAATGCGACGATCCTGTGTCCAAATTCGAGTAGAATGAATGGATCGTTTTCGAGTGGGCAGAGGGGCCAGTCAGGACATGCCATACCTGCCCCCACCTTGCTGACATAGCTGCCTAACGACATCGTTAGAATGGCTAGTAGTGATGTGCCAAGGGCGGAATAGAAAACCCGCCTTAGACTCATTTGGTAAAATAATTTTTATGCGTTTATTTATAGGTACCCCGGCATCACTTCTTTGGAAAACGTCTCTATGTCTTTGACATATTCTTCGACGGGTTTGTCGCCGAAGTAGAGAACAAAATGTGTAACCTTTTTCCGGAGGTATTGGTCTATCGTATCGGTTATTTGGTTCAGTGAGCCTGAGAGGATTACTCTATTTTCGCCCGCTCTTACTTTTACGACTTGCGGTGTCTTTCCCGTTAGGTCAACTGTGAAGCGTCCCGATATTGTGAAGCCGTCGAGCTGCTTGAGGTTGGAAACCCGCTCGCTGAGCTTGTCAAGTGTTATGCCTGTGAAGTGCCATGCCTGCCCATGCTTCAGAGCCCTTTTGAAGGCGTGTTCACTGTTTCCCCCAATCCAGATAGGTGGCCCGCCTTTCTGAGCTGGAGTGGGCTCGAAGATGCCGGCAGCAACCCTGTAGTAGCGGCCGCTGAAGGATACCTCTCCTCCTTGCCACAGCTGTTTAATGAGCTGCAGAGCTTCGTCAAACCTTCGTCCCCTGTCTCTGAAATTCATGCCGATGTTTTGGAACTCTTCTTCACACCATCCTGCACCAAACCCCGCTATGACACGGCCTCCGCTCAATACATCGATGGCGGCCAAAGCTTTTGCAACACTTACAGGCTCTCTCATAGGAAGAACCAACACAGAGGAGCCCACCCTCACCTCCTCTGTTACCGAGGCTACATGGGCCATGGTTGTAAGCGCCTCTAGGATGCTGCCATACGGATACCTCTGGGTTGGGGGAAGTAGTAAATGATCGGTCACCCATACAGACTCGTATCCAAGTTCCTCGGCCTCAGATGCGACGATGCTTACTGCCTTGGGTGAAAGGTTTTTGCCAAAGTTGGGGACGCAGACGCCGAACTCAGCTCTCATGTCTCCACACCCGAAAGCCTCCTACTGATTCTTATCAGCTTCCTCGCTACATCGAATGCATCGACCCCGAAAACAACGGCCATAGGCTCCTTGCCTACATCTCCCCGATGGTAAACCACGTCGACAACACCGCCTGCTTTTTTCACAGCCTCTTCAACACCCCATGGAATAGTCCGTCCCTCCTCTTTCTTAACATCCTCAGGCTCCGAAGATCTATCATAGAAAGAGACGCTGAAGCCTAGGGTCTCTAATGTGGCGAGGATTTCGTCATCAAACCGGATGTTGGCCGCGCTTCTGATAGATGGGTCATATTTCATGGCTGTTAACACAGCGTTGGCGACATGTTTGGATGCACCGAACCAAGGCTCCGAGACAACTGTGAAACCGTCAGGTGTCCTCACTATGCGACCAGGTATGGCGACAACGTCTTCAACCGAAGAAGCATATTCCGTTGCCACCGCGATGTTTGAACAGCTCTCGGGGATAAGACGCTTGAAAGACTCTTCAGACTCGATCATTTCCACAGCCTCTCTAAGTTGGCGAAGTGCAACCATCTTCTCAGAGTTTTCGTAGACCGCCCCTGTTGGGTTGACGGGGCCGTAGCCGTGTCCGATGCTGAGTCCTCTTTTTATGGCTTCGTTGACGAATCTCTGTGCGTTCTGAACTGCTTGGGGGATTTTCCAGCCCTTGGCAAGGTAGGCGGCGATGGCTGATGCGAAGACACATCCTGTTCCATGCGTATTCCGTGTATGGATTTTATCGGCAACGAACCTGTAAATGTTGCCTGCGTAAAGAAGTATGTCTGTGGTCGTTTCACTTGGCAAGTGGCCGCCTTTGACCACCACCGCCTCGGGCCCCATATCGGCTATCCTATGTGCTGCCTCCTCCATTTCCTCGATGGAGTCTATATCCATATTTGTTAGGAGCTTGGCCTCGTTGATGTTGGGTGTTACCACTGTAGCGAGAGGTAGGAGCCTTTTCACAAGCGCCTCCACGGCGTTGGGCTTCAGCAAAGGCGCACCACTCTTAGCAACCGCCACAGGGTCAACAACCAACGGAACCTTCATCCCCGATAATTCATCTGCAACAGACTCGATAATCTCCTCGCTGAACAACATACCCGTTTTGACGGCGTCGACACCGATATCGTAAGCGACGACTCGTATCTGCTCCCGGACTATCTCGGCGGGAACTTGGTGAATGGCTGTTACAGCTTCCGTGTTCTGGGCCGTGATGCATGTGATGGCGGACATCCCGTGAACACCGAGCGCGGCAAATGTTTTGAGGTCAGCCTGTATTCCTGCGCCGCCGCCCGAGTCGGAGCCTGCGACGGTCAGGACACGTTTAACCATGGCTTAAACCACCTGAGGTGTTATAAAAGCTGAACCTCTTCTTCAAGACCCCAGCCGATCTTCTCTCATCAGCCGTCATGTCAAAAACATTCCTGAGCATCTCGAGATAGCTTTTAGAGGGTTTTACCCCTCTTCTGGCCATCATTCTTTTGGCTGTTTCAAGGGCCTGTTCGATGTCGATTTCAATTTTTTCCATGGGCGTGTGTATTGTGAAGGATGGGATGTCTGCATGGGCTTCTCTGTAAACATGGCTTGCTACTCCGATTTTTATGCCGCCTGAAACCATGGTGCCTATCCCTGTTTTGACGTGGTCCGCGAAGAATGTGCCGAGGAACTGTCTCCCGGTTTCGACGCGTCTGCCTTCAACTGTTATCCTAAAGGTGCCGTAGGTGTTTTTCATGTTGGAGACGGTTGTTCCAGCGGCTATGTTGACCCACTCGCCCACGACACTGTGTCCCAAAAACCCGTAATGTCTCTTGTTAGAGTAGCCCATGAACACACATTCCTCGACCTCGCCCCCAACCCTACACACAGGCCCAAAACAGCAACCCGAGACATACGAGTTCGGGAAAATGCGGGAAGACTTTCCAACAAAGCACGGCCCAACAATCTTCGTGAACGCTTCTACGACAACGTTGTCATCAAGCACGATTGGGCCTTTCTTGTCGTCCAGGACAACATGGTTCTCCACCTCAACCTCTCCACGAGTAAACACGCGGCCCCTATACCCGTGAATTGATTTATCCCCCTCGGCCTCCTCTGCAACCAGTTTTGGAGCAAGCTCAACAATGTCCCACAGGTTGGTTAATAGGTTGGTATCGAGTCTCCTCTTGTTCAAATGGCTTATGACTGTCTCGAAGCTTTCCTCAGGTTTTGTAAGGCTGTTCCAGAAATTTTCGGGGAGGTCGGGTTCGGCCAGCTTGATGGCCGCAACCTCATCCCCAACGTAGAAGACATAGTCTGTCTCACTTTTTCTAAGCGCTTCTGCAACAGCTTTGTTTAGGATGAGTCTGCCGTTGATGAGTAATGTCTCTCCCCGCGTTGGCGGCTTGTTGACCACGGCCTCTGGATACTTCTCCTCCAAAACTTGCGTGAGGTAATTTCTTGTGTAGAGATGGATTTTTTCCACGTCTGGAAAGTGTTGCTTTATTTTCTCAACGAGGGTGCTGGCTCCGATGAATATGTCGTAGACGGGTCTTGTGGCTGTTAGGGGCCATAGCCGTGGGAAGCCGCGGTCCTCATAGACGCAAATATTCATGAAGCCCCCTATCATTGGCTGAAATTAAGGTTGATAACTATGTCGACATGTTTAGTCAGTTCCTCTACTTTTCTCCGCTCTGATTCGGAGAGGCCCGTGCCGAAGTCTTCGGCGAGTTTTGTTCCGTGGTAGGCTGTTGCGATGAAGGTGGAGGCTTTTTCTATGTATGTCAGCAGCTCGGCAACATCTGCTCCGTGAAGGTATATTGTGAGGTCATTTACGGCGAGAACCGGTGTACGCTTCGCGAGAAATTGGTTGAACAACTTTCTCGCGGTCTCCACGTTGTTGGAGACATATCTTCTGAGGTCTTCGGCGTTGCATGCCATCAGCCGAGGTGCATAGACGTTTGGGGGTCGCATGTAGTGGATGCCCTCTATTTTCATGTGGTCTGTTAATGGGCCGCCGACACCCATTATGCGGCTGGGTGCTAGGTCTATTACCGTGATGCTGCATGGACCAAGTTTGCCGAGAAGGCTTTGGATTGTTTGGGCGAGGAGGCTTGTTTTGCCCGAGCCCGCCTCACCAATAATCAGGGTTCTTTTGCCTAGCAGTTCCTCTGCGTTCAACGCTCTCTACGTATGGAGGCTGTGATGGCTCGGGATATAACTCCATATTTTTCGGCGGCCACCAAGAAGAAGAATCCGGCTACCGCGCCTGTTATGGAGCTGATGGCCCAGCCTCCCCAGAGAAGAAGCAACGCAGGCCAGAACCCGAGCGTCTCAAGGTTCCGAAGCATGACGGCCGCAGGTCCAACAGCAGGCCCGATGCTCGGCGCAACCACGGCAAGTGCTATCGTTCCACCTATCAGGACAGTGCCTAACGGTTCCGCGAAGGCAGCCAGATACCTTAGCCGAGGGTTCTTAAACCGTTTCAGCAGGATGTAGAATAGGCCAACCAAGACCGCGCCGGGAATGCCCCCCGGGTATGCGAAAACTGTCCCCGTTCCGAGCGCAATACGGACAGTCCCGATAATGATTGCCACTAAAGCTCCCCAGAGTGGGCCAAGCAGGACACCGGATAATACGTTGATGAAGTGCTGCCCCGGGAAAGCTCTTGACCCAAGCCACTCAAACATCATGGGGGATATAACTATCCCGAGAGCGCTCAAGGCTGATGCGAGAGCCACCTTCTTCGAGAGACTCATGCAGAATTTTTCCCCTGCCTTAATATAAGCGTATGAATAAGCAGCTTATCTCCAGACCCAGCAACTACTTGTCAAATAGTTGACAGCCATCCCAGCCAACACACCAACGATGTTTGAAACCAGGTAAAAAATGCCAAGGAAGTCGGTTAAGAGATAGAGGACAGCCAGCGTGGTTATTGTTCCGGCTATCCTTGAGCCGTGGAACTTGGCGAGTCGTCCTTGTACACCGCCTGGCCCAGCTCTATCACGGAAAGTCCAGTACTCGTTGAGGAAAAAGTTGTTGAGTATAGAGATTTCGAGGCTTATCGCCGCTGCGACGAGATACAGCCTCTCCCCGAAGACATAGTTTGTGAGCAGGAAAAGCGCCACCGTGTTGACTATGAGTCCGACTCCACCTACTACGCTGAATTTGATGAGTCTCGGGATATCTAATCTACTGAGAAAACTTTTCATGCTTTCACCCTTCTGAGAAGATGTTTAGGCTTGTTTGGCCCGGGACGGGTGTGAGGCCCGTAAACCGTACTCCAACGCGTCTCAGCATCATCTTCTCGTCTGTTTCGAGAAGCTTGGTTAAGAGGATGCGTAGACTCTTCAACACCTCGTCAAGGGTCGCTCCCAGCCGTATTTCAGCCTGCCGAGTAATTGTTTCGAGGCGCGAGGTTATGGCTATCAACCCTATCTTTGAGGCGAAAAACTTGGCTGAGGCAAGTCTCGTGTAAGCATCTGAAGCCGCGGATGCAAGCGTCTCCATAATTTCCTCGACATCACGGGTGTTCCGTTTAAGTGTGACTATTTTGCTCACCTGCTTAGGCGGAGGCCTCTCCTCAACAGCTTCATTATACATGCCCCTCGACGCCATGTAAAGGTACTGGGCTTTCTTTGTTCCAAATAGTTCTTCAAGCTTTTCAAGGCTTAGGCGAGAGAGGTCTCCGACTGTTTTGACATGGTGGTCGGCGAGGATTGATTCTGTTTTGGCACCTATTCCGGGCAGGTTTTTGACAGGCATGTCTCGGAGAAATTCTTCGATGTTCTCGGGTTTCACTATTGTGAGTCCGTCGGGCTTCGAGTAGTCGGCTGCCATTTTTGCCACGACGCGGTTGGGCCCTACTCCTACGCTGCATGTTAAGCCGAAGCGTGTGCGGATTGTTTCCTTGACTTTTCTCGCGAACTTCTCGGCCTCGGCGTAGTCGCCACCGACGGCATCTGTTATATCCATCACGGCCTCATCCACGCTCTCAACACGTAGAGGGGTGTTGAATTTTCTGAGGGTGTCCATGATTTGTCGCGAGACAGATGCGTAGTGTTTAAGGCGGATGGGAAGGATTACGGAGTCGTCGGGTAGAAGTTTTTTGGCGGCCTTGATGGGCATTCCGGCTTTTATGCCGAATTTTCTCGCTACATAGTTTGCTGAGCTGACTACTCCACTGTCAGGTGTTCTTCCCGAGAAGACGCATACGCATAGCGGCTTACCCTTCAGCTCAGGGTTCTCAACCTCCTCCACCTGTGCAAAAAAGTAGTCAAGGTCCAGAAACAGAACAATCCGCGGCAATCCTGGAAACATTTCTTCGAAACGGTATAAAAGCCTCCTCTCACATGTAGAGGTGATGCGTAGGATAGGGCTTGCCAGTGGCCCCGAGCTTTTCCTCTATAGTTTCCCCGAGCCGCATCCACTTAACAAGATAAGGCTTGAGGCTTTCTATCAAAAGATCGACACCGAAGCAAGAGATTTGGAGGGTTTGGTTATTGTCGAGCCGGAGAAGGCGGGAAAAGAGGATGTGATGCTTTTCCACACCAGGAGCTACGTGGAATTTGTTGAAGAAAGATGCAGAACGGGAAAAGGTTACCTAGACTACGGTGACACACCAGCTTTCCCGGGATGTTTTGAAGCAGCCTCATACGTGGTCGGAACTACGCTTAAACTGCTTCGTATGATTCTTTCTGGCGAGCTTTCGGCGGGGTTCAACCCTATGGGCGGTTTACACCATGCAAGACGCGACCGAGCGGGAGGCTTCTGCATATTCAACGACGCAGGGGTAGCCATCGAGTATCTTCTCCGCCGCGAAGATGTTGGAAACGTTGCCTACGTTGACATAGATGCGCATCATGGAGACGGTGTCTGCTACGACTTCTACACCGAAAAGCGTGTGATTTTCGCTGACATCCATCAAGACGGGCGCACACTCTATCCGGGGACAGGCTTTAGAAATGAGATAGGTGATGGCGAAGCACGCGGTACCAAGCTTAACGTACCGCTGCTTCCTTACTCGGGTGACGAAGAATTCTTCCAGGCATTTCAGGAGGTTGAACAGTTTCTCGAGAAGCATGATTTCGATTTTCTGCTGCTACAGTGCGGCGCTGATGGCTTGATGGGAGACCCTCTCACAAACCTTCAATACTCCGAGAGGGCGCATGGCTACGCAGCCTCGAGGCTTCTCAAAATTGCTGAGAAGAAGTGTGGGGGCAAGATTCTTGCGATGGGTGGCGGCGGCTACGATCCTGTAAACGTGGCTAATGCGTGGACGGCTGTTGTGAAGGCGTTTGCAGGCCAGGGTTAGGGTTGGGAAGAAGGGGATTAGGGCCCTCGGCGTCGCTGAGAGCTTTAGGAAGAGGATGGGTTCAAGGGCTGTTCTCGCCGGCGTGGTGATGAGGTCTGATCTACTAGTGGACGGTTTTGTTTTCGGCTCATGCACCGTTGGAGGCATGGACTCTACAGATGCCGTTCTAGAGATGTGGCATCGCCTCGGCCGAATGGACATCAACGTGGTTCTGTTGAGCGGAAGCGTCATAAGCTGGTTCAACGTAGTCGACCTCAACAGGCTTCATCAAGCTATCAACATTCCGTTGATATGTCTCAGCTACCGCGAGTCCCGTGGGCTTGAGGAGGTTTTTATGAAGAGGTTTCCGACGGACTGGGAACAGCGTCTCCTGGTTCACCGAAGCAATGGTGAGAGGATCGATGTGGTGCTGAAGACAGGTTACAAGGTCTATGTGAGATGTTTTGGTCTATTGCCTACAGAGGCCAAAACTGTCCTCGACAAGTTTACTGTTGACGGCCGGTTCCCCGAGCCGGTTAGGCTGGCTAAGCTTCTCGCAAGAAGCGCGTTAAACTATCTTGAGCC
>VAPR01000781.1_pt1 | contig 18611 bp, 9 predicted proteins | sample 3380701 | NCBI WGS metagenome assembly VAPR01 (sample SAMN11536904, study PRJNA540576) | hot springs metagenome | isolation source: hot spring wet sediment | place: Spain: Lobios | collected 2014-01 | reverse complement strand
GTGCCCTTCCCGCGTGGCGGCAAGATTGGTCTCTTCGGTGGTGCGGGTGTGGGCAAAACGGTGCTGCTGATGGAATTGATCCACAATGTGGCGAAGGCGCACGGTGGTATCTCCGTCTTTGCAGGCGTGGGCGAACGAACTCGTGAGGGCAATGACCTTTGGTTGGAAATGAAGCAGTCTGGCGTTATTAACCGAACCATTTTGGTTTTCGGACAGATGAACGAGCCGCCCGGAGCCCGCTTGCGGGTAGGGCTGACAGCCCTCACCATGGCGGAATATTGGCGCGATGTCAAGGGCATGGACATCCTGCTCTTCATTGACAACATCTTCCGCTTCGCCCAAGCAGGAACGGAAGTGTCATCCTTGTTGGGACGAATGCCTTCTGCTGTCGGTTATCAGCCCACTTTGGGCACGGAAATGGCGCAGTTGCAAGAACGCATCACGACGACGAAGCGAGGTTCCATCACCAGCGTGCAAGCCATTTATGTGCCTGCCGACGACATCACCGATCCCGCCCCTGCCACTACCTTCGCCCACTTGGACGGAACGATTGTGTTGGAGCGGCGGCTGTTTGAAAAGGCGATTTACCCTGCTGTTGACCCCTTGGCGTCCACTTCCCGCATCCTTGACCCGCGTTTCGTCGGCGAGCAGCACTTCCGCATCGCTCGCGAGGTGCAGCGCATCCTCCAACGCTACAACGAATTGCAAGACATCATCGCCATCTTGGGCATGGAAGAGTTGAGCGACGAAGACAAACTGGTGGTGCATCGAGCCCGCCGATTGCAACTGTTCCTAAGCCAGCCGTTCCATGTGGCAGAAGTGTTCACGGGGCGACCGGGCGCTTATGTGCCGCTGGAAGAAACCTTGCGAGGCTTTGATGAAATCCTGCAGGGTAAATGGGATCACTTGCCCGAAAGCGCCTTCCACCTCGTCGGCACCATTGACGAAGCCGTAGAGAAGGCAAGGCAAATGGGCGCAAAGGTTTGATGCGCAAATTCACCAACTGAACTGCTGTAGCCTGCGCCGCAAAAGTTGGTGCTTGAAGGGTCACCACTTACTCTAACTGCCCGTGGTTTCTGTTGGTAGTTCTCTTGGGGTCAAGCGCTTCCGCACCACCCAAGCAATCCAACCAAGCACCAAAACCCCCGGCACCCAGAGGATGCCAAAAACGAGGAACCAAATGACGGCAACGAGGATTTGTTGCAAAATTGCCACAACTGTGCGGAAAGCGTCAGCGAAGACTTTTGGCACGCTAAAGGCGGCTTCAGGCACAGGGCGAACGCGAAACTCCCTGAAAGTCACATGGATGGACGAGAAGGCAGTTTGGTGCTCCAGCCAACGCAAGCGTCCTTCTATCCGCTCAATCTCCTGACGGCGTGTAGAGATTTCCCGCTCCAATTCCAACAGGTCGCTGATTCTATTTGCTCGCTTGATCATTGCCAAGAGGTGTTCTTCTGACCGCTTCAAGTTGCGCAAGCGAGCCTCCATGTCCAGATACTCTTCCGTGACATCCTGCACTTGCTCTTGCAGGGCTTCCACTTGTCCCAATTTCTGCAAGCGGGTGATGGCTTCCTTATAGTGCATGGAAGGGACACGGAAAATGGCAGTTGCTGACCATTCCCCCTCTGGGGAGCGAATTTGGTAGAGATTAGCGATGTATCCCCCCATTTGCTCCACGATGTCGCGTGCTTGCTGTAATGTCTTGTCCACTTCTGGGGTGAGCAAGGTCAACCGAGCTTCCCAAATCAGTTTCCGCCCAAGAGCGACAGGAAGATGAGTTGGTGCGGAAGGAAGGGCTGCTCCTGTCACTAAAGGGCTTGGACTACCTGCAACACCCATTGGAACCCCAAGATGGGTTTGAGTTCCCAATAGCCCCTCCCCGCCAAAGTGCTCCATCCTTAGAGAAGATGGTGGCTCGGATAATACGGGTCTCGGTGCCATTGCCTTCTCAGGGATGACTCGCTTTTGGGTAGGCAGAAGAGAGATAAGGAGCAGAGAAACCACTCCTACGCCTACTGCGATAAGAGCAATGGTTTGCCAACGCATTATCGGTCACCTCCCTCAGCAGTCCCTGCAGGACCTTAGCTGCTGTTTAGACGGAGGCACCGCCGGCGAAGTTCCCCAAGACTGCCCATTTTACTCTCCCAATTTGACGCTCTCCAACCGCCGCTCTATGGTTGCAACTTGCTGTTGCAAATCGGCAAGGCGTTGGCGTTCGGCATCCACGATTTCTGCAGGGGCGCGTTGGACAAATTGAGGGTTGTTGAGCCGCTCTTGCACCCGTTGCAATTCTTTCGTCAACTCGCTTAGTCGCTTCCGCCATCGCTCGCGCAGTTTCCCAATGTCCACGACGCCTGTCAGGGGAACGAAAACTTCCACACCGTTGAACAATTCCGAAACAGCCTGAGGCACGGTTTCACCCATCTTGACAAACCGCACGTTCATGATGCGTCCAACAAACTCCAGCCACCAAAGGTTTTCGGTCACCAGTTTGGGGACGGTTTCGTCATCGCACGCCAGCACGATGTCTACCCTTGCTGTCGGGATGCCCAAGTCAGCGCGGATAGCCCGCACCCGCCGCACTAATTCCATCAAAAAATCCATTTGCCGCTCCGCTTCCTCGTCAAAGTAGCGTTCGTCGGCTTCGGGATAGGGCGCCACAATGAGCGCTTGTTCGCTGTTGACGCCGCTCCTATCTGCGGTTGTTTCTTTTGTAGGAGCCCCGTAAGGAACGAACAGCCCCTTGAGCCGTTGCCACAACTCTTCGGTGACGAAAGGCATGAAGGGGTGCAACAACCTAAGCGCCGTCTCCAACACGGTGATCAACACGCACCGATAGGATGCTGCAAACTTGTCCCCCGTCCCTTGCCCCCCGTCCCTTTGCAGCGCAGGCTTGCTAATTTCCACGAACCAATCGCAGAACTCATCCCAAACGAAGTTGTAAATGGCTTTGGCTGCATCCGCTAACTCGTAGGCATCCATCGCTGCATTGACTTGCGCAATCGTCTTGTGCAACCGCGACAAAATCCACCGTTTAGGAAGCGTGGCAAGGCTCGGAGTAGTGGAAACATTGGTCGTCTCGTCCCCCGTCCCTCGTTCCCCGTCCCATGTCGTTGCCACAAACCGTGCTGCGTTCCACAGCTTTTTGCCGAAGTTGCGCGCCATTTCCAACCGTTCTTCGTGGAACCGCAAATCTTGCCCCGCTTCCGCTTGCACGATGAGCCCCAACCGAAGCCCATCCGCACCGTATTTGTCCAGCAAATCCAATGGGTCAATTCCTGTGCCCAACGATTTGCTCATGCGCTTCCCTTCCCGCGTGAGCACAGTTGGGTGCACATAGACGACACGGAAGGGGATATCGCCCGCAAACTTAACACCTGTCATCACCATCCGAGCGACCCAAAGGTAGAGGATGTCGCGAGCAGTAATCATCAAGTCAGTGGGGTAAAACTTGCGCAACTCAGGGGTTTCATCGGGCCAACCCAACACCGCGTGCGGCCAAATGGCTGAAGAAAACCAAGTGTCCAACACATCGGGATCTTGCACCAAGTTGCTGCTGCCACAATCGGGGCACTGCTGCGGAGGTTCTATAGCGGCAAAGGCTTTCGCTTCTTCTGCAAAGTGATAGCGCTCTTCACCGCCCCATTGCTTGATTGCCCACTTACCCGCATTGCAATCCAAGCAATACCAAATAGGGATGCGGTGCCCCCACCAAATTTGTCGGCTGATGCACCAGTCGCGAATGTTTTCCAACCAATCAATCGTCAAGCGGGCAAAGCGCTCAGGCAGGTAAACGATTTTGCCTTCCCGAATGACTTGCAGCGCCAATTCCGCCAAAGGTTTCATGCGCACAAACCATTGCAGCGACAAGAGGGGCTCAATAGGAGTATCGCATCGGTAGCAGCGTCCCAAGGGAACACGATAGTCCTCTACTCGTTCCAACAGCCCTTGCTCTTGCAGTGCCTTGACGACTTCTTCCCGGGCAGCAAAGCGGTCTAATCCGAGGAAGCGTTCGGGGACATTGATCATCCGCCCTTCATCATCCATGACCAGCACACGAGGCAAGTTGTGCCGCTCAGCGATTTCGAAGTCTGCGGGATCATGTGCAGGAGTGACCTTCACAGCACCCGTGCCGAACTCGGGATCCACTGCAGGATCAGCGATGATAGGAATTTCGCGTCCGACCAGTGGAAGGATGACCGTATGCCCAATTAAGTGCTTGTAGCGCTCGTCTTCAGGGTTCACCGCAACCGCCGTGTCGCCCAGCATCGTTTCAGGTCTCGTCGTTGCCACCACAACAAACTCGTCCCCTGTCCCTCGTCCCTCGTCCCGCTTCAGCGGGTAGCGGATAAACCACAAGTGTCCCGGTTCACCTTCCTCGTCTCGTTCCACTTCCAAATCGCTCAATGCTGTCAAGCATCGGGGGCACCAGTTGACAATGCGGTAGCCGCGATAGATGAGCCCTTCGTTCCACAGGCGGATGAAGGTTTCCAAGACGGCTCGGACATAGTTCTTGTCCATCGTGAAGCGTTCGCGGCGCCAATCGTAAGAGCAGCCTAATTTGCGCATTTGTTGTAAAATGATGCCGCCGTATTCGTCCTTCCACTGCCAGACCCGTTCCAAAAACTTTTCTCGCCCCAAGTCGTGGCGGGTTTTGCCTTCTTTCGCCAACTCTTTTTCCACGACGACTTGAGTGGCGATGCCGGCATGGTCGGTGCCGGGCACTACCAGCACATTGAAGCCCTTCATTCGCTTGTAACGGGCAACGATATCGTGGATGGTGTGGTTGAGCGCATGCCCCATATGGAGCGAACCTGTCACATTTGGTGGCGGGATGGTAATGCAGAAAGTGGGGCGCGAGTCATCCACCTCCGCGTAAAAGTAACCCTGCGCCTCCCAGAACGGATACCAACGCTCCTCTAACTCTTTCGGGTCATAAGCAGTTGGAAAAAGGTTCTCGCTCACGACACACCCTCCTTAGCAAAGCAAGTTTAGGCTGGAAAGAATTTTGCCGCATGGACGAAATAGGCTGTGGCATCCCTTGTGGGCGAAAACCGCCGTCATCCCTTCGGCGTAAGAGTTGCATTAGCCACGAACGAAGAACTCAGAAGTCTGTTCCTGCTGCTTCCCTTCCTCCCATTCGGTTGGACTGGCTTGAGGGAGAGAGTCGGTAGGGAACGCTGATGGATCTGGTGGTGAAGGTAGGTTTGCCAACGCTGGATGGAAAGCGCGAGAAGGGTGGTGCGCCGGGCAGGATTTGAACCTGCGACCTTCGGATTAAAAGTCCGCTGCTCTACCGGACTGAGCTACCGGCGCAACCCTCGTTTGCGTCGGAAAAGTTTAGCGCAGTCTCACCGTTAGAGCAACAGGACACTCATCAAGTAACCGTTCGCGCTCTGATGGCTGACTGCGAGAGATACCTACGGGACCTAAAGGACACCTCTCAGAGGCACCGATTTTCAGGGCACGCGGGAGGCACACCCTCTAAAGGCACCAGTAATTTCAGGAATGTGGGAGCGTTACTCCCAGCCAAACCTCGAACCAGTTTGGCATTAAAATTATGACGACTTGCGAGGGTAGGATTGCTGGGAAGCTGGAGGCAACACAATTGCTCCGTTAAGGAGCGCAAAGGAGTGAAGGACCAATGGCTTCGCCGCTTTGGGACGCCTACCCAGACGAACGGGGTTGGTTTGGGGAGTTTGGTGGGCGCTTTGTGCCTGAAACGCTGATGCATCCGTTGGAAGAGCTGGCGGACGCTTTTGAACAAGCGATGAGTGACCCGCAATTTCTGAGAGAGTTGGACTATTTGCTGCGCAACTATGTGGGGCGACCAACCCCCCTTTACTTTGCCCAACGGCTAACGGAGCACCTTGGTGGGGCAAAGATTTACCTCAAGCGGGAAGACCTTGCCCATACGGGTGCTCACAAAATCAACAACACGATTGGGCAAGCCCTTCTCACCAAGCGCATGGGCAAACAGCGCGTGATTGCGGAAACGGGTGCGGGGCAGCATGGGGTAGCAACGGCGACAGCCGCCGCTTTGCTCGGTTTGGAGTGCGTCATCTACATGGGCGAAGTAGATATGGAGCGGCAGCGATTGAATGTGTTCCGCATGCGCTTGCTGGGGGCAGAAGTGGTGCCTGTTCGCTCTGGGAGCCGCACCCTGAAGGATGCGATCAACGAAGCCTTGCGAGACTGGGTCACCAATGTTCGCACCACGCACTACATCCTTGGAAGTGTTGCTGGTCCCCATCCGTTTCCCAAAATGGTGCGCACCTTCCAAGCCGTCATTGGACGGGAAGCAAAGCAACAACTGCTGGAGAGAGAGGGACGATTGCCCGACTATGTGGTTGCATGCGTGGGTGGGGGAAGTAACGCAATGGGCATCTTTTGGGACTTTCTCCCTCACGAAGAAGTTCAGCTGATCGGAGTGGAGGCAGCAGGCAGGGGACTGGCAACAGGCAAACACGCTGCCAGTTTGTGTGCGGGCAAAGTTGGTGTGCTGCATGGAGCGAAAACCTTCGTGCTTCAAGACGAAGACGGGCAAATTCAGGAGACCCATAGCATCAGTGCAGGGTTGGATTACCCAGGCGTCGGTCCCGAGCACGCTTTCTTAAAAGCGACAGGGCGAGCCAAGTATGTGGCAGTGACCGATGAGGATGCCTTAGCCGCTTTTGAATTGCTGGCGAAAACGGAAGGGATTTTGCCCGCTTTGGAACCGGCGCATGCCCTCGCTTATGTTTGCCAATGGGCGCCCCAATTGCCCAAAGAGGCAATTGTCTTGGTGAACCTTTCCGGGCGAGGCGATAAGGATGTGGAAGTGGTGATGAAAGCGTTACAAGCATAACTTCCACGAGCAGATTGCTCCGCAGCGAGGTGAAGGACAATGGACCGGTTGGTGCGGCAGTTGGGATGGTTGTGGTTGCTGTGGAGTATAAGCACAGGGGCACTGCTGTTGCTTGGTGTCCTCGTCATCACCGGGACAATCCCAGCCCCCTACCTGAAGGTCCGACGGCTCGTTGTGACTGACCATCAGGGCACCCCTCGCATCGTGATGGCAATGGAACCGATGCAAATTGTGGCTTTGGAGCGGAAAGGGAAAGATTTTCCAGTGCACTACATAGAAAGCGCTGCGGTCGCTTTATATGACCCTCAAGGGCGCCAACGAATCCTCTTGCGCACGAATGCTGACAGCTCTGTAGAGGTGCTGCTCTACGATCGGGGTCAACGGGTGCGGATTGGTTTGACGACGGTAGATTTTCCCGGCATTACCCTCTACGATGCTCAAGGGCGAGGACTGCTCACCCTCTCCCTTGGTGGGGACGCTCAGCCACGCTTGCGGATTTATTCCCCAGATTGGCAAGTGGTTTACGAAGCTCCCTAAGCCCCCTTTGGGCTTTGTCCGGGCCTTCCTACACAGGACTGTCAGGGGAAGCCCCGTTTACATACCGCATAGCCGTGCTATCTTTTGTTGTGCCTTTGGAGGGTGCTTTGGGCGAACCAAACCCTACCACCCCAAAATCTGTGAGGAATGACGGAGGTGTGCAATTGTGGCTCGCAAGCAGAAACGCATCTACCTGTTTGAAGAGGGCAAAGCCGAAATGCGAATGCTCCTTGGGAACAAGGGGGCTAACTTGGCAGAAATGACCAACTTGGGGCTCCCTGTCCCACCCGGCTTTACCATTACCACGGAAGTGTGCCGTGAGTATTACCGCAGCGGGCAGAAGTTGCCGGAAGGGTTGACTGACGAAATCCGCCAATACATGGCGAAGGTAGAAAAGAAGGTTGGGCGCAAATTCGGGGACCCTGCAAATCCCCTCCTTGTCTCCGTCCGTTCCGGAGCACCAGCTTCCATGCCCGGCATGATGGACACCATCCTGAACCTCGGTCTCAACGACCAAACAGTGCAAGGGTTGATCAAGCAGACAGGCGACGAACGGTTCGCTTACGATGCGTATCGGCGCTTCGTGCAGATGTTCGGCGACATCGTGATGGGGGTTGAGCGAGACGAGTTTGAGCACATTTTGGACGAATTAAAGGCACGCCGAGCCCAAGAGTTGGGCAAAGACCCCAAGGAAGTCCGAGACACGGACTTAACAGTAGAGGACTTGAAGGAAGCTGTCCAACGCTTTAAGTCCTTAATCAAGGAAAAGACAGGACGCGACTTCCCAGATGACCCTTGGGAGCAACTGTTCATGGCAGTAGAAGCCGTGTTCCGCAGTTGGAACAACCCTCGGGCAATCAGTTACCGTCGCCTCAACAACATCCCTCACGACTTGGGCACCGGCGTCAATGTCCAGACGATGGTCTTCGGCAACATGGGTTGGGACTCTGGCACGGGTGTTGGCTTCACCCGTGACCCCGCAACAGGTAAGCCCGGACTCTATGCTGACTACCTGCCCAATGCTCAGGGAGAAGATGTCGTCGCTGGTATCCGCACCCCTATGGACATCCAATGGCTCGCTCAAAACATGCCCGCCATTTACGAAGAATTGCTTGGCTACGCTCAACGGTTGGAAGAGCACTACAAGGACATGCAGGACATTGAGTTCACCGTAGAGAAAGGGAGACTCTTTGTCCTGCAGACCCGAACGGGCAAGCGCACAGGGTTAGCTGCAATCCGCATTGCTGTGGACATGGTGCACGAAGGACGGATCACCCCTGACGACGCCATCTTGATGGTAGATGCCCGTCTGTTGGAGCAACTGCTGCACCCGCAGTTTGAAGAGAAGACCGCCAAGGCTGCTAAGCGCATTGCCAAGGGCATCGCTGCTTCCCCCGGAGCCGCAGCAGGGCGCGTCGTCTTCACTTCTGAAGATGCCGTTGAGTGGTCCAAGCGAGGCGAACGAGTAATCTTGGTGCGCCGCATGACCTCTCCCGATGACATTGAAGGCATGAACGCTGCCAAAGGCATCCTCACCAGCGAAGGCGGGCGCACCAGCCACGCTGCGGTTGTCGCCCGCGCGATGGGCAAAACCTGCGTCGTCGGCTGTCGTGATATCGTCATTGACTACGAAAACAAGCAGTTTAGCGTTAACGGAACCGTCGTTAAGGAAGGCGACTACATTAGCATTGATGGCACCAACGGAGTCGTGTATCTTGGAGACATCCCCGTCGTGCCCAGCGAAATTGTCCGCGTGATTACCGGCGAGATGAAGCCAGAGGAAAGCGAACTCTACCGCTACTATGCGGAGTTCATGTCTTGGGTGGATGAGCGCCGCAAGTTGGGGGTGCAAGCTAACGCCGATAAGCCCGAGGAAGCCCGACTGGCTCGCTTGTTGGGTGCCGAAGGGATCGGGTTGGCACGCACCGAACACATGTTCTTTGCTCCTGAACGGCTGCCTTACTTCCAGCAACTCATCCTCGCCGATACCCCTGAGGAGCGTCAGGAAGCCATCGCCAAGATCCTTCCCTTCCAGCGGGAAGACTTCTATGGGCTTCTCAAAGAGATGGACGGGCTGCCTGTGATCATTCGCTTGTTGGACCCGCCCCTCCACGAATTCCTGCCCCACACCGAGGAAGAAGCCCGAGAGTTGGCAGAACGCTTGGGCAAGACCTTTGAGGAAGTCTGGACAAAGAGCCTTCGGTTGCACGAGCACAACCCCATGCTTGGGCACCGAGGTTGTCGCTTGGGCGTGACCTTCCCCGAGATCTACCGCATGCAGGTGCGTGCCATTATGGAAGCAGCCTGCCAACTCAAGAAGGAAGGTTACAACCCCAAACCCAAGATTGAAATCCCCTTGGTTGGGCATGTCAACGAGTTGATTGTCACCCGCCGCGATGCAGAAGAGGTAGCAGAACAGGTTATTGCTGAAACAGGCGTCCGAGTAGACTACCTTATTGGCACCATGATTGAGATCCCACGCGCCTGCATGACTGCAGACCAGATTGCCAAGGTTGCTGACTTCTTCAGTTTCGGCACCAACGACCTGACCCAAACCACCTTCGGCTTCAGCCGAGACGATGTGGAAGGGAAGTTCATGGCGGATTACCTTGAAGAAATTCCCGGCAAAGAAGGCACCCCTATCCTGAAAGCCAACCCCTTTGAGGTGCTGGATCGGGAAGGCGTGGGCGAACTGATGTGGATTTGTGTCCAGAAGGGACGCTCCGTGAAGCCCGATCTGGAAGTCGGTATCTGCGGGGAGCACGGTGGCGAGCCGTCCAGCGTCTGGTTCTGCCACGAGATCGGGCTCAACTATGTCAGTTGCTCCGCCTTCCGCGTCCCTGTTGCTCGGTTGGCAGCGGCTCAAGCGGCTGTCCGCGAACAGCGCGCTGCTGCCCAACAGGCTGCTCGCAAGGGGCGCAAGCAAGTCGTAGAAATCCGCGACTAAACCTCTCCCTTTGACAACGCTCCAAGGGCAGGGGATCCTCTCCCCTGCCCTTTCTCTTTTGGGAGCCCCAAACGCTACCGGATCCCTTGGGTAGCGGTGACCAATACCTCTTTTGCTGCTCTACGACAAGCATCTATGCGCCTGTCCACTTCCTCTTCACTCCAGTCTGGGTGCAGCGAGATGAATACAGTCCGGGACAAAATGTCCAGCGTGCGAGGGCACATGTCAGGTGAATACTCTGTTCGCAGGTGTTGGTTGCGAGGATGGTTAAAGGGGTTTAGATCAGGGTGGTGCCCAACCCGCTTTTGTAGAATAGGTTCCCAGTTGGAGTAGACATGCTTGCCGCTGTCAATAGGGAGCCAGCCGTTGACCCCGGGCGCTTTCGCAAAGGCGCGGGCTTGGGTCTCCGTGTCAAATTGGAGGGCAACGACAACCCCACAATCGCCCTCAGGATCGTTGTGAGGGGCAAGGCGCAGCCCGGGCACCTCGCTCAATTCGGTTTCAAACCGTTGGCGGATACGCCGCAAATCGCTCAAGATGCCATCCAACCGGCGCAACTGAACCCTTAGGATAGCCCCCATCACCTCAGTCGCCCTTAGCTGCATGCCCCAAAAGATGGGGATGGTCAGGTCTTGAGCATATGGACGGAACGCTGCCCCACCGTCATGGAACACCAAAGCCCGTTCGTAAATGAGGCGATCATCCGTCACCAGTGCGCCTCCTTCGCCGCACGAAATGATCTTGTAGTAGTTGAAACTGAAAGCCCCTGCATTGCCCCAACTACCTAACCGCTTGCCACGGTAACTGCCACCAACGGCTTGACAACAGTCTTCCAAAACCATTGCCCCATGTTCCCGCGCAATCTCCAAGAGGGCTGCCATGTTGGACGGGCGTCCCACCATGTGCACGGGGATGATGGCACGGGTGTGTGGTGACATCTTCCGGCGGACATCTTCGGGATCCAGCGTTAGCGTTTCGTCCACTTCCGCAATCACAGGAATGGCTCCCACGGATAACACAGCCCCTGCCGTCGCCATCCAAGTGTAGCCGGGAACAATGACTTCATCGCCAGGACCAATTCCCATGCCCACCAAGCCACAGATAAGGGCAGCAGTGCCCCCACCGTTAAGGCAAAGGGCATACTTCGTGCCAATTAATTCCGCCCATTCCCTCTCAAACTGGTCCACTTCGTGCAAATGCCCCGCAACGCCTTCACCCACGCGAAACAAGTGTCCGCTCAAGATCACCTTCCGCACTTCCTCAACTTCCTCTTCTCCGATGCGATACATGCTTGATCGCCTCCTTGGGTTGTTGACACCGTCTGCCGCACCTCTCTTTTAGCACCACCTAACATGATGAGCCCAAAATCAACTACCCATCAACCGAGCCTGAAGAGACGGGGTTGCGCCTGCTATCGGCAAACAACTTGCTAACGCAAGGGCACTGTGATGCGTGGCGGTCGGGTCAAACGCTCGTAATCTTGAGCGGCAAAGGTTGCGTCCTTTTGACCGCTGTGCAAAACATAAGCGAGCCGGATGTTGCTGGTGCGTCCCGTGCTAAAACTAATGCCTCCCCACGCCCCTTCCGCATCCCAGTAGGTGAGGTTGTCAAAAGGCGACAGGGCAAGACACGAGTGAGCCCAAGTTTCTGCATAAACGGCATACCACTTTGGCTGCGGATTTTTCCCCAACACCCCTTCAGCATCACCCTTGCCATCTACTCGCGCCCTGTTCCCTTTGTCATCTTCAAACTGGGCAGGTAGTGCGTAATAAGCACGGCTGTATTCCCGTAGTCCTGCCTTGTTAGCTTCTATCGTCACCACGAAGTGGCGTGGGTAGAAGACGAACTCACGGGTCACCAAAAAGTCGCCTTGCAACCGCTTGATGACTTTGACGGTTAGGCTGAAAGGTTTTTTGCTCACGCACTCCAATGCGACCAAATCGCCGATTTCGTCCACCCAACCTGTTTGGGCAGACGAAACACCCAAACTGCGCAGGAAACTTTGCTTTGGGGCACCGGGCAGCAGACTCACCCACTCGCGCACCATCCCGTCGTCACCGAAGCGCAAGCGGTAAAAGGGTGTCGTCACAGTCCGTGTCGCAGAATCCCATCTCAGATTGGACGGCAAGGGTAAGAAGCGACTGCTACTCTCCTGTTGTTCCTCTGCCACCACGCGAAAGTGCCGAACCCCGTTAGGAGCGGTTTCACCCGCAAGCAAAAACTCTAACCTACCTTTGCGGTTGCGGGGCTCAGTCGGAAGGTAAATGCAGGGGACAAGTCTCCACTGGTCCTTAGCGTCCACTCGCTCCAACACCCGAACACTGTTAGGGTCAATGGTGACATTAGAGGGCACCCCTGCGAATTGCCCCCAATCCACTTCCAACCCAACTGGCTCATCCAATCGACGAACACCGTCGGCGGCAACGGTCAAGTCAAAGCGATAGCGCCAGCGATTGTAGTCTGTAAGAACAGTGAAAGGAACCACCTGCTCGTTGTCCGCAGCAACTAACTCGTCTTTCGGTTGAACAGGCGTGATGCGAACCAGCAATTGGCGCTGCCCATCCAAAGCATTCGTTCTAAGCGTTAAAGTAACCGAGCGCCGTTGGTTGACAGCAAGGGCAAAGTTTTGGGCAGCGATTTGGCGCTCAGGCGACGGTTCGTCCAAAAACAATTGCAGTAGACCTTTGCCGCTAACACCACCGTTATTGTGCACGACGACAGAAACCTTGACAGGTTTGCCTTGCTGTGTTTGAATGGGGTTGAGTGAAACCTTTTCTACGACGAAGTTAGGCTTTTGGGCGGCTTTACCCCAGACCAAAAGGGCATTGCGCCACTTTTTAGCGGAGAGCAAAACTGCCCCCCGGTTTTTCAGCGTTAGTAACGCTATCTCTTGTGGCACTCCCTCCTCTGAAAGCCATACCAACCGCGCTGAAGGCAGTTTGACACCCATGCCCAACCGATCTGCTCTTAGCGCTAACTCCTGCGTCTTTTCCCCCAGCCAAATCCGCACCTGCTCGTTGCCTTCCCGCTTGAGCGTCACTTCTCCATCAGTGGTCACAGCGCCAAAGTCGTGGCGCTGTCCTGCAGCGTCGCAGTAGAGGTAATCGGGCGTTTGCACGAAACCGATAGTGCGGTTGCCAGCAACAGTTCGGTATTGGGTGATTGCGGGTCCGTGCGCGTAGAAGCCATACTGAGGCAACACGAAGGTTTGTCCATTGCGCTTAAGGATAAATGGTTGCTCGCCAAAATTGACAATCACTTCTGTGACGGAAGGTTTTGTGGCAAAAAGGGTGCGTTGCACATGACGGTCAGGCGTAAGCCATTCGTGGCTAAGCATCTCTGCAAAAGCGATTTGCTCGTGCAGTTTGCAGACAAAGCGGTAACTTTGCAGCAACCGCTTGCGCATCTCCAAATCGCTCCAAGAGAACCCCAACCGGTTGACCCAAAACATAGGGGGTGTGCCGTAAAGGATATTGAAGGCATCTTTTTTGTCAGTGAGGTCAGGGGCAACTCGGTGCAAAAAGTCCGTGCTGTCACCCCAATACCAGTAACTGACAACGCAATCGTGAAAAACCAGCTCCCATAAAGGCACACGGCGCTGATGGCCGAGCCCCCAAGTGAGGTAGCGTTCGCCGATTTCCTCGCGCTTTTCTGGCGGGCGCAAGTGTCCTGCAGGCCAAGTGAAGAAGGGGTTGTGGCTCATCATGCCCTCCCAATAGTCGTAAATGTCCACGCCCCACCAGCGCCCATGTTCGCCACCCAACACCAAACCCAAATCGCTTACAAATTTTGCCAGTTTGCGCTTCGCTTCTCTGTCTTTAGTCCGATCGTGAGGATGGTTGGGATCGTAGCACTCAATCAAACCTGTGGCGGTGGTGACATCCAAAAACCACGCGTTGTGGGGATGACGCTTCAGTTGGTCCAAGATGTATTGGCGCGCCACATCCAATTGCAAAAGGGAGCAGCGCTTGTGGGCAATGTGCTTTTTATCCCAAGTCTCCCAACCAACTTGCCGGTTGCCATCAGACCGCAAAACGCAATCAGCGATGGTGCCCATGTTGTAAGGAGGGTCATGTTGGGGGCAACAGGTGTAAAGGTCTTCGTAATTGTCGTAGCGGCTGTTCAAATAGCCCAGTGACTTGACTTCTTCCATGGCTGCTTTTGCCCAAACACCGTTGATGAGCAATCGGTCAATGCCAGCGGATTTAGCTTCCTTAGCAACCTGTGGGTTCCCTCCCCAAACATTCGGTGCACCTGCCAATAGCCGAACATTGGGCTTTCGCTTTGCTTTTTCCTCGAGGGTGACAAGAAACCCATTGCGTTGAGCATAAGCACGGTAGCGTTTGCAAAGAGCAACATACCCCCCGTTAGCAACAAAAATGTAGCGGAGACGGCGGGGATAGGCAAAGGTTTGCATCGTTGGTTCGTGGTAAGCAGCAGGTGCCATCAAGTCCCCATCTTTGGTTTTGTGGGTGCTGAGAACACAAAACCCATCATCGGCACTTCGCCCATCCCAAAGAACAAGGTAACCAACTTTCCCGTCTGTTAATCCGACCCAAGGCATGTCCAAAGCGCCGTAAGTGCGAAACTGCCAACCTTGGAAATCTTTGCCTCCTACAGGCACAGCAATCCCGTTGCCGTAGAAAGGCAGCAGCAATTCACTATCAAAACGGTTAGGTAAAAGAGGCGGCAAAGCGGCAAAGGGTGCTACCTTGCGGCTACGATCGTCTGTGTCCACTTCAATCACCAACTCGTCCTCTTCCAGCCACATGGTAACTTGGACGGGGAAAGAGCGTTTGTCCACCTGTTGGGCATCAGTGGCGAAGATAAGGCGGTTATCTTCTTGGCGCAATGCGCGAAAGGGAGCAAGGGGCGGAGCGCTTTGCCAAGTGATCCTTGCTCGCTTGTCAAGGACAGTAAAGGTTCCTTTGGGGTCAACAACAACAGTTAGGTGTTGGTTGGTCAAGACAAGGGGTTGAACAGTTGCTCCCTCACCCAACATGGCCAAAACCAGCCAAACCATCATCTCGCTCTCCTCCTTTGTTTCACCCGGAGGCTAACCTCAAGCAAAAAGGGGGCGCCCATCTTGAAGGGTTCAAGTTTGCTGGGCAGCCCCCTTTGTTTTGCCTAAGGCGATCAGGTTATTGTCCCCGTTGGGCACTCCACGACTGCGTCCCGTTAATGGTGCCAGTAATCCGGTCTCCCTCCACAACCCCTTCGTAGATTTGGTCACCTACTCGGAAGTAAATGCCGGCGCCCCATGCGTAGAAATCGGCAATTGGGGAGGCTTTGCCCCCTTCGCTCCAAGTGGCAACCAAGTCGCCATTCCGCCGCTCAATGCGCAAGGTGCCACCTTGCCATCGCCAAGTGCCTGTCAAGACAAATTTGTCTCGCTTAGCAACCCAATTGCGCTTGCCCGCGAAAGGACCACCTTGGATCTCTACGCTGCCTGTGATGGTATCTCCCTCAACACGCCCTTCAAATCGCATGGTGACTTTCTGATCGCGAATCTCGCGGGTGACGGTGAAAGTGAGTTGGTTACCTACCAGTTGAGCGTTGGTGATGGGGGTGCTTTGGTTATCGGTGGTAACGGATCCACTAACCCTTTGGAAGCGCTGGCTCAAGCGCAGAACATACTCTCGCTCACCCCTCGGTGTAGAGACAGTCCAACGCCAAGTGCCTGCCACCCCAGAGGGAATGACCCAGTAGTAAACGGTGTGTTCCCGATATGGTCCGCGCACTCGCAGCACCCTATCGGGATGCCAACCCCGAATGCACTTAGCTGAACCTTCCTCCTCACAATAGTCGCACATGTCAAAGTCGTGCGAAACCACGCGAGAACCAGGGCGCAACTCCCGGAACAACTTGGGACGCAACTTAATGTTGATGCTGGGCAAAAGGTAAAGGGTCACCACAGTCGCATCGCGGATATCGGTTTCAAACAAATCCTGTTGGAAGAACCGCACCCGATCGGTCACGCCTGCCTTTCTGGCGTTCTCATTGCTTTCGCGGATGCGTTCTGGGTCAATATCCACGCCGACACCACGCTTAGCACCAAACTCCTTTGCGGCGGTGATAACGATGCGTCCGTCACCGCACCCCAAGTCGTAGACGACATCCTCTTTCCCTACCCGCGCCACGCGAAGCATCTCTCGGACAACTTCTTCCGGGGTGGGGACGTAAGGCACATCGGGCGGACGCTGTTGAGCGATCACCAATGCCCCAACAGTAAGGGCATGAAAGCCCACCCAATTGAGTAACCCTAAGGCAATCGCCCCGAGGGTTAACCAACGCAGCAACCGACGCAATCGCATAAAACTTCCCCCCTTGGTTAGTTAGTGCCTTAGTTTTCGTAGCGGCGCGCCCACATCAATACAGGGATGCCCAACAACAAAACAGCAACGCCAACCAAAGCCCCAATTCCCGTGTAACTGAGGCTGGACTGAAGCATGTAAACGCAGACAGAACAAAAGAGTAGTGGAACAAGCGGATACAAAGGCACGCGAAAGGGACGAACCCGATCAGCATCGCAGGCACGCAGAATAAACAGGGTCAGCCCTGTCAGCAAGAAGAAGAACCAGAACACGGGGGCGGTGTATTCAACCATCGTGGTGAAGCCCTGTCGCGTCCACGCACCCAGAGTAACGAGTCCTAAGGAAATGACCCCTTGCACCAACAAGGCATTGGTCGGGGTGCCTGCTGATTCGTTCCAGACACCGAGAAAACGCAACGCCCGAAAGTCTTGTCCCCAAGCAAAGTTGGTGCGAGCACCCGTGAAGATGGTGGCGTTTGTTGCTCCTAAGGCAGAAATAGCAATCAGCAAGCTGACGAATTTAGCGCCCATTTCCCCCAAGCCCACTCCACCCAATCCCTGTCGCATCAAGTCGGCTGCGACAACTTCGGATTTTGCCATTGTGCTCATGCCCAATCCTTTCAGGTAAGCGATGTTCGCAAGCAAGTAGATGAGGGTGATGGCACCGATTCCAAGCAAGAGTGCCCGCAGCATGTTCCGCTGAACATCTTTCAATTCCGCTGAGATATAAGCCGCTTCGTTCCAACCACCGTAGGTGAGCAGGACAAAAACCATTGCTAAGCCGAAAGCGCCAGAGGGGGCTTTCTCGGCTGCAGGCGGTAGCGCTGAGGGGGCTACAAGGAGTAACCCAACCGCCACAACGAGCAGCAACCCCAAAACTTTTGCTGCTGTGAGCAAGTTTTGCGTCCACTTCCCTTGCTGGACACCCAAAACATTCAAAGTGGTCAAGGCAATGACAGCAACAGCAGCGTAAATGGCGGGAGAGTAAGAGCCCAAGGGCAACACTTGGCTGGCGTAATCGCCGAACACAAACGCCAGCATGGCTATAGAGCCCGTTTGAATAACCGTTGCTCGTGCCCAAGCAAACAGGAAAGCAATATCCTGACCGAACGCCCGATGAAGGAAGTGATACTCGCCCCCAGCGTGGGGATAAGTAGTCGCCAATTCAGCGTAACAGAAAGCACCAACGAGGGAGACGATGCCTCCTAAAAGCCACGCAAAGAGGAACCAAGCTTCGTTCGCCGTGTTAGCGGCGACTAAGGAGGGGGTTTTGAAGATGCCAGCGCCGATAACAATTCCAACGATAATGGCAACCGCATCCACCACGGAAAGCGTCGGCTTTGGTGCTGCCACTTTGTCCACCCGTTAATCACCACCAACAAGTCCAAAGTTTGCCGGCGCTACCGCACCAACAGCACCCCAAATCTTAGCACTGCCTTAGACGCAACCGTAGCGGATGCGGTTGCGCAAGGGAGCAACTTACTGCTCAGTAGGTTGGCGTGTTTTCGCTCGCCTCAGGTAGGACTGCCACTCCCGTTCCCCATAGACTTTCCATGAAGCAGGATCAAAGACGGCTCGGGCTTGATCGGGCGTGCGTAAGACAGCAACAACTTCGTCGCCACTCTTCAAAACCGCTGCCTTCCCCCGATAGACTTTACCGCCAGCGAAGCAGCATTCGCCTCGCCCTGGCAAAGTGAGTTTGTGCTCCTTGCCTTCCGCTTCTATCACGAGCACAAGGTTGGCAGGGTCAAAGGATTTGACTTTACCGCGAAGAGTTGGGTAGCGGAAGAAGGCAAAGAAGGTGGGTGGGTCGGCAAGGTAGCGGACAGCGTATTCACCCCGTCGGACAGAGCGCCAGTGGACAAGCACTTGCTCTCCTTCTTTAAAATCCGCAAGTTTCGCCGGTTTGCCCTCCTTCATGAACTGACTATCGGGTTGGACTATCAGGGTTCGCTCCATGGGTTGTC